>VYLP01000052.1_pt1 | contig 76497 bp, 68 predicted proteins | sample 5114311 | NCBI WGS metagenome assembly VYLP01 (sample SAMN12291775, study PRJNA351875) | freshwater metagenome | isolation source: freshwater lake | place: USA: Michigan, Lansing Lake | collected 2013-08-14 | reverse complement strand
CGGGCTGGCGGGGCTGATGCTGCTTTCGCGCACGCGGACCGGGGATATGAGCTCGGCGATGGGGGCCGAGCTGAGCATGATTGCGGCGGCGGTGATCGGCGGGGCCAGCCTGAACGGCGGCCAGGGGAACCTGGTGGGCGCGGCGGTGGGGGCGCTGGTGATGGCCACCATTAACATGGGGTGCAACACGGTGGGGCTCTCCAACTGGGTGCAGGAAATTCTGACCGGGGTGATCATCCTGGTCGCGGTGGCGGTGGACCGGCTCCGGGCGCGGCAGCTAGCCGGGGCGGGGTAGTCGGGCCAGTATTTTTACTAGATTTCCACAAAATGCGACCACCTGAGCACTTTGGCGAACAAGTCATGGGTATCCTGCCCCCATGGGACAGCTGAACAAAAAACTGTCCGTCCAGGTCAAGCTGGCAATCTCTGCGCTTGCCTTAGGCAACTTGTTGGCGTTGCCAATCATTGCACCCGCAACAAACGGCAGTGACAAAGCGAACAGTCAGTTTGTCTGTAGCCGTAACGAAAGCGACTTTCGGGAAGAGGGCGATGTGGATCGATACATTGCTTCTGCTTTCAATCCTGGCGCAAATGTGGATTTCATGAATCCTCCCGGCGGCCAAGTAAACTGTAGCACGTGTGGCCCAAGCTTCCACACTGACACGCAAAGCTGGTGTCAATCCAGAGAGACGCAGTGCTATGCAGGATTCCCATTTCCGGAATGGGAGTACCGTCGAAAAAGGACTCGAAAATTCTACGACTGTAGCGACGCAACTCGAGTAAGTTGCGGCCCTTGGTCACCGATTGCTGGCTCCGCATGTTGTGGTGGCGGGGGACAAGCTCAGCCGCAATGCGGCGATCTGAAATGGTCTCCTCCTGTTACCCTGCCAGAATGCGTTCTTGCGGGAGAATAAGTGAGCAGATCAGCTGCGAGAGTTCTGGGCAGTTCAATGACTGTTCATATACTTGCCTTTGCAGTTACTGCCATCTCCTTCTTTGTAATAAATATCCCTAAGCTGAGGGCGGTCGACGAGGGAGTTGTCTACCTTGCCGCCGCTCTCATAGGAGTGATAGCATTCTTGTCATCGCTAGTTATTGCAAGGTTTTCAAGAAAAGTGCCAATAATTGCAGCCTTAGTGCTGTTCATTTTGTCCATCTTGAACTTGTACTTCCTTGGCTACAGCTTTGCGTATGCATCAGGCTTGACCCTGTTTCTTGGAGTTGAAGGTGCGATTAGATTTATACTCAGTGCCGTATTCAACGCCATTGCAGTTGGGTCTCTTGCACCACGGTGGATATGCACGGAACAAAACTCATGAAGAAAAAAGCATTTTCACTAGTAGAACTGCTAGTGAGCTTAGCTATTGTTGCACTTTTATGTGGGCTCTTATTTGGAACACATGTTGTTGCGAAAAGACATGCTTTTCAAACGACCAATCTTGCTCGTTTGCGTCAGATTGGCGTCGCACTTGAGCTTTATGCCCAAGACCACGGTGCCATGCCTCACAGGTCACTGCAAACAATCGCGGACTCTAAGTACCTTAAGGATGTCCGTCTCCTGGATTCACCCCTGGACAGTTTCGAATCGGGATACGCAAACCACGTTGACAGTTGCATGGGTGAGGGCACTGTTTTTGGGGGCAAGGCGGTGCAATCGGATATTCATGCATTTCGGTCTTGGCCAAAAGCGCCGTCCATGTACGAACACATGAAACAATGGAATGACAGCCCGGGCTTGGCCGTTGACTTCTCAATTGGATCAAAGGTGGATCGAGGGTGTTTCTACGAGTTCGCAGGCCGTTATCATCGGCTACAAGGCGATCTCTCGGTAGTCGTCCGCGAACGCCAAGTTCGTTCGTCTGGTGGGCCTGGCACATACAGTACCGATTACCGAACCTTGTTCATTGACGAGCTACCCGACGAGAACTGGGGGAAACCTTACTAGACCAGGACAGCATACTCTGCCAATTCCGCTCAAAGAGAGTAGTTTATAGGGCTCCCAGGCCACATGAACCAACCCCGACCCATCACCGAGCTAAGGACCAACAGGTGGGCCAACATCCCGGATGGCCCGGGGGTGTATCGCTGGTACTTCCCGCCGGATGCGCTCCATAATCTCCGAATCGCCGAGTTCGTCCCGGTCGCGCGCCTGCACCTTCGCACGGCCCCCAACGGCCACGTATGTCTCTATCACGGCATGGCCAATAGCCTGGCCCAGCGGATCAAGTGGCACGCCGCCCAGCGGCTGGCCCGGTCCAGCATGGCCTCGGGGTTCCTCTCCACTTTTCGCTTCACCCTCCTGGCGCTTAACCAATTCGACTACTGGCAAGACGAAGCTAAACTCAACGCCTACTTCGATCAACTCTGGGTGGACTGGCAGCCGGCGGATTCCCGCGCCCACGCCCTCGAACTTGAACACCAAGAATTCCGGAGCGGCTTCCACTATCCGCTCAACCTGCAAGGCAATCCCGCGCCGGAACTCGCGCCCTACCTCCGATTTTTGAAGGATGCCCGCAAGTCGTATAAGCTGAGAACTCTGGAGTCGCCCCATGATTGAGCGCGTCACCTTCGTCTCCTGCGTGGGCAAGAAGCGGATGTCGGCCTGCGCGGCCAAGGACATCTATGAATCCACTTGGTTCCTGAAGGCGCGGGCCTTCGCGGAGCGCGCCGGACACCCGTGGTTCATCCTCTCGGCCGAACACGGCCTGTTGCACCCGGATACCGTCATTGCACCCTACGAAAAGACCCTGAACACCATGGGCGTGCGCGACCGCCGGGCCTGGGCGGAGCGAGTGGCGGCCGAGATTGCAGCGGAACTACCGGACCTGAAGCACGCCACCATCCTGGCCGGGGACCGCTACCGCGAGTTCCTCACCCCCATGCTGCAAGACCGGGGCGTGCAAGTGGATGTACCAATGCAAGGCCTCCGCATCGGCGAGCAACTCGGCTGGCTGGACCGACCCCGTTAGGTCCTTAACGTCGCAGTTTGGCAAGGCGCCGGGCCATCTCGGACTGCAGAGACTCGGTGACTCGCGGATCAAAGCCGATCTCCGCCACCCGGCCCAGCCAAGGCTCGGCCAAGTCACATAGCTCCTCAATCATCCGCTTGGTCGCCGTCTCGGTGAGGCCGTAGATGCGGCCAAAGTCAATGAAGTCACCACAAAGCAGATTGTCATTCTTGCCCTGAAGGAACAGGGCCAAGTGTTGGTCCAACTGCTTGTATGGCAGGGTGCTCAAGAGGTCATAACCTGGGCTCAAACGCACAACTTCATCCCACAGCACGCTGACGTTTTTGGCGTGCAGGTCGCCGTTGCCAATGATGTAGCTGAAGGCCGTCAATCGCATCAGCCGCTCCACTTCGACCATCGGGGAAGAACAAATGTCGGCCACCCGGTCGGCAATCGCCCGCATCGAGGGCTGATACTTGTGTGCGGGCGGGCTATTAAGCAGTTGGCACCCATCTTCTAGATGCAGCTTCGTGGCCCCTCCGTCTTTGCGATCGAACCTTTGCACCAGCAAGCCGGGCTCGCCATCTCGGTCATGCACGACTTTCGCGCGATTGACCTCCAGGCGGCACCCTTTGGCCATCCGCAAGAAGAACTCCTCGTTCTGGACGAGCCGAGGAAACTGAGGCGGATTGAGCTTCAAGATCGCCGAAGGAACCCCTTTGGCTCTCACTCCAAAGGCCACCGTCGCCGCCGAGACCTTCTCTTGGGCGCCCGGAATTGCGCTGTCGGCGTTGTCGGAAGCGCCAGCCCGGAAGAGCTCCCAGAAGCTCACCTGGCCAAGATCCTTGACCGCCACGCGGGCGCGTCGGGTACCAGGTTTCTCCCCGCTCGGCAAGACGGCGATGTCTCCAATGGTGTCCCACCCCACCCTCAGCAGGAGTTCCAAGGCATCATCCCGCGAGCGAGCGCTATCGAGGAGCAATTGCAGACGTGCGCCCTCGGGGAGCAGGTTGAGAAAAAAGTTCGGGAGTTCTGCGAAATCGGCCGTCTCATGCGGCAACGTTGTGGCGACCCAACCATGCGGCAAAGTCGCGCCCGCGATGGCGGAGAACCGGATGCCACGGGCATGCCTCTCCAAGCGGCCAATCAACTCCTGGCCTTGATAGACATCACCGGCGGTCATCGTAGATCGCCATTCCCTTGCTCGGCGAGTTCAATCGTCAATCCCAAGACACGGAGGATCGATAACAGGATCTCAAGCCGGAGGGTGGGCTTCCCCTTCTCGGCGGCCACCACTGAAGGCACCGAGCATGAGGCTAACCGAGCCACATCCGCTTGCGTGATGCGGAGCAGTTTCCGGCGCTGCTCAATCCTGACTCCAAGTTCTTTCGCATTCATTTTGGCAACGATCGTTTATATTATACGACGTTGCCTGCCCAAACGCGAGGGGAATTCACAATTTTTTAAATGATCGTTGAAATCTATTGGGCATTCCCGCTGAATCCGGTGCTCCCGGCCCAGAATTTCAACGATCGTTGAAGTTCCGGACCATCTTCAGCCCGGCTCACTTAAACCGAACTTCATCAAAGAAGAACGTCACCGGGCGACCCGCCCCTGCCACCGTGAACACAAAACCCGTCTTCACCCGGCTGAGATCCTTGCCGCGCAGGTCGATGGTGTAGCGCTTCCACTCCCGAGTGAGGGTGACTTCCAGTTGCCCCCGGCCCGTGTCGGGGTACTTCTTGTCGTTCCCCAGTATCCCAAACTCCACCTTCAGTTTCTCGCCCCCGGCCTCGCCGCGCATCCAGAACTCCAGCTCCTTCGCCCCGGTCAGGTTCAACCCCTGCGGCTGGTCCCCCCAGTCGTTCGGCGGGAACTGGCACGCCACCCCCGCCCAGCCCCCGGCACTGGAGTAGGTCACCTTGGCGCAGGCCGCCCCGGCTTGCGGGCGATCCTTCCACTCCCAGTCCACACTTAGGCCCCCGGCGTTGCCCATCCAGCCGGAGGGCGCAAACGCCATGTCCGCCGCGCCATTGGCATAGACCACCAGCGGGAGGTCGGCCTTCACGCCCGTTTCCACGCGCACCGGCCCTTCCACAAAGATCGGCACGTTGGCCACCGCCGCCCCGCCCGCTTCATCAAAGACATAGGCGAAGATGCGATAGCCGCCCCCCGAATCGGGCATTCGGAACGTCGCCGTCGTGTTCGTCGAGTTCACCAGCGCCCCCGGGTAGCTCTCGGGCACGGCTTCGTCGCGCCCGGCTGTCAGGCGTTCGCGGCCCTCGGCCGTCAATATCCACTGCACCTTCAGCGGGCGGCCCTCGGGGTCACTTGCCGCCAGCATGGCCCGCACAGTTTGGCCTTGGCGAAGGCGGTCGGCCTGGTCCACTTCCAGCTTGGTGATGCGCGGCACCAGGTTGGGCCGGGCCCTGCCGGTGTAGAACTCGGCCATCACTTGCGCGGATTCCAGAGGCGCCCCGTTGGGCAGAATCATGCCGAACCAAGTGCCCGTGCCCTCCTGCTTCGTCCCCCACAGGAAGGCATAGGCGCCCAGGCACATGCCGGGGTTCTTCACTACCGCATTCTCATACGACTTGCGGTAGTGCTCAGCCTTCTCGGTGCTGGTGGCCTCAATCGGCGCATCCCAGCGGGTCTTGGTCACCTCCCACTGCCCCAGGGGGCCGAATTCGGTGAGAACGTACGGCTTGGTGCCGCCGAGGTCAGCGTAGCGCTGGGCCAGCGAGGGCGCACCGCCGTAGCTATTAATGCCGATGATGTCAATGCTCTTGCAGATGGCATGGATGTTCTTCACCTTCTCCGGGCTGATGTCGGCAATCACCGTCATCGTCGGGTGGTTCGGGTCCAGCCGCTTACTCATCGCGGCGATGTCTTCAATCGCCCGCCACACCGCCGGATCATCCGGGTGGGCTTCCATCTCGTTGCCAAACGCCCACATCAGCAGCGCGGGGTGGTCTTTGTATTTCTCCACCACCTCGCGGCACATCTCAAACTGCTTCTTCACCTCGGCGGCGTTGTGGTAGTCGAACCCGCCCGCGTGTTGCAGCCAAATGCCAACGGTCACGGACAGGCCGTCGCGGTGGGCTTCGTCCAGGATCGGGCCGAGGTTGTCCGCGCCCCAGGTGCGGAACGAGTTCACCCCGGATTCCAGCATCAGTTGCCGATTGCCATTGCCGCCCACGCCCCGGATGACGAACGGCTGCCCATTCTTGAGCAGTTGATACCTGCCCAGTCCGCCGACCAGCTCGACCTTGCTGGGGGCAGCGGAGGCGGTGGGCGCGTCGCTCGCGGCCACGCAACTGGTGGGCAACGCCAGCACGCACAGGCCAAGCACCCCCGTTAACCATCGCGAAACGTTTCTCAGCAACATGGCGGCACCTTACCCGGCCTATAGCTAGAGCTATCAAGTCCAAATCGCTACATGGCGGCACTTTCCCCGAGAATCTTTCGCCCCGGAAAAAAAAGTGTGGCAATTTGCGGAGACCTCCTGCAATAATCAGCGCCACGAAGGGTTGAGAAACGTTTCGGAGAACCAGCAGTGGCCGCCACCATCAAGGATATCGCCAAGCAACTGAACATTTCGGTCAGTACGGTCAGCTATGCGCTGAACGGCGGGCCGCGTTCGGTGCCGGATGATATCCGCGAGAGCGTGCTGCGCGTCGCCAAGGAACTCAATTACCGCCCCAACCGCGTGGCGCGGTCCATGGTCACGGGCAAGAGCGACACCATTGGCGTCGTCCCGCCCGAAGTCACGGACAACGTCTTCCTCAGCCCCTATCTCCACCTGGCCCTCAACGGCATCATCAACGAAGCCGGCCGCCAGCACCAAGACGTTCTCCTCTTTACGCGTTGCAGCGAAGTGGACCGCGATGAGCTCGCCTCCATTCTCGTAGACGGGCGCGTGGATGGCGTGATCTTCATTGCTCCGCACTTCAGTGAGAAGTCGGTGGAACTCGCCGCTTCCCTGCACTCCCCGTGCGCCACCGTCTCCGGGGTGCCGCTGGATGGCGTGCTGTCGTTCTCGGTGGATAACGAATCGGGCGTGGCCAGCGCGATGGGCCACCTCTATGAGCTCGGCCACCGCAAGATCGCCCACATCGCGGGCCGCCTGGACATGCAGGACGCCCTCGTTCGCTTGCAGGCGTACCAGGCGTTTCTGCGCAATCACCACATCTCGTACCGCGAGGAGTGGGTGGGCATGGGACAGTTCACTATTGATGGGGGCCGCCGCGCCATGGCGCAGTTGCTTACGCTCCCCGAACCGCCGACCGCCGTCTTCTGCGCGAACGATGAAATGGCCCTGGGGGCTCTGTTTGAAGCCCACAGTCGCCAAGTCCGCGTGCCAGAAGACATCAGCATCGTCGGCTTCGACATGACGCCGGGCAGCGAGAATGTCTATCCCGGCCTCACCACCGTTCGCCAGCCCATTGGCGAACTTAGCGCCGCCGCCGTCCGTGCCCTCAAGGCACTCATTGACGGCAAAGAGCCGCAAGAACCCACCGTTTTCCAGACCGAACTAATCATTCGCCAATCGACTACTTGTCCAAAGGAGCACAAATCATGATCAAAAAACGTTCAGCCTTTACGCTGATTGAACTACTTGTTGTCATCGCGATCATCGCGATCCTGGCTGCAATCCTGTTCCCGGTCTTTGCCCGGGCCAAGACTGCCGCCAAGAAGATCCAGTCGACTTCCAATATGAAGCAGATCCTCACGGCCTTCCAGCTGTACGTGGGCGACTACGACGACATGTATCCGAAGCGCGGCACCATGAATGGCAACGGCCAATCCTGGGCCACCGGCAGCTGCAGCGTGGAGCAATGGGGATGCCCGACCTGGGACAAGGTTCTGTACCCCTATCAGAAGAACTACCAACTGTTCGAGTCTTCGCTCGACCGTTCCCCCAAGAAGCCGTCGAACCTCGGTGAAGTCAAGCGCTCTTACCGCGTGGCCAGCAACCTGATCCGCGGCGTGGGCGGCGTGAACACCTGGGGCGGCACCACCGAAACCCCGGTCACCGTCTACTCCACCACCTCGATCTCCGTGCCGGCCGAGAGCATCATGCTGACCGAGCAACGCAACGAGGGCCAGTTCTACACCTGGGATTCGTGGATTTGGTCCACGTTCTGGGAGCACTGGGTATGGGGCGCCGGTTCCAGCAACACGCTTTCCTACAAGGACGTGAACGCGAACCAGCTGTGGTCCGGCATTGACTACGATTCCGGCAACGGCACCGCCAACTTTGGCTTCGCCGATACGCACGTCAAGTCCGTACCGCGCGGCTTCCTGTTCCGCGGTTACCGCCAGTCCACGGGTGTGGGCCAGCCGGAAAACCCGGCCCTCAAGGGCGTCTGCCTCGATGCGGATGACTTTGGCGGCGGCACGCCGGACAACGACTGCCCGCTGCCGCAGTAAGGCAGCCCTATCCCTCTGGAGCCATACCGCCTCGGTATGGCTCCGTTCCCCTTTGCGCAATTCCCATGAAAAAAGAGATTCCCTCCTGGGCTGTTATCTCCGCGATCGCGGTGGCCGCGATCATTGGCGTTTTCTTTGTCGTCCGGGCGGCTTCCGGCCCGCCGGAACTCCCGGCCCCCAAGATCAAGGTGAAGCAGGAAATCCCTGAGCACCTGAAGGGCCACATGACGCCCGAGATGGAAAAGGAGATCCGCGAGCAGACGCAAAAGTACGGCGAAATTGACCCCAATGCGCCGGCCAATAGCGGCCCGCCCGCCGGCCCGCCGACCGGTCAGTAACGCAAGAGGTTTCGGTGCGCGCGCTCCTGCGACTCTTCGGGGTAACCCTCGGGCTTGCCCTGGCCACGGGCATCGCCTTTGCCAAGCCCGTTGAACTCCGTCTCGTGGTATGGGAAGGAGACGAAGCGTTGCGCGTGCTCCGCGAGGTCACCAAGGACTTCGAGCGGGCCAACCCGAACATCAAGGTCAAGCTCGAGAACGTTGACTATCGCTACTACTTCCAGCGGTTGCTCTCGCAGGTGGCGGGCAACACCGCCCCGGATGTCGCGATCCTCGACCCGCAGAACATGCAGATGTTCGCCAAGCGGGGGGCGCTCCGGCCGCTGGATCCGCTCATCGAATCCACTCCCGGCTTTGCTTTGGGCGACTACTATCCGCCCATCGTCGATATCTTCCGGTATCAGAAGAGTCTCTACGTTCTGCCCCGCGACATCGCCCCTATCGGGCTGATCTACTACAACAAGCGGCTGTTCAAAGAGGCGGGGCTCGAAGAACCCGACGGCAATTGGACCTGGGATTTTGAGCCGCGCCCCGAACTCGGCAGCCAGTGCTTCACCTACTGCATGCAGCAGCTCACCCAAAAGGATGAGAAGGGCCGCACGCAGGTGTGGGGGTTTGCGCCCTCGTGGACCGGAGCCTGGACCGACACCGTCGCCTTCTCTTCCGGCGCGCGGTACGTGGACAACCCGGAGTCTTTCGACAAGCTCAATTTCACCGATCCCCGAGTCACCCGCGCCTTTGATTGGGTGGTGGAACTCGCCAACGAGAAGCGATGGCTCCCCAGCCAAAGCGAACTCACGTCGGTGGTGCAGTCCACCGCCGTGGACCTCTTTATCTCGCAGCGCGTGGCCATGTACCAGTGCGGCATCTGGGATGTCCCCCGCATTCGCCAGGCCCTGAAGCCCGGTAGCGAGAAGTTCTTTGAGTGGGACATCACCCTCGCCCCCGGCCACATCGACCCCGCCACCGGCAAGGTGGTGCGGGCGGCCCCCTCCGGCGGCTCCGGCTACGCCATTCTCAACTCCACCCCCCACCCCGAGGAAGCCTGGAAGCTCGTCCAATGGATGTCCGGCGAACCCGGCATGAAGGCGATGGCTAAGGCGGGCCTTGCCCAGCCCGCCATCAAGTCGCTGGCGATGGGTCCGGACTGGATTCCCGGGCCGGACACCCCGATTGAGCAGCGCTACCCGGCCAACCGCATCGCGACGGACCAAGCCGTGCCGTACGTGGTGCTGCCCCCCACCGCCGATTACTGGGGCGAAGTCAGCGGCCTCGTATTCTCCAAGACGGAATCCATCTATTCGGGCTCGGCGACGGCCGAGCAGGCTCTCAACGAAGGTAACCGCATCGCCACCGCGCGCCTGGAGACCATTCTCAAAGAAGATCAACTACCCGCTTTCAATTGGAACATCGGCGGCGTGGTCGGGCTGGCCTTGTTTGCGGCGGCTCTCGCCTGGGTGTACTTCCCCGAGCGCGGCAAAACCCGCACGAAGGCGGAGAAGGCGGAGGGCCGCACTAGCCTGCTGTTCCTGGCGCCCTGGATCATTGGCACCCTGCTGTTCACCGTCGGTCCGATGATCTTTTCGCTCCTGATGAGCTTTGCCAATTGGGACATCATCCGGCCCGCCGAGTGGCGCGGCATGGGTAACTACCAAGAAGCCGTGGCGCAGGATGCCCGCTTCTGGCAAACCGTCAAGGTCACGGCGGTCTACACCGCTTTCTCGGTTCCGCTTGGGCTTGTCGTCTCCCTCCTCTTGGCGCTATTGCTGAACGTGAAGGTCAAGGGGATGCCGGTCTACCGGACGTTCTTCTATCTCCCCGCCCTGGCCAGCGCCGTGGCCTCGTCCCTCATTTGGCGAAAGGTGTTCCAACCGGAAGGCGGCCTCCTTAATGTGCTCCTCTTCGGGGCCGACGGTCAACGCAATTTCTTGGGCTTGGCCAGCTGGCTGGGCACGAACGGGCAACTGCCCAACTGGCTGGGCAACGAGCAACTCGCCCTTCCGTCGCTCATCATCATGAGCCTGTGGGGCGTCGGGGGCGGCATGGTGATCCTCCTCGCGGGGCTCCAAGCCATCCCGGATTTCTATTACGAAGCCGCCACTTTGGATGGCGCGGGGCTGTGGCAGAAGTTCAAGGTCGTCACCCTACCCATGGTGTCACCGGCGCTATTCTTCACCCTCATCACCGGGGTCATTGGCAGCTTCCAGGTCTTCACCCAGGGCTTTGTCATGACGCAGGGCGGCCCGAATGACGCCACCCGGTTCTATATGCTCCACCTGTACGACAACTCCTTCGGGAATCTGCGAATGGGTTACGCCTCAGCGCTCGCGTGGCTGCTTTTCGTGGTGGTGCTTCTCGTCACCCTGGTGCAGTGGCGCCTCAACAAGCTTGTGTACTACGAGGGGGCGGAATGAACCCGAAACTCGGCGTCCGGCTCGGCAAAATCGTGGTGGCCCTGTTGCTGGCCAGCGGGAGCATTGTGTTCCTGCTGCCGTTCTACACCTCGCTTTCCATGTCGCTCAAGACGCCCGAGGAACTGGCCACTACCTCCGCCTGGAGCTGGCCCCAGCAACCCACCTGGAGCAACTACAGCGAAGTCCTCACCAACCCCAACGTCAACTTCCTGCAGCTGTTCCTCAATACGGTCATCATCGCGGGCCTCGCCACGATTGGGGTCATCGCCAGCTCCAGTCTGGTGGCGTACGCCTTCGCGAAGATGAAGTTCATGGGCCGAGATCGGCTCTTCGTCATTTTGCTCAGCACCATGATGCTGCCCGCCATCGTGACGATGATCCCCACTTACTTCCTCTTCAAAGAGTTGCGGTGGATCAACACCATCCTGCCCCTCACAGTGCCGGCCTTCTTTGGCGGTGGGGCCTTCAACATTTTCCTCTTGCGGCAGTTCTTCTTGGGCATCCCCAAGGAGCTCGACGAGGCCGCCAAGATCGAGGGAGCCGGTCACTGGACCATCTACTCCCGGATTGTCATGCCGCTGTCGGGTTCGGCTCTGGCCACCGTCGGCATTTTCTGCTTTATCTACAACTGGCGCGACTTTATGGGGCCGCTGATCTACCTCAACGAACCCGAAAAGCAGACCTTGGAGTTGGGTCTGGCCACCTACAACTCCCTGCGCGCCGAACAGTGGCATTTGCTGATGGCCGGGAGTGTGCTCGTCACCCTGCCGCTCATCGTGATGTTCCTGTTTGGGCAGCGCTATTTCGTCAAGGGCATGGCCCTCAGCGGACTCAAGTAATCGAGCGTTATCAAGATGACATTTGGAAAGAACTTTGTGTGGGGGGCGGCGACGGCCGCGTATCAGGTGGAAGGCGCGGCGGCGCAGGACGGGCGCGGCCCCTCCGTGTGGGATGCGTTCTGCCGCAAGGCGGGCAAGGTCGCCGAAGGCGACACCGGCGACACCGCTTGCGACCACTACCACCGGTACCGAGAAGACATCGCGATGATGCGCGACCTCGGGATCCAGGCGTATCGGTTCTCCATCTCGTGGTCGCGCGTGTTGCCGGACGGCACCGGCCGAGTGAACCACCAGGGCATGGACTTCTACCACCGCCTGGTGGATGAACTTCTGCGCCAGGGCATCGAGCCGTACCCGACCCTCTTCCACTGGGATTACCCGCAGGAGCTCTACCTACAGGGTGGCTGGTTGAACCGTGACTCCGTGGAGTGGTTCGGCGAGTACGCCGAGCTTGCCGGTCGGCAACTGGGCGACCGCGTTAAGAACTGGTGGACGCTCAACGAGCCCCCGTGCTTCCTCGGCCTCGGCCATGTCACCGGCATCCACGCCCCCGGGTTGCAGCTCGACTGGCCGGACTTCTTCTTGGCCACCAAGCACGCGCTGATGGCCCACGGACGCTCGGTGCAAGCCCTGCGCGCTACCGCGCGGCAGCCCATCGCCATTGGCTACGTCCCCATCAGCCACATCGGCATCCCCGCCGATGAGTCGCCCGAGAATATTGAAGCGGCGCGCGAGTTCACTTTTGGCGTGCCGACGGCGGACCGGACGTTCTGGTACAGCCGGCTATACCTGGACCCAGTGGTGCTGGGCGAATGGCCGGAAGAGTGCGTGCGCGTGCTCACCGACCGGGGTCCGGAAGTGACGACCGAAGACCTCGCCCTGATGAGCCAGCCCATCGAGCGGCTGGGGCTCAATTTCTACGCCGCGCCGTACATCCGGCGGGGTGCGGACGGCAAGCCCGAGACCGTGGCTCTGCCGCCGGGGCACCCGCGCTCGGCCTTCGATTGGCCCGTGACGCCCGAAGGACTCTACTGGTCGGTGCGATTCCATGAGGAGCGCTACGGCCTGCCCACGATGATCGCAGAGAACGGCCTGAGCTGCCGAGATTGGGTCTCGGAAGACGGAGCCGTCCACGACCCTCAGCGCATCGACTATCTCTCGCGGCACCTCAAAGGGCTGCACCGGGCGGATGACGAGGGGTACCAGATTCAGGGTTACTTCCATTGGTCGCTGATGGACAACTTCGAGTGGGCGGAAGGCTACCGGCACCGTTTTGGGCTGATCCACGTGGACTTCCAAACTCTTCGGCGGACCCCGAAGGATTCGGCCGCGTGGTACGCGCAGGTCATTGCCAACAATGGCTTGGGCGGCCCGATCGCGCCCAGCACGCACGCGCTCGTGGGAACGCGACCAACTTTGAGCTAAATCCCCGGCAAGATTACGGGTTTTTGCTCACTTTTTTGGCGGCATGGTGTAGAATAATCTCAGAGCCTGAGAAACGTTTCGCGAATCGTTTCTCAGGTCAAACATCTCGAAGAGGAGTTTCAGAACAATGAAGATGAATTTACGCGTAGCGGTGCTCGCCTTGGGAGTGGTTTCCGCTTCCAGCGCCTTCGCCAGCTTGACGAGCTACAGCCAGGACTTTGAAGGTCTGGCGATCAGCGACGGCGCCGCCCTGACCAACGACGGTTGGAAGGTGTTTGGCAACGTTTTTGATCCGGGCGGCAACTACCTGTACGGCTACGGCCCCTTTGGCGCCCCGAACCCGGGCGGCGGCTTCTCGGCCATCGCCACCGGTGAAGGCGGACCGAACCAAGGCCTGCAGTACATCAACACGTACAGCGACTACAACAACAGCAACGAGCACAGCGCGGGCAACATTGTTGAAGCCAATGTGTTCCAAGAGCAGATCATCGGTGCGGGCGACCTCGGCCAAACCTTCACGTTCGGCTTTGATTTCAAGGCTTCTTCCGGCTTCGGCCCCGGCGGCGCCACGCGCACCTGGGCGTTCATTAAGGTCTTGGACTCGGCCAACTTCAGCTTGCTCGCTTTCCCGCGCACCGAAACGACCGCCGCTTCCACTTCGGTCTGGTCGGAAGGCAACACCATCAATATCACCATTGATCCGTCCTGGACGAACGACATCCTGCAGTTCGGCTTCATGAGCACGGCCACGAACTTCCAGCCGTCCGGTGTGTACTACGACAACGTGTCGTTCGGTGCGGTGCCGGAACCGGCTTCGATGATTGCCCTCGGCGCTGGCCTGCTGGCTCTTGCCCGCCGGCGACGCAAGGCGTAAGTCATTCGTCAGACCCTGTCGAACCGGAGTCAACGTTGGCTCCGGTTCGATATCTTTAGAGTGTGGCCCTAACCGAGGCTTAACCCGTCATTGCTACAATCCCGCGTGGCACGTTGGGATGTGGCAATTGTTGGGGCAGGCATTGCCGGTCTCTCCCTTGCCTGGCATCTCAACCAGGCCGGCAAGCGCGTCATTGTGGTGGAGAGATCTGCACAGGCCGAAGGGGCTAGTGTCCGCAATCTCGGCATGGTCTGGGTGGTCGGCCAAGCCAATCCGGAACTAGAATCTCTTGCCACCCGAAGCCGGAGTCATTGGGAGCAAGCCTCTACCCAACTTGTTCTGCCGTTTCGACGCACTGACTCGCTCCACCTCGCCTATCACCCGCTTGAGGTGCAGGTCATCGAGGAGTATCTCGAGGCGAGAAGTGATGAGTCCGCAAGGTCAATGCTCTCGGCTCAAGAGGTTCAAGATCGATTCCCCTTCGTGAAGCCAGAAGGTCTTCAAGGCGGCCTGCTAAGCCAAACCGAAGGGGCCGTCGACCCCCGAGTCGCGGTACATCTCATGGCCAAGGCCCTCGCCCATCAAGGCGTCGATTTCATCTGGAACCGCATGGTCACCAAAGTTGAGAGCGGTTCGCTTCGACTGGCCGATGCCACGAAGATTGATGCCGAGGCCATCGTGGTTTGCCCCGGCCACCTGCTTCACGACCTGTTTCCCGTAATCCAAGCCGAGAACGAGCTCCTTGAGTGTCGCTTGCAAATGCTCAGACTCAAGCCGCGAGAGGGCACCCCTCGGCTTGGTGTCCATCTCTGCGCGGGCCTCACTTTGGGGCATTACGCCAACTTCAAAGTGTGCCCAAGCCTGCCACAGCTATTGGAACTTCATCAACAGATGTGGCCCGTGCAAGTTGCCAATGGCATCCACGTTTTAGTTTCTGAGCATGAAGACGGGATGATCACCGTGGGCGACAGCCACGCTTACGGTCGCTCAGGACCAATATATGAAGAGGAAGAAGTGTACGAGGCCATTCTAGCGGCCCTCGACCAGTTCCTGCCGGTCGAGAACTATCGAATCCACCAGCGATGGATGGGCACCTACCTTACTCACAAGCAGCTTCCTTACTGGAAGGGCCAACTGTCCGATGGTGTATGGGGGCTTTCCCTGTTTGGCACCGGCATGACGCTCTCCTTCGGCGTCACCGAACAACTTTCGAACGAGATCCTACAGCAGTTATAGGGTCTGCCTTATCGACTAGAGCTGGCCTTGGTCTCGCAGCCACTTCACCGTCCGCACCACCCCTTCCGCTTGGGAAATCGGGTTGGGGCCACAGATCTCAAGCTCACGGGCCGTGTCGTACACAAACGGCGTCAAGAGATTGGCCAAACGGAAGGAGGTCAGCGGAGGATTCTTCATCCCCACTCGCTTCAGCCCATCTCCGGCCAGCGCCATGGATTTCAAGACCCCGTAGGGAACTTCTTTGATGGGCGCCCGACCCAGTTCGGCCGTGATGCGGTTTGCCCACGGCAACACATCCAGCGGTTCAAAGTCGGTGAGGAACAGCACCTTCCCGTGGATCGCTTCCGGCTCGACCTCCAGGTAGCGCTCCATCTGCTGCACCACGTTGCCGACGTAGCCGAACGACTTCATCACTCGCTGCCCGCGAGGATGCACGTAGCGCCCTCGTGCGATAAGCAGGAAGAAATCCTTGTAGGGCACATCAAACCACTCGCCCCAGATCGACGTCGGGCGGACCAGGAGCCACGGCACCGACGATGACGCCTGCTCGCGCACGATGCGCTCCATCTCAATCTTGCTCTCGCCGTACACCGTCGAGGGGGCGTAGTCGTAATCGTGCTGCGGAATGTGGCCAATCCGGAAAACGAGGCGACTTGAGGCGTACAGCACCCGCTGGATCGTCGATGATTGGTTCACCACCTCGACGACATTGGCCGTCCCCACAGTATTCGAATCGTAATCCGCGAGCGTCTTCCCGCCCAGGTCGGTGCGGGCGCCCAAGTGCACCAAGGCATCCGGCTGAAACTCCTCGACCGCTTGCCGAAGCTTGGCCAAGTCCCGCACATCACCGTGGTGATGCACGGCCTGGTTGGCGGGATTGCGCGGCGGCGTAATCGAGTAGTCGTAAACCTCCACCCCTCGGTCCAACAGGCTCCGCACAAAGTTCGAACCGATAAATCCGGACCCGCCGGTGACAAAAACGCGTTGGGGGAAGGACATCGCTTAGTCTCGCTCGAATTCTCGGCGCATCCGGACCTCAGCCTGAGGCCCGGTCACCACCGAGTACGGGGGCACGGACTTGACGACCACCGCGCACGCCCCCACCACACTCTGCTCGCCGATCTCGACCCCCGGGCCGATGAAAGCACGGGTGGCAATCCAGCATCCCTTGCGAATCACGATCGGCTTGTTGGCGTAGCGCAGCGAGCGGCTGCGGATATCGTGCGAGGCGGCGGCTAGGTACACCTCGTGCGCCAGGGCGGAGTTATCTTCGATAACGATCGGCTCCAAGTTCAAGAGCTCACAGGAATCGCCAATCCAGCAGTGGTTGCCCAGCTTGAGCTTCCAGGGGAAGTGAATGTTCACCCGGGGTCGAATATTGACGCCCACGCCCACTTCGGCTCCAAACAGCCTTAACAGGATCGCCTTTAACCGATTGGGCCACGGCAAGGGCGTGAGGAAGAACATCCAACGAACCAGAACCCACGCCACTTCGACGAGGCGGGAACGGCCGCGCTCCAGCCCGGTTCCTTCAAACATATCGAGCCGCTGCTCGTTGGTATTGCCGATGTCCCCCAGACCAGTTCAATCTTACCTCTTGAGAGTCCAGGAACCTTGCCGACCCGAGCGTGCCATGCGCTCTATACTGATCGCTAGGTAGCATTAAAGAGTCTTCCATTCGAGAGTCACCGAGAACGCCGTGCTCAACCTCATCCTGGCCACGCTGGCCCTTGCCCCCGTGCATGCCGCCGAGCCCCATGCCGAACTCAAGGCGTTTGACGGCGAGTGGATCTGGCAAGAAGATCGCACGCCTGGGCGGACACCTGAGCAGTTCAATCCCCCTTTCTCTTCTCGCTTTTCCCTCCGCGCCGAAGCCGACGCGATGATCCTGGTCAGTGGCCACGGGTCGGGGCACACCAATGTGCGCATCACCTTCGATGGCCGCATGACCGAAGTTGCGAATACCACTCCCGGTAGCCTCGCCCGCTATCGAGGCAGTTGGAAGGACGGCACCTTCACGTACGAAGTGGACTTCATCCGCGAAGCGGGAGGCACCCCGCAAAACCTGATCCGGCGCGCATTTACCCTCACCCCAGATGGCCTCACCGTCCGCTCGAATCTGATGGACGAAACGGTCGGGCTCTATAAGCAGGCCAAAGACGTCCCCCTGCCCGCCACGGCCAAGGCGACCATCAATGATCTCTCTTGGATGGCCGGGAGTTGGTCAGGCATCCGAGGCACGGAGAACCAGATCTACTTCGAGGAACTCTGGAGCCCGCCGCGTGGCGGCTCGATGTTGGCTACTGCCCGCACGGTGAACCGAGATCGTCTTTCCGCTTTCGAGTACTTGCGGATTGTGGAACGGGACGGAAGCCTCGTCTACATCGCGCAGCCTGGTGGCGCGGCCCCCACGGAGTTCTATCTGACTGAATTCACCGCGAATCGCGCAGTGTTCCAGAACCCGCGCCACGACTACCCCAAGCAAATCGTTTACGAGCGCAATGGCGATGCCCTCACCGCCACTATCGGCTACCTCGTGGGCGGGTCACCGCGCCGGTACGAGTTCAAACAACAAGCCGACGACGCTCTTGGCCCATAGAGTCTGCCGGTAAGGTATCTCTAGGGCACCGTGTCGGGGTCGTCGCAACTCAAGATTCAGCTTCTCGGCAACCCTCGTGCCGAAATCAAGAATCAAGATGTGCCGCTGCCTAGTGCGCTCATTCGCTTGGCCGCGAACCATCCCGTTCCTGTCCGGCGAGAAGATCTCATCGCTTCGCTGTACCCTGAAGTTTCGCCTTCGACCGCTCGGAATCGCCTTCGGGTAGCCCTCACCCGCTTGAGACAGCGAGTCCCCCTCTTGGATTTGCCGGGCGACCTTATCGGTTTGGACCCTCATCTGGTCGAAGTGGACTTGGATGAAGTGCGCCGGACCGCCCATGCCGCCGCGCAGGAACCAGAGGTCCAGGCTGAGTTGACAACTCTCCGTAGCCTTCTCCCGGCATTCTCCCAGGTTCTTTTTCCTCTCACCGAGCACGATTGGCAGCTCATCGCGCAAGCAGAATGGAGTGCAACCGCACTTGTGTCTCTGGACCGGCTCGCGGAACTCGCTGAGGAAACCGGAGACTTCACTACTGCCGTGGCAGCCGCCGAAGCCATGCTTACCCATACCCCCTACGCCGAGCATGCCTGGCAGCGATACCTCCGCTCCATGGCCCGGGCGGGCCGCGCCCAAGACGCCGAGTTCAGATTGGTTGCCGCCCGTCGCCGCGCTCGAAAGGACGGGATCGCTTTTCCGGATTCCCTTACCGACTGGAGTCCCTCAGGAGATTCGCCGTCTCAGCTTGGACCCGACCTCACGCCCGGAGAGAACCAAGTGCTGGAGCGGTTTTTCCGACGGGCACTCACCGCCGAGCCGGATATTGTCGTGGCGATGCTTGGGAGCCCGAGCTTCCGACCCGAAGTCATCCGGGCTCCGCGCGACGTTCTTCCGCTCTTGAAAGAGGCCCTGACATTAGAAACTCCCGCGAGTGAAGCCCGGGAGCGCATTCAGGTCCGCATCATCACCGCTCTGGGTTCACTGGAGGACTTCAAAGCGGTCCTCGATGAAACAGAGACCTTTCTTGAACTACCGCTAGCCCCGGCACGCCGCCGCATTGCGCTGATGGCATCGTCCTTCGCCCACGCCATGATCGGCAACCTCCCCGTGGCTTTGGCCCAGGTGGAAGAGGCGATGCAACTCGCCACTGGCCCCCTAGCCCTGTATGATGCCTGTGAGTGCCGAGCCCAACGCGCCACCTACCTGATGTTCGGCGGAGATTTGGCCGGAGCGGAAGACGAGTACCGGGCCTGTTTGGAATTCTTTGCCAACCACTCGCAGGAAGGGAGCGAGCCGGATACATTGAGTATCCAGGGCAATCTGGGCATCAACTTGGTCCACCAAGGCCGCTGGGATGAGGCCATTCAAACGCTCAAACTGGTGACGGAATCCGCTAGTGCGTTACACCTGGATCGGATCGGGGGCCTCTATCTCCCCGCGCTCGGCTTTGCCCTCAGTCACGCCGACCAAGAGTGGGGTCGAACAATGGCCAAGGGGCTCCGGCTGGCTTACCGCCTCAGCGCCCGGCGCGCAATAACCGCCGCTGGCTACGCCGGGTTGGCAATGGCTGCACACGATCCCGAACTCGGTCGCCAGATTTCAGCAGAGTCGCTGGCCTTCCGAGGAGAAACCGTCGTTCCGCTCAATGCCCTTGAACAGCAGATTTGGCCGGACGGTTTGGATCAGTCCTCTCCCCCCGCCCGGCCCCTGGTGGACTTCGTGCGCGCTACGATCCGTGCTTGCGCCGCGATCCCTTAGCCCTCAATCCCCACAGCGCCGCCCCGAGACCCAAGAGCGTTGCTGGCTCGGGCACCGGAGTCGGGGCGACGAATTCGGCGGCTGGCGTGACGGCCACGTCATCAAAGTAGCTCGAAGCAAACGTCGTGGTCGGGCCATTGCGCACCAGGCGCACGCGCATGGTAGGGTTGTTCGCCGTGAAGGTGACGTATCCGAAGTACCACTTGCCCACCGTCGAGGCGTTGGCCGCTAAGGCAAAGTTGGCTTCTCCGGCCCAAAACTGCCCCGCAAAGTTGCCAATGTCAGCGGCAATGGATCCCCCTTCGTTATCCGCGCGGAAGAACCCACTGAGAACATAGGATTGCCCCACGATGAGCGAGTTATCCAGGGACTTGTTCACGGCGTACCAACCGTTCGACCAACCGGAGAGCTTGCCCACTTGATCTCCTCGTTGGGTGGGGGTAGTCACCGGGATGATCGTGGCGATATTAAGGTAATCGCCCCAGCCCGTCAGCGGATCGCTGGGTTCAAAAGTGCCGCCAGGCACAGTGGTGTAGGTGCCCGTTCCCGGCACGAACGGGCCTTCGATAATGCCCGACTGCGCGGATGAAATCACGGCGAACAAGAGCGCGACCCCAGCGGTGATTGTGTTTCGATTCATTCAATTGTCCTCAATAATGGTGGTGAGTGCGCCCTTGAGGGGCACAAGCAAAGTCTGCCGGCGAACCCGCTACACGGCCATTACATGGATTTTTGCGGGCACCCCGCCGAACGGCCGGATTAGGTAGAACGCAACGCATGAACCCGTGGCACCACACTCTGCTCCTCGCCGCTTTGAGCGGTATGGCCGTGGCCGGGCTAAGTGGGTGCCAGCCCACGCTCACGGGACCCAAGAGCTTTGCCATTGAGGCGACCTCCCGAGCTCCAGACCGCGTCGTCATTCAGTCCCCCTACCGGTTCTATCACTTCGAGTTCCCCGGAGAGAAGGCGGAGGAGTTCTGCCCTCGCCTCAATCCCCAAGTCGCTAAGCTCACGCCGCCCTGGCCCACGTTTGAGTACGAGCAGAACCAGGCGGCCTGGGTTTCCCGCAACCCAGCGGGCGAAAAGATCAAGGGCCAGGCGTCGCTCGCGGTGTGCGTGGCGGGACAGCTGACCCCGGACGGTGGCTTTATCCCCGGCACTGACAAGTGGGGCGTCACCTTGCTGGTGCTCGAGAACCTCTAAGCAACGAGAAAGCTAGTCGGCGAGTCGCTGGTCCATCCACTCGTAGCTGACCTCCAGCGCGTCGGCCACGATCATCAGGTGCTCCGAGTTCGGCACCATCATAAACTTGCTGTCGCTTCGGTCCTTGAGCAGGGCTCCCAGCCGTTCGGAGACGGTTTTGAGCGCGCCCATCTCTTGCTCGCCCACCGCCAGGAATGTCGGCACGCCCTGGGCGGCCGGGGCCAAGGCAGCGCCCGTGGCCGGGGCGAATAGCACGATCCCGTTCGGCGGCGCCGTCAACCGGGCCAACGAGCTCACCGTGGCCCCTCCGCCCGCACTGTGCCCCATGATGAAGACGGTCTCGGGGGCCAGACCCCGCGCCTCTTGCAGCCACTTCAGGCAGTTGGTGGGTGCGGTCGGAGAAGATCGGGGGGTCATGAAAATCCATTCTCGCTTCTGCGCCAGTTCACGGGCCAGCCCCGCGCCGTAGCCTTCGTAAAACATGTTCTCGCTGCCGCCTGCCCCGTGCAGGGCAATCACTACCGGCGTCTTGGCGGTGGCCTCCTTCGGAATCCAAGCCCGGAAGACCGTGTTCTCCGCCTGCACCAGGGGCAGTTCTTCGTGGTTCTTCCATCCTTCCGCGCGGCCTCGCTCCCCGCTTACCAGCCAAGCGTGGGCGGGGGCATTCCATTCGTATTGACCTTCCCGAATTTGGGTCAGGGCCCGGGCGAGGGCCAATGTATCGCCCTGCTCCAGGGCCGCTCGGCGGGATTCAAAATCGCGCACCACACTCAGGGTGAGGGCACGGCCCAGGGTCTCGGGGCCGTCCAACGTGATATCCCCTTCCCGATCTGGAGCCACCCCGGCCTTGGGGGCGGGGGGCGCGGGATCTCCCGAGCCGTACGCCCACGAATACACCAACTGATACGGCTCCCCAGGGGCCACCACGGGCGGCACCACCCGCACCCGCCAGCCAGCACTGGGACTCACGGTTTCGTTGCGTAGCGCGGCCTCGGCCTGGTCCAGCAACTGGCACACCTGCCCGGTTTGATTGGCGAAAAACGCCCCCACCGCCCGCGAGAGAACGTCCACCGCGGCCCGTCGCCGGGCCGGGTCTTGCACTTGCCGCCAGGTGCGCTCCATGCGTAGCGTGCGCTCCGCCATGTCGGCACGGGTGGCCGGGGCGGCCGGCTGCGCCAAGACCAACGAAAGGGCCAAAACCATAACTCCATCATACGCAGTCGGCCCCCACCGTTACGCCCCCTCGTGTTGCAGCCCATTCAGTGACACAATAACCGTGTGGAATCGATGAATCACGAGGTGCAAGAAGAGCAAGCCCGGGACGCCATGCGCGCCTGGCTGGCCGAGTTTGCTCCCCTTGTGATGGATCAATCTCAGCGTACGGCCACCGAGATCCGGCAAGAACTTGACCTCATCGAGCGGCTCCAGGGCCGCACGTCCGATCTCGACCAGGGCAAGGGGCTCCTCACCCGCATGGATGACGGCGAGCTCATCCGTACCTACAATCAAGCTCGGGAGCAGATCCGCACCATCGAGCGCGACCTCCGTCGTCGCCTCGCCACCCTCGCTCCGGGCGACCCGAACAGCGAACCGGACTACGACGCCCTCCAAGAACGCCTGGCCGAGACCGCCGCGCAGATTGAAGTCGGGGTCCCCACCTTCTCGGCCAACCCGGACCGGTTAGAGCTCGCCAGTTCCCCGGCGCAGGTCGCGGCGGGCATCGGCATGGGAATTTTTGGCCTTGGATGGACGGCTTTCACCACGCTCCACGCGTTCTTCATGATCGGCGGGATGATGAAGGCGATGGGGCCGGTCGCCTTCGCCATGCTGGGCTTCTATGCGATTTTTTGGGCCGTAGGCGTGGGGATGTTTATGAGCGCCTTTAACATGGCCGCGCAGGAGACCATCGCACTGGAAGGTGACACCCTCACCATTACCAAGACCCTCGGCCCGATCCGAAGGGCCAAGCAGCACCGCATCAACCCCAAGTTGCAGGTCCGGATCGGCACCACCGAAAAACAAGTGAGCCACGGGCGTGGCCGATCGGTCCCGATGAAGGTGGCCGCGATCATCTTCACCAGCGAAGACGGCCGCCCCATTGCGGTCGCCACCGGCACCACCGATGCCAACCGTGAGGTGATGCTACGGCAAATTCAATCGCACCTGGGGCAAGAGGACACGTCCCCGGTGCCCCCGCCGATCCAGGACTAGCGCTTTAGTTGCAGGGCGATGCGCCGGAACTCGACCGGGTGGCTCTCGGACTGCAAGCTAATGGAGCCGCTCCGGATCAAACTCTCCGCCCCCGAGGCCGCCCAGGCCTTGGCGTCCGCATCATTCGGGTCCAGCTGGACCTCGCGGTAGCGGAAAACTTCCTGCCCGTTGATGTAGTGGACCACGTCCTCCGGGCCGTTCACATCCAGCTCCAGGCGCACCCACTCTTCCCCCCGGAAGGTCGGCGAGTTCGAGTTGGTGCAGTGCTGCCGCCACAGTTGCCCGTTGTACATCACGTTGGTGCCCGGCGTGCAGAGGTTGGCCGTCGGTCGGTCGCCCTCCTTGTCTCCGCCCAGTAACTGGACCTCGGCCGATACCGGAAAGTCTTGCCGCTCGCCCATCGTCTCGGGCGGCTGCCCGTGGATCATCACGCCGCTGTTCTTCCATGCCCAGCCCGGCCCTTCCGGCACCTGCTGGCCCACAAATCGGTACTCCAGGCGCAGCTTATAGCGACTCGCCGGGGTGCGGTAGAAAAGGTGGCCAAAGCGGCCATCAAACTTCTCGTAGCCGTCGTAGCGCACCACCAGGTTGCCGCCTTCCACGCGGAAAGTCCGCATCGGGTCCTCGCCCAGTTTGTGCCCCACAATCTTGGGCGTCCAGCCCTCCAGGTTCCGGCCATTGAACAGGCTCACCCATGGCGCAGTGGGTGCCCCTTGTACCGGGGCTAAGGCCGCTCCCGCTGCCCCCAGGGCCACCACAAAAAGTGCGAATCGCATAGCCTGAGGGTTTACCCGCTGCGGGTTCACGATTCGTCGCGCCATCGCGCGATCTCTTCCTTCAACACAGCCTGCATGGGCTCGCTCATGCCATCGAAAATGCTGACGCCGCTCGCCCCCCGGTGCCGCGCCGCGCGCAGGCCCGCCTGGAACTCCTCGGGCGACTTGAACGCCGGCATATAGAGCCCCGCCACCACCGGGAACCGCGCCGCCTGGATACCCTCGCGCACGCAGTTGCCGATCCACTCCGTGTCTTCGTTGTAAAACGAGTGGTAGATCATCGGGGTCACAAAGTCCAGCGGCCACTTATCCCAGTCTTGGCGGCAAATCTTGCGGGCCATGCTGGGCGTGGGGAACACCGCCGCCGACACCTGCTTGCGCGCCTGGTGAACGCGCTCGGTGACCTTGGTCACCAGGGCCGTGATCGCATCGTAGCGGAAGTGCAACCACCGCGAGTCCAAATCTGGCCGCTCCAGCTTCAGCGGGTCATCGCCATATCTCGCTCGGAACGCTTCCCGCGCCGCCTCGCTGTAATCAAAATCGTAGCGCGGCAGTTCTTCGGTCTGATCCAGCTTGTAGGTGTCCCACAGCGCGGTGGGCAAGATCACGTCCGGGTAGCGCACGTAGTCCAGGTGCACGCCGTCCACATCATCACGGAGCGCAATCTCCTCCGCCTTGCGGCAGATGTACTCCACGGCTTCGGGGATGTGCGGGCTCACCCAGCGGTAGTAGTCCACGTAAGGCGGCTGGTCTACGCAGCTTTCGCCACTCCGGGCCACCATGTACCATTCCGGGTGCTCGGCCATCAGCTTGGCGTCGCGCTGGTTGGTCGTCCACATCCACACGTGCGGCGAGAGGCCCGCCTCGCGGATCGCCTTGAGATGCGCGGCGTTCACCCCGCCAAGAAAAACGCCCGTCACCCCCAGGGCGGCGAGCTTTTCGTACTTGTCACCAGGTTCGGCCGGGTCCGCCCCGGTCCACACCCAAAAGCTCGGCTTCACCGCGCGAACTCCAAGTAGCCCCACATTTCGGGCTGGTGCATGTCCACCACGCCCTGCGGGCTCCACACCCAGTTGTCTTCCTTGGTGTCCGGCACTTTGCGGTACTTGCCGTTCTCCACCAGGAGCTGCCACTGCACGCGGCTGAAGTTGATGCGCCATCGGTCGCCCGGTTGCGGGGGCACGGCCACCTTGCTGATCTCCTTGAGACTGCGCCAGGGAATGTGAATGGTGCAACTCCACCCCTCGTCCTCGTCGCTCGGGTCATTGAGGGAGCCATTGATCTTCACGGCCGTGCGCAGGCCCTTGATCTCCCAGCTGTCCACGGCCGGGCCGCCTTCGCGGTAGGGGCGGGGCAGCAGCAGATCCCAGGTGGTGTTCAGCGCGTTCAGTTCTAGCTCGCCGTAGTTCAGGGCGTCGTCGTCCGGGTCGATGAACACTTCAAAGTCGTTGTCGTAAAAGATCACGCTGTCGTGCTCGGTCAGGGTGCCCCACACGTGGGGTTCCTCCATTTCCGCGCCGATCCAAAGCCCACTTTCGCTCCAGCCCATCTTGGCACGGGTGCGAAATCGCGGCTGGGGGCGCTTATCGCCCTCTATGTCCACAAAGTCGTCCGTCCAGGGGCTCAACTGCCAGGATTCGTGGGAAAGATCCCCATCCATCGGCGGTTCTTGAGACCAAAAGGGGGCCACGTAAGCCTTCGGCGTATTCACAACCGTCATCTTGGGATCAAGGCGGTACTGCGAGTCAAGGATGGCGGCCGCGCGGACCCCACTGATGCCGTCGCGGAGCATCTCCGGCCCCACCACGAGCACATCCGGGAACGCCGCCCCCGGCGTCCAGATCGGCAGCCGCGCCATTGTCAGCGCACCGGCACGGTCGGTGTAGCTCACCAACGCCTGCATCCGGTCCGGTTCACCCGGCACGGGGGAAATGCTCAGACCCGCTCCGGCGCCCGGCAGCGGGTCCGAACCGATTCGCATCTCGCTCTCCGAGTTCGCGGCGGCGGCAAAGGATTCGCTCTCAAAGTCCGGCCCGCCAATATAGATCGGGTTCACGTCGCTGTCATCGCCATCAAACATGACGTTCAGGTCGCCGTTACCCCGGTAGTAGAATGTCTCCGCCCAGAACCGTGCGATTTGGAAGGCGTAATCCCGTTGGTCACGGTCCAGGTTCACCACCGTCGGGCGGTGATAGAACACATCCTTAAAGCGGCCCCCACGCACCGCACTCCGTTCGTCGGTCGGCACTTCGTCCAGGCGTTGCCACTGGCCCGCCCCGTCACGTCGCCAATGGCCGGAGGTCAAAGCCTGCCCGTCCACCTTCATCGTCTCTCCCAGGTCCAGCGAGATCAGCGTGATGTTGGCCGTGGTCGCTTCGCCCTTGGCCACCGTGATGGTGCTGGGCTGGTACGGCTCGGCCTGCTGGTGCACCGTGATCCACCCGAAGTTGCCGTTGATGCTGGGGTCAATGGTCGTCAGGGTGTAGTCGTCCGGTCGGTTGAGCGCGTTCGCCCGCAAGAACTCCCACATCGGGGCATGGTCCAGGCAGTTCGCGCCCGGGGCCGGGTCGGTGTCGTACCAGTGGCCCTGGCCGGCTTCCTCATGGAAGCCCAACGCCGGGTGCCCTTCCAGCGCCTTGCGCATGTTGCGCGCCTCGCTCACCGGCACGGTTTCGTCGGCATCGCCGTGCAGCACGTACACCGGGTTGATGCGGAGGTTGTCCTTGAACAGCATCGTGTCGTGGATTTGGCTCACGCGGTTCAGTAGCGCGCCCATTGGGTCGGTGGCATCCCACCGTCGTCCACCGCCGTAGGTGAAGAACGACGCCCACCCTGCGCACGGCCCCACGCCCGCGAACTCGAACGGGAACAGCGCCCCGTTGATCCAAGACCCGTGGCCGCCCATCGAGTGGCCACTGATGTAAACCTCGTCCGGGTTCACGCCGGGGATTTCCAGCGCCAGGTCGCGCACTTCCAGCAGGTCCAGCCGGCCAATCTCCTCCCAGTCAAAGCCGTAAGGTCGGCGGTTGGTCGGGGCCACCACGTGCGCCCACGGCTTTGCCCCATAGGCTTGCGCCTGGCCCAGCGCTTCCACGCTCGCCCCGTGTGGACTCAGGATCACGCTCGTGGCCTTGGGGTCGCTGGCCGGCAAGTACCCGTAGTACTGCACGCTCTGGTCAATGCGGCTGATGAAGGTCACCCGGCGGGCTTCCTCTGGCTTCACGACCCGCAGGTTCAGTTCGGCCCTATGCAGCACTTCTCCGCCCTTGCGGAGGGTCAGCACCACCTTGCCGTCGGCGTCTTTGGGGCGCGGCACATTCACAGGCACCTTGCGCACCCCCAGGGGCCACAGGTGCGGCACCTTGGTGGTGCGAGATTGCCCGCCGTGCTCGGCGGTGACTTCAACCCCCTCGCCCCATTCATCCTGGGCGTTGCGGATCACCACCCCGGCCCAGGCGTCGCTGGCGGGGGCACCCGTCACCACGTCGGGCAGCGTCGCATCTCGCGTATCGAAGCTTACGGGAGCGGGCGGTTTAATGAGCGAAGCCCGCATTTGGCCGCGCCCAACCTGGAAGTAAAACTCGTTGGTGCCCGCCTTCAATCGCACCGGCAGGCTCAGGTAGCCGTAGCCGTAGGGGTCGCCCGCGCGGGGCTCCTCATTCACCCAGGTCTGCGACGTGCCGGTGGCCTCCAGCAGCATGATCTGCTCGCGCTCCGACGGCACGGTGGCGAACACGTAGCCGTTCCCTCGGAACCAACCATCCGCCGCCGCCTCCACGCGCCGCCAACCTGTGGCCTCGCTCGGCGTCTTCCGGTCAATCATCCCCGCGATCACGGGATCCACTGCCACCGGCGTCCGGCCATTGCCAGGAACCGTGATCTGCAGGCCTTCCTTCAGGACAATCGTTTCGTCTTGCGGTTGCGCCATGGCCATGGCAACTGCCCACACCATCATGCGCCCTATTATGGGGTGTAGACTCCGCCCGATGCAGTGGAGGTTAAAGTTCGTCCTTCTGGTCTCGGTCCTCCTCGCGCTGGGGCTCCCCGCCATGGCACGTGATATTCCTCGACCCGAACACCCGCTCCCGATTGCCGAACGTGCCGAGTGGCTGAACCTGAACGGCCCGTGGGAGTTCTGGGAAACCCAAGACGACAACGCCGAGCCGACCACTTTCCCCGACGAGATCATCGTTCCCTTCGCCCGCGAAAGCAAGCTGAGTGGCCTGGAGCGAACCGAAGCCGTGCGGAATGTATGGTACCGCCGCACCTTCACCATGCCCGCCTGGAAGAGCCCGCGCCAGCGCCTGCACATCATGGCCGCCGATTTCCGCACCCGGGTGTGGGTGAACGGCACCCTGGTGGCCACCGCCATTGGCGGGAATACGCCGATTACAGCGGACATCACGGCCGCGCTACGCCCCGGTGAGAACGAGATCAAAGTCCACTGCTTCGACGATGCCGAGGGTGGCCTGCAGCCCCTGGGCAAGCAAACCCGCAAGGGCGGCAGCCAGGGCATCTTCTACACCCGCACCACCGGCATTTGGCAGACGGTGTGGCTGGAGGGTGTGGGCTCTACGTATCTACGTGATTTCCGCGTGCGGGCCGACGCCAATGGCTTCTTTGAAGTCGTCGCCGAGCCTGAGTTTGTCCAGCCCGACATGACATTAAGGGTTTCGATCCGCGACATTCAAGGCGAGTCGAATTTCAACTCAAATCCCTTAACCGCGCCCCTCACTGTACAAGGGCAATTCATGAATGTGCGCCCGTGGTCTTCACGGGACCCGCACCTCTACGACCTGCAGCTCCAACTCCTGCGCGATGGGCAAGTGGTGGATGAAGTGAACTCGTATATCGGGTTCCGCACGGTCAGCATCCAAGGGCCGCGCATCCTCATCAACGGTGAACCGGTCTTCCAGCGCTTGGTGCTGGACCAAGGCTTCTACCCCGATGGCGTATGGACGGTCCCCAGTGACGAAGCCCTGCGCAACGACATCAAGCTCGCTCAAGACGTGGGCTTCAACGGCGCGCGCCTGCACCAAAAGGTGTTCGAACCTCGGTTCCTTTATCACGCCGCCAAGATGGGCTACTTGTGCTGGGGCGAATACCCGAGCTACGGCCCGGACTACGACAACCCCGCCCTCAACCGGGTGTGGGTGGACGAGTGGACCCGCGTAATGCAGCGCGACCGCAACCAAACCGCCGTGATTGGCTGGTGCCCGTTTAACGAAACGCCGCGCGAGGCCATCCCCCTGCAGGGCACGATCTACCGAATGACGCGCCTGGCTGATCCCAGCCGACCGGCGATTGAAACCAGTGGCTGGAGCCACGGCCTTTCCGACCCAAGCATTCTGGACGCCCACGACTACGAGCAAGACCCGGTCGTCTTCCGTCGCCGCTGGCAGGGGCACAACTCCAAACCCAATGACCTCCCCGCGCGCTATCTGGGTCGCCAGAGCAACTGGATTCCGTTCATGGTGAGCGAATACGGCGGGATCGGCTGGAACACCGGCGAGGGCTGGGGCTATGGCAACCCGCCCAAGACCCAAGAGGAGTACTTCACGCGCCTGCGCGGGCTGACCCTGGCCCTGCTGGATAACCCCAATCACTTTGGGTTTGTTTACACGCAACTCACCGACGTGGAGCAGGAGAAGAACGGGGTCTACACCTACGACCGCAAGCCCAAGTTCGAGGCCCGGTTGTTCCGCGAGATCTTTGGTGCCCCGGCGGCTTACGAGAAGGCTGATCTCACCACGTGGCAGCCCGCGATGGACAACTGGCGGGTGCTGGTTGGCTCCGCCGTGGATGCCGACCATAAGTGGGACATGCTGCTGACCCCGCCCGCCTACGATTGGGCCAACGGGTTCCGCGGCGAGCCTGCAATGGGTGGCTTTGGGCGGAAGGAGGGCTTCGAAGACCTCATCCGCACCCCGTGGACGACGGCTGACATCTACCTCTCGCGCACCTTTGAGGTCACCTCGGTGCCTGCGACGGCCCAGCTGGTGATCCACTATGACAACGCCACCAAGGTCTGGATCAACGGCAAGTTGGTGTGGGAATCCCCTGCCGGCGCGTGGAACGACGGCTACCAAGCGTGTGAGCTGAATGCCGCCGCCCGGGCCGCGCTAAAGACGGGCACCAACACCATCGTGGTGCACTGTCACCAAGACAGTGGGGGCCAGTTCATTGATCTGGCCCTCCTGGGCCGCTAAACGCGCTTACACCACTCGCTTGCCATCCACCAAACGGTGGAGGGCGAGCGGGTTTGCGTCTTGCAGTTCCGGCGGCAGCAGCGCCTCCGGCGCGTTCTGCCAGCACACCGGGCGGCTCCACCGCTCAATCGCGCCGGTGCCCACGCTGGTGCTGCGGCCATCGCTGGTCGCCGGGAACGGCCCGCCGTGGACGATGCTGTCGCACACCTCCACGCCCGTCGGCACTTGGTTAAAGAGCACCCGGCCCGCCTTAGTCGCGGCCACTTGCACCACCGGCTTGGCGGCCTCAAGGTCGGCACCAGTCCCGTGGAATGACATCGTCAGCTGCCCACCCATGGCCCGGGCCACCGCTTCCGCTTCGGCCAAGTCCTGCGCGCGCACCCACACCGCACTCGGGCCAAAAATCTCCTCGTGGAGGTCGGGTTCGGCCACAAACTGCGCCGCCGTCACCTCAAAGAGGTGCGCCGGGCCATCGACAACCAGATTGACGCCATCCATTTGGTTACGTCGCTCCACGCCTTCGGAATAAGCCTGGGCAATCCCCTCCGTCAGCATCGGCGTCGGCACAAAGCCCGCCAGGCGCTGGGAAATCTCTTCCGCCCACACACTGGCTTCTCCCACCGTCACCAGCACGCCGGGGTTCGTGCAAAACTGCCCCACGCCCATCGTCAGGGCGCCCGCCAGTCGCTCGGCGAGGCCCGCCGGGTCACTTTGCAAGAGCTCCGGGAGCAAGAACGACGGATTCACCGAGCCCATCTCGGCAAACACCGGAATCGGCACCGGCCGCGCCGCCGCCCGCCGCATGAGGGCCGTGCCTCCACGGTAGCTACCCGTGAAGCCCACGCCCGCAATGGCCGGGTGGTCCACCAGCCACTCGCCCACCTCAATGCCCTGGTCAAACAGCATCGAGAACGCGCCCGGATGCACACCCACGGCCGCAACGGCGCGCGTAATCGCCCCGCCCACCAGGGCACTCACGCCGGGGTGCGCGGGATGAACCTTCGTCACCACCGGGCAGCCCGCCGCCAGGGCCGAAGCGGTGTCGCCCCCCGCCACGCTAAACGCAAGCGGGAAATTGCTGGCCCCGAACACCGCCACCGGCCCGATGGCCACCCGCATGCTGCGCAGGTCGGGCTTCGGCAGGGGTTGCCGGTCGGGAATGGCGTGGTCGATCCGAGCATCCACCCAGTGGCCTTCCCGGGCCACCCGCGCGAACATCCGCAGTTGGCCACAAGTCCGGCCCAGTTCGCCCCGGGCGCGGCCTTCGGGCAAGGCGGTTTCCGCTTGGTAGCGGGCCACAATCGCCTCGGCGTCGGCTTCCAGTTCGGTGGCAATCCGCTCCAAGAACTCCGCCCGCACGGACGAGGAAGCCAAAGAACCGACCGCCTCCAGCGCCCCCCGGCACGCCGCGTCCACATCCTCCCGGGTCGCGACGACAAACGCCCCTTCCAGGGCACTCCCGTCGCGTCGGTCCACCACCGAGAACGTCTTCTCCCCGCCACCGAGGCGGCCCGCCACCAAACTGCGCGTGTTCATCTCCTTTAACCTACGTCAGGGCGGTTGGCCAGCGCGTGCTCAATCACGGCCACGGCCGCGGCTCGCTCCTCGCCCACCAGTTCCAGGCGCGGGGCGCGCACGGTTTCCGTGCCCATTCCCACCATGGCCTGCGTCAGCTTGATGAGCTGCACAAACTTGGGCACCGTATCCAAGCGCAGCAACGGCAAGAACCAGGCGTAGAGGTCATCCACGCGCGGGTCGTTGGCCAGCGCCCACTCCCATAGACGCACGGATTCGCGCGGGAAGGCGTTCACCAGGCCCGCAATCCAGCCTCGGGCGCCGTTGCGCACGGCTTCTACCAGCACATCGTCCACCCCCACCAGGATGGCGAGACGGTCCCCCATCAGGCGCTTGATCTCGGTTACGCGGCGCACGTCCGCACTCGATTCCTTGCAGCTCACGAGGTTGGTGTGGATCGAAGCCAATTCCGCCATTTGCTCCGGCACAAAGTCGGTCTTGTAGGCAATCGGGTTGTTATAAAGCATGCACGGCAGCGGGGTGGCGCGGATCACCGCTTCCACGTGATAGCGCATCTCGCGCCAGTCTGTGCTGTAAACGTAGGGGGGCAACACCATGAAGCCCGCACAACCCAGGTCGGCGGCATCCCGGGCCAGGGTCACGGCTTCATCCGTGCTGAGGGCGCTGATGCCCGGCACGATCGGGTAACTCGGGAACGACTCCACCAGCGTCTTCAGAATTTGTCGCTTCTCTTCGCCGGTCAGGGTCGCGCCTTCACCCAGCGAACCCAGCGGCACCACGCCGTGGCAGCCATTTTCCAGCTGCCACCCCACATGCTTGACCAAAAAGTCGTAATCCACGTCACCCGACGCGGTGAAGGGGGTGGTGATGGCCGGAAGAACGCCTTGCCAGGGAATATTCATCGCCGACTATCTTACTCAGCCCCCACCCTCTAAGGGCCGCTAGCGGTCTAGTCGGAAGGGTTCCGGGTCCAAACTAGGCCAATGCCCGCCCATGAGGTCAGCCAGTATGCGCCCGGTGCCCGCCGCCAGGCTGATTCCCATCATCCCATGCCCGGTGGCCACCCAGGCATTGCCCAGGTTCGGCACTCGCCCGATGTAAGGCAAGCCGTCGGCGCTCAGCGGCCGCCATCCCGTCCACAGGGGTTGATCCCAGTCCGCCGAGGCCAAGCTGGGGAACACCCGCTCCGCCCCCGCCCGGATGTGGGCCACCCGCGCCGGGTCCGGGGCCTGGTGCGTCGCGCCGATCTCCATGCCGCTGGTCACGCGCAGAGCCTCGCCCATCGGGGTCAGGCTCACGCGGTCTTCCACGAGGAGTGAGGGCGTCGTCAGCCGTGCCCCGCCGGGCAGGGTGTAACCGTAGCCTCGCCCGGGCTGAATGGCCATGTTTACGCCCAGGCTGCGCGCCATCCGGGCCGATTCAAACCCCGAAGCCAGCACCACGTGGTCGGCGCTCATCGCGCCGTGGTTGGTCTTCACGCCGGTCCAGCGGTCGCCGCTCAGTTGCCAGCCCAGCACCTTTGTATCCGAGACTAAATTCGATCCCAGTGCCGAACGCATCGCCTGCACCCATTCGTGGGGCGCCACGTGAGCATCGTTGCCGAACCACACCCCACCTTCGCACTGCACGTCCAGCCCGGGTTGTCGCCGCCGCACGCCGTCGGCGTCCAAAGTCTCCACGTCCAGCCCCAGTCTCGCCCCCTGGTGCCCGACTTCAGCTTCCTCTTCCAGTCCATGCGCGGTGCGGGCAATCATCATCAGCCCCTGTCCGCCCGGACGGGCCAGGTGCGAAAAGTCGTCCGCCCACCGTTCCCACTGGTCGCGGCTGGCCAGGCTCAGCCGCAAGAGAGCCTGCGTACGGGCCTGTTCATCCCCCGCAAGGCTGCTCAAGGTAAAGCGCGTCACCCACCCCAGCAGGTCGGCGTCGGGGCGCCACCGCACAGTCACCGGAGCCCCGCGCTTAAGCATCATGCGCAGGCCGGTTTTCAGGAACCCCATTGTCGCCAGCGGCACAAAGTGGCTCGGCACCAGCATGCCCGCGTTGCCGTGGCTCGTGCCCACCCCATCGGCGGGGCCCTGTTCCAGCACGGTCACTTGCCAGCCGTCCCGCATCAGTTCGGCGGCCACGCCCAGGCCCACCAGCCCCGCGCCCACCACAATCGCGGTGCGCTTCACTCGGGCAGCCCCGCCACGTAGGGGTCGTCCGCAGCAAAGTGGAGAGTGCTCTCCGCCGTCACCCAGGCGCGACCCCGGATGCGGGGCACCCACCCCTCCGGCGTGCGGCGCACGGTGGCCGAAAACAGCCCGCCCGTCACGCTCTCTTGCACAAAGACCTGCCCTTCCGCGATCTGGCCATCTTCGGCCAGACACGCCAGGTGGGCGCTGGTACCGGTGCCACACGGCGAGCGATCATCCGCCCCGCTGGGGCACAGCACGAACTTGCGCACGTCAATGGCGGGGTCAGCATGCGGCACGCAGATCTCCACGTGGTCAATCTCGCCCCCGTCATCCCCGGCGATGCCCTGGCGGTGCAATTCATCGCGGATGAGCGATGTCATCCGCAATAGCTCGCGGCGGTTGGCCGGGATCAACTCCACCGGCGACTCGTGCAGGATGTAGAACCAGTTCCCCCCGTAGGCCACATCCCCGGTGAACTCGCCGTAACCCGGCACGTTCACTTTCACATCCTTCAGCGACCGCCGCGACGGGATGTTCTCAATCTCCACGCTGCCATCGGGGTGCCGCCACGCCGTGATGCGCCCCACCGGGGTCATCAAATGCCCTTCGCCGCTCTCCGGCCAGCGCCCCAGGTGCGCCAATGCCGTCACCACTCCAATGGTGCCGTGCCCGCACATCCCCAGCGGCCCGGCGGCATCAAAGTAGATCACGCCGGCCACCTCGTCGCCCTCGGCCGGCCGCAGCCACGCCCCCACAAAGGCGTCGTAGCCGCGCGGTTCGGCCACCACGCCGCGCACCCAATCCCACTGCTTCATGACCAAGCGCTGCTCGGCCAGCGTCCCCGTCAGGTCCGGGTGGTCATCCAGGACGATCCGGGTGGGCTCGCCTTCGGTGTGCGTATCGAGGACGCGAAGTGACCGCATCGCGCGAGTTTACGCGAACCTAAGGCACCAGCCACTGCCCTTCCCAGTCCGCGCCGGTCCAGGTCCAGCCCGCCCGCCGGTGTCCGCTCACGCGGGTGTCCAGCCGGTCCATGCGGTCAATCGTCGCCCGCAGCAGAGCAAAGTTCACCCGCCCTGCTTCGCTCTCTTCCCTCGTGGGTTCTCGGTCCATCAACGCCAGCGGGTAGCCCGGCCCGGGTTCGGACAGTTCGGCGCCCGGTCCCGCCGCCGCCAGATAGCAACGCCGCGCCAGGGGTTTGGTGCGCGCCCAGGCGGCTTCCACCTCCTCGCCGTCGCGCAGCAACTCCACCGCCCCGTACATCCGCACCATGCACCCACTCGCCGCGCTGTAGAAGACCCACACGCTAGGCCCGCCCGCCAGCGCCTGCTCCGCTTTGGGTGAGCGGGCATCCACGTGGCACTGCAATCGGCGCTGCCCCCGGTCCGCAAGCCGCAGCGTCACCACCCGCGCATCCACACCGGCCGCCCCCACCAGCGACAAGACGGGCAAGTGAAAAGGGTCGCGCCATTTGAGGACCCCACGTTCCACATCTCCCCAGGTTTCTTGGAGTAGCTCGGCCAGTTCCACGCCTCATTTTGCCAAAACCTAGTAAGTGTTCGGGAATCCCGCCGCCCAAGGGCTCCGACAACGGCAATGTGAGAAGGATTCGATCGCGCAAGGCGGGTATTAGCCTCGTCGAGGTCGTGACGGCGACGGTGTGCGTGGGCATCTTAGGCGTGGCCACCATTGGCGGCACCACCGCCGCCAGCGCGCGCCTCGATGAATCTCTCCTCACCAAGCAGGGAGCAACAGCCATTCAGAACGAGCTGGAAACCCTCAAAACCGCCGGTCGCATGGCCACGCTCACGCCTGGGCTCACCACCAAAGACGTAAACCTTGGCCCGAACACGGTCGGCACGATGACGATCGACGTGCGTGGCGACGTTCCCCCGCAACTCGCGGCCTATCCGCTCGAAACGCTTGACGGAAATCCCATCTCCGTTTCCGCAATGGATCTCAGCGAGGCCCGCACCATGATCCTTCGGTGCTTTGGCAACAACGATCTCACGCAACGCTGGACCTCGCGCAAGCTAGATAATGACTCCCGCTTCGATCTGTACTTCGCGGAGCCCCTGAACGACCAAAACGGCGGGGACGACCTGGTACCTGAGATCATCCTTACGGGCGGTATCGGTAACGGTCGAGTTGAATTACAGGCCATTGACGAATCAGGACAACTTCTGGGAAGTTCCTTCCAGGCCAAGAAAGGGTTTGTCGACTCCACGCCCCAGGGCTACTTGTCGGATGGTCGAAACAAAACCGTGAATATCGAGATCCTCGGAATTGACCTGTCTCGGGACTTCAACGTCACCCGGGTGGCGGGCGTGCGGGTCACCGTGCCCAAGCAGGAGACCTCCTTCAAAATCTTCGGATTCGACGGCCAGGACATCCAGGCCACCGTGGCGCCCACCTACGAGGTCAGCGGCCCGGGAACTGTCACCAAGACCGCCGGGGCCCTCATGCTCAATGGGCTCAAGTTTGGGTCCGAGTCGAGCAGCCGGTTTGTCTACCCCGCTCGGGTTGAAAACCTCACTCTCGACACCGCTAAAGGCGACCTCCGATTTCTGAACCGAGCTTCTACGGTGTACGACGTTCTCATCAAGCTGAACTTCGACGCCCGCACCATCGTGGGGGCCAAAACCCGCACCGTCACCGTCGAATCTGCCGTGCAGTACGGCTCTGTGTATTTCTAAGCTCATGGCACACCGCAAGCGAAATCGAGGGTTCTCCCTCACCGAAACCGTCGTCACCGCCGCGCTCTCTACGGCCGTGATCGGTAGTTCCGCCGGGCTCTTTGCTTACACTGTCCGCCGGGTTCAGACCGAGTCGGTGGAGTTGGCCGTCGCCAGCCAAGCCCAAGAACTGGCCGACGAGATGAGTGCCCTGGTGCAAAATTGCGGCTACGTAAAGCTCGAATCGAGCAACGGCCAAGTCAGCCTGCTGGCCCTGGTGCCAAGCAACGATTTGGACACCGACGGAGACGGAGTGCCGGACACCGCCGCCCCCAGTTCCATCAGCCCGGCCGGGCACGAAATGTATAGCGCCACCTCCTACGAAGGCTTTATGTGGACGCTCCCCGCTGGCTCCACCCCCGGCAAGATCGAACGCCTGCGCAACAGCACGGAGGGCGGCAGCGAGAACATGTTGATCATTGACGAATCTTGGGCGAGCCGTGACGGCAAGCCCCGCTGGAACATGATCCGCAACGTCGAGTTCACTAGTGACCCCCTGCGCCGAGAAACGACTTTCACCATCACGGCCAGCGCCAACCTCTCGACGGGGGAAGCGGCCGATTCGCTGAACAACGGCAACGCCGCCGAATTCAAGGTCACGCGAGTTGTGAACTGGGGGCTGAGTAAGTGATTCGCAACCGTTTGCGACGCGGGGCGGCGCTGATTTACGTGGCCGCCACCGGCACCGGGATCACGCTGATGCTAGGGGGCCTGACCATGTTCACAGCCGAGGCTTCTCGCAAGGACGAACTCACCACCGAATCCGTGGTGGCAGCCGCAGATACCCATGCGTTGTTCGAGAAGGGACGCCTCATCGTGCGAGAAACTGCGTACACCGTGAACTCGGTCGACAACATGGATCTCGAGTTCGAGGGGACCAATGAGGGGTTGGGGGCCAAGAGTTCTCCCACCGACTTGATCTTGTCCGACCGGCCCCTGACTTCGTTGGAGCTCGGCTTGCTCCCGTTCGAACTCACGAATCGTCAAGGAAAGACCGGGGTCATGATTGAACCGGTAGACGATGCCACGTACCGGGCGGTAGTCAAGGAACTTGTCCTCGGGTTGCCGCTCGGCGATGCAACTGCTTTTGATTTCCCTGCCCACGAATTGAGGACGGCCCAGCAGAATGGCTACGCCTGGGTTCGGGGCGGCAAGCTTGGCCACCTGCGCACGGGGGTAAACGGCACCGAGACCGCCACCTACCGGGGGTCACGTAAGTCCACCAAGTTCGCCTCGGATGCCGAACCCGCCGTGAAGCGAGTGCACACCAAGACGGTGTTCAACGAGATGCCCGGGGGTGTGAATCTGGCGATCTCCATCAAGGGGCATCGCAGCACTTTCGCTCGCAATCGCGTGGTCGGCGTGCCGTGGAACTACTCGGCTTCAACTTCGCAGCTTGCGGTTCGCTCCAACACCTGGAGCGGAACTGGCCCCACGGCCGTGGCTCACATGGACCTGAGGCCGACCACCCCGCGACCTGCCGCGATCACGGAAGGTTTAGTGGAGAGCAGCTTGGGTCCGCAAGGCTTCCCCATTGCCACTGCGGAAGCTCGGTCCAGCGCGTCCCCTGTTTCCCTGGTCAGTGCATACGCCCCGACCACTTACGAACTCCTGTGGTGGCGAGCCGGCCAAACCGGCACCCGCCGCGTGGCCAATCCAACCCAAGGTCAGACTTCGGTTCCCTTTAGCTGGACCAACCAGAGCCTGCCCAACGATGCCGAGAACAACCCGCAGTTCCGGGCGGTCCACCTCTCGGGCGGATTTGAGATCACGTCCAGTGCGCAACGAAACGCCGTGACGATGAACCTCACCAGTCAGGACGACGCCTGGGTGTTCATCAATGGTCAACTGGCCATGGATATGGGCGGCCTGCACAGTTCCATGACCTCGACGCAGCTCAACCGAGCCCCCATCGTGGTGGGCAAGAACCGCATCGACATCTTCCACGCCAATCGCGGCGGGACGAGCACTTTAGGGTTCTTGTCCAACGTGACCTTCACGCCGGAGGCGCCCTTCACTCTGAACTCGGACCACGCTTTTGGCACCATGGGGGCCACGATTGTGGGGGGTGCGGTCAGCACCCACTCCGAGCTCGTGGACGGCGGCGAACTCGATGCCGATAACGTCGCCATCACGCTCAACCCCCCGGGGAACACGAGCGGGTCGTACTCGATGACCTACGATGCGGAGACAACCACTGGGATCGTGGGCAAGAAGTTTGGTCACGGAGCCCTCATGCTGTCCATCCATAGCACGGGCTGGCCAGAGATTCAAGACCTGGTGAGCATTAGTACGGGCGAAGTGCGACCGGAAACGGTGCTCCAAGCTTTCCAACGCGATCGCGCGACGGACAGCTGGCGCCCGGTGCCCGTGGTGGTGGGGCAAGTGGTAACCAACGGCCAATTCCGGCGCATTACCTTGATGACCCGACCGAAAAGTCTCACCGACCGCTACGTCTCGTTTGTGTTCAATCCGGATCTTGCGAAGTACGAATCGGCCGTGAAATTCACTCAAGCCAGCTTTGGCTACCGTGAAGGAGACCGCACGCTGCCGATTCTGCTCGCACCGCCGACGACCGGCACGACCGACTTCATCTTCTCGGTGGGCGGCGAGCTGCACGTCGAGAATCTGGGCAAGACCACGGGCGGCCTCTTTGCCTCCTCGCTCAAGATCACGGGCAATCCGTGGGAAGTGGTGGGTCACGTCAACATCAAACAGGGGGCCAATAAGTTCGCCAACAACCCCTTGCTGGTCATCTCGAACGGTCTCCTGAAAGCCGCCTCCCAGTCGCCGGTGCCCTTCGTGCTCAATGAGGCCTCCTTTGCGACGGTGGCGAACTCTCAGCTCAATGGGCCGGTCACTCTCTCGGGCGTTCTCAACCCGCCAGCGGGTGAACCCCTCGTCAATCTGTTGATCAATGGCGATGCGACGGTCAACGGCCTTTCGATCCCCACGGGCGGGACGATCTTTGTCACCGGGAATCTCACGATCAACAACAGCGTGACCACCGACGCCAACCGCAACATTCAATGGTTGGTGAAGGGGAACATCTTCGTGCCGGATACGGCTGTCTCGGGGTTATCCCTCCAGCAGCAGATCCTCTGTGCCGAAGGCAACATCGAGATCTACCGGCCCATCGTCTTCTCGGGGGCGATGAAGACGAATCGAAATCTCAAGTGGATCGGAGCGGCCGGCCAAGGCATCAGTGCCTTTGCCCCGCTGCAGATGAATGGTGACGGTTTCTACTTCGATTAGGTGAAGGTTGCCCTGGTAACCCTACGGGGATAGACAAAATTCGCCGATATCAATCCTGGAGCAGTCTCGCTGCTCTGGGATTGTCTATCTATGGACTTGTTGGGCATGGCAGGTTGGGCAGCCGCGATCATCGGATCGGGGTGGGCCATCGCGTCTTCGGTACAGGGCAAACGCGCCCAAAACGAATACTCGCGCGAACGCCAAGCGAACGACACTTTCCTCCACGCGAGCCACGTCATTAGCGAATTCAATGCGAACGGCACCGCCCTGGCCGAAGCCCTGCGCGCCATGGTCACCGCCGCCGGAGCCGACTCCGGCTACATCATGCTGTTCGACCGCAACCAGCCGAAAAAGCTCACCACCCAAGCGGTCTACTCCTTTGACGATAACGACATCTTCCCCACCACCACGCTGATTGGCGAAGGCCTGGCGGGCACGGTGGCGCACTCGGGGCAACCTGCCCACTTCACGCGCACCGGGGGCACCGATGTGCTGCACGAACTGCCCAACGACACAACCGCCGCCATTGCCACGCCCATCCGCAACCGCCTGTTCCGCGACCAAGACCTGCGGACCAGCGATGTTGTAGGCGTTCTCGTGCTGATTTCCAAGAAGAAGAAGATGTCGTTCCAAGGGGAACGGCTGGACACCATCACGGCGTTGGGCGCTTTGCTTTCCATGGCTGTTTCCAGCCATTGGATCGGCACCCACCATCGTCTCACCCTGCTGGACACCCTGGTACTGATGGCCAGCACTCTGGAATCCCGCGACCGCTATATGTCGGGCCGCTCACAGCGCCTTTGTGACCTCGCCTTGCTGTTGGGCCGCAAGTTCGGGATGAGCGACGAAGCCCTGGAAGAGCTCCGGCTGGGCATGCTGCTCCAAGACATCGGCAGCATCAAGGTGCCGGACGCGATTTTGCATAAGTCTGGGCGCCTCATGGCCGAGGAGTTTGAGCTTCTCAAGCAGCACACCACCTTTGGCTACGAACTTTGCCGCCGCCTGATGATGCCGCGCGGGGTGTTGACGATTGTCCGCAACCACCACGAGCGCCTGGACGGCACCGGCTACCCCGACCAACTGAAGGGCGAGCAAATGCCCCTGGCCCTGCGAATTGCGGCTCTAACGATTGCCTTTGATGCCATGGCCTCGCCGCGTGCCTTCCGCACTGCCTTGGATCTCGACGAAATCCTGGCCCAATTGAACCTGGAAGCCGGCACGCACTTCGACGCTGTGGTGGTGCAAACCCTGCGTGAGAGCGTGAACGACGCAGAGTTCCAACGCATCTACCCTGCGCTTTCGACCACCACCGAGAAGCGTATCTCGGACCTTGCCGCATGAAGCCGAGTCCTCACCTCATTGGATTGGAGCTTGGGGCGCACGCCCTCAAAATGGTGCGCATCGATTCTCAACGGCGCAGCAACATCCTCACGGGTGCCTGGCGCATCCCCACGGAGGGTGCCATGGACTGGCGTCGCGTGGACCACAAGTCACCGGCCTTTCTGGGCGTGAAAGCCGAAGTCGCTCGCCTGGGGTTGAAGGGCCAGGATGTTTGCTTTAGCCTGCCGCCCGAACACACCGTGCTGCGATGGATGGACTTTGCCGGCATGGAGGAGGCGGACTGGAAGGACGCCGCCGCCCTGATGCTGCGCAAACAATTGGACGAAACCCAACCGTGGGAAATCGCCATCGGCACCGAACCCGACCCCGTGACCAACGAACGACTGGTAACGGCCATGCCGCGCGATTTGATTTTCCGCTACGCCGAAGCCGTGCAGGGACTGGGCTTGAACCCCGTGGCTGCCGAACCCGAATCCAACGCGATTTTGCGCATTGGTGGCAGTGTCCTGCGCCGCCGCAGTCCGCTGCTTCGTGACGGCGCGGCCGTGATTCTCGATATTGGCTACCAGCGCACCCGTATCGACATGGTACGGGACGACAAGATCGAATTCACACGCGAATTCCGCTTTGGATCTCACCTTTTGATTAAATCCATTGCCAAGGAGCTGGTGCTGACCGAAGAAGAAGCCGCGCAGACGCTGGAGCACTCCACGGCCTCCCTCAGTAATCGAGGCTGGCTGCAGATTCCCACCCCGGGAGGCTTGGCGCAGATTGATGCCAACCCGCACCTGCAGATTCTGGTGCGAGAAACCGGTCGCCTGGTGCGCTACTTCCGCTCCATCTATCCCGAACGCAGCTACGCCGGTACGGTGGCCAGCTTGCTGGTGACAGGCGGCTTGGCAGGCCTGAACGGCATCTGCGAATACGTGGATCGCGCCCTGCAGATCGAATCCTGCCTGGTGGACCCGCTCTCGGTGGTCCGCATTGACTTGCCGGAGGATCAATTCATTCTCATGTCACGCGCACCGTACGTGTTTACGGTCGCCACGGGGCTCGCTTTAGCGCTACGAAATCGAATGGGCTTTGAGGAGGAAAGCAAACCAAATGGTTCAAAACGTATTCTCGCGCGGGCCGCGTAAGACTGCCCGATATTTGGCGCACACCAATGTGCTAGGTGGGTGGTTTGTATACTGCGCACAACGCGCGGCGCAGCGCCGCGCCCAGCAGCAACTCATGGCCGCCGGTGCCGTGTGCTTAGTGGCCGCGCTGGCTGCCTGCCTCTACGTCTTCACCGAGTCGGCCGCCGTGGCCCAAAAGCAGCAATGGGAGTTGCAACAGATCCAAAGCCAAATGCGCCTGCTCGGGGCAGGAGCCGAAGAAGCGACCGTGCAGCGCGAGTACCGCTCGATACTCTCGCAAAGTTTGGAAGCCAACGCGCAACTGCTTGACCCGCTCGCCATGACGCTCAACGAAATGCCGATGAGCTGCTGGCCAGAGCAAGTTACCGCTAACTACCAAGACGACGAGCCCCAAATCTCGGGCCGCGTGCTGGCTGTGAACGGAGAATCGAAGTTTGAGTTCGTCCGCGTACTGGAAGCCAACGGAGTGGGATTGGAAGCCAAGATCGAGTCCTTTGGGATGGAAATCAAAGAAGGCAAGACGGTCGAACGCTTCTCCTTTATCGTGAAGAAGTCCACGGAGGCCGCGCCATGAGCGCCAAAACCGCGCCCCATAAAGCCCCGGCCCGCAAGGGAAAGAAGCGCAATGCGCGCAAGCCTCTGCAGACCGGCCATGCCCTGCTTATCCTCTCCGGCTTCGCCTTTGCGTTTGCCGTCTATTGGGGTGTCAGTCAGTACCAAGCCTCGCAAAACATGGCCGCCCAGATCGAGAAGGAACGCAGCACCCTCGTGACGGCCAAATCCGACGCGGAAGCGATGGATGTGGAGGGCAAGTACCACCGCATTCTGGGCGACCGCATCGTGAAGGAATTCAACCGGCAACTCTCGTCGCTGGCCGTTAACCATTCGGTGCAAATTGTTCGTGGGGGCCAAGACGACAAGCTGGATCCTCGCATCACGCGCGCCGGCGGTCAGGGACCCGCCGAAGGCTGGGCCAACCTCACCTACGAGTTTGAAGTCGTCGGCGATACCCGCAATGTCCACCAGCTTCTGCGCACTCTTGCGGAAGGCTCGATGGCGTTCGAATTTGAAGACATCACCTATCGACGCCGCAGCGCCGACCCCTTGCTAAAAGGGATCAACGCGCGCGTTTCCGTGCGCCTGGTCACCCGCCAGGGGCTGAGCAAGGGATCGGCGGGCCCTGTGAACCCGGCCGCAACGCCGCCCACCGGAGGGAAAGCCTGATGTCCGCCGGACGCGGCAAGGTGGGTCTCGTAATCGTCCTCGCGCTCGTCGCGATGGCGATGGCCAGCATGCTATTCCTGAGGAATCAACTCTCGAACGCGGCAGCCGCCAAGAACGCGGACCGCAAGAACTCGTCGTCCAGCGCAACGCCCAAAGACGACCCGAAACTAAAGCCGGCCCCGAACAAGAACCGCTTAGCGGTCTTGATCGTAGACCCCTTTGCGCGTTCCGCCCCGTACCAAACGGCCATCGCCGAACCTGTTTCTACCAGCGGCACCGCCAGCAACACCGATGCGGGCCGTAATTTGCCCCCGCCGTCGTTCACCCCGATTGATCGGGGCGAATCACCGGTGTTTCTCTCGCCGGTTGCCCTGCCGGGCTCCATCCCTACGGCCGTACCCAGGGACAACACCCCGGTAGCTCCCGCCCAGGGCGAGGAAGGCGATGCGCCCCCGGCTGCCCCCATCCAGGTGCAAGTGCGCGGCATTGTCGGCGCGGATCGCCCGCGCGCATTTCTCACTGTCAACGGCTCCACCCGCACGGTGCAGGCCGGTTCAGATCTCGGTGATGGGGTGCGCATCCAGCGCGTCACCTCCACCCACGTTGTCATCGAACGAAATGGCAAGTCCATTTCTGTTCCCGTCGGAAAGGAAACAAACCTGTGATCACTACTCTCATCGCGATGACCGCCTGGTGGCAAGCTTCCCCCGCTCGCGCGAGGATGCCCTATCAGCCCATGATCGTGGCTTCGGTGGCCGCTCCGCAAACCGTGGAACTGCCCCTGCCGCCGGTGGAAGAAAAGCCCTTCCCTTCGCTCAGCCAGATCGTGAGCGAAATCATGGCCACGCGTCAATCCAAGCCGGACGTGTCGCCCCCTACGGACATTGACAATAGCGAAGTCATCGCCCGGGCCCAAACGACCACGACGACGTCCACCACCACTTCCACCAACACGACCGATATCCGACACATCTCGTCGCCTCGCGATTTGCCCGTTTTTGCCCCGGACCCGATGCGCAAGAAAGTCTCGGCGCAGGTGCAAGACATGGACGTGGCGACCGTTCTCTCCTCGCTGTGCGAGCAGGTAGGCATTAACTTGGTGCTGCAAAGCCCGAGCGACAAGAAGCTGACGCTGAACCTGAGCAACACGCCGTTCCGCGACATCTTGACCACCATTTGCAGCCTCAGCGACCTCTACTTTGTCGAGACCCCGAGCATGGTTGTCGTCGGCAGCAAGGATGCGCTGGTGGCCCGCTACGCCGAGGCTTTCTACAAGGCGTATCCGCAGTTCCGCCCGGCGGACAACGGGGCCATCGTATCCCGCACCGTTAAGTTGGATTACGTGGACGCAGTGGCCGTGGCCCAAGTGCTGAGCGAACAGTGGAAGCAAGAAGAACTCAGCGTTTCCGTTGGCCCCTCGCACTGGACTCCGGAACTCATGGAAGCTTCCTCGGGCTCGGTGACCGGCTTCAACGGTGCCGCCAACTCCCGTCCTCCGGCCGCTGCCGGTGGTGGGGGAACCGGCCCGACCGGCGATCCGGCCTCCAAGGTTGTCATCCTGCGCGGCAGCCAAACCGTGATTAACCAAGCGTTGGAACTGGTGAAGACGATGGACTACGCCCGCCCGCAGGTGGTCATCAAGGTTCAGATTCTCGACATTAGCAACGATGCGCTGCATAACCTCGGCCTCAAGTGGGATTTCGGAAGCACGGGCTTCACCGAAAACACCCCGCCGGGCATCGGCGTGATGCCGTTCCAACGCCAGGGCTTCAACTTCCAAGCGCAGATTGCCGCCTTGATTGATAATGGCGCCGGCCGCGTGCTGGCTGAACCCAATGTAAGTGTGCTGGACGGACGACGAGGATTTGTCCTGATCGGCGACCGCCTGCGCTACCCCGTGGCCACCGGCCTGGACGCCAACGGCCGCCCGATCTTTACGACCGAAGAGCAACCGGTGGGGATTTACCTGCAGGTGGCCCCCACCGTTGCGGCGGACAACACCGTCTCGATGTCGATCTATCCGCAGGTCAGCGCGGTCACGGACTTCCTGGATGTGCCGAATGTGGGCCGCTTCCCGCAGATCAGCACCCGCGAAACCCAGTCGTCCATTTCGGTCAAATCGGGCCAGACGATTGTCATCGGCGGCCTCATTCAAGAGCAGGACATAAAGAAGTGGCAAGAGGTGCCGGTGCTCAGCCGCATCCCCTTCTTTGGTGAGCTCTTCAAGTGGCGCAGCACTTCCAAGACAAGTTCGCAGGTGGTCATTAGCATCACACCGACCGTGGTCCGCCCCGAAGACAACCAACCCGAATGACCCCCGATCGACCCCATGATTGCTGAACGAACGATACGAGATATTGTTATCGAAGAAGGCTTTGTCACCGCTGAGCGGTTGAACGAAGTCCTGGCCTCGCGCACCGACTCGACAGAGAATGTGGGCGACCTGCTTCAGCGCATGGGTCTCATCACCGAGAAGCAACATCTCCAGTGCGTGGCCCTGCAGGCGGGGATCCCCTTTGTGGACCTCTCCAAGCTCGAAATTGAGCAGGATGTTGCCCGCAGCATCTCGCACCAGCTCGCTGTCAAGCACCTCGCCATCCCCATCGAAAAGACGGAGTACGCCGCCTCGGTGGCAATGTTCAACCCGCTGGACGTCGCCTCCATCGACGAAATCCGGGTCCAACTGGGCGTGGACGTGGACCCGATGTTCGCGACCGAATCCGACGTACGCGAGGCCATCTTCCGGGCATTTGGAAGCTTTGATAGCCTCTCCGTGCTCGCTGGTGAATTCGCGAAGGGCGTTGAGATCTCGACCAGCGACGCCGGGGCCGAAGACGACCAAACCACCATCAGTCTTAATGAGCGGGAGGATGGCGCGCCCATCATCCGCCTGGCCAACGCCCTGCTCGCCCGCGCCATTCGCGGCCACGCGAGTGACGTGCACGTGGAGCCCGGCCCGAACGACACGCGCGTGCGGTTCCGCGTGGACGGCATCCTCAGCGAAGTAATGACCATCCCCAAGGCCGTGCAACGCCCGTTTGTGTCGCGCCTCAAGGTCATCGCCGGGCTCGACATTGGCGAGCGCCGCATCCCGCAGGACGGTCGCTTCTCCGTCAGCCTGAGCGAAGGCAGTTACGATTTGCGTGTTTCCACGTACCCCACCGTCCACGGCGAGAAGGTCGTGCTCCGCGTGCTGGATAAATCCTCCTTGGCTGTGAACCTCACCACCCTGGGCATCCCGCCGCTTTCGCTGGATCGCATCCTCAAGCGGGTGGAGGAAAGTCAAGGACTGATCCTCGTCACCGGTCCGACGGGTTCGGGGAAATCCACCACTCTCTATTCAATTCTCAACCATTTAAATGATAACAGTCGGAACATCGTCACGATCGAAGATCCGGTGGAATACCAACTGGAAGGCATTGCCCAGGCCAACGTGAATGTGGGCGCCGGGATGACCTTTGCCAATGGCCTGCGCGCCATTCTTCGCCAAGACCCGGACGTGATTCTGGTGGGGGAAAGCCGTGACCCCGAAACCGCCAAAACCGCGATTGAAGCTTCGCTGACGGGCCACCTTGTTCTCACCTCCCTTCACGCCAACGACTCGATGGCGGCGGTTGTCCGTTTGGTGGAAATGGGTGTCGAACCCTTCCTTGTAAGCAGCAGCGTGACACTGAGTGTGGCCCAGCGACTGATGCGCCGCACCTGCTCGCACTGCGCCAAGCCTTATCTGCCGGATTCGATCGTTCTGGAGTCGCTCGACTTGCCACTCAACCGCGAGTATATGAAAGGCGAAGGGTGCGAAAAGTGCGGCGGCACGGGCTACCGGGGCCGATGTGGGGTCTACGAGGTCGCTGACATCTCGCAGCGCATCCGCCAGATGATCTTTGTCGGCGAGAGCACCGATGCCATCCGCCGCGAGGCTGTGCGCGGAGGGATGAGAACTCTCCGTCAAGACGCCTTGACCAAGGTACTGGAAGGGATATCGACGGTGGAGGAATTGCTCCGCGTCACCCCGAATGAAAGTCAAGAATGAGCGCCTACCGATTCAAGTACGTTTCACCGGATGGTGAAACGCATACCGGCCAGGTCCGCGCGGACAACATTGACCAAGCTACCGTTGAGCTTGCCCAACTCGGCCGCGTCATCAGTATCGTCCCGCTGCTGGAACAAGCGAACGACTTTGACGATGAGGATGACGCTCCGGCTTCCTCGAACCCCCTTGCCAGCTTAAGAAAGAAGAAGACCAAAACCGAGGACGTCATCACCGTCCTGCGCAACTTGGGCGTGATGGCCGAATCCGGTGTCCCGCTCAAAGAAGCCCTGGAGACCGTTTCTCTCGAAGCCGGCACTCCGGACCTCACCGAAGCTCTCCGCGATATCAAGGATCGCGTGATCGGCGGTTCGGCCCTGGGCGAAGCGATGCGCGAACACCCCAAGATGTTCGGCACCCTGGCCTGCAACATGATTGCCGTGGGCGAAGAAGGCGGCAACCTGGATAAAGCCCTCGGCTCTGCCGCCGAGCAAATGGAACGCTCCGCCGCCATGCGCGGCAAGGTCATCAATGCGCTGATTTATCCGGCCATTCTCACCGTCGTCTCGTTCCTCAGCGTGATTTCGCTAGTGGTGCTCGTGCTGCCGCAGTTCGTCGAGACGTTCAAGCAGATGGACATCGAGCCGCCCCTGATGACGCGCATGCTGATGGCCTTCGGCAACCTGTTCCGCCTATATCCCTTGGTGACTTTCGGTGTCTCTATTGCCGTATTCGTGGGGGCCAAGATCGCCTGGGCCCGAGAAGATGTCCGCCGGGCGGTTCTCGTGTTTGCTTTGCGCATTCCTGTGGTGGGCGAGCTCATTTTCAAGGTCGCACTATCCCGCTCCATCCACACGCTGGCCGCCCTCACCGGTGCCAACATTCGCTTGGTCGAGTCTTTGGAACACGCCGCCAATGTCTCCGGCTTGCCCAGCCTCGAAAACGCCTTCCTCACCGCGCAGGACGACCTGCAAAACGGTCAAACCCTGGGCGAATCCTTGGCTCGCACTGCCATCCTGCCCTCCACTCTGGTCCAGCTCATTTCCATCGGCGAACGCACCGGCCGTTTGGCCCCGCTGCTCGACCGCGCGGCCCTGCAAATGGAGAACGACGCCGATGCCCGTCTGAAAGCCGTCGTCAGCCTCTTTGAACCCATTCTCATCGTGGTGATGGGCGGTGTCATCGGGATGATCACCCTGTCGATCATCACCCCGCTCTTCAGCATCATGCAAAAGATCTAGACGTTTAGGGGCATGGTCTAAGAAACATGAAGCCACTTGCCAATACAATAAATGTGACTCGGTCGCATCGCGCTGGCTTCTCTCTGGTGGAGATGATGGTGGTGGTCAGCATCATCGGCATCCTCACGGCCATTGCTGTGCCTAAGTTCAACGATATTCAGCGGAAGAGTCGTGAATCCGCGCTACGCACCGATTTGCAGGTGTATCGCAGCGCCATCTACGTCTTCTACAGCGACACCGGACTCTATCCGGCCACACTCAGTGACCTCGCCGCGCGCACGGCTCCGAGTACCGGCCTGAATGCCAATGGGGCGACCCGCAGCTTGGTCGATACTTCCTGGCGTGGACCTTATGTGGAATCTGTGCGGTTCGACCCGGTGTCGGATCAACCGTTCCAATACTTCACGGCCGCCGGTTCGGTGGGAACCGTCAAGCCGTCTGCCCCGGGCAACGACTCGAACGGAACCCCCTTCAGCGATTATTAAGCCCCGGCTTCGTTGAGCTTGGCGCGCACGGCCTTGAGGGCTGCCGCCCGCACGGGGTCATCGGATGAGGTCACTCGGCCCGCTTCCTTCACGTCCGGTTCCAGCGGTTGCTTCTCCAGTCGTCGCCCCTTGGTGGTGATGTAGTCACTCACCGGGTACTGCAACGAGAAACCGTGCGGCAATCGCGCGTTCACACTGGCCAGCACCGCGCCGGCCGAGGGTGAACCGACCAGAATCGCATCGGCGTTCTCCTTTAGTGCGGCGGCCGTAATCTCGCTGGCACTCGCCGAGCCGCGATCAATCATCACTGCAATGGGGCCCTTGAAAGGGTCAATCCCGCGCGGCCGGGTGCGTGCCCGCGAGGTCGTCCAGGTCGCCACGCGGCCCAAGTCAACCTCTTCGTTCGGGTGCGCCCGTTGCCAATCCGAGACAATGCGGCGGCTGAGGAACACGCCGTACTCTGTGTTCGGTGGCAAGATCAGCGAAAGCAGGTGGTTGAGGTTGCTACTGGCCCCCCCGCCATTGCGTCGCAGGTCGAGGATCAAGCCCTTCGCATCTTCCTCGAGCGCCCCCTTCATCAGCTTTTCGATGTTTTCGCGGCTATAGCCATCCGAGAACGTCGGCACGCGCAGCACCGCAATCTCACCAACAATCGTCATGGTCTCGCGTCGGCGCGGCTCCTCTTGCACCAGCAGGAGCACATCGGAAACCGTTGGCAACGCCGGCACGGAGGCCACCCGCCCACTGCCCGGAGACAGACGAATGTGGCTGATCCCGTAAGTGCGCAGCAGCCGATTAAGCGTGGCCGTGAATGCCGCCGGAGTCGAGGAACGCTCTACCGCGTCGGATTCACGCCGCACAAGTTCGGGCCAGGTCCCGAAGTCAATGTTCGGCACAAACGCCCTTTCCACCAGCGTTTTGCCAATCGCATCAGTGATTTCTTTCTTCTGCGTCTGATTCAGCGTCGGCGTGCCGGACTGGGCTTGGGCCAGCACCAGGCTGGCGGCGATAAAAAAGGCCGCCGTGCTTCTTAACCACTTCGCGTTCATTTTTCTTCCTGGTTATACGAGTGAGGAGCCGCTATCGACTCCTCCCAATCAATTCCAGGGAGTTTACTCGCCTTGCGCTTGGCTGTACGAAACGACGCCGTCGAACTTACACAGCTGTTCCGTCTTCACAAAGTCCACGCCCGCTTGGGAGAACTGGCCAAGCAGTTCCACCACGTCGGCGCTGCTAATTGTGCCCTCGGTGGCCATGAATCGGCAGCGCCAGTGGTCCACCACGGCCGTTTCCGGGAAGCCGTCCGGCCACACCAACACGCCCCGGTTGGTCACCAGTCGGAGCTTGGCTTTGCCCGTGGAAAGCGATGCGATCTTGTCGCCGAAGGCTTGCTTGTCGGTGGTGCGGTCGTGCACAAACACGTCAATGCCGACCACCTCCTTCTTCCCGGCCGGTCGACGCTGCAGGCGCGGTACCGGCGAACAGACATTGCGGTTCTTGTCGTATTCCACGGCCGCTAGAGTGGTGGGGCGCTGCCCAACCCGGGCCGCCACCGCATCACCGAACTCCTGGGTGCTCACTCGCTTTTGGCTCACGCCCTCACGGTAGATGTCCGGCGTGTGGATGCCATCTTCCAGCGTCTTCAGCCAGGCGTTGTGCACGGTCTCGGCCACTTCCGGCTGACCAATATGCACCAGCATCTGCACCGCGCCCAGCAGCAGGCCGCTCGGGTTGGCAATGCCCTGCCCGGCGATCATCGGCGCGCTGCCGTGAATCGCTTCGAACATCGCGCACGACTCGCCAATGTTGGCTGAGCCCCCCAGCCCCACCGAGCCCGTGATCTGAGCCGCAATGTCGCTGATGATGTCGCCGTAGAGGTTGCTTGTCACGATGACGTCGAAGATTTCCGGCGTATCCGCCAAGCGGGCCGAACCGATGTCCACGATCCAGTGATCCTTTTCGATGTCCGGATACTCGGCGCCCACTTCATCAAAAATCTTGTGGAAGAGGCCGTCCGTCAGCTTCATGATGTTGTCCTTGCTGAAGCACGACACCTTCTTGCGGTTGTTGGCCTTCGCGTATTCAAAGGCGTAGCGGACGATCTTCTCGGTGCCCGGCTGGGTCACCAGCTTCAGGCTTTGGTAAGCCTCGTCGGTCTGCCGGTGCTCAATCCCGGCGTAGAGGTCTTCCTCGTTCTCCCGGACGATGACCACGTCCATCTTGGGGTGCTTGGTCTGGATGATCGGGTAGTAACTCACGCACGGGCGCACGTTGGCGTAAAGGCCAAGCGTCTTGCGCACCGTGACGTTAAGACTCTTAAAGCCGCCCCCCTGCGGGGTGGTGATGGGCGACTTCAAGAAAACCTTGGTGCGGCGGAGCGATTCCCAGCTGGAATCCGCAATACCGCTCGTCACGCCTTGGTTGTAAACCTTTTCGCCGATCTCAATGGTCTCGATCTCGATGGCGGCGTTGGCGGCCTTGAGGATCTTGAGCACCTCGGGCATGATTTCCGGGCCAATGCCATCGCCGAACGCCACTGTAATCGGAACCTTTTGCTCCATGGCGTTAGCCTAGCCGATGACGGCCCGGAATTGGCAGAGATTTAGGCTTTCAGCCGTTCCGCCATTTGCAAAAAGGCGGTGATGGCCCCATCACTCAGGGCTTTGGTTCGTTCGTTGGCCAGTTGACCGTCGGGCCCGTAGGCGCTCAATCCGCCTCCCACACTCACCTGCTGCGGCACCGTGATCGCCATCACCTCGTTCAGCACCTCGCGCACCACGCGCAGGGCGCGCAGGCCACCGAGTCCACCCGGCGAGGCACCCGCCAGCATCACCACCTTGCCCGCCCACACATTGGCCTGGCCGGTTTCCTGGTCGGTGCGGCTGGCCCAGTCAATCGCGTTCTTGAGCAAAGGGGTAATCGAAGCGTTGAATTCAGGGCTCGTGATGACTACGGCGTCGGCCGCGAGGATTGCCGAGCGTAGCTGCAGCACTTCATCCGGCAGACCGCTTTCGGCTTCCAAGTCACCGTCGTAAAGCGGCAGCGGCACTTCCGAAAACTCGAAAGTCTCCGTTTGGTGGCCCCGGGATTGGATTTCCCCCAGCAGGTACTTCAACAAGTGGCGATTCAAGGATTCTCGCCGCGCACTGCCGGCCAGCCCAAGGATATGCATGGTCGTATTCTACGGTCTCAAAGGCCGCGTGGTCCCGCCAGCAGTCGCAATCCGTTGAGGATCACGATCACGGTCGACCCTTCGTGCCCAATCACCGCGATCGGGAGCATCATTTCGGCCCGTCCCGGCATCAGCGCACCCCACAGCACGCTGTTGAGCGTCAGCAATCCGATGATCACCCCCGCGAACACCAAGTTGGCGCGGATAGTGCGGCGCGTGGCCGAACCCAGCGCCATCAGGTCCGAAATCCGGTCCACCTTGTCGTCCATCAGCACCACGTCGGCGGCGTTCAGCGCGATGTCGCTCCCCAGGCCTCCCATGCCAATGCCCACGTGGGCGCGGGCCAGGCTGGGCGCATCATTCACCCCGTCGCCGATAAAGGCCAGGGTCTGCCCCTTGGCAATCGAATCGGCAACCAGCTTCTCCTTGTCCTGCGGCAGCAAACCGGCGTGGACTTCGTCAATGCCCACCTGGGCGGCCACGGCGTGGGCGGTGGCGGGCTGGTCGCCGGTCAGCATCGCGATGCGCTTGATGCCCCGCGCGCGAAGCTTGTCCAGGGCCTCCCGCACGCCGGGTTTGGGCTGGTCGGCCATCGTCAGGGCCGCCCACTGCTCGCCAGAGTTCAGGATCGCGATCGTCTCGCCCCGCTCAGCAAACGCCTTGACATGCTCCTCAAACTCGGACGGCATGTCGTCAAAGAACCGTCGTTGACCAATCCGCACCACCGAGCCTTGCCACTGGGCTTCCACCCCTTTCCCGGGCACGACCCGCACGTTCTCCACGCTGGGCAAGGGCAATTCCCACTCGTTGGCCTTCTTTACAATGGCCGTGGCCAGGGGGTGCGTGCTGTGCTGTTCCAGCGCGGCCGCCAGGCCCAGCATCATGCGCGCGGCTTGGCTGGGGTCTTCGCCCGGATGCCAGCACCCCGCGTCGTCTTTGCACACGCCCGCCCCCACCAGCGCCGGGCCGCACACGCAAATCTCGGTGAGAGCAAACTTGCCCTCGGTGAGGGTGCCGGTCTTGTCGAGGAAAACGGTATCGATCTTGCCGAGCGTCTCGATGAACTCCCCGCCCCGCACCAGCATGCCGCGCTGCGCCGCCCAGGCCAATGCCGAAAGCGTGGTGGCCGGGGTGCTGATGACCAACGCACACGGGCTGAGAGCCACCAGCAATGTGAGTGAAGCAAAAAGCGCCGCCGGCGGAGCTTGCCCCACCGCCAACCGGATGCCCCAACTGAGGAGCGCTGCCCCCAAGACAAAGAACGTGTAGCGCTGGCCAAACCACTGGCTGATGCGCTCCCCGCTGGCCTTGTTCTCCTGGGCATCGTTCACCAGGGCCACGACTTTTTCCAGCATCGTGGCCCCGCTCGCCGCCGTAACGCGGATCGTCACCGTGCCCTCGAGGTTCTGGGTGCCGGCCAAGAGCCGATCCCCTTCCCGCTTGTCCACGGGCCGAGCCTCGCCGGTCATGGCGCTTTCGTCCGCTTGCGTCACGCCTTCGACGATCTCGCCGTCCAGCGGCACGCCCTGGAAAGCCGGCACGCGCACCAAGTCGCCCACCACAATTTCCCCGACGGGTACGCGGGTTTCGCCGTGGGCATCAATGCGGATGGCCTCGTCCGGCCGAAGCTTGATCAGCCCTTCAATCGCCGACTTCGTCCGCGCCATCGCGAACTCTTCCAGGGTGCCGGCCAAAGCAAAGAGGAAGAGCAAAACCGCCGCTTCGGTCGGGTGGCCCACAAAGATGGAGCCCGCCGCCGCCAGCAGCATGAGGATGTGAACGTCGAACTCCTTACGACGAAGTGAATCCCACCCTTCTTCCAGGGCGTGGACGGAGCCAAAGGCCACTGCCAACCAAGACGCCCACACGGGGCCTCCGAAAATGGCTACCGCCAGGCTCACGCCGCAGAGCGAAGTGAGAACGGTATGGATACGGCGATCCATACCGTTCAGATTAGCCGATTAGCTCGGATCGGTCGGGGTAGTTCCGGATTCGACCGCTTCAGCGGGCTTGCGCATGCGCCCGAAGACCTTGTAGAGGTCGTCGAAGATCGAATACGAACACGGAATAACGAGCAGGGTGAGGAACGTGGAGAGCAAAGTCCCCCCGATGATCGTGATCCCGATGGTTTCTCGGAACTCCGAACCCCGCCCAATCGCCAAGGCCACCGGCATCAGGCCGACCAGCAAGGCGATGGTGGTCATCATGATCGGGCGCAAGCGGGTGCGGCCACTTTCCACCAGGGCTTCGTATCGTTCGACCCCCCGGTCGCGGAGCGTGTTGGTGTAGTCCACCAACAAGATCGCGTTCTTGCCCACCAAGCCGATCATCGCCACAATCCCGATCATCGCGATGATGTTCAGGGTCGTGTTCGTCAGCATCAGGGCCAGCAAGGCCCCCACCATGGCTTGCGGCTGCGCCAGCTGAATCACGAACGGATACAGCAGGTTGTTGTACAGCGCCGCCAGCACGAAGTAGACCAAGATCACCCCGAAGAAGATGGCCCCGAAGAGGTACCCCGTCTCCCGCTGCTGCGCGTCGGCCTGGCCCAGGGGCTTGTAGGTCACGTTCTCGGGCACCAGATTGTCTTCCATGAGGAGACGGTCAATCTCGGCCTGCACCGAGCCCGCCGCGTAGCCCGGCAAGAGATTTGCCGTCACACGCACCTCCGGTTTGCGGTCCACGCGGTCGATCTTCGTCACGCTTTCGCCCACTTCAATTTCGCTGATCTCGCTCACGAAGATCGGGTTCCCGCGCACGAAAGTTACGGGGACCTGCCCGAGCAAGGAGGGATCCGAGCGCTCGACTTGGTCCATCATCACCCGCACGTCGTACTCCAGGCCATTTTCGCGGAACTTCACGTCCTCATTGCCTTCATACAGCGTGCGCAGGGCGCCCCCGAGTTGCTGGGTGGAGATGCCTTCCAGGCCCTGACGAGCCGGGTCGGGGATCACACGAAGCTCAGGTTTCCCGGGCTTCGAAGAAATATCCGGTTGCACCACGCCCTTGATCTTGCCGGAAGCCAGCAGGTCACGCACCTTGATCGCGGTAGACAGCGCTTCCTCGCGTTCATCGCTCTGGAAACTAAGCTGAACCGCTTCCCCAAAGTCAAAGTTGCTCGAAACCGCCACTTTGACCGTCGCGCCCGGCACCTGGCCGATGCGCTCCAGGAATTGCGCGGCCACCGTCGTGTCCGGAGTATCGCGGAGGGGCTCGTAGTGCTTCGCCCACGGGAGCTTGTCTAGCAACGCCGACTTCTCCCACAGCACCACTTGCGTCCGCGCCACGTTCGGAGCCTGCGACCCCGCACCGAAACCGCCCGAGGCTGTCGAGCCCAGAGTGGTGTAAACGTAGTGGATGTCTGGGTGGCCCATCAGGCGCTGCTCCACCTGGCGCACCGCTTCACTGGTGCGCTCCAGGCTGGCATCGGTCGCCATTTCAATGTCGATATTGATGCGGCCCACGTCGCTGGGCGGCAAGAAGGCGAACTTGAACACCTCGTCCCCGCCCTTGTAGTAGTAACGGTAGCCGTAGCCGATGCCCGCCGCCAAGGGGAACAACGCCGCAAAAACCAAGGTCTTGCCCAGGATTCCCCAGGTGCCGCGATAAGGCTCCTCGCCTTTCGCCTTGCGGACGGCATTGCGAATGAGGTTGCCGATAAAGATCAGCACCCCCAAGGCGATGGCCGGTTGGGCAAGACCCATACCCCGGTTAATGGCCTCGTTCCAGTGCTTGCTCGGGTCATCCGGCACCAGCACGGCGCTGCCACCGATGAACGCGAACGTCGCAAAGAGCGCCGCAAAGCCCCCGCCAAACACCGTCCAGCGGTGATCTAGCGACCACTTCAGCACATTGGCGTAGCGGTTGGCAAAGCCGTGGAAGAAGCGGTTGAAGCCCCGCGCGAACGCCGTCTTCGGATGCTCCGGATCCTCCCCTTCCTTAAACCAGCGCGCAGCAAGCATCGGCGTGACCGTAAACGAGACGATGAGCGAGACCAACACACAAGTGGCGTAGGTCAAGGCCAACGGGCGATAGAACTGCCCCACAATGCCGCCCATAAAGGCGATGGGGAGGAACACGACCACGTCCGCCATCGTGATGGCGATGGCCGCCGTCCCGATTTCGTTTCGACCATTGACGGCCGCATCAAACGGAGACTCACCCATCTGCAAGTGCCGATAGGTGTTTTCGATGACGACGATGGCGTCATCCACCAACACCCCGACCGCGAGGCTCAGGGCCACCAACGTCAGCGTGTTCAACGTGAAGCCGAACAGCTTCACCATGATCAGCGCCGCGAAAATACAGATCGGAATGGCGATGGAGACGATGAGCGTGCCGCGCCAGTCGTGCAAGAACATGTAAGTTACGAGCATCACCAGCACGATCCCGAATGCGAGCGCGAACTGCAGGTCGAAGAGGCTCTCTTCGATCTGCCGCGAAACGTCCAGCGTCGGCAAGAACTCGATCCCGTACTTGGCCTCGATCTCGTCGAGCATCGAAACCTTCTTGCCCGGGAGCGGCTGACGGATGGCCTTACTGATTTCCACTGCCGTCCCCTCCTTAGCTTTCAGGATCGTAACGGCAACGGCTTCCTGACCATCCAGCCGGAAGTTGGTGCGCCGCTCGGCCACAGTATCCGAGACTGTCGCCACGTCGCCTAACTTGACCTGATTCGAAGTCCCCTCCGGGTTGGAGGGGTCCGAGATCCGCACGGCGAGCTTCGAGATGTCCTCCACCGTATCGGCCTCACCTAGGACGCGCACGTTGAACTCGCGATCCCCGTTGGTCATTCGACCGCTGGGCACGTTGAGGCTCGCCGATTGCAGGGCACTCTGGATATCCAGCACGCCCACGCCGTAACGCATCATGTCTTCGATGCGCAGGCGCACCTGGATTTCGCGGATGTCACCGCCGGCCACACCCACCGAACCCACGCCCGGCACCCGCGAGAACTCGTCCTTAAGCTCGTTATCAATGATGGAGCGCATCTCCACCGGGCTCAGGCGGTCGCTCTTGGCCACCAGTGTCAGCACCGGGTCGGTGCCGGTGTCCACCTTGCCCACCACGGGGTCTTCGGCGTCCGTTGGAAGGTCGCGCTTGATGAGGTCAAGCTGAGTCCTCACATCGTCGATGGTCTCGGGTACGGAAGTTCCGATTTCGAGCTCAATCACGACGACCGAAACTCCGTCTTGCGAAGTTCCGGTGATCTGCTGAACTCCCGAGATCCCGCTGACGGCATCTTCAATGCGCCTCGTGACCAAGTTGTTGATTTCGTCCGGACCCGCCCCCGGGTACACGGTGGAAACCGTGATGACCCCGAAGCTCACGTCGGGGTTGAGTTCCAAACGCGTGGATCGGTAGGCGATGAAGCCCATTAACAAAATGGCCAGTATCGCCATCAGCACCACGACGGGGCGCTTAATGGATGTGATCGTTAAGCCCACGTCGGATTACCCCTGGCTCGCCTCGGTGGCCGGCTTGGCTTCGCCTTCCGCTTCACCCGGAGTTTCCCTCTTCACCGGGTCGCCTGCACGCACCTTATTGCGGCCTCGGTCAATCACGTCGACGTTGGCCGGCAGGCCACTGACCTGCACCCGTCCGGCTTCGCGGACGCCTAGGGTCACGTTCACGCGAGCGGCCTTGTCGCCCTCAATGACGTAAACGTAGCGCTGCGTGCCTTCCGACATCACAACCGCTTCTGGCAATGACACCGCATCCTTCACCGAAGTCGCCGTGACTTCGCCGCGCCCGAACATTCCTGGCTTCACGCTGTTCGGCGGGTTCTTCACTGCAACACGAATTCGGAAAATGCGTCCCACCTGGTCGGCTTGTGGCTCAATCGCTTCGACGATGCCTTCTAGTTCTAAGCCCCGGATGGCGTCCACACGGACGACCACCTTGGAACCCATCGGAATCTGCGCGAGTTGCAATTCCGGCACTTCGGCCTGGAACACCAAGCCGCCATCACCGATGATCTGCGCCACCGGGGTGCCCGGCCCGAGCATAGAGCCTACCGAAGCCGGAACACCCTGAACCTTGCCCGCGTAGGGGGCACGGATCGCTGTGTCATTTAAGGCCTTCCGAGCAATCCGCACGGATTCCTCAGCCGCCTGCAGGGCGGCACGGGCTGCATTGGCCTGGTCCTGCGGGATCAAGTCAAGCTCCTTCTGCGCGCGCTGGATGCGGACATTCTCTTGGGCGGCTTTCACCGCTTCCTCGGCCACCCGGATATCCTCCGCTCGGACGGCATCCCGCACGATCTCCAACTGCTGTTGCGCCAATTCGTAGGCCGCCAGCGCGTTTTGGAATCCATTTTCGGCCCGCTCATAGTCCGCGCGGGCAATGGCCCCTTCGTTGTAAAGTCGCTCGGCCCGATCCCGGGCCGCCTTCGCCGTGTCCAGGTCGCTCTTGGTGCGTCGCAGATTGATTTCGGCTTGGTTGCGCTCTTCGCTGCGGGCACCCGCCTTGGCTTTGGCCAGTTGGGCTTGCGCTTGCGCCAGTTGGGCTTCGGCAGCGGCCAGCGCCGCACTGCTCACCTTGGGCGTGGCGGTCACGCTGCGCAGCGCCTGTTGTAGCTGGGCGCGCGCCGCATTGGCCTGGGCAACCGCTTGTTGTAGGCGGGCGGCGGCGTCCTCCGATTCCTGCACCGCAATGACTTGCCCGGCCCGCACGGCACTGCCTTCGCGGACGAACACTGAGGTGAGACGCCCCGGCCCGGAGGCCCCGATCGTCACCACACGGTTCGTGGCGAACTTGCCCGTCACCGCCACGATGTCGGTCATGTCCTTGCGTTCCGGCGTAATCGTCGTCACCACCGTCACCGGGTTCGAAATGATCGCTTCCGTCTTCTTCGCTTGCTCCTGCGCTTCCTGGTCGCGGCAACCAACCTGAGTCACCACCAACGCGAGGGCCGCCAGTCCGGCCCCTAGACCTCTTGTCCAAGTTTTCATGATTGATTTCCGTTCGAGTTGGCATCAGCAATGGGTGCCGGGGCAGGAGGCTCAGCGGCCTCGGGGGCGAGTTTGTCGGTGCCAAGCGCTCGTTGCAACTCGGCCAGGGAGAGTCGATCCGCAAAGCGGGCATCGGCCACGGCCGCGGCGGCCGCGCGTTCATCGTTAATGCTCACCAGCACATCCAGCAATGGCCCCGCGCCTTCGTCGTAGCGGAGGTTGGCTAGGCGCAGGGCTTCCCGGGCTAGTTTCAGGCTGTTCTCGGCGAGAACCAAGGATGCGCGGGCACTATTGAGGTTCGTCAGCGCGGCCCGCACTTGCAGCACAATGTCGAGCGAAAGCTGCTCCTTCGAGATCTCCGCATCCACCGTATTGGCGCGGGCGGCATCGCGATTGGCGCGGCTACTGCCACTGTCATAGAGCGGGATGCTGAGGTTGATCAGCGCGAGCGTGCTCTTGCTGTCAGAGCTTCCCTCCGTCCCCACGACATAGGTTTGCTGCGCGCTCAGGGCGAGCGTCGGCGCGTAGAGCGTTTTCGCTTGATCCTCGAGAGCCAAGTAAGCCTGAATTTGAGCAGACGTCGCACCCAATTCCGGCCGCTCGGTCAAGGCGCGTTGCACAAGCGCGGAGTCCTCCGCCAAGTCTCCGGGCAGCGGCGCAGGAGCTTCTAGTTGGAAGTTAATGTCTCCGTCCGTCGCCATTAGGTTCAGTAGAGATCGCTTCGAAAGCTCGAGAGCTTGCTGCGCATCAAGAAGGTTTCGCTCGGCTTGCACCAGAGCGTTCTCAAGCCGCAAAACGTCGAATTGAGGCACCGCGCCCGCGTCAAAGGCGGCCTTGGTCTTCTCAAGTCGCGCGACTATGCCATTGCGCACTGCCGTCTGAATCTCGACGAACTCCTGGGCGCGCAGGGCTTGCAGAAACGCGCTGCGCACATCGCCGCGCACGCCATTGGCCGCCACCGCTTCGCCGACCTTGGATGCCTCAACAAACCAGTCGGTCGCCCGAATGCCAGCCCGAATGCGGCCACTGATGTCAAAAATCTTGCTCGCGCTCACCACCAACTGATTGAAGGTGTTCACGCGGCTGCCGCCGCCCGTGTTGCCGGTGCCGCCATCCTGGCGCGTGCCCCCAGTCGTGCCCCCGGTGGTGCCACCGAACGCCCCCCCACCCGTGGTCGATCCGGCCGTGCCATCAAACCAGCCGTAGCTGCCGGAAAAAGAAGCACTAACGCCCAGGGCCGCCTCGGCGGCTCGGCTTTGCGCTTCGGCCCGCGCTGTCGCCTGTTGCGCGCGCTGCACGGTAAAGCCTTCGGTCAAGGCCACGGTCACCGCTTCGTCCATCGTCAGCACGCCGTCATCCAGCGGACCCGCCGGGGCGGCTTGGCTCATCGCCACCGCCAAGCCCATGGCAATCCAGTTCATGGAATCTCCTCCTCGGCTTCCTCATCCTGCTGGACTTCCATCGCCTGCTCAATCATCGCGCTGAGATAGCCCACCACCTGCTGCAAGGCGTTCACCTTGGCGACCATCAGGCCATCGACCTTGGGGTCCTTGCAAATGATCAACTTGTCGCCGGGCTGAATGTCTAGCATCTGTCGGGCTTCGGCCGGGATCACGATCTGGCCGCGTTCCCCCACCCGTACGGTGCCGTAAAAGCACGAATCCATCCACTGCTGCGGATCCATACTCTAAATCATACTTTTCATACATTGACCACAAGTAGGCCCTTGCGCAATATTGCGCCGGAGTCCGCATAGTCTCCGGAATCTCACGTCTCGCACAAAAAAAACCCCTGGCCGAAGCCAGAGGCTTTCTTAGTGAATCGAAACCGGAGTTCAGACCTTGGGCGGGCGCGGAGCGCGCGGCTCGTCCTTCAGGTCCACCACCACGAACGGCAGAAGAGCCATTTCGCGGGCACGCTTCACGGCCTGGGCCACCATGCGCTGCTGGCGGGCGGTGTTGCCGGTGGAGCGGCTGGGAAGAATCTTGCCGTGCTCGTTCAGGAAGCGGCGCAACATGGCCACGTCCTTGTAGTCCACCACATCAATCTTGTTGGCGGTGAGGAAGCTCACCTTGCGGCGGCGGCGCAGGCGCGCACGGGCTTCACCCGGTCGCCCTTCCGACATGTCAAGGCCGCCTTGATCGGCAGCGGGGTCGGCGGCATCATAGGCCGTCGGATTGTTCAGCGTCTTGTCTTCGCTCATGGAACCTCGCCCTCGTGGGATTGAGATGATATCACACTTGGCCGGTCGGCCCCCGGACCCCACCAAGGCCCCGTCCCTCTCAAGGTTACGGGCAATCCCCGTAGCCTTGCCCGCGTAAGCATGACGGACTTTGCCCTATCCGGGCTCACCCTGGTAGTTTCGCCACCACTCAGCAAACCCCAACCGGGGAACACCTCTCATGTCGGACACCGCCCGGTTCGACAACAAAACAAGCCAAGACCCAGGGGTGGTCCGATCTTCGCCGGTCGGCCACCCCCTTTCCTTTTTCTAGCCGCTATGGCGCGACGGCCAGCCACTCGTTCCAGCGGGTATCCGCCGCCCATTTGAGGCGTTCGTAATCCGGCCGGAGGCTGGGGTACAGGTCCTTGCCCATGAAGTCAATCGCCACGCCTCGGCTCCCGGCACTCTGGTTGTTGTGGCCCTCATGGATGATCGCGTTGTTGGCCGCCGTGATGACATCGGTCGCCGCCGCCTTCACCGGGGCCGGAGTGCCGGCTTCCGCGTTCAGGCGCGTGCAGATGTCAATCAAGTCGCGGTACACCCGCGTCGAATTCGGACTGTAAGCCTGCGCGTTGGCCCGGATCAACGGCACGATGGTCTGGAGGTTCGCTTCCTGCGCAATCAGGTTTGCGGCCAGGATGTCCACCGCCGTCGCCAGCGCCGGCAGGCGACTCGTGTCTATCACACTCTGGGTGATCTTGCGGGTCGCATAGGGCGGGTTGTTCACCATTGCCTCCACAAAGCCGAGCGTCAGGTCCGCCGTAAGTGCGTCCGGGTTGTCTCGGAATCCATCAAACACCGCATCGTAGGGGTAGCCATCCGCCGGCGGGCTCTCCTCGCTGCCCACCACGTAGAGGGCGCGGTTGCGGGCTTCGTAGGCCACTTCCACCATCTGCATCAGGCTCGCGTCCCAGGCCAGGATGTCGAATACGTTGGAACCCAGTGCTTCGTCAATCTCCCACGTCTGGATGCTGGTGCCGTATTCGTCGTCGTAGCTAAAGCCGCGCGTACCGCCTTCCTCCAGGTTGCTGCGCTTCCAGCCGTTGCCGTGGTTCCACACCACGAGGCAGTAGCGGTCGGCCGGATAGTTAGCCTTGCCCCAGGTGATGAAGTCGTTGAGGGTTTGCGGGTCGCCCATGTCGAGCGGCTGGCCGAGGCCGTTCACCATGTTGTTCTGCACGAGTTCACTGGCAATGTTGCCCGTGGTGTCGTACTTCACCAGGTACCGGCGCACGCCGTCGAAGCTCGAACTCGGGAATTGGTCGCGCGACTGCTTCCACTGCACCACAAAGCGGACGTCGGGGTTGTTCGCCACCAGCTCCATCTGGTTCACGTTGAGGTCGCTGGCCTGGAAGAGGTCATTAGCGGCATTGATGTAGACAAGTACGGTCCACTTGGAACGAATGATGACGAGATCCTCGATCGTCACGCCCATCGAACCGTTCAACGGCCCTTCCGCCCAGGTAGAGGTGATGTTGGCGGTGCCTGCATTGACGCCCGTGACGACACCCGCCGCGCTCACCGTGGCCGTGCCGGTGGCCGAACTCGTAAAGGAGATCGAACCCGGCGTGACAAAGCGCGCCGAGCCATCCGCCGCCCACACCGTCGAAATCACGCGCCGCACAGCTTGCTCCTTCAGGGTCAAGCTGGTGGGGTTCAGGCGCACCGCCTGCGGCGTGGTGCCAAAGGACGTGTTAGCGTTTACTGTGTTCGAGCCCGTGCCGCAGAAGTCCAGCACCTGGCTGGTGGTGCCGAGTTCCGTGCCCGTGCCGCCCGCCGCCGCAAAGAGCCGTGCCCGGAGTTCATAGACCCCCGGCGTTAGGCTACTGGCGATGATTTGGCCCGTGGATTGGCTGGCGCGGTCCAGGCTTTCCGTGCGGATCACTTGGCCGTTGGCATCCAGCAGTTGCACGACCTGGCTGGCCGCCGAGGGCGATGTGCCCCACGTCGTCCGATAGTTGAGGGTACCGGCCGGGGTGCCCGCTGGGCAGATGTCACCCAGTTGGCGCGTCCCCCCGCCCGTCGATCCGCCGGTGGTGACGCCCCCGCCCCCACCGCCGCAGCCCGCCAAGAAGGTGGCCAGGCCTGCCGCTACCATGATCCAGCCCGAAACTCGCATTTTCAAGAGGATGACGCATTTCCCCCGGTCATCGTTCTCAATTGGCCTCTTGCTGGACCCGAAATGAACCGAAAACTAGTGTAACGAGTGCTCGACGCCCCCCTCCCCCATGAACTGAAGACGGCACTGCTGGGTGCCGGCCTCTTGGTTCACGAAAACGATTGGTCTGACTATGGTCAAGGTTTCCCCCTTGAACTAGAAAGCCCGGACGGCCTCTCCTTGTCCCTCAGCCTCGACTGGGCGGCACTTTTCTCCCGGTTTGACGAAGGCCAGATTGGCGGGGCGGTCATCAAGGACACCGGCGAAGTCACGCAATCCTGGGGGTTAGCCCGCCGCGTGCCGGCGCTAGCCAAGGGACAAAACATTTTTGAGAGCCCGGTTGGGCTCTTGGCCGAATCGGTGTTCCGGGGCTTCCCTTCGCACTTGCTCCTCAATGGCGTGCGCCTGCTGGGCGCGGGCCTGCCCGCCCACGACCCCACCCACCTTCTGGTGCTGGTGGTGGAAGCCGCCGAGGAGTACGACGCCTGGCGAAAGGCCAGCCTGAGCGAGCGCAAGGCCGACGCCCTCAAGCGCATTGGCAAGGCGCTGAACATGAATCAAACCCAGCAGTCGCTGGCCGTGGCCGCCACGCACTCCATCGCTTCCGCGGCTGAGCTCGCCGCCGTGATGCTGTGGACGTACAACGAGGAGCAGAACGCCCTGGAACTAGCCGCCAACGTGGGCGCCAATCGCCAGGGGCTGCAGTTCTTTGGTCATCTCCCCTTGGGCGAACACCCCAAGTGCTTGGCCGACCTGGTGGCGACCGAGCGCAAGCCCATTGTGCTGGCCCAAGCCGAAGATTCTCCGCTCACCGCCGAAATCGAAGCCAAGATTTGCTACTTGCCCCCCGGGGGCGTCGTGGTGCACCCGCTCATCGTGGGGGACAACCTCCTGGGCGTGATTGAGTACGTCGGCCGCGCCGACGACACCGCCTTTGCCGAAACGGTGGACCTCTACCAGACCATCAGCGAGCACCTGGCGCTGGCCCTGCACAGTGCCCACCTCTTTGAGGCGACGGAGCGCCTGGCCCGGCACGACCCCCTCACCGGGATTGCCAACCACCGCGCCATGCAAGATTTCCTGGCCGCCAAGGTGACCGAAAGCAACCGCAACAAGTCTCCCCTGGGCGTGCTGATGATTGACGTGGACCACTTCCGCAAGTTCAACGAGGAAGAGGGGCACGACGCGGGGGACGAAGTGCTGCGCCTGGTGGCCCGCACCCTCCGCGACCAGGTGCGCACCTACGACCTGGCCGCCCGCTACGGCGGGGAGGAGTTCACCGTCATCCTGCCCGATCTGGACCAGCGCCGCACCGAAGAAGCCGCCGATCGCCTCCGCGACGCCATTAGCAAGCTGCAATACGTGAACGCCGCGGGTCAAACCCGCCAAATCACGGCTAGCTTTGGCGTCGCCAACTACCCGGCCAATGGCAACACGCCCAGCCTGGTGCTGAAGGCTGCGGACCTGGCGCTCTACGAAGCCAAGCGCAACGGCCGCAACTGCGTGGCCACCGCCACCCAGGCGCTGCCCAAGCCGCCCGAACTGCGCCCGTTCGATTTGTCTCCGCTCAAGGGCCTGGTGCCCGCCGAAGCCCTGGCCGAATGCGCCCTTGAACTGGAAACCTACCGCCGTGACCTCGTGGCCCTCAAGCTGCTTGAGGTCTGTGGCACGGATGGGATTGATGCCCTGGCCCGCGCATTTACCTTGATGCTTCTGTTGCCGGAGAAGACCCCGGAATGGACGCTCGATCTGCCCCACGATTGGTCGGTGGCGCTCAACTTGGCGCGGGCTTTGGTGCACGCCGGACCGAGCAGCCGGGACTACCTTCGGGCCGGCGCCACCGTTTGGAACTACCGCCAAGGCTCGGAATCTGGGTTCTTGGACCCAGAATTCCTGTCGATCCTGGCCTCGCAGCCCGAAGCGGCTTGAGGACCACCAACGAATTGAGGCATAATCTCGATTCGCCCCACCGTTGGAGGTGTTTGCGTATGTATGCGATTGTGAAGACCGGCGGAAAGCAGTTCAAGGCCGCCAAGGACGAAGTGCTCCAAGTTGAAAAGTTGGAAGGCGAGCCGGGCACGAAGATTGAACTCGACGAAGTTTTGATGCTGAACAACGACGGCAAAGTGACCATCGGGAGCCCGTTTGTGAAGGGCGCCCGCGTGAAGGCCACGATCATCCGTCAGGGCAAGGCCAAGAAGATCGAAGCTTTCAACTACAAGCCGAAGAAGAACGTGCGCAAGCACTGGGGCCACCGCCAACCGGTGACCTTCCTTCGCGTTGACGAGGTCGTGGCCAAGTAAGCCCGATCCCAGAGGTAATTGAGAAATGGCACATAAGAAGGGTCAAGGTTCATCCAAGAACGGTCGCGATAGCAATTCCCAGCGCCTCGGCGTGAAGCGCTACGCGGGCGAAATCGTCAAGGCTGGCAGCATCATCGTTCGCCAGCGCGGCACCAAGTTCTACGCCGGCGCCGGCGTGGGCATGGGCAACGACCACACCCTGTACGCCATGGTTGGCGGCCAGGTGAAGTTCGAAACGCGACGCAACCGCAAGTGGGTGTGCGTGTACGAACACCAGACCGCGTAACGGTTCCCAATCGCAATCTGAGTCGCCCCTCGTCCCGCCGGACGAGGGGCGATTTTCGTTTTGGGTTCTTTGGTTGGTCTTAAACCAGACCCGCGCGCAGCAGATCCTTCAGCACCAGCAGCCCAATCGGGCGCTCGTGATACACCACCGGCATCTCGCCGATCTTGCGCGGATGGTTCTGGAACACTTCCAGCGCTTCAAACGCCAGCATGTCCTGTTCGATGGTGCTCGGGGAGGGCGACATCGCGTCCTTCGTCGCGGCGGTGCGCGCATCCTTTCCGCTCAGGAAGAAGCGGCGCAGGTCGCCGTCACTCACAAACCCGGTCAGGCGTCCCGCTTGGTCCACCACGCACGCCCCGCCAGAGCCCGCGCGCGTAATCACGCCCATCGCCTCCAGCAGCGGCGTCGTCTCGCCCACAATGGCCAGGTCGTCGCCGGTGCGCATGGTGTCAGCCACGCGCAGGGTCAGGCGGCGACCCAGCGCTCCCGCCGGGTGGAACTTGGCAAAGTCTTCGGGGCGGAAGTTCCGCGCCTCCATCACCGCTACCGCCAGCGCGTCACTCACGGCCAGCATCGCGGTGGTGCTGGTCGTGGGGGCCAGGTTGTGCGGGCACACTTCCCGTTCCACATTCACATCCAGTACCAGGTCAGCCAGGTGAGCCGCCGAGCTCTGGCGTCGCCCGGTCATCGTAATCACCCGCGCCCCGATCTGCCGAAACGATGGAAACAGCCGCACGAGTTCATCGGTTTCGCCGCTGTAGGTGTAAACCAGCACCAGATCCTGCGCCGTCACCATCCCCAGGTCACCGTGCACGCCCTCGGCGGCGTGCATAAAGACGCTCGGCGTGCCCGTGCTGCTCAGGGTCGCGCTGGCCTTGGCCGCAATGTGGCCGCTCTTGCCCACCCCGCACGTCACCACCCGACCCTTGCACTCGTGCATCCAGGTCACCGCCTGGGCAAAGGCATCGTCCAGTCGGTCGGCCAGGGTCGTCAGGGCTCCGGCTTCGTCCCGCAGCACCTGCTGCAGGCGGGTCAGGTGGTCGGTGCTCACGGCGCGGCGTCTCCCTTGTATTGGTGCAGCACCGTGCGGCCAAACAGGCTGCAGGCCCACTCCACGGCCACGGCGGCGGTTTCGTTGTTCATGTCGGCCAGGGGGTTCACTTCCACCAAATCCAGACCGACCAAGCGATAGGGATTGCTGCTGCTGGCAAACTGGCGGCAGAACCGTTCCGCCACCAGGTGCCCTTCGCGGTAGGTCAGCCCACCGCGCACCGCTGTCCCCGTGCCGGGGGCGTAGATCGGGTCCAGGGCGTCTACGTCAAAGCTCAGCCACACGTTCTTCACGTCACGCTCGGCCAGCCAGATTTCCAGTTCGTCCATCACGTTGCCGATGCTCTTGTCGTCAATCTCTTGCATCGTAATGGCCCGCGCCTGCGGGATGTTCATCAGGTTGGCGGCTTCGCCCGGGTCCACATCGCGTAGGCCGATCCAGGCCACGGCTTTCGGCGTGTACGCGGGCATCACAGTGGTGAGAATCTGTTGCCACACAATATCGAGGTCGGCGCGACGGGCATCAGGGATGTGCGGGTTCGGGGCGTCGTCCACCATGCGCAGGGCCGCGGCCAGGGGCATGCCGTGCAGGTTGCCGCTCGGGCTGGTGGCGGGGGTGTTGAGGTCCATGTGGGCGTCAATCCACACCACGGCCAGGTCGCCTTCGGTGGCGCGCAGAGCCCCCGCCAGTGACCCCATGCTCAGGCTGTGGTCGCCCCCCATCATCAGCGGTACATGACCGGCGCGGATGCTGGCCTCCACCCGGGGGGCCAGTGCCTGGTAAGCGCGGATGGCCATCTGGGCCGTTTCAGCCCATCCCGGGAGCGGGGTGGTATCGAGCGGCAGTGTGTCGCCGCTATCCACCACCTCATCCAGGCGGGCGAGAGCCTCGGGCAAACCTGCCATTCGCAAGGCGGCAGGGCCGAGCCGACTGCCGGTACGGCGGCCGCAACCATCAAAGGGTGAGCCAATCAGCTCAATCATGCCCTTGATCTTACTACCGGGCCCGAATCCAGAACCGGGAGGCTCGGTAACCTCGCCCCATGAGTTCGCGCGTCGGGGTCTTGGCCATCCAGGGAGACTACGTCTGCCATATGCAAGTCTTTGCCGGGCTGGGGGCCGAGGTGAGCGAAGTGCGCACCCCCGAAGACCTCGCCCAGGTGGACCGACTGGTAATCCCCGGCGGCGAGAGCTCCACTGTGGGCAAGCTGCTAGAGCGCTATGGCACCGGGGCGGCCATCCGTGAACGGGCGGCGGCGGGCATGCCGATTTGGGGCACCTGCATGGGCATGATCATGCTGGCCAAGCGCATTGAGAACCGCACCCAGTACGCGCTGGAACTCCTTGACATCACCGTGCGGCGCAACGCCTTTGGCGCGCAGGTGCACAGCTTCGAAACCGAGGTGCCCATCGCGGGCTGGGAAGAGCCCCTCACCGCCGTCTTCATCCGCGCGCCCATCGTCACCGAGATTGGCGCAAACGTTGAGGTGCTGGCCCGCTACGAAGACAAGATCGTGGCCGTGCGCGAGGGCAAGCTCCTGGGCACCAGTTTCCACCCGGAGCTCACCGACGACACGCGTTTGGCCGCTGAGTTTCTGACCTACTAACCTCGCTCCGCAAAAAGAAAAAGCCCGGCTCCGTGGGGGCGGAAACCGGGTGTTATGGGGAGGAATGAAGCACTAGAATGACAATCTTAGGACGCAACCTCGCCCCGCCATGTTCCAAGAAATCCTCAGAATTCTGAAAAATTCTTAGCGGCGTCGATAGATGCGCTCTTCGTCCGGCCCGTGAGTGCGGGTTTCGTCCGGTTCGCCCAGGTTCGGGTCCGCGCTCCCGTGCCACGGGATGCCCTCGCCCCACTCGGTCGGCGCCACAAACTGGTGCAATTCATCCCACGCTCCCGCGCGCAGAAACTCACCCAGAGTGAAGGCCCCGCCCTCTACCAGCAGACTGGTCACGCCCTGCGCCCAGAGATGCGCCAGCACTCCGGCCACACCACCCCGCACTTCCTCGCGCAGCCACATCACCTCGCCCGGCGACTGAAACACCTTTTCACTCCCGCTGAGCAAAGATTGAGGGTCTAGGACAATTTTGGTCACGGGCCGCCCCAGGCCCGGCAACCGGGCATCCAGGCGCGGATCATCCGCCCGCACCGTCCCCACGCCCACCAGCACCGCGCCCATCTGCGCGCGGAGAACGTGGGCCGCCAGGCGCGCCGCCTCGCCCGTGATCCACTTGCTCGTGCCATCCAGCCGGGCCAGGTAGCCGTCCTGGGTGGTCGCCACCTTCAGTATCACGTAAGGGCTTTGCCGCCGGGCCGCCGTCAGCCACACCCGGTTGACGGCTTCGGCCTCGGGCAAAGAGATCTGGTCCACCAAAACCCCCGCCGCTCGCAATGCTTCGGCTCCGCCCTGCGCTCTGGGGTTCGGGTCGGGCACGGCGTAAACCACCCGCGCCACTCCTGCATTGAGCAGGGCCATGCTGCACGGCGGCGTGCGCCCATGGTGGTGGCAAGGCTCTAGCGTGACGTAAGCAGTGCCCCCCTGCGCCCGCTCACCGGCGGCCGCCAATGCCACGACTTCCGCGTGCGGTCCGCCCGCAAAGGCGTGGAACCCCTCACCCACCACCTCATTGCCGCGCAAAATCACGCAGCCCACGTGGGGGTTGGGCGCGGGGTAGCCCCCGGCCGCCAATTCGCATGCCCGCCGCAGGGCTTCGATGTCTGTCATTCGCTTCGGTTCGCCCGGTTCTGGTGGTCCTTCAGCGAACCTTCAATCAGATTCTTCAGCGCCTCGCGCTCCCCTTCGATGAACTCCACCCGGGCCTGCCGCGCAATGAGCATGGCGCCCCACGCCGCGCCCAGCCACACCATGGCCGTGAGGCTGAAGCCCACCAGCAGGCGCTGGCCATACTGCGCTTTCACTCGGGCCGGTGCATTCTGTGGGGGGACGTCGCGGAACTGCAACGCCAACAAAAGCAACCCGGCCAGGCCGGTGACCACCAAGGCCGTTACGATGACTTTGAGCCGCATGCGTTCCTTAACCTCGCCACGCCTTCGGCGATACTCGGGGCCCGCATCAAGTAGCTCCCGGTAACAAAGGCGGTGGCCCCGGCCGCCGCGAGCTCCACAATCGTCTCGTGGTCCACGCCGCCGTCCACATGGATTTCTACGTCCGGTCGCCAGGCCCGGATTTGCGCAATTTTCTCCAAAGTGCTACGAATGAGCGATTGCCCACCCCAGCCCGGGTTCACCGTCATCACCAGTACCGCGTCCGCCAGATCCAGCACCGGATAGATCGCCTCGGCGGGAGTGCCGGGGTTCAGCGCAATGCTCGCCTCCAGCCCCCGCGACTTCAGCTCCTGCATTAACCGGTGGCTGTGGAACGTGGCCTCTACGTGGAATGCAATGCGCTCGCACCCCGCCTTGTGGAAGGCATCAAAGTGCAGCTCCGGCGTGTGCGTCATCAGGTGGACATCAAAGGGCAACGTCCCTTCGCTACGGAGCGAACGCACCAGGTCCGCCCCGAACGTGATCGGCGGCACAAACTGGCCGTCCATCACGTCAAAGTGAATCCCGTCCACGCCCGCGGCTACCATGTCCCGCACCGCCGGGCGGAATTCGGCAGGGTCGCAAGAAAGGATGCTAGGCGTGATGCGCATGGCGGTTAGCGACTCCTGGGCGTAGCTTCACTCGCCCTCTTGGTCTGCTGCGCCACAAACTCGCCGTTGTAGAACACGCGGAACGTCGCTTCGTTGCCCACACCCTCCGCCGTCACCGTGATGTTATCGCCGGGCGCGTGCTCCTTCTCGTAGACCATGCGCGTGCGCTGCTCGTCGGTCAGTTCCACGCGTACCAGCACCTTCTCGGTGAACTCCGTACTCAGTTGGAACTTGGCGGTGTATTGGTAGCGCTGGGACATCGAGTTATTGGAGACCCGACGATCGCCCGCACTCAGCGTGACCACGACGCGGGTATCGCGGCGCACCTTCTTCCCTTGCTCGGGCACCATCGAGACGATCATGCCTTCGGCCAGGTCCTTGCTCCGCACGCGGTTGGGGGATTCTTCCAGCGTCAATTCCAGGGCGTCCATCATGCTCCGCGCTTCGGCCATGGTCCGTCCTCGCAAGTCGGGGAGTTCCACCACGTTGCCCCCGGCGCTGAGCACCACCCCTACCGTGGAGTTTTCGCGGGCATTCTTCTTGCCCGCGTTCGGGTCGGACTTAATGACACTGCCGCGAGGCTGGGTGTCGCTCACTTCGTTCCGCACCACGGCCATATTCAGCTTCGCCTTCTTGAGGGCAGCTTCGGCCTCGGTGCGCGACATCCCGACGATGTTCGGCACGTCTACCAGCGGCGGCTTTTGCGAGTTGAAGAACAACCATCCGCCCACGGCGGCGAAGGCCGCAATGGTGCAGAGCAGAACCAGGGCGGTGAGACAAGCCGGGGCGCGATCGGGATCTTTCACTCGCTTCGTCTTCACTTTAGCCGGAGCGGGCTCGCCGGTTGCCTTCCCGGTGTCCGTCGATCGCTTGGTTTGCGGGTTCGCGACATTCAGCGAGGGGGCGACGGCCGGGGCCTCGTCCGCATCCCGGCTGACGGTGGGGCGGATTGGCCACATCAGCGGCCGGCCAAACCGAAGGGCATCGCTCAGGCTCTTGAGGTCCTGCTGAAGTTCGTTCACGTCGCGGTAGCGATCGCTGGGGGTGCGACTGAGGCACTGCTTCACCAGTTCTTCAAGCGCCGTGGGCACGGAGCTATTCAGTTGGCGGACCGGTACCCAGTCCCCTGCCGCTTGCTTAGCCGCAATACTCGTGGAGGTATCGCCCGGGAACGGCAACCGGCCCGTGAGCATTTGGTAAATCAGAACGCCCAGCGCGTAGATGTCCGTGCGGACGCTGGGCGAGGAATCCGTTTGCAGTTCCGGCGCCATGAAGGGGGCCATGGTGCGGTACACCGCCCGGCCGATCCGCTCGCTAGCGCCGTAGGCTTCCCAAAACCCGCCCATCACGAGCTTCACTTGTTCCTGGGGAGTGCAAATGACATTGCGCGCTGAGAGGTCGCCGTGCACCAACCCTGACTGGTGCAGAGCCAACAGGCCATCGCAAATGCCGATGGCGATCTCCAGCGCCACCGAAACACTGAAAGACGACAAGCGGCGCAGCCGATCCTCCAGCGTCACGCCGGGGGTGTGCTCGCACACCAGGAACGCGGGGACCTCATCCCGGTTCCAGCTATAAATCCGCTCGATGGACGGGCTGAGGACGCCCAGTTGCTTATCCATTACCACGCGAACCGCGCCCAGGAACTCCGTCTCGAGATCTAAGCCCGTGCGAATCGCCCGGACGGTGACTTCCCGGTTGGCCACGCGGTCCAGCGCCTTGTAGGTCTCAAAGACCGGCCCTTCATCCCCTTCTTGCAGCAGCTCGTAGCGCCCGCCGAGCACCGAACCAATCATGCCGAGCTTGACTCCTCATCGACGGGAGTGGATTCGGGATCGGACGAGGGCGATTTGGCGAAGCCTAGCGCGACGCCGGCCACCAAGAGAAGCAGCGCAAGACTGCGGATGGCGGGGACATCAATCTGCACGGCGTATTGCGCCGCCGTCCCATTAAAGAAATGGTACTGACTGGCGGCATAGCCCAACCCCAAGATCAGGGTCAACAAGATGACGTATCCGAATCGCAGGCGTTCCATCAGGGTTGCAGGGCTTTGCGAACGTCGTCAGCGGCGACGTCGGTGTGCAGTTTACACGCCCCGTAACCATGCAACAGAGCCAAGGCGAGGTGAGTGCCCTCGGCCTTCTTATCTTTGCGCATAAAGGGCAGCAAGTCCTCGAGGGAGAGGCCCGCCGGGAGGGCGGTGGGGAGGCCGTGGGCATGGCACATAGTGCGCAGGTCATCCACTGCGTTGGGGGTGATGAGCCCGAGACGCGCGCTGAGTTGGGCTTCGGCCACCATTCCGATGCTCACGGCTTCGCCGTGGACATATTCCGCGTAGTTCGTCACGGCTTCCAGGGCGTGCCCAATGGTGTGCCCGAAGTTGAGCGTGGCGCGGATGCCGAGACGTTCGAATTCATCCGCTTCGACGACTTGCGCCTTGATGGCGATGCTGCTTTGGATGATCTCGGGCAGGCGTGGGTCTTGAGCGTTAAGGACGGGGGTGCGGAGGGTTTCGATCAGCTCGGGGCTGGCGATCCAGGCCGCTTTGATGACTTCGGCCATTCCGGCTCTCAGTTCCCTTTCGGGAAGAGTGGTGAGGGCATCGAAGGGCACGATGACGCTTTGCGGCGGCCAGAAGGCTCCGGCCAGGTTCTTGCCAGCGGCGAGGTCCACCCCGACTTTGCCGCCCACGCTGCTGTCCACCATGGCGAGCAGGCTGGTGGGCACCTGGACGAGGGGAATGCCCCGCATATAGCTGGCCGCCACGAACCCCGCCAGATCGCCCGTGACCCCTCCGCCTACGGCGACCAGAGTATGCGAGCGGAGCGCCCCGAGTTGGGCCAGTTGCTCGTGCAATTGGCCGGCCATCACCCAGATTTTGCTGGCTTCGCCGGCGGGGAAAGTGAGGCGGGGCAAAGCTTGAAGGTTCTCGGGGAGCAAGCGCTCTACATTGGAATCGGTGATGAGGATCGCCTTCTCGGGGAGGGACGACGCGACGTCGGCCCATTGCCCCCACGCGACTTGGTATTCACCGGCGTGGTGCCTTACGGTGAGGGCCATGCGCATGCCTCCATTACGTGCTTCGCCACCTGTTCGGGCTCTTCCTCGGTCACATCCACAATGCAATCTGCCTGAGAGTACAGCGGGGTCCGGGCGTCAAGGATCGCTTTCACGCGGTCTTGCCAGTCATCGTGGGCCAGGAGCGGCCTTCGCATCCGACCTCGCTCGAGCCGGGGGGCCAGGACTTCGAGACTTGCGCGTAGCCACACCACTTTGCCGCGCCGCCGCATCTCGGTCCAGTTGTCCTCTCTCAGAACCACACCACCGCCGGTGGCAATGACGCAAGCCTCGTCGGGGAGTTGTCGGAGTTCGTTGGCTTCGTGGTCTCGGAAGGTTTGCTCACCGAGCCGCTCGAAAAGCCAGGGCACGCTGTGCCCCAGGTTGCGGGCAATCACCCGGTCGAGGTCATGAAAAGGGACCTCGGCCAGATCGGCAATGGTGCGTCCGATGGTGGATTTGCCACTGCCCATCATTCCAACAAGAATCAGGGATTGCATGGATAAAAGGAAACGGCCTCCGGGATACCCCCAGAGACCGTTTGGATCAGTGACCGAGGCGGGACTACGGTCCGCCGAGGCCGTTCTCATCGGCCGCCACGATCTTGGGCGTGACGAAGATGATGAGTTCTTGCGTATTGTAGGACTTGTTTTGACCGCGGAACAGGCGTCCGATGATCGGCAAGTCGCTCAGCAGCGGGATGCGGCTGGTGGAGACACGGTCTTGCTTACGGGTGAGGCCACCCAGAGCAATCGTTTCGCCATCCTTCACCGTGGTCACCACGGCCAGACCTTGGTTGAGGAGGTCGGGGATTTCCGTTCCATCCGGGCTTCGGCGGATTTCACCGAATTCCGACACCTGCGGGGTGAGGTACATGGTGATGGTGCCGTCGCCGTTCACGCGGGGCTTCACGTTAATGAAGGTGCTTGACGTGATCGGAATCGGGTTGAACGTGGTTGTGATCCCACCGGGGCCGTTCGATGTGGTCGCCGAGAAAATCGTCGTTTGGACCTGACTGAACAGGAACGCCGGTTGGTTTTCCAGCGTGCGGACGATCGGGGCGCTCACAACGCGACCGTTACCTTCGGAGAGGAAGGTGCGGAGGCGAGTGGCCACGTTGCCTGTGCTGTAGTTGATGAACACCGGGTCGCTGGTTCGAGCGAACGAACCGGGACGGTTACCGGCGAAGATCGTGCCACGGGTGTAGAGCCAGTCGATACCGAGCGAGGTTTCCAGCGAGCGGGAAGTCGTCACGAATTCGAGCTTGATCAGAACTTGGCGCGGGGCCACGTCCAGTCGCTCGATGACGCCACGGAGTTCGCTGATCGCATCGGCCGTACCGAAAACGAGGAGGCTGTTGGTCGCCGGGTCCCACACAACGCGGTCGATGCCTTCCGGCACCAGGCCCGTTCCGCCTTCAAGACCGAGGTCGAAGTTCCCGCCGCCGCCTTGGCCACCCTGGCCGCCGCCGCCACCGAAGTTGCCGCCGCCTTGGCCGCCGCCGCCACCACCACCCGGGATACCCTGGTTAGCGCCTTCCGTCGGAAGGGAGATGGCATCACGGCCGTTGTAAACCGGTTGACCCATGCCAACGATGGTATCCGGCTTCGGCGGGGCTTGCATGCCTTGGTTCGAGAAGCCCAGAATCTGGTTCCCGAAGTTGAACATGTCATCCCAGTCGCTATTGCGGAACTGACCTTCCGACTTCTTGAGCAGGAAGAGCAAGTAGTCGGCACCCAGGTGATTGGCCGCAATGCGCTCAATCACGACCGGTCGCTTCAGGATCGGCGAGAGATCGGGGGAAACCGTCGTGCCACCGGATTGCGCCGGGGCCGAGCCCGGACGCAGGATCCACACGCCGCCTTCGTCTTGGACCGCATAGGCACCCGCCGCTTCCGCGATGTACTTGATCGCTTGTTCGGCCGTCGTGTCCTTGAGGGTCAGGGAGATTCGTCCGTAGGCATCCGACGGGCGAATGACGAAGTTCATTCCGGTCTGCTCACCCAGGGCGCGGACCGCCGCCTCCAGGGATGCATCCTGGAGAACGACGTCCACCTTACGGGAGATCTGACCTTGGGCGAGAAGTGACGCCGCAAGAGTCACGGCAGCCAACGCTGTGCAAAGGAATCGCATGTTCATGAAAGGGTCGTTAGTTGTCGATTTTTAAGGGTTTAGCGTCCACCGCGGCCACCACCGCCGCCGAAACCGCCA
>VYLP01000051.1_pt1 | contig 78186 bp, 65 predicted proteins | sample 5114311 | NCBI WGS metagenome assembly VYLP01 (sample SAMN12291775, study PRJNA351875) | freshwater metagenome | isolation source: freshwater lake | place: USA: Michigan, Lansing Lake | collected 2013-08-14 | reverse complement strand
GTCGGAACGCATCTTGTTGGCGATTGCCCAGATAGCACCATTATCTTTTGCAGAGGCGACCTTCAAACCCGTCGAGATTGCGTTCTGAGCTTTCGCAAGATCGGAATTGGTTTGCTTTAGGGTCTGTAGCGCAACCATGGCGCCGTTATTCGTGTTTACGCTGAGCATTTCTAGCCCTCATCCATACTTGGTTTTCACTTGCATTCAGCAAGCCGCATTCGTTTTGAATACCTGATCAGGCTACCAGTCAGTTCTGAATGTTGAGTTGAGGAGTATGGTAAACAAATAAATAATCAAAAATAATTGCAGGTACAGCCAGGTATTGGTTTTCATTACCTATTTTCTGAATTTTTCCCTTTGCAATCAGATACTATGGAAGAGGTTCTCAACCTAGTTTTCGCTTTGCATCATCCTTAGTTACGTAATAGCCTCTGTAAAATTTTATCAAAAAAGTGGACGAAAAAAACATGCGCGTCTTCGGTATCAAGCTAATCCCGCTCATTCTTGCCTCCGTTCTGATCTATATCGTCGGCGCGCTCATCTATGGCGTGCTGTTTGCTGCTCAATGGATGGCCTTGTCGGGCTATACGCCTGAAATGTTGGCGGGTGAGCAATGGCGGATGGCCTTAAGCCCGATCATGCCAGTCATGATCACTGTGGGCATGGGCCTTTTGATCAAGGACAGGGGTATTACCACGCTAATGGCCGGCCTGCGGTTGGGTGCGGTGGTGGGCATTTTGTTTCTGGTTGCGGCCCGGCTTTATAACTACGCCTATGGCAATGAGCCCTTGGGGCTATTATTCATGGATTCGGCACATTTGATGGCTAATGCCATGATCGCGGGCGCGGTTTTAGGCGCGATGAAAGCCGCCGAATAACAGGCTCGCGAAGCAGGCCGTGAAGTGATACCCCGTCCCAAGGCCAATCAGGCTGAACCAATGATTCTGGTTCAACAGGGGACAAGTCTTGCGCATTTTGATTTCAAACGACGATGGCATTCATGCGCCAGGCCTAGCTGTCTTAGAGCGCATCGCCCTAGCCATTAGCACCGATGTCTGGATCGTTGCGCCAGAAGTTGAGCGTTCGGGCGCATCACGCGCTTTGACGCTGACCGAGCCTGTTCGTGTCAGGACTGTGGGGGAGCGCCGCTTTGCCTGTTCGGGCACACCAACCGATTGTGTGCTGTTGGGCATTGATGAATTGGTGAAGGGTGGTCGGCCAGATCTGGTGCTGTCGGGCGTTAATCGCGGCCAAAACCTTGCCGAGGATACCAGCGTCTCTGGTACCGTTGCCGCAGCGGTGCAAGGCATGCAGATGGGCGTACCCTCAATCGCTTTATCCCAAGCCGTCAATTTCCGCGTTGGCCAACCTATTCCATGGCATACCGCTGAAGCTCATGGTGCCGAGGTCGTGCGCAAGCTTTTGGCGGCACCTTGGTCTGACGGCGTGGTGATGAACGTCAATTTCCCCGATTGCGAGCCCGAAGAAGTCACCGGTCTTGAAGCGACCTTTCAGGGTTTTCGGGATGAATGTATCCATCAGATCGACCGGCGCAGCGATCTTCGGGGCAATGATTATTACTGGATCGGCTATCGTGGCAAACTCTCTAAACCACCGGCAGGATCTGACCTTCTGGCCATTTATGAAAACCGGATCTCGGTCTCACCGCTCCATATCGATATGACTGAACATCGGGTTTTGAGCGCTCTGCGGGAGGCGCTGGGAGCATGAGTATCGAAGATGGCCGCGCCCGCATCGTTCTTGCTTTGCGCAAAGCCGGGGTGACCGATTCCCTCGTCTTGAACGCGATTGAGACCATCCCGCGCGAAGTTTTCATGTCGGCTGGCTTTGAGGGGCGGGCGTGGGAAGATGCTGCCTTGCCGATCGAATGTGGCCAGACCATCAGCCAACCCTATGTCGTCGGCATTATGACCGCGGCATTGGAGCTCACCGGGCGCGAGAAAGTTCTCGAAATCGGAACTGGCTCTGGCTATCAGACCGCCATCCTTTCCAAACTGGCACGCCGCGTTTTTACGCTTGAGCGCTACCGTACCTTGCTACGTTTGGCTCAAAGCCGCCATGAGGGGCTGAAGCTTACTAATATCGTCTCGAAATGTAGCGATGGTGGGTTGGGCTGGCCCGATCAAGGCCCGTTTGACCGCATTATTTTCACCTGTGCGGCCCCGGTTCGGCCAGACGCTTTACTGGCGCAGTTGGCCCCGGGCGGTGTTTTGGTGGCACCGGTTGGGGCAGGGGCGGTGCAAGAGCTTTTGCGCTATCGCCTGCGTGAGGATGGGGTGTTTGAAGAAGAAGCCCTCATGGATGTGCGCTTCGTGCCTTTATTGCCCGGCGTGGCGCGCGAGGCCTAAGCGTTCATTGAGGCAGAAACGCCTGCTTAACCATGTTGTGCGACAGCTTAGGCCATGCGTCGCGTCGTCAGCCTCTTTTTGATTGCTACCCTTGTCCTCAGTGGCCTTTCGCCGTTGGCGGCCCAGCCGGCACCCGGAACGATCGACTTTGATCCGCGAAACCCGCCGACCGAAACCCGTGTTATGCGCGGCGAAACCCTTTATGCGATTGCTGAGCGCACCCGCTCGCCCGTGATTGGGCTGATCCAGGTCAATGCATTGCGCGCGCCCTTTGCGTTGACCCCGGGCCAAACGCTCAAACTGCCGCCTTTGAAGGTTCATGTCGTGCGCCGCAACGAAACCTTCTCCGCCATTGCGCGGCGCTATAATGTGGACGAGCGCTCACTAGCATTGTTCAACCGCCTTCCACGTCCAGTGAAGGTTTTGCCGGGTCAAAAAATTATTCTCCCAGCGCTCGTACGCGATCAATTGACAGGGCTGGAGCCGCAAGACCTTGTTGCCTTACTGGCAACTGAATTGGCCGCAGGCCGCAGCGTCAGTGGCGGTGTGCCAGGGCAATTGCGCCCTAATTCCAATGCGGGTTCAGTCGCCACCGTTCCACCGCCACCGCCCAAGCGTCCGGCAGCACAGGCACCAAAGGCCACGTCGGGACCCCAAGCAGCCTTGCCGAGTTTTGCTTGGCCCGTTCGCGGGCGCTTGGTGGAGACCTTTGGCACAAAAGCGGACTTGCGCGTGGTGGACGGGATTGAGATCGAGGCCCCAGCGGGCACACCGTTTAAAGCCGCGGCCTCGGGCCAAGTCGCCTATGTTGGCAATCAATTGGCGGGCTATGGTTGGCTTGTCCTGATCCGCCACTCCAGCGATTATATGACCGCTTATGCTTTTGCCAATTCCGTCAATGTCCGCGAAGGTCAGGCCGTTACACGCGGACAAGTTATCGGCGAAGTAGGCCAAACCGGCCGCGCCCGCTCCCCCCGCCTGCACTTCCAAGTGCGCCACGCCACAAAGCCAGTTGATCCGGTGCCGTTTCTAGCCGCAGGCAGCGCCAATCCGACTTAAGGGTCGCTAAGCCTGCAGATCAATCGACAGCCCTAATTGTCCAGCCCGATCAATCACAAATTGCCACGCACTGCGGCCAGAGCGGGCACCGCGTTGGGCGGCCCATTGTAGGGCAGAGCGGTCGAGCTCTGGATCTTCGGGGGCGAGGTTTAAAGCTTTGGCGTAGCCGTGCACAATCGCCAGCCAAGTCGCCTGGTCCAAGCTTTGGAAGCCGAGCCATAGGCCAAAGCGCTCTGGCAAGGCCACTTGTTCTTCCACCGTCTCTTCAGGGCGGAACTCAGCTTGATTGCCGTCTGGGCGGTTGATCAGATGACGACGATTAGAGGTGACATAGACTAATAGATTGGCCATCGCGCCCGAAACACCGCCATCTAGCACGCTTTTGAGGGCCTTGTAGGTTTCATCGGCCCCTTCAAACGAAAGGTCGTCGATGAAGACGAGGGCTCGCCAACCCGCCTCGCTCAAACGGTCGGCCAGATCGGGCAGGCTTTGCAGATCCGTGCGGCCGATTTCGACCAGTTTCAGGCCGGGATATTGCTTGGATACCTGATGGTGGACGGCCTTCACCAAAGCACTCTTGCCGGTGCCACGTGCACCCCACAACATGGCATGATTGGCGGGATGACCTGCGGCAAAACGCTCCGTATTCAACAGCAGCCGCCCTTTTTGTGTCTCCACCCCTTGGATCAAATTCAACGGCACACGGCGGGGTTGGGCAACCGGGCTTAACCGCATCTGATCGCCACGCCAGACAAAGACCTCATGGCCGTCAGGGCTCGGCAAGGGCGCAGGCGCTGGGGCTAAGCGCTCCAAAGCTTCCGCAATGCGCTCCAAGAGTTCGCGTTCCACATTCATGCCTTTTTCTTCTTCTTTTGAATCTTGATGCAGGAACCTAGGCCACTTTCGCGAACGATGCGCGCCCCTTTGACGATGCCATTGGCCTTGCGCGCCACCCGGCGTGAAGGCTTTGTCGGGCTCCATTTTGCAGGTAGCGGCAGAATGGCGGCAAGCCGGGCCGCCTGCATCGGAGTAAGGTCCTTGGCATGCTTGCCAAAGTGATAGAGCGCACCAGCTTCAGCTCCAAAGATACCGGGGCCAAACTCTGCCACGTTCAGATAGGCCTCCATGATGCGTTGCTTGGGCCAAAGGGTTTCGATCAGAACCGTAAAGCCCGCCTCCATGCCTTTGCGCAGCCATGAGCGTTCGGGCCAGAGAAACACATTCTTGGCGGTCTGCTGGCTGATGGTGGAGCCGCCGCGCAACTTGCGACCGCGCTGGTTGCTCTTCACCGCGCTCTGGATTGCAACCCAGTCAAAGCCATCATGACTGCAGAATTTGGCATCTTCTGAGGCGATCACCGAATAGATCAGGTTTGGGCTGATCTGGCTTAACGGCACCGGATTGCGCCGCACATCCTTGCCCTGAAAAGCGCGCTCAACCATCAAAATCGTCCCCGGTATGGGGACGAAGCGGTAGATTAAGGTCCAGACGATCGGCACCAAAGCGAGGAACAACATGATCTTACCCAACCGCCCCCAAAAGCTCTTACGAGGCTTTTGTTTGGGTTGCGGGCGAACCTGTGGCGTAGGGCTGGTAGCAAGGTTCAAAGTTGTACTTCCCATTCGGCGCGCACGCTCGCGTCGGTCTCATAGGCCATACTGGTCTCAGCCAAAGCTGAAAAGTCCTCAGGCGGCATCAATTGTCTTAATGCCCATACACCGGCCCCGCGCACCAAGGCCTGCTCATGCTGGCTTAGATGTTGGGCGGCGCGCAAAGCATCGCCACCTTTGCTATTACCTAGGGCGATGGCGACATTCCTCAGGAAGCGGGCCACGCCAATGCGCTTGACAGGGTTCTTGGCAAAAAGTTTGCGGAAACTCGCATCGTCCAACTGGGCTAGCTCGGCGAGGCTGAGGTGCTTTAGCTCGCCGCGCACCTGCAATTTCGTCTCACGCGCGGTTTGGGCGAACTTGTTCCACGGGCATACGGCCAAACAATCATCGCAGCCATAGATCCGATTGACCATGGCAGCGCGGAATTCCATCGGGATCGGGCCAGCATGCTCAATCGTGAGGTAAGAAATACAGCGCCGGGCGTCGAGCTGATAAGGCGCAGGGAAAGCTTTGGTCGGGCAAATGTCCAAACATGCCGTGCAAGACCCGCAATGGTCCTTAGTCGGCTCATCAGGTGTAAATTCTTGCGCGATCAAGATGCAGCCCAGAAACAACCATGAGCCAAATTCGGTCGATACCAAATTGGTATGCTTACCCTGCCAGCCAAGGCCCGCGCGCGCCGCCAAAGGCTTTTCCATTAAGGGGGCGGTATCGACAAAGACTTTGACTTCCATGCCAGTCTGGCGATGCAAAAGCCCAGCAAAGGCCTTCAGCTGCTTCTTGATTACATCATGATAATCATCGCCGCCTGCATAGACCGAGATATTGGCTTGATCTGTGTGTGCCAATTTCTCCAACGGGTCAGACTCTGGGCCATAATTGACGCCCAGCATGATGGCAGTCTTGGCATCCTCCCACATGGCATTCGGATGGGCGCGCCGCTCCAGCGTCTCTTCCATCCAGTCCATCGACCCGTGAAAGCCTGCCGCTACAAAGGCGCGGAGTCGGCTATCAGCTTCCCACGCAGCGCGCGCATCGGCGAGGCCACAGACGTCAAAGCCATGCTCGATTGCGAGCTGCTTGATTGTAGCAGCGTCAAGAGGATGGGGTTTGGACGCGGTCTTGGCCAAAGCGCCCTCCTAAAAGTCCAAATCACCATAGTGCGGTGGGGGAGACAGGCCTGCCAGTAAATCGCCCAGAAGGGGCCTGAAAGCCGGGCGCTGTTTCAAGCGGGCATACCAATCCTTGCCAGCAGGCGCGCTGCTCCAACTGACCGCATCCAAATAATCCAACACCGAGAAATGGGCGGCTGCGACCATGTCAGCAATCGATAGCTTCTTGCCACCAATCCAACCTTCCGCTTCAGCCGCCCGACCAATCTGTTCAAGGGTTTGGCTGGCAGCCAAAGTGGCTTGGCGCAAAACAGCCGTATCGGGTGCGCCGCCACGGGCGAGTGCCTTGCGTGCTTTCTCATGCACAACATTTTCGACAATGGGCCCCAAAGTCCGGATCGCTCGGATTGTCAGCGCCCGCACCGCTGCGCGCTCCAACGGTCCACCGGGCAACAGAGGCGGGGTTGGCAAAAGGTCCTCCAAATACTCAAAAATCGCCAGTGCTTCTGAGATGGTAGCCCCATGGCCCCAGGAATCATCAACAAGCACGGGCGTGACCCCGTCGGGGGCAATTGCAAGCAATCCGGGGTCTGCATCAAATGGCAGAACTTCGCGCACATGAAAGACGGCGCGCTTTTCACCCAGCGCCAAGCGCACGGCCCGCGATAGGGGGTCTAGGGTTCTGGCATGAACAAGCAGCATAGGATTTCTTTGTGCGTGACGCTGGCCAAGGTCAATGATGGCACACAGGTTTCAGAACAAACGGGCAGTGCTCTACAAGAAGGAATAGGGATCCATATCGATACTCACCCGCACACTTCCGGGCACGCGAAACCCGCTTCGCCAAGCGGCCATAAAGGCCGACAGGTCGACCTCCTTGCTCGACTGGATCAAGAACCGCCGCCGTCGCCAACCGCGGATCATGGCCAATGGCGGTGGCGCTGGACCCCAAACCTCCACACCATCTGCTGGAAACAATGCGTCACTGGCTGCTTGGGCCGCGGCATCCACGGCCTCATCGGTTTGGGCCATGATGTGCATCGCCGCCATACGTCCAAAGGGGGGCGCACCGACGGCGGCGCGGCCTAGGCTTTCGGCTTCGATAAAGGCATCGCGGTCGCCCATGACGAGGGCTTGCAATGCTTCATTGTCGGGATAATGGGTCTGGATTAGGGCGCGCCCGGGTCGATCGGCGCGGCCAGCTCGTCCCGCAACTTGGCTCAACATCTGATAGGTCCGCTCGCCAGCTCTTGGGTCGCCACCCTTCAGACCCAGATCGGCATCGACGACGCCGACGAGGGTCAGATTTGGGAAGTTATGGCCTTTCGCGACGATTTGCGTGCCGATCAGAATGTCGATCTCGCCCTTCTCCATTCGCGCCACCAGCTCCCGAACCGCTTGGGGATTATGGGCGGTGTCAGAGGAGAAAATCTCAATGCGTGCATCGGGAAAGCGTTCGGTGGTTTCAGCGGCAATGCGCTCGACACCTGGTCCAACCGAAACCAGCCCATCTTCGGCCCCACAATTCGGGCAGGCATCGGGCTTGCGCATGGAAAAGCCTGTGAGGTGACAGACCAAGCGGTTGGAATATTTATGCTCAACCAGCCAGGATTCAGTATCGGGCGCCTTCATGCGATGGCCGCATTTGCGGCACAAAACCACAGGCGCATATCCGCGACGGTTCAAGAACAATAAGACTTGCTCGCGCTGTTCTAAAGTCTCCGCCATCGCCTGCACCAGAACAGGGCTCAGCCACTGATCGCGCTCAGGCGGAGACTCCTTCAAATCGATCAGACTGACATCTGGCAAAAGTGCCACGCCATAGCGGCTAGGCAGAAGGAGGCGCTGATAGCGACCTGCATCGGCGTTGAGGCGGGTTTCCATTGAAGGCGTGGCAGAACCCAAAACAATTGTTGCCTGCTCAAACTTGGCGCGCGCCACCGCCATATCGCGGGCATGATAGCGCAGGCCATCGTCTTGCTTAAAGCTGCCATCATGTTCTTCATCGACGAGGATCATCGAGAGCTTTGCGAATGGCAGGAACAGGGCAGAGCGCGCGCCTATGACGATGCGGGCGCGGCCAGCGGCCACTTCTCGCCACGTCCGTCGCTTTTGCGCCGCGCCAATATCGGAATGCCATTGTGCAGGGGCTGCACCAAAGCGCTGTTCAAAGCGGGCCACAATGGCTTGGGTCAAAGCGATCTCTGGCAGCAGGATCAGCACTTGCTCATCAGGTCGGGCAATCAAGGCCTGCGCGACCGCTTCAAGATAAACCTCTGTCTTGCCAGACCCTGTCACCCCATCGAGTAGAAACGGGCTGAACCCGCCTGCGGAAGCTGCCTTGGCAATCATATAGGCGGCATCGGCCTGCATTTCGGATAGGGGGCGTGCGGGCAGGGTCGGGTCTGGCGTACCAAAGGGGAGGTCGACCGGCCGCTCAATCTCTTCCAGCGCCCCAAGCTTTAAAAGCGCGGTGACAATGCCAGAGCCAACGCCTGCAGCCTTGGCAAGGGCTGCCCGAGGGATGGGTTTTAGCGCGCACTCAAGGACGCGCGTGCGAGCCTCATTTAACTTGTCAGGCCGCAGTCCAGTTGCCACCGCCAAACGCTCAAACGGGCCGGGCCCCAAGGCTTCAGGTTGCCGCAACACCATGGCCAAGACCTGGCCTGGAGGGGTGACCAGATAGCGGGCAGCAAAATCGATAAATTGGCGCAAGGCGTGGCTAAATGGCGGACTAGCAAACCGCGACTTAACAGGCTTTAGATTGCTGCCGTCGCTGTCGGGCTTTACCGCCCAGACAACGCCGATACGCAGGTTTTGCCCTAAGGGCACTTCCACGACATCGCCAAGCCCAAGCGTCAGCTCTGGCGGGACGACATAGTCAAATGCCTCCGGCAAGGGCAGGGGAAGAAGGACGGAAACGACAGCCATGCTCTCCTACTACGCGAGACGGCGCGACTTGGGCAGGGGGGCGGTTCAGCCCATCGGGCATTTAGATAAGGGATTGCTGCGTTAGAGTAGGGCGTGGCTGTTTGGACTTAAGCAGCGACGCGGGTTTCAAATGCTGCGCCCGACTTCACCAGATGAGTGACCGTTTCAATGTCGCCCAAAGCGGTTGAGGTCGGGGCGTGACGCGACAACAGCATTTGTGCGCGCAAGGCCGTCTTCACGGCTTGATCTTCGTGGATTGCCCCAGCACAGCCCGGCTCAAACCCCAGATAGGAGCCACAGGCCCGCGCAAAGGATTGGTGGATTCGGTCGGATTCCTTTTTGTTTTTGACCCGATTGGCCAAAACACCAACACGCGCGGTTGGTCTGCGGCTTTTCAGAAGCTTTACAAAGGCATAGCCATCGGTGAGGGAGGCGGGCTCGTCTAAGGCAACAATCAACACATCGTCAGCATCGGCCGCAAGTTTTAGCATGGCATGGCCGATCCCGGCTGCAAGATCGACGATCACGCGGTCATAGGAAAAGCTAAGGGCGGAAATCCCGGCGGCAATGCGCTGCACGTCACGCTCTCCCAAATCTGCAAAGCTAGCGATGCCATGGCTGCCAGGCAAAAGATCAAAGCCGCCGGGACTTGCAGCCCCTCCGGCGATGCGCATGACGGCTTCGGCCAACGTGGCTTCACCGTCCATCACATGAGTGAGGGTTAAATCTGGCTGGACGCCTAATTGGATGTCGACATTGGAGAGGCCCAAGTCTCCATCCACTAACAGAACGCGCTCCCCTTGCTCGGCTAAGGCGCGCGCCAGCGAAACTGCGATGAAGGTCTTGCCAACCCCGCCCTTACCCGACGCAATCGCGACAACGCGACCCGGTGGCTTGCGCGCTGGAAAAGGTACGACTTTGGTCGCAGAGCTCGTCATGCCGCATCCTCTGCTTTGATATCATCGAAGGGCTCTAGCAAAAGGGCGGCGACCCGGTGGGCGGATGCGAGCGCAATCCCGCCGGTTATGTAGGGGGTGGCCGAAATCTGCGCCAATGCCATGTCTGATTTGTGCAATGCATAGACCGCCGAAGCCCGCCGCTTGGTCAGGTCAAACCGGGTTGCAATGGCGCGTTTTGTGCCAATGTCGGCATAGGCGAGGCCTAAGTCTTCGAGATCTTCGTAGCGCAGGTCCGCTGGCATGCAGAGAATGGGTTCTAGTCCAACTTCTTGCACCAATCGTTCGGTGGCCCGCATGTCTGAAGGTTGCATTGGGCTTGCCGATGCGGCGTCAACAAAGACGCATTGACCGGCTTGGCGCGCTTTTTTGGTCAGGAGAGAGAGCTCTTGTAACGTGGTCGCCGTTTCAAACGGCGTGCCCAAGCGGTCAGCCATGGCGTGCAATTGCTCCGCTCCGCCGCACCGCTCGCTATCGACAGAGATCAACAGCGCTTCATAGCCAACGGCCAAGGCCCGTGTTGCAAGCTTGGCTACAGCCGCTGTTTTGCCTGCCCCCGGTGGTCCAACCAGCACGATAGGGCGGGTGGGCGCAGCCTCGATTGGCTCAAACTTCAGCTTCTGGGAGAGGGATTCTGAAAGGGCTTGGCGCAGTTGGGCATGATCACTGACTGCCATGGCCATTGCTTGCTCCCGCGTTAGCCCAGCTCTAGTCCAGAAGATTGCCAAACGCGACGGTGTCGGCTTGCTGGCCAGTGGCTCTGTTGCGGAATTAGGTTTGGCCTCATTAGAGGGCTTGGCCTTTGCGACAGGATTGGCCGGCAATGGCGCAAGTTTAGGGGCTGGTTGTTGCGCGGCAGGCTTAGCCGCTGCCTGCCGTCCCAAAAGCGCTGCGGTGCCCCGGCTTGAGACAGGCGCGGCCTTGGGGGCCGAGGTGGGCTTTGGCGCAGGAGGAACGATGTCCACCGGCGCAGGGCGTAGCGGCTCGTTCAGAAAGTCTTCGGGCTTAAAATGTTGGGCCAAGGTTTCTTGCTTGGAGGTCTTCCCCAAAACTGGCTTCTCAGAAATGGCTGCAACTGCTGACTTTGCCCTCGGTTTGGTGCCGGGCTCTGCAGAGGCGCTGATTTCAATACCACCGCGCGCGCTGCGCCAGCTTAAGACCACCGCCTTTGGCCCAAGCTCTGCCCGGACTTGCGCGATAGCCTCGGGCAAAGTGGGGGCAAAGTAGGTGAAGACGCGCATTAGTCAGTCACCTTAGACGCTGCCCAAAGTACGCAACTTGGCCTTTGGGTGGATTTCATTCTGGCTCATGACCATGGTTTGGGCGCGGAAGCGCTCAATCAGTGAGCGGACATAAGGTCTGATGCCGCCTGAGGTCAGAATGACCGGGATCTCGCCGGTTTGGGCGGCTCGGTCTAAAGCAATCCGAACCGCTTGCACAAATTCATGCACCTGACTGGGGGCTAGCGCCAATTGGCGGTCGCCGCGTTCGCCAATAATGGCCTCTGAGAAAGCCTGCTCCCATTTGGGTGACAATGCCACAATTGGCAACGAGCCATCAGGGCTGCGGTTTTGGAAGCAGATTTGCCGGGCAAGCCGCGCGCGGACATGTTCCACCATCGACACGGCATCCATGGTCGTGGCCTCAGAAATGGCTTCCATAATGGTAGCCAAGTCACGGATCGACACACGCTCGCGCAGCAAGCTTTGCAGCACGCGCTGAACCGTCGCCCAAGAGACTTGGGCAGGGATGGTATCTTCGACCAGCTTCTGATGCTCTTTCGACAATTCCTTCATCAGGCGCTGAACTTCGGCAATCGAGAGAAGCTCGGCCATATTGTCTTTCACCACTTCGGTCAGATGGGTGGTCAGAACGGTGGCCGGATCGACAATTGTATAGCCCTTGAAGGCAGCTTCTTCGCGGAAACTTTCAGCCACCCAAGCGGCAGGCAGGCCAAAGGCCGGCTCTTTGCAAGGCTCGCCAGGCAGGTTGGGTGTTTCGCCTGCTGGGTCCATGACCAAAAGATGGCCGATCCGCAATTCGCCTTCACCAGCTTCCATCTCTTTCACGCGGATCGAATAGCTATTGTTGGCAACCGCCATATTGTCCAAGATGCGCACCGCTGGCATGACAAAGCCCAATTCCTGTGCGATTTGGCGACGCAGCGCTTTGATCTGATCGGTGATGCGACGGCCCTGAACGTCATTGACCAAAGCTAACAAACCATAGCCCAATTCGATTTTGAGCTCGTCGATCGAAAGCGCTGTGGCGATAGGTTCATCATCTTCGGGCTTTGGTGGAGCATTTGCAGCATCATGGGCCGCGACATCGGACGTAAACTGCTTGTCGGCTTCGGCTTTCCACAGCTTGTAGGCCAGATAGCTCGCCCCGGCCCCGATCAGCCAGAAGGCAATCATGGGCATGCCAGGCAGAACGCCCGCGATAAAGGAGGTCGCTGCGACCATGCCAAGAGCCTGAGGGCTACCAGCCAACTGACGGGCCAGTGCGGCTTCTGCAGCTTCCTCAACCCCAGCTTTTGCCACCAACATACCCGCGGCGAGCGAAATGATGAGGGCTGGGATTTGGCTGATCAGGCCGTCGCCAATCGTTAACTGCGTATAGGTGGTGCCGGCTTCGCTAAAGCTTAGGCCCTCTTGCGCCATACCGATGATCATGCCGCCGATGATGTTGATCGCGGTGATGATTAGGCCGGCAACCGCGTCACCGCGCACAAACTTGGATGCACCGTCCATGGCCCCGAAGAAATTACTCTCGCCTTCCAGCTCTTTCCGACGACGGCGGGCCTCGTCTTCATTGATGAGGCCTGCCGACAAATCGGCATCCACCGCCATTTGCTTACCGGGCATGGCGTCCAAGCTGAAGCGGGCAGCAACTTCGGCGATGCGGGTCGAACCCTTGGTGATGACGATGAAATTAACAATGACCAAGATGATAAAGACGATAATCCCGATTACGAAATTACCGCCCATGATGAAGTCGCCAAAGGCGGCGATGATTTCACCAGCTGCGTCTGGACCTTCGTGACCGTTGGATAGGATCAGGCGAGTCGAGGCAATGTTCAGGCCGAGGCGGAACATGGTCGCGACCAACAAGACGGCTGGAAAAGCACTGAATTCTAGGGGCTTGCGGATAAACAAAGCCGTCATCAAGATCAAAACGGAGCTTGTGACCGAAATGGCCAACAAGAAGTCCAGCATGAACGGCGGCAGGGGGATGATCAGAAGGACCACCAACCCAACAACCCCGACGCCCATCAAGACTTGGCCTGTCATCACCCCACTCAAGAAGGTGTTCAGGCTGAGTTGTGGGGCCTTTGGGGTCGTGCCAATTCCTGCGGACGTATCGGTCATGGACTAGGCTTATCCGTAAACAAAGCGGGGTTCATTGGCACCAGGTGCCGGAACCTCGACACCGGCATCCAAGTAGATCTTGAGCTTGTTGCGCAGGGTGCGAATTGAGATGCCGAGGATCTGCGCAGCATGGGTTCGATTGCCATAGCAATGCTTCAGCGTGTCGAGGATCATCTCCTGCTCCACGGCTTCAATGGTGCGCCCAACCAAGTTCGCTGGCGCGCTTTGTACGGTTTGCGCCGCCAGAATGGCTTGTCCCGCCGTCGCAACATGCGGGTTTAAAGCTGAAGCTGTGCCTAAGGCTGAGCCATCGGGCAAGCGAATGTCGCTGATTTCAATTTCTGGTCCGCCAGACAGTAGGACCGCGCGGTGCATGGCGTTTTCCAATTCCCGCACATTGCCGCGCCAAGGATTAGCCTTGATGGCATCCAGCGCGACGTTTGAAATACCCTTTGGCTTCAGGCCATTGGCGGCAGTGTATTTCTTGATGAAATAGGTCGACAGAGCGACCAGGTCGCCGGGGCGATCGCGCAAAGGTGGAATGCACAGATTAACGACATTCAAGCGGTAATACAGATCTTCGCGGAATTTGCCCGCGCGGACATCCTCTTCCAGATTGCGGTTCGAGGTTGCAAGGATACGGATATTCACAGGCACAGGCTTGGACCCACCAACGCGGTCAATCACCCGCTCTTGTATCGCACGCAAAAGCTTTGCTTGTAGGCGAATGTCCATCTCGCTGATTTCGTCGAGCAGAAGGGTGCCGCCATCGGCCTCTTCAAACTTGCCAATTCGGCGCGCCAAGGCGCCGGTAAAGGCACCTTTTTCATGGCCAAAAAGCTCTGATTCCAGAAGGTTATCTGGAATGGCAGCGCAATTGACGCTGATAAAGGCTTTGTCGGTGCGGCGGGAGTTTTGGTGGACAAAGCGCGCCATGACTTCTTTGCCGACGCCACTTTCGCCCGTTATCAGAACGCTAGCTTCTGATGGGGCGATTTGTTCAGCGAGCCGGATCACAGCCTTCATAGCAGGGTCATGCGCGATCAGCGGACGGTTGTCGTCTGTAATGGCCGCAAGAACAGCTGCGATCAGCTCTGGGTCTGGCGGTAAAGGCAAGAATTCTTGAGCGCCCTGTCGGATGGCGTTCGCAGCCGTGCGTGGATCGGTGGAGACGCCACAGGCAACAACCGGCACGATGATATGCTCAGCCTCATTTTGCGCGATCAGGGCGGCGATATCATGGCTGACATCGACCAGAAGCAGGTCTGCTCCTTTGCCATTTCGCAAAGCTGTTGTGGCCTGCGCAATGGTGTCGACCTGGAACACTTTGGCACCGCGATCCATCGCAATCTTAGATGCGACGGCAAGCTGCCCACTCATGTTGCCAACAATCAAAACTCGCATTTTTGGTCTCCTCACGCCTGAGCGTGTTCATTAGTTTCGCACTTCCGCGCGCCGTCGTTCTGGCTCAAGGTTTATGAGTTGGTGTCATTGTCCTTGATGATTTCAGTCATGGTCACACCGAGGCGTTCGTCGACGACGACAAGCTCGCCGCGTGCCACGAGGCGGTTATTTACATAGATATCAATGGCTTCCCCAACGCGGCGATCCAGTTCGATTAAGGAACCACGCGCGAGTTTCAGGAGCGAAGCCACATCCATGGTTGCGCGGCCAAGAACGGCCTTAATGTTCACCGGTACATCAAAGACCGGCGCCAGATCGGTCGCCGTGCGGGTATATTGCTGCGGCGCTTCGTCCTGCATGGTTTCTGCTGGCAGGGGATCAAGCTCCGAGAGGTCGGGCAGATCGTAGGACTCGTTGTTTTCGTCCATTTAAGGCCTCCTCAGGTCTGGGTTATGTCAAGGCTTAAGCCTTCAGCATCTGCTGAAGCGAGCCAGTTTTGAGCGGAAGTTTCGATTTCAGCGAGGGCTGCGGCGCGGTCATGTACAATGCGTCCATCACCCCAATCTAAGGTACAATCGCCGGTCTGAGCGTGTGGGTCTGGCCGCACGGCAATCTCGCCCGTGAAGCCAGCCTCTCGGGCGCAGCCGATTAAACTGTCTTCAATCGTCTCGGCCAATTCTGGTGAGACCCGGACCACCAAGCGCGGCGTATCGCGCAATTGGGCAACAGCGGAAGCAACAATCGCCTCGACCCGCTCGGCACCATAGGTATCTAACGCGGCATGGGCGACTGAGCGAGCGGCGGCGAGAGCAACTTCGGTTGCATCATGGCGCAGACTGATGGCCTCAGCATTTAGGCGGCCCAACATCATTTGCATCATGCTAGCGATTGCCCTTAGGGCCTCGCTGGTTGTCCGCTCAACTTTTACAAGTTCAGCCTGTTGGCCCTCGGAAAAGCCTGCGGCATGGGCAGCTGCCAAGTCTTCGTCAGTTAAAACTTTGCGGCGGTTCGAGGCGCTGGACACAGCTGCGCCAGCTTTGGTGAACATCGGCTCGAAGGTATGTTTGGACGAATGAACCATCATGCGCCTCAGTAAATCAATTCATCATCACGCCCGCCTTCGGCGAGCATGATTTCGCCGCGTTGGGCTAAGTCTTTGGCAATCTGGACCATGCCAGACTGCGCGCCATCCACATCTTTCAGGCGCACAGGACCCATTGAGGCCATGTCATCACGCATGATTTTGGCAGCGCGTTCCGACATATTGCTGAAGAAGAGATTGCGCAGTTCGTCAGATGCCCCTTTGAGTGCCAAGGCCAATTGCGACTTCTCGACCGCCCGCAGAAGTGTTTGAACACCGCCTGGATCGAGCTTCTTCAAGTCCTCAAACACGAACATCAAAGAGCGAATGCGCTCGGCTGCCTCGCGGTTTCGCTCTTCCAAAGCACCGATAAAGCGGTTTTCGGTCGCACGGTCGAAGTTGTTGAAGATTTCGGCCATCAGTTCGTGGCTGTCGCGCTTTGAGGTCCGCGCCAAATTGCTCATGAATTCATTGCGCAAAGTGATTTCGATTTTTTCCAGAATGTCGCGCTGGATCGGCTCCATGTGCAACATCCGGTTCACGCACTCGAGGGCAAAATCGTCTGGCAGGGCCGACAGCACGCGGGCTGCGTGGTCTGCCTTTACCTTGGACAGCACCACAGCCACCGTCTGAGGATATTCGTTCTTTAAATAATTGGCCAAAGTCGTTTCAGCGACATTGCCCAATTTGTCCCACATGGTTCGACCGGCTGGACCCCGGATTTCCTCCATGATGGCTTCCACCTTATCAGGTGGCAGGATGGAGGCCAGCAAGCGTTGGGTCTGTTCATAGGACCCCATAACCGCGCCTGTGTTGGAAATGCGCCCAACAAAGTCGACCACCAATTCTTCAACCGCTTCGGATTGCACATTGCCCAGATTGGACATGGCTTGCGAGATTTCTTTGATTTCTTCTTCGTCGAAGAATTCCCACAAAGACTTGTGGTCTTCCCCTAAAGCCAACAGGAAGACGGCGGCTTTTTCAGCGCCCTTTAGTTCACTTGCAGATGCAATAGAGGCCATCTATTTGCGCTCCTGCAACCAAGCGCGGATGACGGATACGGTCTGTTCGGGATTATCCTTTACCATCTCCGAGACCTGCTTCATCGCATTGGCGTTCACGGAACCTTGGATGCGCGCAATATCGACGCGTTCATCGCCTGTGCCAACGTCGCCTCCGGGTAAGGCAACCACATTGCCAGCCCCAGCCATCCCAAGGGCTTGGCCGGGCAGACCCATCGGTACCCCGGCTCCAACACCGCTCGACGTGTCAAACACCCCTTTCACGAGCGGACGCGCGACAAAGAACAGGAGTGCCGCTGCAACCAAAGTCATAGCTAAGATTTCAGCGCCGCGCATGATATCATTCTTGTCAAAGGCAAATGCACTGGGTGCTTTTGAACCTGCATCGGATGCAGCCTTTGCAAAGCGCACATTGACCACTTCAATCTTATCGCCACGCTCTGCATTGATGCCGGCAGCAGAGGTAACCAAGGCGGTAATTTGTTGCATTTCGGCTTGAGGCCGCGCGGCCCAATTCGGTGCTTCGCCTGCTTTTGTAGCTGGGGTTGAGACACCATCGACGGCAACAGCGACCGACAGCCGCATTACTTTGCCTGGGGTGATGACTTCCGTGCGCGTGCTTTTTGAAATCTCATAATTGACGGTTTCGTCGGTACGATTGGAGTTGGATTCTTGCCCACCCGCTGCGCCAGGGTTTTGGCCATCCGGCACGTTTTGCGCTTGAGTAACGCCCTGATCATTGGCTCGGTCGGCGGCGACTTCTTCAATCGTTCGAGTAGAGCGGGGGGCTACCTGGTCGGGATTGAAGTTTTCTTCGGTCCTTGTGACCTGGCTGAAGTCCAGATCAGCGGAAACCTGCACGCGCGCGCCACCAGGACCCACAATGCCTTCGACAATCTCTTGCAACCGACGGCGGAGGCGCTCTTCATATTGGCTGGTGCGATCATCCATAGCCGCTGATGAAGCGTCTGCGCCAATGCTGGCCCCGGCCAACAATTCGCCGCGCTCGTCTAGAATCGTTACTTTGTCAGGCGAAAGGCCTTGAACAGCGGCGGCTACCAGACTGCGAATAGCGTTGATTTGCTTTTCAGATAGGGAGCCGCGCTCTAGCCCAACGACGATCGAAGCGGTCGGTGGCTCTGAATTGGTTTGGAACAGCGCCTTCTCAGGCAGCACCAAGTGAACGCGCGCGGCGTTGACTGTATCGAGACTGTCGATTGAGCGCGCCAACTCGCCTTCGAGCGCGCGCAACTTATTGACGTTTTGCACAAAGGAGGTGGCACCCAGCGCATCTTGCTTGTCGAAAATCTCATAGCCAATCGAGCCTTGGCCGGGCAGACCGTCTGCAGCCAGCCGCATGCGTGCTTCGGCAACTTTTGAGCGGGGAACGAAAATGCTCGACCCATCGGGTGAAAGTTGGAAGTCGACATTGGCAGTTGTCAGGCTTTCGCTAACAGCGGCGGCATCTTTTGCAGACAAATCTGAATAAAGCAGTGAACGCTCTTCTGCGCCGACGCGGAACATGATCGCGAACAGAGCTGCAGCCACCAACGCCGTCACGGCAAAGGCGGCGGCCAGCTTTGCCGGTCCTGCTGACTTCAAAATCGAGATAAATCGTTCCAACGACCCGCTCCGCTTGAAGCGCCAAAACCCGCAGACTTAAAGGGTCTGTCGAGGGTTTGGACACTCCGTCACCTTGTTTCGTGCTGGAATCACGCGGTCGGTTTTAAGCGATCCGAATCACACTCAGCACGGTGGCAAAGTGACCGAATAGCCCGTTCGGCTACTCGGTCATTTTTGCCTGCTAGGCAGCTTTTTCCGGGTGTTAGGTAAAAGACACGTTAATTTCGGCGGTTAAGCCTGTAAACTTAACGGTAGTTTTGGATGCGTGTTACACGCAGTCCTGGCAGACCATGACGGTCCACTTGACGTTGCCAGCCGAGAAATTCCTCTGCTGTGATGCGATAGCGCACACACGCATCTTCAAAGCTGAGCAGGCCGCCTTTTACAGCAGCAACTACTTCAGCCTTGCGGCGTGCGACCCAACGTTCTGTGTTGGGGGGTGGTAAACTCGACAAAGTAAGAGGTGTACCCTCTGGACCCGTCACCGATAATTCCCGTTGCATGGCGTGCACCATGTGCTCACCTCCATATCTTGTTCTTGAGACGAAGATACGCCTTTCGATTTAAGGTCGCGCTAAGCGACAGGCTTAATTTTGAGTGATTTCAGACATCAGAATTCTTCCAAATGCCGTAGTTTTGCGTTCAGCTTGTCATCCTTAGCGCTTCATGCGGATGACTTCGTCGAGCATGTCATCAGCCGTTGTGATGATCTTCGAGGAAGCACTATAAGCGCGCTGAATGACGATCATGGAGGAAAATTCCTGAGCCAAATCAACGCTTGAGGACTCGAGGGTGGAGGAGGCGATAATGCCCGCACCACCGAGCCCTGGATCTTTTAGGCTGAATTGGCCAGAATCTGCGGTCGGACGATAGACGCCGCCACGGTCTACCATCAACCCGTCCGGGTTAACAAAGGTCGCGACGGGTAGCTTAAAGATCTTCTTGGTAACCCCATTGTTGAAGATCGCCGAGATAAAACCTTCCTTGTCGATTTCAACGCCGCTCACATCGCCAAAGAGCGAGCCATCGGTGGTCGTTGAGGTGATTGCGGTTGGGCTGTCGAATTGGCTGATGCCACCGGCACCGCTGATTTGACCAAGATCGAGCGTAAAGGTTTGAGCGGCGAGGCCGGTTGAAGCGGCCCAATTGGCTGCGCCCGCCGCGGGCGCACCGCCTGCTGCTGCGCCAAGATTAAAACCAGCTAAAAGAGCGGGCGTGGTTGCCGCGGTGTCGAGTCTGCCGCTTGGCGTGAAGGCTAAAGTACCTGTTGCAATCTGCCCGTTCACCAGAGGCGCACCAGTCGTGACGCTGCTCGCAGGTGATGCGTAAATTTCCGTGATCCACTGATTGGCAGTCGCACTCTTTAGCATCGCCACGTTAAACGTGCGGAGGCCGCCGAGGCTGTCATAGATTTGAAACGACCAATTGGCATCTGGGGTCACACTGCCCGAGGCCATATTGTTAGTCGCCGCATTATAGGTGCCGCCGGAGACAGCTGTGCTGATCGGGGTTGTTGATCTTAGATTGCCATTGATTTTGGCTGTCGTAGACGGGGCCGCCGTCCCCGAGATCGAGCTGATGTTGACAGTTTCAAGCAAGTTTAAGTCACTCGGGCTGGTGGTAACGTTGCCGGTGGAATCGACACGCCAGCCCTGAAGGAAATAACCTGCCTGGTTGACCAAATTTCCCTGATCATTGGCTGCAAATGTACCCACTCGCGTAAATGCGACATTGGTCGATGCAGCACCTGCTGTTTCCAAGGGTGAAACCGCAAAAAAGCCTTGGCCTGAAATTGCTAAGTCGGTGACGGTGCCAGTCGCATTCAAGTTACCTTGTGAGCGCACCAATTGCCGCGTCTGGGCTGAAACCCCACCTGCATTATAAGTGGAGCTTTTACTTTGTGGATTGACCAGTCGGGTGAAGTCGGTGCGGTTACGCTTAAAGGCCGTCGTGTTCACATTGGCGATATTGTCAGAGACAACAGCCATGGCACTGGAATTGGCGATAAGGGACGAAACGCCCGCCAGCATTGCGTTATTGATCGACATTGAATGCTCCTGATCGTGTTTTTATTGTTAGGAGCATTCTGCCCAACCACTTAAGCCCAGATTTTAGGGACGGAGTGTTGATTTTTAGTTGATTTTTTTCCTAATCATTGAGATTTAAGTCAAAATATCAATTCGCCTGCAGTCCTATCTTTACGATTGATGACAAGGGGAGGGCAGCGCCACCGATGGTGACAGTTGGTGTGTTCCCGGATAGGTCGACACCGGTAATGACGCCCTTTTGGCGAACGCTCCCGGTGATTGGACGTTCATCTGCACCTTGTGCATTGAGTTCGAGACGATAGGTGCCGGCAGGTGCGGCTTTGCCCGATTGATCCTTGCCGTCCCAGGTGAAAGTTTTTTCGCCTGTTGAGGTCTCGCCCGATTTGGTCGCGATCGTCCGACCTTGGGAGTCGACAATTTTTAACGTCGTGCTGGCTGACGACCGAGGCAACTCGTAGCGCCAGGTAGCTTCCCCGCCACTCGCCAGACCAGCCAAAGCAGATGTTGCTGTGGCTTCTTTGCCCAAATAGGCGACAGCCGTGGCACCCGCGCTCAGTTTGGTGGTTTCGGTTAGAGACGACAGCAGGTCATTGGTCTTCAATTGCTGCTCGACGCCGGAGAATTGCACCAATTGATTGGTGAAGTCTTTGGTGTCTAGGGGCGAAAGCGGATCTTGGTTTTTCAACTGCGCCGTCAGAAGCGTCAAAAAGGTCTCGAAATTGTTTGCAAGCGACGACTTCGCGGTCGTGGCTGCTTTGGCGGCGGTAGCAGAGGCTGCTGTGGGTGCGACCGTCGCATTGGTAACTGTTGCCATCTTACAATCCTTAAAACTTAGGCGGTTATGGCGATGCGGGCGCGTTGCCAGCGTTCGACAGGACCAGAGAGGTGGGTGGAAAGCGGGTCTGCCTGCTCAGGCTTGGCCGCCTCGGATGTTTCATAGCTATCGAGGCTGTCTTTTAGGCGCGCACTTTGCTGCTGATTGGTATCGCGATTTTGCTGCGAGCTGCTTTGATCATTCATCGAGAATGACAGGCCATTTTCTTCCAATTCAAGCCCGGCATCTTGCAAGGCGCGGGTCAGTTCGCGTGCGGACAAGGCCAGGTCTTTGAGGGCTTCAGGCCGATCCGTGCTAACCACAGCGCGCACCTTCTTGTCTGTGCCCACCGTTAAGCGCACATCGACCCGACCTAATTCTGGTGGATCGAGGCGGAGCGTGAATTCTTTCAACCCATTTGAAATGCGGCGCATCATGGCTGCAGCAAGCAGTGGGATGGTGTGGGGTTGGACGAGGGTCGGCTTTGGCGTTGTGTCCGCACTTGGACTCGCTGCTCCATCGATGCTTGCAGAGCCTGCAGCATCAGCGGCGCCGTTGGAACCGGCCAGCAGGCCGCCGGCATCGGTCGCCGCAATTTTAGTTTCCTCGACTTTGGTGGCAGCCTTTGCAAGATTGGGCAGAATCCCTGCTGCGGCCGCGGCCGTCGCTTGCTGTGTGGGTGTGGGAACCGAAACAGTATTCTGCGCACTGTTCGCCATTGCATCGTCGGATGCCATCAAGACAGTGTTATTGGCAAACCATTCAGTCGAGCCATTTGGTTTGAGACCCTTTGCCTCTGCAGATTGCGCTGCTACCATCCGCTCTGCACTTGGACCTTGCGGGTTGGTAGCAAGCGCCAAGTCCAAAGCGGGACCACTCTTGGCGGTCATCTTATCAGCCGTTGATGGATCAATTGGCTGTGGGCTAGGTTGTGTTGCTGACGCGTTTGCTGTCGCGACAAGCTGTATCAATTGACTGCCTTCGGTCACGGGCTCTTGCGTTTGCCCCAAGGCAGCGAGGCCCGACAATAGAGTCTGAGACGCGGCAGTTTGTCCTTTGAGCCCGAGCGCTAGGGCAGTTGCGGCTTGGTCCTCAGTTGGGCTTCCGGTGCTTTGGCCAATCTCTTTAGACGGAGCCATGAGCTCGCTAGCGTTAAGGCCCGCTTTAAAAGTTGCATCACCCGCCGCATCGGCTGATTCAGACGCTAATGTTGGAGGCTCTTGCGGACTGGGCGGTTGAACGAAGCCAATCAACGTAGCGGCAAAGCTCAGACCCGTTGGCTCGCTCATTTCCTGGTCTGCCGGAACAGACGGCTTCGCACGCCGCGACGGCCGTGCTTCTGCAATGCTGTCCATCATGCGACCAACCGATTCCATATGCCTTGAACCCCCGCTTCCCTGTTTGTCACACGTCATGCTGCGACTTCGAGAAGTAAGAGTAGCAAGCGACGTGCCATGTTTGTTTTGGTATAATATGTTGTTTTTATTGAAATTTACCAAGGGTTAATCGAGGTAAATGGCGGTCAAATCAGCTCTCTAGCGGCATAGTTTGCCGGGTAGAAGGCCAATCCTGCCGCACGATCAGAAATCGTTCATGGCCTGATTTTGACGCGGTTTCTAACCATCTCACGAGCGCCGCTAAGGCCTCAGAATGTTTTGGCGCGCGGGTTGCAAGTGAAGGCGCGACTACGTGCGTTAGCTAAAGAGGTCGCGGCGATAGAAAAGAACTAAATCACTGAAAAAAATGATTTATTTCCAATTTTTCTAGAGCGGTTTCCTCAATCGAGGTGCGTGATTGGGCAATAACCGCCCTGTCGGTCGGCAAGAATTACCGGGTGGCGGGTGGATCGAGGCAGAAACAAAGGCTGAGTTGGAATGTCGCTAAATTCGATCATGAACATCGCTACGAGTGGCCTGTATGCCAGCCAAAATGCCATTCGCACGGTGACGCAAAACGTCTCCAACGTGAATACCCCGGGCTATGTTCGCCTCGAGCACAATCAGAACGCGCGCGAAATTGGCGGCAAAGGTCAGGGTGTTGATACTGCCTTAGTTACTCGCGCGGCTGACCGCTTCTTGGCTGCCGCTTCATTGGCTGCGTCGAGCGGCGCGGGCAGTGCAGCAGGTCGCTCGGGTTATTTGGAAAATGTCCAAGCCGCCTTTGGTGATCCAACCAGCGAATCCTCAATTTTCGCTGCACTGAACCGTGCTTTGGGTGCCTTTGAGACGGGGGTCCTAAACCCCGGTTCAATCTCAGCCCGTCGCGGGGCCGTTGCTGAGCTGCAGAGCTTTCTCGCTCAGGTCAATACGGTTGGCCGAACCATCGAGACAGCACGCGCGGATGCAGACCAACGGGTAGCGGATCAGGTTCAGAGAGTGAATACGCTGTTGAAGGATATCTCGGCAGGCAACTCCGACATTCTGCGCGCCAATGCCATCGGCGATTCAACTGGGGCACAGCAACGCCAAGCCGACATGATCCAGGAATTGTCGCAATATATCGACATCAAAGTGGTTCAACGCCCCGATGGTTCAAATGAAGTACGCACCAGCAATGGCGTCTTGCTGGCAGGGTTCAACCCCGCCACCTTGAACTTCAAAGCCTCTGGCATTGGCGCAACCTCGTTTGATCGGATTACCATTACCTTTGGAAGCGATCCAACCGAACGGGAATTTGAACCGAGCATTCAAAGCGGGTCATTACGCGGTCTCTTAGATGTACGCGATCAAGATTTGGCTAAAATCGCCTACGGACTGGGCGAACTGGCAGGCGGTATTGCCGACGCACTGAATGCCGCCCACAGCCAAAATGCAACCTTGCCGCCCTTGGCTGTGGCCAGAGGTAGTGACACCGGACTTTTGGCGTCCGACAGCTTAAACTTCACAGGTCAAACCAGCATTGGTGTCGTCAATGCGGCAGGCCTCTTGGTCAGCAAGATCGACATTAATTTTAACACAGGCGCCATTAGCGTCGATGGGGCTCCCTCAGGTACAACGGGCGCAACCATTGGCTCTTTCGTCGCCGCCCTCAATACCGCGCTCGGTGCCAATGGCTCGGCAAACTTCACCAATGGGCGGCTGCAATTACAAACCGCCGCTCCAGTACCGGCGACAGCCACTCCCAATGGCTTCGTATTTGATGAACCGACGACCGGTGGAAGTCAGCGCGGTAATCGCGCCTTCGCGCACTTCTTTGGCCTCAACGATTTGGTCCAGTCCGGCACACCCTTGAACTATGCAACGGGTTTGCGCTCAACTGATAGCCATGGTTTTATGGCCGGCAGCGTGATGAGCTTGCAAGTGGTCGGGCCAACTGGCGGCATTGCAACCACTAGGAACGTCACCATTCCAGCAGGCACGATTGGTGACATCATGAATGCCCTGAACGATCCCACAACTGGGGTGGGGCTTTATGGTGGCTTCTCCCTCGACCCCCAAGGTGTCATGAAATGGACGCCGGGAACTGGACAAGGCAATCTGCGCTTAGAGATCACGCAAGACATTGGGCCGCGCGGTGGCACAAATCATGGCTTTGCCGCGATTTTTGGTGTCGCTTCCAAAACCCGCGAAGCGCGCGCTTTGGGCATTGAGGTCAATCCAGCGATTGTCTCGGACCCTTCGAAAATGGGTCTAGCACGGCCTGATCTCTCAGCTGTCGCACTTGGCGCAGTAGCCGTCGGCCTAGCCGATAGTAGAGGTGCCCAAGCCTTGTTTGATGCGTCACGGGCACCTCTGACCTTCAGTGATGGTCCAGGCGGGGTTACCCGTTCAATGAAGTTGATGGACTTTGTCTCATCGCTTGGCGGCGATGTCGGGAGACTGGCCGCTGAAGCTACTTCGGATAAGGAAACCGCTGAGGGGTTTAAGGCTGAGGCTGATGCCCGCCGTGCCAATATCGAAGGCGTCAATCTCGACGAAGAATTGGTCAAACTGACCAGCTTCCAACAAGCCTATTCCGCGGCCGCCCGGATGATCCGTGCGGTTGATGAAATGTACGAAACTTTGCTGCAGGCCGTTTGAGGCAAGACACAACTGACGAGACATAAGTGGAGCATCTCTCATGACACGCGTCGCAACCTTTAATCAGTTCTTCGGCAGTGCAGCTGGCATTGCTATTGGCCAAGCCAATATGGCGAAGGCACAAGAGCAGGCCTCGACGCAAAAGGTCTCTAGCGACTTACAGGGCTTTGGCATCGAGGCTGGACGTCTTTTGTCTGCAAAAACCTATGCTGAACGATTGGATCGTCGGGCAGAGACCCTCAAGGGGCTGGAAGCCCGCGCAGAAGTCGAAGCGACCGCCCTAGATAGCGCACAAGCGGCGGTCCAACAGGCACGGGATGGTTTGGCCAACGCGGCGGCTAACCAAAATGGCGCTGGCTTGAGGGCAGCCCTCGAGCAAGCCCTCAGCATCATCGATACTGCCGCCAACGCTCAATATAATGGCGAGGCCATTTTTGGCGGCGAATGGGGCTATGGTGAGCCGTTTGTTCCCGCCAGCCTTGATACGCTGGCCGCTCAACCCAATACCGATGCCAATTGGATAGATACCGGACGCAATCGCACGGTCATGATTGAAGACAATCGCTCGATTGAGTTAAGTCGCACTGCTGAAGATTTGTTCCGTCCGTTTGTTGATCTCCTGCGGTCCATCCGCGTTTGGGAAGATACCAATGGTCCACTTGCGGGAAGGCTAACCACAGCACAATTGACCTATGTCCAAGGCCTCATTCCTCAGATCGCGACGGTACAAACAAATCTGATCGACAAAGCTGCGGAGGCCGGTGGCACGGCGAAGCAAATTGAAATGGCTGTGAGCACCAATGACGCCAAGCGTGACACGTTGCTGGCTACGATTGGGGATCAAGAAAATGTCGATTTGGCTGAAGTGGCAGCCCGTCTCTCTGCGGCACAAACCCAGTATCAGGCGTCGGCTGCGATCTTTGGGCAGCTGAAGGACCTGAACCTGCTGCAATATCTGCGATAATCTGCTACGGCAGTGACCTCGCCACAGGCCTTGAACCTGTGGGGAAGGAGAAGACATGTCGCTTGAAACACTCGGGGCTCGCGCGAACGCGAGCTTGCAAACCATTCCAGACATTGATTTGGGCTTTGATAAGCCCCGCGCGCAAACCCGTGTCGTTGTTGCGATGTCTGGTGGGGTGGACTCGTCGGTGGTCGCGGCTTTGGTGCAAGCGGCAGGTTATGAGACCATTGGCATCACCTTGCAGCTCTATGACCATGGCGCTGCGCTGAAGAAGCAAGGTGCATGCTGCGCTGGGCAAGACATCCACGACGCACGCCGCGTAGCCGATCAGATCGGAATTGCCCACTATGTGTTGGATTACGAAAGCCGTTTTAAAGAAGCGGTGATCGACAATTTTGCTGACACCTATCTCGCTGGCTTCACACCAATCCCTTGCGTCCGCTGCAACCAAAGTGTGAAGTTCAAAGACTTATTGGAAACAGCGCGCGATCTTGGTGCAGATTGTTTGGTGACCGGTCATTATGTCGGCCGCGTTGATGGGCCAGAAGGTGCAGAAATGCGCCGCGCAGTGGATGCGGCGCGCGACCAATCGTATTTTCTGTTCGCAACCACGCGGGCGCAATTGGGCTTCTTGCGGTTTCCATTAGCTGATCTGCCTAAGCCTGCCGTGCGCGATATCGCGGCCAGCCTGAATTTACCTGTGGCAATCAAGCCCGACAGCCAAGACATTTGCTTTGTCCCCAATGGTAAATACGCCGATGTGGTGGCCAAGCTGCGGCCCGGTGCGGCTGAGCCGGGTGAAATCTTGCATGTGGATGGACGCGTGCTGGGCACCCATGACGGTGTGATCCATTTCACGGTGGGTCAAAGACGCGGCCTTGGCATTGCCACGGGGGAGCCGCTGTTTGTGGTCAAGCTCGACGCAGCCGCCAAACAAGTCTTCGTAGGCCCAAAAGAATGCTTAGCCGTTACGCATATCACCCTCACAGACGTAAATTGGATCGGCGAACACGTCACCGGCGAAGATGCGCTCGACGGGCGCCGTGTGTTAGCGCGCGTCCGTTCAACCCGTCCGCCAGTTCCTGGAACCCTGCAGATCGGGGCAGGGTGGTCTGTTGTCTTGGATCATCCCGAAGAAGGCGTCGCCCCTGGACAAGCTTGTGTGTTTTATGACCCCAACGACAATGGTGACCGGGTTTTAGGTGGCGGTTGGATCGCAGCGACCGCTCTGCGCGCCGAAGGCTTGGCGCTGTAGCTCTTAGCCGCGGTCTGGGTTAAATCGAGGCATGCCCAATTATCATCAGCCTAAGAATATGAGTTTTGTGCCGCCTATCCTGAGGCGGAAATTCATCGTACCCGATAATCCGCGGGAATTGGGAACTTTGGTGGCGATTATCGGCCTGGCCATCAGCTTGATGGCGGCGTGGCCAACCGCTGTCGATCTCACCCAATGGATGGGCAAGCGCTACGCGGAGGCCAAGCGGGTTGCGATTGTGCCGTATCGTGCCGGTCTTCAAAGCCGCCTTGTCGGAGTTTATCTGATCGAGGACGAGAATAAGGTTCAAGTCGCCGTACGCGGTAGCCGCGTTTATCTCAGCAAAGAGGCTGTCGCCCCAAAAGCCTTGGTTGTTTGGCGGGCAGGGCGGTCGGATAAGGCCGAAACCCTGTTCCAATATTTCGACTATTTGTTGGGCCTGCCCATTGGTCTTGGGATTTTGGCTTGGGGCTTGCTTATTCGCTCTAAGCGAGCGGATCCATTCGAAGAAGCGATGGCAGATCGCGCCGATGAGGGCGGCCCAGCTGCATGAATTATCGTCACGCATTTCATGCCGGTAACTTCGCAGATGTCTGGAAGCACTTGGCGCTGGTGCTCAGCCTCGATCATTTGAGGCTTAAGGAAGCCCCATTCCGGGTGCTCGATGTCTTTGCGGGCATTGGCACCTATGATCTCTCGAGCGAAGAAGCCGCACGCAGTCCTGAGTGGCAAGATGGCATCGCTCGTTTATGGGCGGCTGAAGACCCACCCGCGCCGGTTAAGCGGTACCTCGACCTTGTCGCAGCAGCGGGCGATGGCCCCAACACCTATCCTGGGTCCCCTGCGTTGATTGCAGAAATGCTGCGCTATCAGGACAAAGCTCTGTTCTGCGAGCTGCACCCCATCGATTATGAAATCTTGGCCGCACGGTTTGAGCGCGCCCGCGGCATCAAGGTTGAGCGCCGCGATGCGTGGGAGGCGGTGCGTGCCCATTTGCCACCGGTTGAACGCCGTGGACTGGTGCTGATCGATCCACCTTTTGAGCGTCCGGGCGAATTTGAGCGTTTGGTTGAAGCCTTGCAAGATGGCCTCAGCCGCTGGGCAACCGGGACCTATATCCTCTGGCATGCCGACAAGGATCACTATGTCACCGGAGAATATCGCCGCGCTTTGGCAGAGACTGAAGCGCGTTTGCTGGTCGCCGATTTACAGGTCTGCGCGCCTCATGAAGGCCAAGGTTTGGTCAGTGCTGGGGTGACAATTGCCAACCCGCCATTTGGCCTAGAAGAGGCTTTGGCCGAGGCGGGGAGCTTTCTCGCATCACTTTTTGCACGCGGAAGCGGGGCAAAGGCTGAAATAGCGCGCATTTCTGGCCGTTGGTGAGGTTGCTTCTCGTCTCACACTCGCGCATAAGGCGATAGCAGGTTCGTTTTTAACAAACTGAAATGACCGCACCGGCCCCGCTACTGGTCGCACACGCCCCATTCATTGCGTGCAAGACCAGATAGCTTCGGCTTTGTGCTGGTCTGTCTCAGTCGAGATGGCCCTGTGGCGGCGCAACCCTGCTCCGTCGGTTCCCGGGGAATTACATGCGTTTCGACGACGACGACGAAGATACCAAGCCAGGCGACAAGAAGAAGAAGCCACGTGAACGCGCACGTGGCATGGAAGAACCTTCATTCGACGCACCATCACCTTCATTCAATGACCGTCCACCACGCCGTGACTTTGGTGGTGGCGGTGGCTTCGGCGGCGGTGGCGGCGGTGGCGGCGGTTTTGGCGACCGCCCACCCCGTCAATACGGCGACCGTCCGCAAGGTGGCGGTGGCTTTGGTGACCGTCCACCGCGTCAGTATGGCGACCGTCCGCAAGGTGGCGGTGGCTTTGGCGACCGTCCACCGCGTCAGTATGGCGACCGTCCGCAAGGCGGCGGTGGCTTTGGCGACCGTCCACCGCGTCAATATGGCGACCGTCCGCAAGGCGGCGGTGGCTTTGGTGACCGCCCACCGCGTCAATATGGCGACCGTCCGCAAGGCGGCGGTGGCTTTGGTGACCGTCCACCCCGTCAGTATGGCGACCGTCCGCAAGGCGGCGGTGGCTTTGGCGACCGTCCACCGCGTCAATATGGCGACCGCCCACAAGGCGGCGGTGGCTTTGGTGATCGTCCTCCGCGCCGTGACTTTGGCGGCGGCGGCGGCGGTGACCGCGGCCCTCGCAACTTTGAAGATCGTGCCCCGCGCGAGCCTTTGGAAAACCATGAAGGCACTGTGAAGTTCTTCAATGCGGAGCGTGGCTTTGGCTTCATCACCCCTGATGGTGGTGGCGCAGATGTGTTTGTGCACATTTCAGCGGTTCAGCGTTCTGGCTTTGAAGTGTTGGAACCAGATCAGCGCTTGGCTTTCCAAACCTTGCCTGACCGCTTTGGCAAGGGCCCTAAGGCAATCAATCTGTCCTTGTTGGATGGCTCTGCCTCTGCAGCGTCTCCAGCGCGCGATCTGGGCGATTCCGCACCAAGTGGTGACGATGATCAACCAGATTTACGCGATTACAATCCAGAATAAGACTGTGGTCGGGGCTGAAATAGTTCCGACTACTTGCTCTCACTAACGCGATAGCGCCGCCCTTGGACTTTGATCTGGGGCGGCGTTTTTGTGCGTTCAAAGGCCCGCCAAGCCGGCTCAAGGTCCCGCCAGAAGCTTGCCTTTGGCCCTTGCCCTATTTGCATCATCCGAAATGACGTCATTTGAAATGGAAAAACATGGAAGGGGATAGATGCCTGTCCGTTCACCAATGCCGAATAGGCGATGGTATAGACTTCTTCCATATCTTGATCGGTTAGCCCGTAATGTCGCCCCGAGGCGCAGCCTGCCTGCAGCAAGCTGGGTGCGCCGCGCCAGCCACGCCCACGATCATAAGCGTTTGGCCAATTAAGATTGATGCCTAAGTAGCCGACCCCCTGTGGGCGCATTTGCGAAGCGGTAATGGTATAAAAGCCTTCCGGCTGGCCCGTTGACGTATTTTGGCGTGGCCCTAACGCCCCATCCTTACTGCAAATCTTAAAGTTCCTCAGCCGACTATAGGCACCAGATGGGGCCTTCGCCCAGACTTCCAGTCGGTCTTGCTCTCGGATTAAGCGAAAATAGACCGGAGTACCCAAGGTCAAGCCGAGGTCTGAATAGGCAAAAGCCAAACGTTGACGGGTACGCTCAATCGCAGCGGCACCGACTGAGGTAACAGCCACGCGCACGCGGGCGCTCGCTTGGGCCTTTGGTTCGGCAAGGACTGCTTCAGTCCCGGTTGTCGCTACCAGCAATACACTCGCGACCACTGCCAGGATGTGGCGGCGGAAGAGTGCCTTTGGTAACGCACAGACCATGGGGGTTCCTCAACTCATCAATCGTTTTGGGGCGGCTGCTGGTTCAGCGGTCTAAACCAGATCGGGCTATAGGCCCACGACCGTTAAAGCGATATAAAACCTCAATGCAACCACTTATGAACCTGATTACTGATGTGCCCGGCTTAAAAATTGGCCAAGCCGAAGATGTAGCCGCGCTAACAGGTGTTACCGTGCTCTATCCCGATGTTGCGGCCGTTTGTGGCGTCGATGTGCGCGGCGGTGGACCGGGCACGCGCGAAAGCGATGCCTTAGCACCTGAGAATCTTGTGGATGCGATTGACGCCCTTGTCCTGTCGGGGGGCTCTGTTTACGGCTTGGCGGCTGCAGATGGCGTGGCAAGCGTTTTAGGCGCGCGTGGGCGCGGCTTTGGGTTGATCGACTTGCCGGGGGTGCCCCGTTCACCAGTTGTGCCAGCTGCCATTCTCTACGACTTGGCCAATGGCGGCAATAAAGGTTGGGGGCAAGACCCGCCTTACCGGGCACTTGGCGCGCGCGCGCTGGACGCGGTGTCAGACCGCTTTGAGCTAGGGGCGCATGGCGCTGGCATTGGCGCTCGGGCAGGGCAGCTGCGGGGTGGGTTAGGCTCTGCCAGTCACCGCACGGCTGATGGCATCCATGTCGGGGCTATTGTTGCGGTCAATTGCTTTGGCAGTGTCATCATGCCCGGCAGTGACGCATTTTGGGCTTGGCCGCTGGAACAAAATGGTGAAGCCGGTGGCGTTCGCCCGGATCCTACCCTGGTGGTCGATGGTGACGATTGGGGGCCTGCTAAGGCCAATCCCGCCGCACTTGGCCGCACCAACACGACTATCGCCTGTGTGGCCACCGATGTTGCCCTAACGCCTGCCCAAGCCAAGCGCGTTGCCCAAATGGCCAGCGCCGGCCTTGCCCGTGCAATTCGACCAATTTTTGCCCCGTTTGACGGCGATGTCGTGTTCGCCATGTCCACGGCTCAGCAAAGTTTGGCAGAGCCAACCCACTTCAACATAGCCCGAATTGGGGCTTTGGCTGCGGATTGTTTGGCTCGGGCTGTCATGCGTGGCGTCTATGCAGCCAAAGACGCTTGATCTTCGCCTCAGCGCCGTCTAATGACGCCGCCTCAGCGCGCCCGTAGCTCAGCTGGATAGAGCATCAGACTACGAATCTGAGGGTCGGGCGTTCGAATCGCTCCGGGCGCGCCATTAAATCAATCACTTAGCTAGATCCAAGCCAAACCCCACTGGGGTCTGCTACCAATTTGCTACCAAATGCCAAAAACCTAACGGAATGATCTGGAACGACTTTTTTCTGCAGTGGTAGCAGCAGTGACCACCAGATTATTGGTAGCAAACGGGCATTTCGAGGCTTTCTGGGTGTTTCCAACGCATTCTCATCGGATCGATTCGTTTCGATGGCTGTGCAATGTGCCTTCGCTAATAACGCAAATGGCACTTTCCTTTAATAACGCCTTGCGCTGTTAACACGTGCGTGAATAGCCCAGCTTCTTTTTATTCGGCATCCGTCATCAATCTGAGCTTTGACTAATGACTCATTGCTTCAACTTGCGCGTGAACTGGCGGCTCGGATTCTAATCAAACTTGATCGCGGCCATTGACCTTTTGAGGTGCGCCCAAATCTGGCGGTCAAGGGGCATGGTCGGCTTGCCGATCACGCGCCGCGTGACCCCTTGAGGGCCGGATTTGTGGCGACACAATCACCCAGCAGCTTCAGGGCAAGCAAAGCGCCGCATTGAAGCTGTTCCTAGGCGTCCTAGAGGGTGACTGTTACCTGCACCATTTTTGACGTGGAGTTGCACTTTTGCTTAGTCTGCTTTGCGCCAGTTATTGCCGATTTGGGCGAGTTAGCGGTTTCTAGAAAGCGGACGACGGTTAGGCCAAAATTTCCAACTCTTCAATTAGCGTCATGCTAATTAGCCTATTTCAACGATCGCTCTCCACTTTATCTGGGCAAGTCCACTATAGTTTGCAAATGTCTAAGCAGATGACGAAACTTTAACGCGCGATCCGATTGACGCGCTCGGGCACGTAGTGTCTTCCTGCAGGATAGCCAAGATTGCAAGGTCAATGTCGTCCGAACTGTCCATTTCGTTTTGAGCTCCAGAAACACCGTAATCGCGCATTGGACTTAGTGTAAAGTACGCAAACCCGGAGAAGCGCTAAGCGTATTGTTGAGTTGTAGATCAAAGAGGGGATTTTTCATGCCGCCAATTCTCAGCCGCCGTTCCGCCACAGCCTTGTTAGTGGGAGCATCGTTCGGGGCAGCTATCCCTAGCCGGCAAGGTGCTTTCGCGCAAATAGGCAGTCAAAAAAGGCCAGCGCCGTAACACAGACCTTTAGTCATATCCCAAGTTTCAGTCCTTCCTATGACAGTGAACGGGCAAGTTCGACACGACGCCACGGTCGTGGTCGAGCACGGACGGATAAGCAGCCTTGATGGGCCGGGACCGCGCGGTGCGCTTCGCATTAATGGACGAGGCAAATGGCTGATGCCGGGCCTTTGCGATCTGCACGTTCACCTACCGTCAGACGAGCAGCTACCCCGCGATCCGCGATACCCCTATGAGGGGCTGACAGAATTCTTCAACACACAAGACATCATGACGCCCTTTGTGGCCAATGGCGTGACACAAATTCTAGATATGTCGGCGTTCGGGTCCTCGTTCGGGCAGAGAATCGCCATCGAGCGTGGCGAGGTAATCGGGCCTCATCTTGCATTAGCCGCCGTCATTCATGGCGGGCGGCCAGATGGACGGGTGGCCGATACTGTCAGCGATGGACGTCAAGCCGTGCGGGACGCGAAGGCTGAAGGCTACGATTTCATCAAGACCTATTCAGGCTTGAAGGTCGAGGTCTTCCACGCCGTCATCGACGAAGCCAACAAGCGCGGTATGAAGGTTTTGGGCCACATTCCTGATGCTTTCGAGGGCCGCCTGGCTGAGGCCTTCGTGCCGGGCTTCAGCATGATCGCGCATGCTGAAGAATTGGCCAAGCACTCGGAAAACTTCAGCGACGATGACGCGCAACGCTTTGCCAGACTCGCCAAAAGCAATGACACATGGTTGTCGCCAACACTGACAGTTTGGCAGTGGATTACAGCACAGACCCGGTCGCTTGACGTGATCGGGTCTTCGCCAAACTTAAAGTATGTGCATCCGTTGATCCGTGGTCGATGGCTGGAAGACAATGGTTACAATAATCCGGCATCCCCGCCGTCGGCGCGGCGGATTGCTATTTTCGAGCGGATGAAAGTCTTCAACAACAAATTGGTCGCCGCCTTCAAGGCCGAAGGTGTGCCGCTTGTTGCCGGGACCGACACGTTGACGTCAGGGGTCGTGGCTGGGTTTTCTTTGCATGACGAATTGGAACTGCTCGCTGCCGCTGGTTTGAGCGCAGAGGAGGTTCTGGCCTCGGCAACCCGCTTGCCGGCGGTCTGGTTGGGCGTAGATACAGATCGCGGAACAATTGAACCGGGCAAGCGTGCCGACTTGTTATTGCTCGACGAGAACCCTTTAGCGTCAGTCGCCAACACGCGAAAGATTGCAGGGGTTGTCACCAATGGCCGCTGGAGCAGTCGATCCACGCTAGACACCACGATGGCCGACCTGGCCCGCCGCAACACTGCATCAGCGGCGCAATTTGATTGGCGTAGGGTCTTGATTGGCGTAGGGTCAAAGGCAGCTAAGCGTTCTCAGCAGTATTTGGAGGTATCAATGTTTGACGCGACGACTATTGTTGCATGGACCGCTCTCGTATTTGTGCTTGCGATTACGCCTGGGCCAGACACAGTTCTGGTGGCATCACATGCGGCCAGGGGCGGGCTGCGCCCAGGCCTGCTAGCCTTGTTGGGCATTCAGCTTGGCGGTATCTGGTTTGCCTGTCTGTTCAGTTTTGGCTTGCTGTCACTCTTGACGGCAGTCCCAGCCCTGTTTCTGACCATCAAGGTCGCCGGAGCAGCCTATCTAGCATGGCTGGGTTTTAGCATGATTGTTCACGCAGTGCGAACACCTTCATCTGACATCAAGACCGCCAGGCCGCGCTTGCTGGATAATGCCTTATTACAAGGATTGCTAACCAATGTACTCAATCCCAAAGTCGCGCTTTTCTATGTGGCCGCCTTGCCTCAATTTGTACCGCAGAGCGAGAATGGTCCCTTACTTGGGGGGGTGCTCATTCTGATCCATTATTCGATTGGAGGCACTTGGCTCACTTGCGTTGCACTGTCCGTCGTCAAAGCGCGCGCCATCAGTTGGAACAAAGCTTTGCTGCGTTGGGTCGAAGGCGCGATTGGTATTGTTTTCGTGGCGGTAGCTGGTCGTCTAGCGCTGGCATCGCGATAGCGGCTACCACACTAGTAATATTGGCTCCGACCCCAAAGCTCAAGACATTCACCGAAAGCGTCTGTAGGTTTTGGAATGGCAGCTATCCGCATATCGACCCCCAAAGCAGACCACCCGCAATCGGCCAAACCCGGCCAAAACAAGAACTAATTTCCCGATCAGGAAATCATCGCCGCGTTAGCTAAAAAGCCACTAAAAAATGCCCCGCTCGTGCCTCTAAACCGGCGACTTAGGACGACTTACATCCTCTAAAAATGGACGACTTAAAGCAAGTCATGGGGGGTATAAGATGACTTGTCTAAAATCAAATATAATCAATAACATAAACCAACCGACGACTTGGGCCCTTTTATCTTGCCCCGCAACACAAAAAACGACTTACATTCCTCTGTCCCCATTCACTCATCGCCATCCAAAAGCCTGCCTCGTTTTCAAGCAAAGCCAACATGGCCGGCAAGTCATGGGATCTCTAAACAATCGCGGTTGCATGGCATAATCGGCTGCATCCATAACTCGGGCGGTTATTGGCTATGTAGGCTCGCGGATAGGCCATAAGCGCTTGAAGCCCCATAAATGACTCCTGAGGCGTGATGCGGGCTGAGGCTAGAGCTGAGGCTGCTAGAACGGCAAGGGCATTGAAGCGGGCGCTAATTGCCTTTGGCGGCGCAGTTTTGATTGAGGGCCTCGCGGTTTGGACAGTGACGCGGGCAGGGAGCTGGGCGCTCGATTGTCTTGCTCGGCTGCGTAAGCGGCTACACGCGGTTCGCTCGAGGATCTGCGGGGCGCTGAAAGGTGTTCGTTGAAATAGTCGTCTAGGTGGCGTCGCCAATACATAGCGCGGTCACCGACATGGGTGCAAAGCGGGCCGCACCCTTCATGGAATTTCCGCGCGAGTGTCTGGGCGGCCATCTCCAAGCCCAAGTCTGTCAAATAGGCTGCTGCATCCTTACGGTTGAGCAAACGATCCCGTTTTGTCTCGGTCTCTCCATCATCCATGGATTCAATCCTTTTCGTCTATTTCCTTCCCTGTCAGCTGAATTTTGCTGGCAAAGGTGGTCGCTGCAGGATTTATGCCGTGAGGTTGCGAGGCAATCACCTCAAGGCCATCGCATGCCCATCATTTCCTAGGAATTGCGCGGAATTGATTGGAATGGGTAGGCTAGAGGCCATAGTGCCATGAATACTCCGATCGATGATGGCTCAATACTTTGGGGACTTAATCGTCACTGATGTTTGTTTGATTTTGGGACAGTCTTTTTTAGGTTTAATTGAGACGGTCCCCCGCTTTTCAGAGCGAATCCGCGCCATGGGGTGGCCCATCGTCCTGCCAGTTTGTGGGTTCAAGGAATGGCGACAATTGGCCGTTTGCGGATGGTCTGGTCTGGGGCTGGCATGGTAGGTAAGCCGCCAAGGAAAGGCGAACATCCCTCCGAATAAGTGTTATAGGCGTATGAATGACTAGAGCTGTCGTGCCACTGGCAAAGACACCGGGCGCCGCTGTGGCAGGGCCTGCCTGCCGCTGAACGACCGAGGCGGCGTAAGAACCCTCCCACCCACCATTGGGATCACGTTGGCTACAGTTATCATCCGACTCCCGACGCCGGATCACCTGATCCGTTGGTGTCAAACGTTAGCGCCTCTGAGGAGGTGCAGTCCTGAGGGACTACTCGCTAAGGCGCGATGTGCATTGCTGGGAAACGCTTGGCAGAATAAGTACGCCATTGACATATACGCCATTAGCCTATAATTCCACCTCATGACCGCCCCTCAAACCGTTGTCGAACTGGCTATCTTCGAGAGGCAAGCCAAAGCAATAATGTCGGATGAGGAACGTGCGGCCATTGTCGATTATATCGCGGCTAACCCAGAGGCTGGCGTGCCGCTCGGCGGTGGTTTGCGTAAAGTCCGTTTGGCCCGCGAAGGCGGCGGCAAGAGCGGTGGATACCGGACCTTGTTTGTCTTTGGCGGCGTGCATGTCCCACTGTTTTTGGTGGGTGTGTTTGCCAAAAATGATAAGAGTAACTTGACCAAGGCCGAGCAGGCCCACCTGGTGCAGTTGGCCAAGACGCTGCTGGCAACTTATGGAGAACAAAGATGAGCAAGTTTTACGATGAGTTGGCCGAGGGCCTCAATGAAGCAATTGCCTTTGCCAGGGGCGCGGATACCGGCGCGCGGGTCCACGTTATCGAGGTGCCGGTAATCGATGTGGCCAAGATCAGGGCGCAGACGGGTCTGTCGCAAAGTCAGTTCGCCAAAAGCATCGGCGTTGCCAAGGGGACGCTGCTCAACTGGGAACAGGGCCGCCGTCACCCCACTGGTCCCGCCCAAGTACTGCTGGCGATGATCGCGCGACGGCCATCGGTGGTTGCTGAGCTCCTGCGCGCGGCCTGATCATTCGCTGTTGATCACTTCCGACTTGGACGAATCGCATCCATTTTTTATGACCTTACGAGAGTCTTCCTTCTGGCTCCGCTCACGCAGTACCTTCGCCTACTGCTTGCGCATCCAGAACTGACGGCATTTTGGCTGAACATGGCCGAAAGGGGATGGCCTGCTTTGGAGGACGCGGGCGGCGAAAGCTGCCGCTTGGAGGTTTTGAACACCAACCGCCGCTTCCGGCCGATCACGGACTTTGGAGCGATCAGCGAACTCGTCGGAAAACTCTACAGTCTTCACCGAGAAATATTGTATCGCGTTCGTAGCGGAAGCCGGCTTTGAGAAGACCGCGCTAATGCACCGGAAGCTTTCGTATCAGCGGGCTGCGCGCAATAGCAATGTTTAAGCCACCCCTCGTGCCGGACGCTGCATCCAAACAAAGAGCGCGCTGGCGATCATGGTCAACAGCATCAAAAGCCCAATCACTATAGTGGTAAGTCCCCAGTCATGTCCTGAATTGTCTGTCAGGCTTGGCATCAGAACCTGGATCAACCCATAGAAGGTGGCACATAAAAGGAGCGCGAGAGCAGCCGCATTGCGCGCCATGCGAGCGTTGTGGCGCGCAAACCATGCAACACCTAACAAAAAGATGGCACTAACCAAACCTACCGAAAGGCTTGTTTCCAGTTGCTCGTGCCTTGCTTTGGCGAACATTATGGAAACGAGGCTAATGACCGACAATAATGCTTGCATGCCGCCAGCGATGAGCAAGCATCGAAATGTCATTCTGTAGCCAATCTCTGCCAACTGAAACCGGTCCAGAGGGGCCTTCAACGCCTTCTGTGCGGCCAACCCCAAGACAATCGGATAACAAACAAATCCCATCGTCGCTAATGTCCAAAAAAACTTCAAGCTGAACTGCGACGAAATTTCGAAGAGTGCGCTAAAAGTCCAATAGGTCCAATACCCAGCTAACCAAAGGGAAATCAGAAGAACCAGTCCAAACGCCATGCGCGCCCAACCTTCTCCGGTGGTAACATTCTCTTTCAACGACGATCCAAGGCAGCCGAATGCAAATGCGCTCTGATTGTCGCACAAATGCTCGTATTCACCGCGCATCGCCTCCCCCCAAGCCCGCCGACAGGGTGGCAAGAGCGCAATGGCGAGTTTCAAAGCCAAGCGGCTCATGCGGTTTGCTCCTTCAAACTAGTCAAAGTAGGGCTGCTGGCCTTGGCCTCGCGGGCGGCCTTCAGCCCAGCATCAGTCAGTCGATATGCATGGCGGGGTGGCTTACCCTCGACGTCTGGCGGCGTCCATTTGCTTTCCAACAAGCCGCGCTCATCCAAGCGCATGAGAACAGGATAAAGCGTGCCGGACTTAATGCCGGTCGCCTTCATCAACTCATAGCCATAGCACCAATCATTCGGTGCGCTGGCGAGAATCGCGAGGAGGTCTTGGGCTTGGCTTGAAAGGGGGCGGTTGCGTTTCATTCCAATAAAGCAACATATGTAGATTTAAGAGTCAAGTGCGGTAAAATTATTTGTTTAACTCCCACCCCTCGCAAGCCCAGAGATTTGCCCAATGGTGAGTGCCCAACCTCGCCAAGCTCCCCGTGTTCAGGGCCACCAGAATGGTTTGCTTTGGACAGATCGCAATCCGGCTAAATTGCCAATCCACTTGGACAGCATTGCCAAATGTTTGGACATTAATGCCAAGGATTATTGTCACTTGAGACATTCAAACGGCATGCAAACCAATCCCCTCCTGATTCCGACCACGATTGGCAACAGCTGGCCGAATGCGGAATGGCGGGTTTTGCAATGGCCCTGACAAAAAGCCGCCATTCGCCCCGCTTTGCAGGAAGTGTTCGCCTTCCACAATGTTGCTAGCACACCTCTCACGAGGCCCAAGCGAACCATCCCAAAAATAGACCAAAACAAGCTGCTAACGGAGGGATCAGATTGTGCGTACACCAAACAACCCCCTTGTTTATCTTGTCAAAGAGTTGTTCGATCATTGCCGTTCCAGATTGTCGGACCAGCAACAAAATGACCAAAGGCGAGACATAGATGAAGCAATAGAGCGCTAGCCAGACGATGGCCAAGCTATATGAAAACCCGGAATTCTCAATCAAGTAAATGGCGCTAACATACGGCAAGGCTGTCGGTAAATCCGACAATGTTGATAAGATTGCAAAAGCGGCAACACCCCAAGCACTGGTTTGTTTTATAGATACTTTTGGATTTGCATCTGCCGGTTTGGAAGCGATCCAGTGCCAAATTGCATAGCCAATGTGCATCAACCCAAGAAGGCTTATTAGGATAGACCCCACCAGTTTGGGCACCAAGGGCGCGAGGCGCTTTAGAGCTTCGCCCCAGCCCGAAACAATCACAATTCCGGCAGACAGATAAACTAAATAAGTCGCACCTAGAAATATAACTCCCAGAAGTAGAGGTCTTTTCAACGATAACACTAGGGCCATCGCTGCGATGGAGAAGGGATTCAAGGCATCGGCCAAACCCAAACCAACAATCGTCGCCGCAAGTGTTAAATCAGTCATCGCTCTATATCCCTATTGCTTTCCTAAGATCGCGTCTCGGACTTTTTTCGCCCCAGCGCACGAAGTGCCTCATCGGTGTCGGCTGACGGGGTCAAGTTTGTGGGAATGCGCTTGTATACCGCCCGGACAGAAGGATCTTCGAGCAGGTCAAAACCACTCTCGAACAATCGGATGCTGGATGCGTCTGGACCTGCATCAACTGCACTCTGATGGATGCCGTGCGGATTGCCCCGGGCGGGGAAGCCTCGCCCGTGCCGTTTCCGGAAGGGGTAGGCAATCACGCAGGCGGATCACAATCTATTCCATTGCGGCTGAGGCTAGGCCCACGTCGACCCAATCACGCCGCCCTTCGCACAAGCCTGATGGTATCGCAGAAGATGCCCATGCATACTTTCATCTCAAGCACAGTCGCGCTGCGGATCTTGATGGCGGCTGGCAAGGTCTTCTGTGGGCCAATTTGATAATGGCCTGAAAACTGGCCTTGCTTGGTCGGGCGGATGTCGCGCACAACGATTTGGTTCAAGGCGCTTTCTTCACCGGGGGCCAAGACTTCTCGAATAACGATGGCGCACAGGCGGCTAGGTTCGTAGGCGCAGGGTGCCACGCGTGCGACAGCGCTCCCGTCATCCACTACCCAATCCCCCTTGATGTCCAAGATTGCAGGAGAAGCTTGGCTGGCAGCGCTGACAAGCACCACTGGCGCGACCAAAGCCTTGGCAATTGCAGCGCGGACTTGGCGTGCAGCCAAGGGTTGAGAAGCTCGAACTGCCAGTTGGCTTTTGGGCAAAGACGCGGCGACAAGGGTAAAACAAGTAATCATGGTCAGACTCCAAAGATTGTGAGACAGGAGCGCCTCATAAGGGTTGGATTTTGACGCTGATTATGTAGCTTGTGTGGAGCCAAGATGGACGATTGGCGCACCCGAGACGCCCTTTTGCGGGATGCGCAGCTCAAACTGTGCGCCGCCACCGGCGCGATGGCTTGCTGTAATGCTGCCACCGTGAGCCCGCGCAATGGCGTCAACAACGGCTAGGCCAATGCCACTGCCCCCATAGTCTCGGGCCCGCGACGGGTCTTCGCGCCAAAATAGTCGAAACGCATTTTCGATGACAACGCTACTGAGACCGGGCCCCCGATCCATGACGCGGACCACGCCAAAGTCTCCGACAAGGCCGCAATCAATTTCAATCACGCCGCCAGAGTGGGCATGTAGACGGGCATTATTGACCAAGGCAAGCGCTGCTTGTCGCACCCGAAATGGATCGGCAAAGACGTGGGCTGGTGTCAAAGACAAGTTCAGCCGCATCCCTGACTCTTTGATTTCAGGGGCCACAAACTGGCTCAATTCGGCAATCACTTTAGCCAAATCAATCGGCGCTTTGTGCAAGGTTAGAATTCCGGCTTCGGCAAAGCTGACGGTCTGTAGGTCATCGACGATCCGGCTAAGAGCCTCAACTTGCAGGATCAGCCCCGAGATTTCCTTTTCCGACGGCTCAAAGACCTGATCCTTCATGCCTTGCAGCCGTCCCCTGAGGATGGTCAGCGGTGTTCGAAGCTCATGGGCGATCGCGGCTGCCCCTTCTGTGAGTTCCCGATCATAACGCTGCAAGGCTTCGGCCATTGTGTTGAAGTCGGTGATGAGCTTGGAGGCTTCTGCAGAACCTGGACTGCGGCTAATTGCGCGCACGGAGAGGTCGCCAGCGGCAAGGCTTTGCAGTGCCTTGGCCACGCCATCTAGAGGTGCCGCAATTCGGTTGGCGAGAAAAATGGCTGATGCGCCGCCAACCAACATGGCTACGATGCTCAAAACGATGAGAGCTAGGTCTTGCTGATCTAAAACGGCTTGGCCAATTTTCTCGTCGGTGGCTAAAAGTTCCTTCATTTCAGCGGTCGATGGCAGTTCGTTCTTCTCAAGCTTGTTAATGGCCGAAAGTGCCTGTGGCGGCAGTTCAGATTTTACGCGCGCTGCCTGATACGCTTCAAAAAGGTTCAACCCTCCATAACCAAAGGCAACCGCCAAAAGCACGCAGCCCGCCATGGCGAGTGTTAGTTGGACCCGAAGGCTTAAGTTCTTGCCAAATTTCATAGAGCAATCAACCGATAGCCAATGCCACGAACCCCTTCGAGACAGCCTACAGCCCCGGCTTGTTCAAGTTTTCTTCGGGCCTTGCTGATGTGGCTGTCCACCGTGCGTTCAAGGGCATCGCCGTCGGCAGGCAGGCACGCGTCCAACAATTCAGCGCGCGAGTATACCTTGTGGGGGACGCGTGCCATATGGGCAATCAGGCGAAACTCCGTCAATGTCAGGTCTGGTCGGCTTGATTGGTCGTCGGGCCCTAGGACGCGAATACTGTGGGTCTCCAGATTCACTTCTAGAGCACCTGCGCGTACGATTTTAGAGCGGGATTCTCCTGCCGCCACGCGTCGCAGAATGGCTTGCGCCCGCGCCACGACTTCAAGGGGATTAAAGGGCTTGACCACATAATCATCGGCCCCAAAGCGAAGCGCACCTAATTTCTCAACATCCTCTCCCATGGCGGTAGCCATTAGAACGGGGGTGTCAGCGGACTGGCGGATGATCTGGAGAACCTCGTGGCCATTCTTCTTTGGCAGATTAACATCCAGCACCACCAGATCAGGCGATAACATGCGATGATGCAGAATGGCAATTTCTCCATCACCCGCACGAACTGTCCGAAACCCTTCGCGCTGAAAATAGGCGTCGAGAATCTCTGCGATGTTGGGTTCATCCTCAACAATCAAGATCAGAGCATTTTCCATGGCGACCTTATGATGGTTAAGCTGTTCGTCTGGGCCTCGCTTTACCCCGACTGTGTGGAGATTGGATGGAGCCATGAAACATTGGGGGGCGTCAATGGTCGATCCAATCTCCACGTGCTGGTTGCCCTACCGGATTGCGATGACCCAGCAAGGCAACAAGGCCGGGGCTTGAACTAGAATTTGTAGGCCAAGCCAACCGACAAGCGGTTGGACGCGGGCTTATAAGTCACGGTCGGCGCACCAGCGGTCGCAAAGCTTTTGCGGTCGTAGGTGGTATTCTCATACTCGACCCGACCAATCACATTGTCACCGAAAGCTTGCGCCACGCCAACGCCGATCACGCGGCCGCTCGAGGTTGCTTTGCGGGTGACGTTGTTTGGCAAAAGATATTTTGCCTTGCTTTGCGAAACTCCGGCGCTGGCATAGACCAAGGTGCTGTCGCTGATGCCAATGCCAGCAACCCCTTTGAGGGCGAGCTCATATTGAGGGCGCTCGCGCACCGGTACGCCGCTAAGAGTAATGACCTTGTTCTGTGCGGTCGGACGATTGGCGCTCGCCTCGGCGCCCAGATAGAAGCCGTTGTCGAACTGATAGCCGTAGCCGCCAAATAGACCGACATCAGCTTGGGTCTTTTTGCTGGTGCGGCTGGCGGCTGCACCGGTTGCGGGGGTGACGGTCGTCTTGGTGTCGCTGCGGGCAGCAGCCACTTCAGCGCCAGCATAGAAACCGCTGAAGGTGCCTTCGGCATAAGCAGGGGCGGCCGAGAGGCCAAGGGCGAGGAGGGTGCCAAATGCAATCACTTTTTTCATGGTCTTTTTCTCTCATCTCACCGCGAGGCGGCAGAGCCAAAGGGCCCTGCAGGAGCGCCAGCTGGATGTTTCCAGGCGGTGTATGATGCTAAAAATAGCGAGCCAGATGGAGGCAATGTGGAGGCTTTTTGGAGAAATGGATGAGAGCGTAAGCTTTCGCAGGGCGCTGCTTCAAGATGACGGTGGATTGTTTGACGTCTCGATTGGTCAAAGGACTCCCTTCGCGAAAACACTGCCATTCGCTCATCATTGCATCTTCGAGACTTTTAATGTCCGCTTTCGAGCAACGCTCAACCCGCCCGAATCGGCAACCCTTGGCGCAAAGCAGACGACAAGATTAGCGTAAAGCTCCTCCCGTTCACCCCACCCGCGTCCCCAAAATCTGATCTGCCACCGTTTCTGCAGCCCGCCTTACTGGATCGTCTGACAAGTGCGCGTAGCGTTGCGTCGTTGAGGCTTGTGTGTGGCCGAGGGCTTTACCGATGACATAGAGGCTCGCCCCGCGTGCGGCGGCGAAGCTGGCGAATGAGTGGCGTAGGTCATGCAGCCGTACCCCTTGCAGGTTCAAGCTTTGGCGGACTTTTTCCCATGATTTGTAGAGCCCGACAGTTGGGCCATCTGACCCTGTGAGCGAGGGGAACACATAGCGGGAGGAACGGGGGCGGTCTGTTAGCTCGGCAAGCGAGGCAGAGTTTAGGGGAATTACCTTCTCGCCAGTTTTGGAGCGTCCTCGGGGCAGGACAATCCGGCCACGTTCAAGGTCGAGCTCGTTCCACATCAGGCCCAGGATCTCGCTCTTTCTCGCCCCGGTGAACAAAAGCAGGCGGATAATGGTTGCATGGCTTTCGTCGATCTCGGCATTCTCGGTCAAGACCACGAGTTTGGCTAAAAGGGAGCGCGCTTCTTCGGTCGTCAGGAAGCGCTCACGGCGACCGGGTTTAAATTTCTCGACCCCGATGCAGGGATTGGTTTCGCTAAACCCGTTGCGCACAGCCCAAGACATCATGGCAGAGAAAGAACGAATGAGGCCACCAGCTGAGGTTTGGCCACCTGAGATCCGTGCGAGGCCTCGGGCTTTTGTTTTGATCCTTGCCGCTGTCTTTCCCGCTGCCACGTCTGCCTGCATCCGCTCAATATCTTGGCGGGTGAGGTCGCGGGCAAATCGCTTGCCGATGAGGGGAATGGCATGGCGGCGCAAAAGCGATGCGTCATTGGCCCAAGAAGACTCCCGCTTGTTGGGCTTCGCCATCCGGCCTTCCGAGAGATACCGTTCAATCAGCGCCGCCACGGTAAGCGCGGCGCGCGCCTCCTGCTTCTCAAGTTGGGGGTCAATTCCATCTAGAGCGTCAGCTAACATGTAGCGCGCCCGTTCACGCGCTTGCTCGACCGTCCAAGGGCTGCCTAGATCTCCGATGGTCATCCAGCGTTGCAGCGAGCCAATGCGCAGTTTGACCCCAAAGGACACCCGACCATTATGAAAGATGCGTGCGACAAAGCCCTTCGCGTCGCTGTCCCAAAGGCGCGTCTCGCCAGACGCAGGCCGCACAACTGAATCGAGAAGTCGCTTTGTTAGTTTAACTCGCTCGCCCATAATCTACTCCTGTCGAACAAACTTGACCCAATTTTCGACTGCCAGATTTTGCTACCAATCAGACGCATAAAACGTGCCAAATCGTCAGTCTGAATCTCGCAGTTTGCTACCAATTTGCTACCAACAGAACGGATTTCGTCAGAAAATGACGGAAGCGTCAGGAATGAAGCGGTACGGCAACATAATGAAATATATATGAAAAATCACGAATTGGAACGTTCAGGAACAAGGCAAAAATGTGGCATGAAAAGACTACGAATCTGAGGGTCGGGCGTTCGAATCGCTCCGGGCGCGCCATCTCTCCTTCGTCAAAGTGACCCACCGGGTCTTTTTGTTTCTTTCGAACTTTGTTCGAAGGGCTCGCGATGAACTTCCAATCAAATTTAGGTCGGATACAGATCCCAACCGGGGATTGCTGGCAATTCGTCAATAGATTGCAGTACGTCTCAGGATGATCTAGAGCGCCTCCTAGGAGCCCAGCTGCGCTTCTGAAGTCATGATGCCGCTGGATTGGACAAGCGCTCTTGCCGCAATGACCATGTTCTGAAAACGCATCGCCTATCCTCGTCCGCGACGCGATTTAAGCCTGAAGGTCAGGAAATCCACGCACTTTTAAGCTAGGTTTTGATCAAGCTGCCAAGCTGGCACCGACAGGTTTGCAGATTGATTAGGCTCCACGGACTGCGTGTTGGTGTGTGTCACGTCAGCCATACTGGTCTTGGCAAATGTCAAAATCGTTTGGATTAGGACGTTGGGGTCCAAGGGCTTAGATACAAAAGCGTCTGCACCCGCTTCCATAAAGGCAGAGCGGTGGTGATCCATCGCATTTGCAGTTAGGGCGATAATGGGCACCGACTGGGTATAGCTAGCTGACGCGCGTAAGCGTCGCGTTGCCTCTAGGCCATCCATATTGGGCATTTGCATATCCATCAGGATAACATCAAATTCCTCGAGCCCTGCCATTTCCAACGCTTCAACGCCATCGTTGGCCATTGCGAGTGACCAGCCCATGGTCGACAGAAACAGGCTGACAATCTTTTGATTGGTCGGATGGTCCTCAGCCACAAGGATGCGCAAGGGACGCATTTCCACCTCAACATCTTCGGCTTGTTCGTGCGCGCTTTGGCTGTCGGCCAAGTCATAAGGTAGGGTTACCGTAAAGACGGAACCTTCACCCTCTATGCTTCGGACATCGAGGGACCCATCCATTAGTTCAGCCAAACGTCGGCTGATGGCGAGGCCTAGACCCGTGCCACCCTTCTTCCGCGCGATCATCAGATTGCCTTGTTCAAACTCGGCAAAGAGGCGCGATAGGGTAAGCGCGGAAATGCCACAGCCTGTGTCAGCCACTTCCAACACCATAGCTCGCCGCCCCGTGCTATCGAGGCCAGTTCGCGCAGAAACATCTATGGAGCCCGACTCGGTGAATTTGACGGCATTCGAGATCAAATTGAAAAGAATCTGACGGATCCGTAGAGGGTCACCTTTGATCGCGGTTGGGAAATCCGGAGCGGCATTAAACCTTAGGCTTAGGTTTTTGTCTGATGCGCGTGGGTCCCAAATCCGGACCGCCGCTTGCAATTCATCGATCACCGGGAAGTCGACCCGTTCAACCGTCATTTTCCCCGCTTCGATCTTGGACATGTCTAGGACATCGTTCAAAAGTGCAAGTAAAGTATCGACCGCGTCGTTGAGCATGTCGACATGCTCGCTCTGGACTTTCGACAATTTCGTTCGGCGCAACAAAATGGCAGAAGCCATGACCGCGTTCATTGGGGTACGAATTTCGTGCGTCACGGTCGCGAGAAAATCTGACTTGGTTTGGCTTGCGCTCTCGGCCCGTCTCTTTTGGTCCTGTGCTTCCGCATTTGCCCGCACGAGCTGGTCGGTAGATTCAAAGGAGCGGCGAATAATGATCGCCAAATGCGCAAGGTAAACGAGCGATCCAATCAGGATCACAGCCGAAGTCGCCGCTTCCATCTTGAAATAGGCCCAAGAGGTAATCGGCAAACCAATCAGATAGAGACACATCGGCACAGTTGACGCGGCCAGCAGGGAGGTCGAACGGGCCGCATGCAAGGTGGTATGAAGCAGGGCACCACAAATAATCAGCGTTGCAAAGATACGCCCAGCCTCGCCGCCTTCGGCCCAGAGAATGGCTGCAATGCTGGTGTAAACGAATGCATTAAGTGCCACGATAGCAATGCAGGCGAGCTTCTTGCCCTTTGATACGACCTTCTCAGGGTTCAGGCGTAACGGCTTAAAAGTGTACCAGTCCAGCGCTTGGCCTAGAACTACGATTACCAGCCAAGCAATTGGTTCATAGCCACCGACAATAAAAAAGCTTGCAAGCGACAGGAACACGGCGACCGCAAGGCGCGTCTTCAGCTCCTTTGCGCGGTTGAGGCCTACCTCGGCGAATCCAGCTCTTTGAGTATCCATCAAATTGGACCAATATCTTTATCGAGTAAAATTCTAGCATGCATTCTAGAACTTTTAGGTAAAAATAAGGTGAACCTTAAAAAAATGACTAGTGGAAAAAGTTGAATCTTTATGCTGATCTTTAGTTGTTACAAAGAATTTGGACTTATCCACTAAACAACCTTGCTTTTCTTCGCCTTAAATGAAGGCCGTTACACGTGAGCAATTAGACTTCTGATCGGCACACTAAGACTCCTTTAAATGGTTTGTGAGATACCTAAGGTCCGAGTTTTCGGAGGATGAATTATGCCTGCGCCCAAGCCACAAAATGAAGCCCAGCGTCTTGCTGAGCTGGTGGATTTTTCAATTCTCGATACATTGCCCGATCCGTCTTTGGACGCCATCGTCTCCTTAGTCTCAAGCATCATGGACGTTCCGATCGCGCTGGTTTCACTCGTAGATGCAGAGCGACAATGGTTTAAGGCACGCGTGGGCCTCGATGCATGCGAGACAGATCGCGAGAGTGCTTTTTGCGCGCATGCGATTTTACAGGATGAGCCCTTAATCGTCGCCGATGCGTTAGAAGATCCACGCTTTGCAAATAATCCGTTGGTTCTCGGGGAACCGAAAATCCGTGCTTACTTTGGCTTTCCTCTAATTGTTGGGCCAAACCTGCGATTGGGCACGCTGTGCGCGATTGACCAAAGGGCGCGAGGCATCACGGATCAGCAAATTGAACAAATGAAAGCGCTGGCAAAAATTGTTGTTAGCCAACTCGAGATTACCCGTTCCACCCGCGACGCACTTGCTTTGGCGGAGGCCAATGAAGCGCTGAACCGCGAAGCAGACCATGCGCGCGTCATTCTTGAAACCATGTCGGAAGGTGTGTTGATCAGGAACCGAATTGGCAAGATTGTCGAAGCCAACCTCAGCGCCTGTCGAATCTTAGATCTGTCGCGGGACCAGCTTTTGGGCATGATGCCAAACGATCCACGTTGGCAGCACTTACGCGAAGACGGCACACCTTATCTGACCCATGAAATGCCGGCGATTGAGGTTTTACGTAGCGGCGTACCGATCAGCAACGCAGTGGTCGGCATTCCAGATCCCGACCGTGGCACCAAATGGCTGCATCTCTCTGCCAGTCCACTATTTGAGCCTTTTGAGGAGACACCATCCTATGTGGTGTCGACTTTCTCTGACATCACCCATTTGAAGTCGCAACAGGAGCATTTGCGAAATCTGTCGGTGAAAGCAAACGCTGCCAATGCTGCGAAGACCCAATTCCTAGCAAATATGAGCCATGAGTTGCGCACGCCTTTGAATGGGGTCGTCGGAGTAGCTTCTGCATTGGCCAATACACCTCTAGACGATCGTCAGAAGCGTATGGTTGAGTTGATCCGCTCTTCGGGCAAGGATCTTGAGCGCCAGTTGTCCGACATCTTGGATTTGACCAAGGTGGAAGCTGGAGAGCTTCAATTGGAAGCGGTTCCTGTCGATGTCGCCCTCATTATTCAAGATGTCGTAGCCTTGATGGCGGGTGCCTGTGCGCAGAAGAAGCTTGATCTTGTATTCGACAACACTCTGCCAACAAAGCAGCTCTTTCTGGGTGATCCAGTTCGCCTGCGCCAAGTCATCACCAATCTTATGTCAAATGCTGTGAAGTTTACGTCCGTAGGTCGTGTCAGAGTCACCGCGTCTGCCCGTTCAATCGGCCCTGGCTTAGTGATTGAGATCGAAGATAATGGCATTGGCTTTGATGAGGCGCAGAGCCAGAAATTGTTTGAACGCTTTTCGCAAGCAGACAGTTCGATTACCCGCCGATTTGGGGGAACCGGACTTGGACTTGCTATCACAAAATCCTTGACCGAACTGATGGGCGGAACCATCCGGGCCCAGTCAACCCCCGAAGTTGGCTCTATCTTCACGCTGGACTTGCCGCTACCGCTCGATCGGGCCCTGGTGCCATCGCAAGTCAGTGAGGACCCGACGGAGATTTGTCGCGACATCCCCAAAGACCTGCGCGTCTTGCTGGTTGAAGATTAATTGCTGAACCAACAGGTGTTTGGGTTCATGATGGAGCCCTTCGGGGCCGAGTTCTTTACAGCGACGAATGGCGCCGAGGGCTTGGAAGCTTTTGAGACTGCGACCTTCGACGTTATCTTCATGGATATGCAAATGCCGATAAAGGATGGCCTAGCTGCAACCCGTGAGATCCGTGCGCTTGAGGCAAAGACAGGCGTAAAGCCCACGCCCATCATTATGCTGACCGCCAATGCCGGTGAAAACCATCGGCGCGAGGCTTTGGTAGCGGGTGCCGATTTGCATGTCGCGAAGCCTGTAACTCAACAGGCGATTGGGGATGCATTAAGAACAGTTCTAGCCACTTATGGAAAGGCGACCCGCGCCCAAGCATGATGGCAGGATAAGGCTATTGCAGAGGCAGGGGGCCTAACGCGCTTCGTTGGTTTGCGGGTTATTGGCAGGGCCTAGGGCCCGTCCACCAAGCCTACCACGTCACCATGGTGGCGCGTTTGGGGGCTAGGCCATTTTCGAACTCGCGCAGGATGTCGAGAAATTCTTGAACCTCGATATTCCGTTCTTTTTCCTTGTTGAACCGATAGGCCCAGAAAGACGTGATATGCGAGATGATCCCCATTGAATGGCCGAGTTCAATGAAGAGCACAGGTGCGTCTAGCAGGAACTGACGGAACACTGCCGTATTGCCCTGTTCAACCAAGTCACCGAAGGCATCGTCATAAAGCGACAATACGGATTGACAGTTTTTTGCACTATCGCGAATGCGGCCACGGATCGATTTTTTTAGCTCATCGATCTCGTCACGATTACTCTTGTTCATCCGGCCCTTGACCTTAACAGAGTCCATCTCGGTGCCGATCCGGGTCAATTTTTGGAAGGTCTCTGAAAACTGCCATTTGTAATAAATGAAGCCCTTCCAACTGAAGACACCTTGCGTGAACTTCTCGCCTTCAAGGCCAAGTGTCATGCGCAAGGGATCTAGGCGGGAGTCCGCATTGGTTGACAAGAGCGCATCGGCCAGCCTCTTCACGAGTTCTGGGGAAATGGCACCGTCCTTGCTGCCAAACGCCATAGCAATCAGCGGCCCCATCTCGTTGGATGTAAAAGTCTGCATGCGCGCATTGTCAGCCGGTGAAATGGCGAAGTAGCAATCGGCTGGATGATGGTGAATGCGGCGCAATTGTTCGCGCACGAGGAATGGATCAAGTGAGGGCAATTCGTTGAGCAACTCGAGGATCTCAAAATCCTTTTGCAACTCTGCTTCAGTCGCGCCCAACAGGTCACATAGAGTGGCGCGCCACCCCATTTGGTTGATCAGGATGGAGCGGCCGCCTGCCTTTAGATCTGAGCGATCCAACGGAAACAAGATTTTGGTGGCAACCGCTGTGCCATCGCTTAACAGATAGGTCTCATCACTGCGCAGCCGGTGCTTGATGATGATCGCCCTATTTAAAACCGGATCGAAGAAAAAGGGCGCACTTACCCGTGCCATATCATCAGCGAACTCGACGGTGACCAAATGTAGGTTGAGCACTCGGCTGGTTGAGGCTGTGTTAGTTAGTGCTGCTAAGCTTCTCACGCCACTCATGGATACTTACCCCAAACTTCCTAATGGCGCGTCCATGAACGCTTTTGCTCAGTGCGATATCGGTAGGTCAAGTCCAATTGAGATTTCGTAAACCTTACTTACATTTGTACAGTCAAACTGCATAAAAAAGGTACAAATTGCGCAATTTACCTGACTTCCCTAGGGGAAAGACCGAGGTCAAAATCTTTCAGCAAATCAAGAAATTCCTCAACATTGGTAACTTCGCTTTGGTTGGGCCTGAATTGATAACGCCAATACGAAACGATGTGAGAGATCATACCCATGGCATTGCCCAATTCAATGAAAAGGCCCGGTGCCTCTAACAAGAATCTCCGGAACTCTGCAGCATTACCCTTCTTTGTAAGGCCAGCGAGCCCATCGTCATACAAAGACAAAATGTCGCCCGTTCGCTCAATGGCTTCCTGGACGCGTGCCTTGATTGAGCCGCGGACCGTACCGATCAGGTAGCCGACAGTCGGGTCAACACGACCCCGGATCTTCATCGACTGCATCTGCGCGACAACTTTATAGAGCTCTGGCTTAGTTTCTTGGAATTGCCATTTGTAGTATAAGAAGCCTTTCCAGCTATAGATGCCGCGTTGAAACTGCTCACCCTCAAGACCTAAAGTCATTTGCAAGGGGGCTAAGCGGTGATCGGCATTGGTGGCCAGAATGGCATTTGACATACGCCTCACCAATTCCCCGCCGGCCTCAGCCCCTGATTGGAATGCGAGGGTGACCAGATCGCGGATCTCGTTATAGGCAAATTTCTCAAGACGCGCGGTGTCGCTTGGCGTGATGGCGAAATAATCGTCTGAGGGTGCAAAATTATGGCGCTTGAGTTGTTCGCGCACCAAGAACGGGTCCAGCGATGGCAGTTCATTTAAAAGCTCAAGAACCGTCAAATCAGCGTCCAGAGCAATCGGATCCTTGCCCAAGAAGTCGCACAACGCATTGAGATAACCAATCTGATTGACAAAGACAGAGCGCCCGCCCACCCGCAAGTCAAGATTATCAATCGGAAAAATAATCTTAGTCGCGACTGGAACATTCTCGTGGAAGCATTCGATTTCATTCGGTCTAGGGCGATGCTTGGTGATAATCGCACAGTTCAGCAGCCGATCTTGGAAAAATGGCGTGTGAAGCTTTTCCTCAGACCTCAGCGCATTCTTGTCTATCGCATTTAGATTTAAGACCCGGCTGGTCGAACAGGTCTTGGCCAAAGCCGCCAAACTGCGAACACCAGTAGTGAACCCGCTACTCATTGTGCGTGAATGCATAGTCATAGAGAAAACTTCCCTATGAGTAATTTCAGATACGCAAAATTACCCAGTCATATTAGTGATTATTTGACGGATACTAACGCGTATAGAATACAGCTATACTATTGTTATATTAGACCAAAAGCCTTAAGGCTTCGTGTATCCTGTGCTCCAACAATTATGTGGTCGATAACGGTTACTTTTAAAGGGTTGAGTGCATTTATGATTTCGCGTGTCATTGCAATATCGGCACTTGAAGGGGTTGGGTCGCCAGATGGGTGGTTATGGGCCAGAATAACGGAGCTGGCTGATAGTTCCAGCGCGCGGCGCGCGATTTCGCGCGGATAGACTGGGGCATGGTCGACCGTGCCTTCACCCATCTTTTCATCGACAATGAGGCGTAGCTTCTTGTCTAGGAATAAAACACGGAATTCCTCGCGCTTCGCACCGCCAAGGTTCAGTTTGAGATAGGCCAAAACGCTCGACCAAGAGCCCAGGACAGGCTTGTTCATGATCTCACTTTGGCTGCCCCGAACTTGGATTGCGTGGATCGACTTCAGATGGATGGCTGCGACTTGGCCAACGCCTTCGACTTGCAATAGGTCATGAAAGGGTGCTTGCAGCACCTCATTGATGCCACCAAAGCGCGTGATCAAGTTGCGCGGTAGGACTTTGGTATCTTGGCGTTTGATGACCCCAAACAGCCACAACTCCAGCAATTCGTGATCGGCAAGACCATCCGCGCCTGTGCGCAAGAAGCGGTCGCGCAAGCGTTCGCGATGACCATCAAGATGGGCGTTCGACTTGTTGGCTATTCCCATGGGCCCTCAAACTGGATCAGACAGCGTGTGGGGTGTGTCCAAGCCAAGAGGGGAGAGGGTGAAAATCTCGCATCCGTTCTCAGTCACACCAATCGAGTGTTCAAACTGCGCGGATAAGGAACGGTCGCGCGTAACAGCGGTCCAGCCGTCAGGCAGGATCGAAACCGAATGTTTGCCTAGATTCACCATCGGCTCAATGGTGAAAAACATGCCGGCACGCAATTCTGGCCCTTGGCCCGGCTTGCCGAAATGGACAATATTTGGATTGTCGTGGAAAACGCGGCCTAGGCCATGGCCGCAGAAATCCCGAACAACCGAGCAACGCTGCGCCTCGACAAAGCTCTGGATGGCGTGGCCAATATCGCCCAAAGTGGCACCGGGCTTCACAACTTCGATCCCGCGCTGCAAGCTTTCCCACGTGACGTCCATCAGGCGGCGGGCTTTTCGCGATACTTCGCCAATGCCGTACATGCGCGAGTGGTCACCATGCCAGCCATCAACGATCACGGTGACGTCGATATTGGCGATGTCACCACTGCGAAACTGGCGCGGCCCTGGAATTCCGTGACAGACGACATGGTTCAACGAAATGCACGTTGTATGATTATAGCCGCGATAGCCCATGCAGGCCGGGATCCAGCCATGATCGAGCACATAGTCGCGCGCCAACGTGTCAATCCGCTCTGCCGTGACGCCTTCTTTGACTTCGCCGACCAACATATCCAGCACCTCAGCTGCCGCGCGGCCTGCGGCGCGCATGCCAGCAAAAGCCTCTGGCCCATGCAATTTGATGGCATGGTCATTTCGGCTGTCGGGTACGGTGTCTGCGTCGATATACATCCCTGTCATATAGCCTTCTTATTGGCTTTTGGGCAGGGGGTCTAATGTGGTTTGCTCTTCTGCATCGTCATCTTGGCGCGCTACTGTGGCAGTCACCGCCATGTCCATGGTGACATTGCCCAATGTCCTGAAGATATCGGGGAAGGTTTCGACCGCGATCAACAGGGCTAAGGGCTCCACCGGCGCGCCGAGCGCCAAGCAGATGGGCGCGATCGAGCTGATAAAGCTGATAGAGCCCGGCAGACTAACCGCGCCTAATGTGGTGGTAGCCGCCGCTGCAATGCCCAAAGCAATTTGGGCAGGTCCTAGCTCCACCCCAAACCAATGGGCAATGTAGAGCGCAACGCCTAGGTTCATCGCAGGCCCGGTTGCACGAAAGATCGCAACCGCAATCGGCAAGATCACGTCTGCCTTGGCGGCTGGAACACCCAAGGCCTGCACGCCTTTAAGCATGGCAGGAAGCGAGACGAGCGAGGATTGGGTGGAGATGGCGACCGCCTGAGCGGGAATGGCTGCCCTAAAGAATTCACCTAAACCGCGCTTGGCACCAAAGACGGCGACGCCAAAGGATGCGAGCCAAATGATGACACCAAGGGCGGACAAGACGACGACATAATGGGCCAATGCCCCAAACGCTTCAGCACCAGCTTTTGCGCCAACCACAAAGGCCAAAGCAAACACGCCAATCGGGGCCAATGCCAGCACCCAGCCAATCACCAAAATCATGGCTTCGGCGACCGCTTCGAAAAAGCCTGTTACGGGTGCGCGCTTTTCCAGTGGCAATCGGGTCAAGGCGAAACCGAACGCGGCGGTAAAGATAATCAAGGGCAGAATGGCGTCATTAGCGGCTGCTGCGATCGGGTTTGTCGGGATCATGGCGCGCAAGAAATCGCCCAAGGGCGGCACGGGCCCTGGCTTTTCTGTAATGCTTAAGGCCGAACGCAAGGCCTCCGCCGAGCCATCGGGCATCGGGAAGACGCCAAGAATGACCGGGATCATGATGGCCGCCATGATGGACGAGCACCACAGGATAACCAACATGGTCCCGACCCCACGGGCGGCAAGCCTGCCAGCGCGCGCTGCCAAAGCGGTTTGCGCAATCCCTGTAATCAAAAGGGCGACGACCAACGGCACCACCGTCATGCGCAACGCGTTTAACCAGACAGAGCCGATTGTGTCGGCTGTTGCATTGATCGCCTCGCTTGCACCCAGCCAAATCCCAGCCAATAGCCCGAAAATGAGTGCGGCAAGAATGATGAGTGCTTTCGACATGAGGCAATACTTTCGACCAAATCGGCCAACCAACTGGCCCAGAGCGGCCAATCTGGCTGAGCTTTGTTGGCACTGCAAGCAGGGCACCCGCCAAAACCCCGGCATTCCGCTGCAAGGTCACTAAAGGGTGCGTGCAGAAAGCCGATTGATTACATCACGACACTCTTGCTCAAAAAGTCCGTTTGCCGCACAAAGCGCCCAGATGGGGACGTGGCGAAATAGGTAGACGCACCGGACTTAAAATCCGTTGGAGCAATCCGTGCCGGTTCAAGTCCGGCCGTCCCTACCAATCCTTCCAGCCTAAAAGCAGAAAACCCCGCGACTGGGCTTGCCAATCGCGGGGGTGTTGGTTTGGGAACCTTACACTTAGTTTAGAAGCTGGTCTGATAGCGGACCATTACTGCTTGGTCTTTCTTGCCCGAGATGCCGTCCGCATCCTGACGCGCCATGACGGCGAAGGCGAGGGCGGAATCTTGGCTCAAGGTCCTTGTATAGACCGCTTCAAACCGCTGTTCTGGCGTTTTGGATGCGAGGCTGACCGCGCGGCGCGTCATAATGGGCGCACCGGTTTCAGCGTCCGCACCTGTCGCCAAGAACAGGTTCATCATGCCGCTGCGGCTGGTTAGCGGGGTGCCGATGGCCAGATCAAGCTGATCACCCTTGGCCAACAGGTCGCGCTGGGCGAAGTTGATCGCGTAAGCTGTGGCTTCGGTTGCACTGATCGAGCTCACCAAGCTGGTGCCTGCACCCAGTTGCGAAGCGGTTTGAGAATGGGTCATCCGCGCGCTGAGCGAGGCTTTGTCAGACAAAGCCCAAGCCACATCGGTTTGCACGGCAAACGTGCGTGCAGGGCCCGACAGGCCAAACAATTCGCTATCCACATCACCCAAGCGACCTTGGTCTTCCTGAATGGCCACGACGCTTGCACCAAGGCTCACGCGGTTGAACTGACGGCTCAAGGCCACCTCCACGCTACTGGCCTGGCTGGTCGCGTTTGGCGTCCAATTCAGATTGCGGCGCTTATATTGCTCACCTTGCAAACGGGCACCAAAGGTCAGGCTGACGCCATTGTCCAAGGTCCGCAGGCTGGCGACGCTGGCGGTGGTACCTTCAAACAGGGCGGTGTGATCGGCAAAGCCCAAGAGGCGTGCAGTCGGGGCTGCACCCGGGGCTAGGCTGGCACCCAAGATGGGGGAGGCTTGGCCGATGGCGACGGCCCAAGACTGGCCTTGGTTGCCGACAAAATGGAGGCCGCCACTGCTGTCTCCACCCACGGATTGCACAGGTGTTGCGACCAAGGACAAGGTGCCGCTGGGTGTTGCCACGCTGGCTAATGTTGCTTGCATGCGACTGGAAAGGGTCGAGGAGAGGATAGAGACTGAATCTGGTCGCAGATCTTGTGCCTTGGTGGCAAAATCATAAGCAAAGTCGCGGCCAAACGCGTCAAATACGACGCCTTCAAACGCGCCCGCGTTCCCTGCAAACGACTTCGCGCCGATGGCCACAGCACCGCTGGTGGACGGCGCGAGGGCGAGTGGGGTTGTGCCCGCCGAACTAACCGCCGTCACCGTACCAACGGGCAGCAGCGCCTTCTCTAGATTGAGGAGGCCGCGGCCATAGATCGGGTCGATCCCTTTTGCGCCTAAGTCTGTCGCGGTCACGAATAGGACTTCGGCCACTCTCGGCGCTGTTAGAAAAGGCCACGCGCTTTTTACAACAGCAGCAGCACCCGCCACCACTGGCGCGGCCATCGAGGTGCCGCTCATGGAAACATAGGCGTTGGGGGCGGTGAAGTAAGCACCGATCAAATTGACGCCCGGTGCGACCAAGTAGAAGTTGCGCGCGTCGCCAGCACGGTTCGAGAAGCTGGCAATCAGATTATTGGCGTCAACGGCGCCAACGGCAATGATTTGTCCCCTGGCCCAAGCTTCAGAAGCATGGCGTGCCGGGAAAGATGGATTGGCGAGGCCTTCATTGCCCGCCGCAATCACCATCAAAAGGCCTGCCGCCTGCGCCCCTTGCAAGGCAGTGCGGATCGTTGGGCTCATGCTAGAGCCACCGAGGCTTAAGTTCATCACGAAGGCGCGTTGGCTGGTCGCGTAATTGATGCCGCGCGCGACATGAAAGTCCGAGGTTGTGGGGCCTTGGAAGACTTGGACCGGCAGGATTCGGGCGTTGGAGGCAACCCCCACCATACCAACGCCATTGGCGCGCGCTGCGGCCAGTGAGGCGACGTGGCTGCCATGCCCACTGGTATCATTTACCGTTGTCGTCCCGGCAAGGTTGGTAAAAGCATTATAGCCGCCGGTGATGGCACCTGCAAAGTCGATATGGTCGCGGCGGATCCCTGAGTCGATGATCGCGATGGTGACATTTGTGCCGCGAGCCGCCCATGGGCGTGGCTTGAAGGCACCCACACGCGACGCGGCTGACGACCACGTCAGTTCTTGGCCAGTTGGCAACTTGGCGGTTTGGGCGAGAGCTGCACCGCAAGGCAGAAGGCCAGCAACAGCAGTCATAGAAAGAAGCATGGATTTCATGGGTAGTCCCCGATCCTCGAAAAAGCTGGAGGACCCATAAATCCCAAGGTTTAAAGGGGAATTTTGAAACAAGGCATAGAATTTATAGCCTTCTCATGGGCGTTTTTAGTCAAAGATGGATCAAATTTGCTCGAAAACTCGAACGCCGATGATCTTAATCCAAGAAAACACGCGTAGATTCGAAGTAAATTTCTCATAAGCATAATCGTTTCTCATGCGAATTCCTGCCAAAAGGGCTGAAAATAGCTCGTGTTCTGTTCTTCAAGATACCTCGGCTTTGTGTGAAAATTTTTTTCACGAATTCGACACCGACCTAGCTTTCGCGCGTGATCTGCGTAGAGAAGGTCAGAAAGGATTTAGGCTGGGAGAAGCAGACGTGGGTAAATTTAGAAGTTTGGGTTTGGTTGGCTTGGTAGCTGTTGGATTGGCTTGGGCTGGCCAAACGAGTGCGCAACCAAATACCGCAAAGGGACCGCTCACGCCGGAGCTCATGTGGCAATTGCAGCGCGTTGGTGCACCTAGCCTGTCTCCAGATGGCAAATTCTCGGTCGTTTCGGTCACGCGGTTTGACGCCGTAAGTGACCGTAGCTTCACCGCATTGTGGGTGATTTCCACGGACACCGGCACAAGTCGCCAACTAACCAGTGGTGAAGGCAATGATGTTGCACCTGTCTGGAGCCCTGATGGCAAATGGATCGCCTTTGTTTCCAAGCGTGGCGCGGACAGCGCAAACCAGCTCTATGTGATTGCTCCAGATGGGGGCGAGGCTCGTCGGCTGACGGGCGTGCCAACGGGGGTATCTGCGCCCAAATGGTTCCCCGACAGCCAGAGAATTGCTTTCATCAGCTCGATCTGGACAGACCTTGCCACATGGGAAGAGCAAGGCAAGCGTACGAAGGATCGAGCCTCTACAACCATGCAGGCCCGTGTTTGGGATAAGGCTCCCATCAGCTATTGGGATCGCTTTCTCGATGAACGTCAGCCGCACCTTTTCGCTATTTCGATCAATGCAGGAGACCCAGTTGCCCTGACCCGGCCTGCGGGTGTGGCGATAGAGTTCCGCACACCGGGCTCTGAAGATTATGATATTGCCCCAGACGGCCAAGAAATAGCCTTTGTTGGCGAAAGCGATACCAAGGGTACCCGCCCGAATTCGGATGTCTTTGCGCTGTCTTTGGCTGCTGGCACGGTTCGCAATCTAACCACCGCCAATTTGGCAGGCGACAGTGAGCCCCATTACAGTCCAGATGGTCGGTATCTGAGCTGGAGTTCTAATGTCATCGTATCGGCCCCTGACCGTCAACGGGTGATGCTGCTGGACCGCCAAGCACCTGACACAGCACCACGCGACCTGTCCGCGACTTGGGATTGGTCTGCCTCAGAAGTAACTTGGGCTTCAGATTCGAAGTCATTGTGGGTGATTGCAGAAGATCGGCCGACGCGGCGCCTGTTTAAGATGGATCTGACGGGCGCGACGCCACGCCGCATTACCAAGGATGGCGATTTTGCGGGGATTGCGGCGGCGGGGCGCAGCTTGGTCGGTTTGCAGGCCAGCTTCTCCAGCCCTGCTACGTTGGTGCGTATTGATGGCGCAACTGGCCAAACTGGCCAATTGTCTCGCTTCAACGACGCCTTGCTTGCCAAAGTTGAAATGGGGAAAGTCGACTCGGTTAGCTATCGAGGCGCCAATGGGGCAGATATCCAGATGTGGGTCGTCAAACCACCCCGCTTTGACGCATCGAAAAAGTATCCCGTGATGTTCTTGCTGCATGGCGGACCCCATGTCGGCATTACCGATCAATGGTCTTACCGCTGGAACGCACAGGTTTTTGCGGGTTGGGGTTATGTGACGACCTGGCATAATTTCCATGGCTCATCGGGCTTTGGCGACGCCTTCACCGATGCCATCCAACCAGATTGGGTCACTTTGCCTTATCAGGACACATTGGCCGCAGCGGACTATTTGAAAGCACAGAGATGGGTCGATTCTGAACGTATGGTCGCTTCAGGGGGCAGCTATGGCGGCTATCTGGCCACGGTACTGCTCGGGCGGCCCCATCCCTTCAAGGCGTTGGTGGCCCATGCGCCGGTCTATAATCAATACACCCAGATCGGAGCCGATTATGGGGCCAACCAAAATCGTTACTACGAAGCTTGGGAAGACCCTGCGAAGTTTCAAGCAATCAGCCCGAACATGATGGCCGCTAACTTTAAAACTCCAACCTTGGTCATACATGGTCAGCTGGACCTGCGCGTCCCTGTCAATCATGGGATCGAGCTGTTCAATACCCTTCAGAAGAAGGGCGTGCCTTCGCGTTTGATCTATTATGCCAACGAAAACCATTGGATTCTTCGACCCCAGAATTCCTTATTCTGGTATGAAGAAGTCAAAAAATGGGTGGAGACTTATGCTCCGGCTGGCGGCAAGTAAGGGTCATTATGCGATCAGGGCCTGAGTTGCGAGAAGAGATCATATGACGACATTTGGGGTAGCAATGAGCCCAGCTGCGGTTGACGCAGCGGGTCAGGCAGGGATGGCCGCTTTACGGGCAGGCGATCCTGCAACGGCCATAGCTAAGTTTCAGTCAATCGTTGCGGCTGGGGCGGCGGACACGTCTGTTTGGCTCGCCCTTTCAATGGCCTATCAAGCGTCAGGTGACCGGAAAAGCGAGATTGCCGCAGTAACCCAAGTGCTGGAGCGCGACCCGGACAATATCCGCGCGAATTTGATCAAAGCCGATGCGCTTGTCGCCCTCGGGAGCAAGCGGGCAGCTATGGGCTTTTATGCGCATTTGGAGGTCTTGGTGCCGGTGACAGAGGGGTTGCCGCCCGCAATTGCTGGCGAACTCAACCGGGCGCGGCAAGCCCACGCACAGCTGAAGCAAGGCCTCAGCGATTATCTTCTGGCCGAAGTGGAGAAAGCAGGCTTTCATCCAGCACACTCAAGCCGCCGCTTTGGCGATAGTCTCGACATTTTGACGGGCCGAAAACAGCGTTATGTGCCGACCCCTCGGGCTTATTTCTTTCCGGAATTGCCAGCGATTGAGTTTTATGACCGCGCCCGCTTTGCATGGCTTGACCCCGTTGAAGCCGCAACCGATGAAATCTATTCAGAACTTATGCCTATCCTTGAAGAAGGCACTCATTTTGGGCCTTATCTCGAAGTCGAAGCCGAAAAATCATCTCATGTCGTTGCAAGCTCTGGCAAGGAGCTAGTCTCATCGCCTGAAGATTGGACTGCGGCCTATTTGATCCGCGACGGCAAACTTCAAGCCCCGCTGGCCGAGCGCTGCCAGAAGACACTTGCTGCGCTGGACGAGGTGCCGCTTGAGACAATTGAAGGCCGCGCGCCCTTTGTTTTGTTTTCTAGATTAACACCCGGTGCTTGGATTGCCCCTCATACGGGCTTTTTGAACTCGCGTTTGGTCTGCCATTTGCCCTTGTTGGTTCCAGATGGCTGTTGGTTTCGAGTTGGCAATCAGGTCCGCTTGTGGGAGCGGGGCAAAGCGTGGGTTTTCGACGATACGATTGAACACGAAGCCCGAAATCAGGGCACCGGGACACGTGTCGTCCTCATCTTCAACATCTGGCATCCGGACTTGACCGAGGAAGAGCGTCATCTGGTTGCAGCTTTGATGACTGCTGTCGAGACCTTTGAGGTCGGATAAGAAAAGGGCCAACCTGCCGCGTGACAGATTGGCCCCAAAATCTTGCTGACGAGGCTGAAATTCAGCCTGCGAGAGCTTTAGTTGCCTGGAGAGACGGTAAAGCTGTTGCCAATGGCAGCTGTGGTCAAGGCAACGTCACCAGCCACATTTGTCAAGGCCAAGTTAGCCGTAGCTACATTGATGGCACCATTGTTTTGGAAGTTGTTCAACGACAGCGTGGACGTTGGCAATGCGTTCAACGAGAAGGTGTTGCCGATTGCAGCCGTCGTGAGGCTGACCTTCCCGCCAACGTTCTGGATTATCGCGTTGGTGGTGGCACTTGGGTCGATGTTGCAGACTTGGGTGTTGTTCAAGCTGATTGAAGCAGCAGTGCTCGCCTTAACGGTGCCGCTGTTGCAGATTGCAGCTGAGGTGCCTGTGACATCACCGCTGACAGTATTCACATTGGTGTTCAATTGGCTGCTCACATCACCCCAATAGGCTTGATAGGTGTTGATTGAGCTGACTGGGCCGCTGACTTCAGCAGAGAACGAGTTTCCAATGGCAGCAGAAGTTTGTTCAACCTTCCCAGTGACACCAGAGATGCTGCTATTCAGACGAGATTGAACCCCACCCCAAGCACGTTGGGTGTTGGTGAGATTGATTGCTTCAGGCGATGCAGTATTTGCAACCTTCACAGTAGCCGAGTTTGCGATGGCTGCCGAAGTTGCGGTCACGTCTTTTACATTGTTGACCGAAGTCAGGTTCAGGGCGGACGAAACCAATGCATTATTGGTCTGTGTATTATTGACGGTTGCTACGCGGCCAACGTCGATCGATGCCGTGTTGCCAATAGCTGCTGCCGTTGCTGTAACAGTGCCACCAACGCTTGCGTTCGTGCGAGTGATGCCAGCATTGGTTTCGGCAATCGCCTTAGCAACATTGTTTTGGTTGGTGTTGATCACGGTGCGTTGCGCCATGGCCGACGAAACAACCGAAGCGCTGAGAGCGATAGCTGCTGCTGTGATGAAGAGTGATTTTCTGTTCACTGGATACTTCCCTCTTTATTGCCGATGAAACGTTTTGTTCCACCGGACTGGTTACAAACTGTCGCAACGCGGATTTTTGGTATTAAGTCCAAACCTCGATGCGTGTGGGGTCAACAATGCCGCTAATTCCCCTCGCGACGCAGACGTTCCTGCATCGTCTCATTGTTGGACCGGCCCCCGGGCGCGAAGGGTTGATCTAATTGACCTGACTGAAGACCCCGCAAGGGTGTGTTCATTTGGGTCTGCCCGAAGTTTGTTTGGCCGTCGGCCAATTGCGGCGACTGGGGTCTTTGTTGTGAGTGCGCATTTCGCTGCTGGCCTTGACCCATCCGCGATTCTTGCAGCCAAGGCGCAAGCGGGACGGAAGGCGGGGCCAAAGCAACTGGTGCCCTGTCAGAATAGTGGCTCGTTTGACGTGGGGCCGGCGCAGCTTGCGCGAATGGCTGGCTTGGCGCATTTTGCGGCGCAGCAACAAACTGACGTGTCATGGAGAAACACGGCGCGGCGTCGTCGCCATAAAGTCCTGCCGTAAACTCAAAGACCGAGCGATCAATAATGCTGCGGATGGCCATTTGGATCGGCTCATTCTTACGGCCGCCGAGCCCGATATCGATGGTATCGGAACCATTTGCTAGGACGGCCCCTAATTCACGCTGTTGGCCGCGTACCTGCTTGCGGTATGATTTGACCGCGATCACTTCGGTGGTTCGCGCATCGATCAAACGCAAATCCATCCCGACATCGACGACATAATCGCCATTGGTAGCAAAGAGAGAACCGCCTCTGTTGCCAGATCTGCTGATGGAAGCATCTTGGCCGCGGGATACAAGATTGTGGTTGTATTCGCTAATCCCACCGACGATATAAAGATCGACGCCTTGGATTTGGCCTTCCTGCGGTGTCCGGATCACGGTGGCGGAATCGCGCAAAAGTCGGTTGTTTGCAAAGTCCAGATCAACTTGGGTCACGCCGGTGTCAAAGCGCTCAATTACCCGCATACCAGCTTTCGAAACGGCAGTAATGGCCATTAATGTGGCCCCTTGAGTCAAGCGGCGACCCAGATACAGGTCATCAGCCCCGGTCATGTCAGTGATATGCCCAACGGCGACGCGCGGCGCGGGATAATCTTGGCTTCCTGCAATATCGGCAACGCATCTCAGAGCGGCTGTATAATCCGTCTGAGTTGTGGCGACCGGGCTACCCTTCAGCGTTGCAACGGGTGCAACGGGACCCTCAGTGGCACCAGTGCTCGCGCATCCCGCCAGCAACGTGCTCAGGGCGGTGCAGATTAAAAGGAGGCGAGTAGCTCGATTAGTACGGGACATAGGTTTCACCAATGCTGGCGCGCGATTTTATCGCGGCGCGTTTGAAGTCGCAGTCACACGACCATTATTGATTTGAGTGATCGAAATGGTGGAGTTTCGGACATTGCTGATCGAAACCAGGTTGCCAACAGCCGTTGTATTGGTCAGCGTGGAGCCGGGCAGGCGACCAGACCGTGTTGAGGCGGAAAGCTGGCTACCGAGGCCGCCATTAGGATCGGACAATCTAGCAGGTCCCGCTGAGCGCGAGCCGCCCAGGTCGACCGGCCGACCATTGACGACTAGACGAACGCCATTTTGATCGCGGCTTGGGAACCGATAAGCACTTGCCTCAACATCGGGTGTAACGCCGTAGGTCCGACGCATTTGATCGGCACCCTGCTGTTGAGCTGCCGCAAAACTTGGCGCCAAACACATCGCTGTCACAAAAATTCCAAGGAACTTCTTGTTGAAACCCCGAGGCTTTTTAGCGTGTACCATTCTGGAACATCCTATCCTATTAACGCTTTGGTAATGGGATAGAGAGCAACAGCCGTGCCATTGATATTTATGTAATTAAATCAGATATTTACAAAATGTTACACTTTGGTTACAGTCAGAATCTGTACCTAACTGGCTTTGCGTTTTACCTGAAACTGACCGTATGGCTTAAAACGGTACAGATAAGTGGGTACGATTGATTCAACGCTCTCTAAGCTGGTTACCCTGAGATCGGCTAAAGTCTTGGCGCCAGCACTTACCACATTGTCCGTTTTTAGCATGACTACTTGGTCGTCTGTCAGAGGTGGGCCGGCGAAAGGATAGAGCTTGAACACCGCATCCAGCACAGCGCCTAAAGGCTGCGCGATAAAGAATGGCAGAGGTGCCAAAAAGCGCGGCCGCTCAATTTCCTTTAAGATGTATTGCAGGACTTCTTTAAAGCTATAGACGCGTGGTCCGCCCAACTCGTAGGTGCCACCACCACTGTCGAGTGCATTGACCGCCGCTTCGGCGACATCACCAACATAGACTGGCTGAAACTTGGTGTGGCCGCCGCCAATCAAGGGCAAGGCAGGTGACATCCGTGCCATAGCCGCAAATTGGTTGAAGAAATTATCTTCAGGTCCAAAGATGATAGAGGGGCGCAGGATAGTGGCAGTGGGGATCAATTCGCGCACAGCCAATTCTGCTTCCCCCTTGGTGCGCCCATATTTGGAAGCCGATGCGGGGTCCGCGCCGAGCGCCGACATATGAATGAAACGGGTAATGCCCGCCTTGGCTGATTCGGCTGCAACGATCCGCGCGCCTTCCAACTGTGTGGCCTGAAAGGATTGCTTGCCCGTCTCATATAAAATGCCAACTAGATTGATGACGCCGGTAGCGCCTTCTAGCGCCCGCGCGACACTTTCGGGGTTGCGGACATTGGCTTGAACCAACTGAATCTGCCCAACATCACCCATAACCCGCAAATCTTGGCCTAAATGGGGGCGTCGCATCGCCACGCGCACGCGTTTGCCCGCTTTTGCCAGCGCGCGCACAATATAGCGGCCGACAAAGCCTGAGCCACCAAACACGACGATCACATCATTAGACATGGTTTTCCCCTACAATTCGACATCGGCATAGTCTGATAGGACCTTGTTTGTCGAGGGTTTGGGACACCCAATCAGCTTAACGCAGCGGTCGATTTGCCGCACCCCCCACCTTGCTGCTATAGGCCCGGCACACTAAGGCCTCCGCCACCTGATTTCGATCATGGGTAGATGGGGCCTCCACTGCAGATTTCCTCCCGGAGCATGACCCGTGACCACCCTTTCTGACGCGCCAGTTTCATCGGCTGCGCTACGCAATATTGCGATCATCGCCCACGTTGATCATGGCAAGACCACTCTAACCGACCAATTGTTGGCCCAAGGCGGTGCTTACCGCGAAAATGAAGCCCGTGCTGAACGCGCGATGGATTCCAACCCACAAGAAAAAGAACGTGGCATCACGATTTTGGCCAAGTGCACCAGCATTGTATATGGCCAAGGCGCTGACGAAGTCCGTATCAATATCGTCGACACCCCAGGTCACGCTGACTTTGGTGGCGAAGTTGAGCGCGTTTTGTCGATGGTGGATGGCTGTCTGCTTCTGGTCGATGCAACCGAAGGCCCAATGCCTCAGACGAAGTTCGTTCTGACGAAGGCTTTGGCACTTGGCCTGCGCCCCATCGTGGTTCTGAACAAAGTTGATCGCCCGACCGCCCGTCCGGATGAAGTTCTCGATGAAGTGTTTGAGCTGTTCATGGCGCTCAATGCCACCAATGAGCAATTGGACTTCCCATCGGTTTATGCGTCCGGCCGCGATGGCTGGGCCTCGCTTATGCTCGATGGCTCGCGCGAAAATCTGAACCCGCTGTTTGAGACCATTATTGAACATGTGCCTGCCCCGGACGCAGCCTTGCGCCGTGATGAGCCATTCAAAATGTTGGTGACCATGCTGGATTCAGACCCATTCTTGGGTCGTATTCTCACAGGCCGTGTTGAAAGCGGGCGCTTGACGGCTGGTACGGTCGTTAAAGGCCTCAGCATTGACGGCAAGACCATCGAGCGGTCGCGCATTTCTAAAGTGTTGGCGTTCCGCGGTCTGCGTCGTCAGCCGATTGAAGAGGCAGAAGCAGGCGACATCGTCTCTATCGCTGGTCTGTCCACCACCACCGTGGCAGACACGATTGGTGATATGGACGTCACCGAAGCCATTCACGCAACCCCAATCGATCCGCCCACCCTGTCGGTCACCGTTATGGTGAACTCAAGTCCGTTGGCTGGTCGTGATGGCGATAAAGTGCAAAGCCGCGTGATCCGCGATCGTTTGTTAAAGCAAGCCGAAACCGACGTGGCGATCAAAGTCACCGAGACCGCCGACAAAGACGCTTATGAGCTGCAAGGTCGTGGCGAATTGCAGATCGGCGTGCTGTTGGAAGGCATGCGCCGCGAAGGCTTTGAGATGTCGATCTCGCGCCCACGCGTTTTGACCAAGCTGGACGAAGATACCGGCCAGAAGATGGAGCCGCTGGAAGAAGTCGTCATCGACGTCGATGATGAATATGCTGGCGTCGTGGTTGAGAAGATGTCGATCCGCAAGGGCGAGTTGCAAGACATGCGTCCTTCAGGCGGCGGCAAAACGCGCGTTACCTTCTTGGCACCTGCCCGTGGTCTGATCGGCTATCACTCAGAATTCCTGACCGACACGCGCGGCTCTGGCATTATGAACCGCATCTTCCACAGCTGGACGCCTTGGAAAGGCAATATCAATGGCCGCCACAATGGCGCGTTGATTGCTAACGACAGCGGTAAGTCGGTGGTCTATGCCCTGTGGTATCTCGAAGAGCGTGGTGTCTTGTTCATCGATGGCGGCGAAGACGTCTATCAAGGCATGATCATTGGTGAAAACGCCAAGCCCGAAGACATGGACGTCAATCCGCTGAAGGAAAAGAAGCTGTCGAACGTGCGCTCGTCGGGCAAGGATGAAGCCATGCGCCTCACCCCGCCGCGCCGGATGACGTTGGAACAAGCGATTGCGTGGATCGATGACGATGAATTGGTGGAAATCACGCCTAAGTCGATCCGCATCCGCAAAATGGAACTCAATCCTGCCTTCCGCAAGCGTAAGCCCAAGGCCGATTGATCAGATCAAAAACATGAGTTTGGGGGCTTGAGGCAGACGTCTCAGGCCCCTTTTCATTTGGGGCTGGCGACGATTTTTGTATCGTGTAGCGTGGCAATTTCTGTATTAGAAAAGCCAATCTCGGTGAGGATTTCCAACGTATGCTCGCCCAAAATGGGCGCAGGGGCAGGAGCTAGGCGGTCTACCCCCATAAAGTGGATCGGGCTGCCGGGCATCAGATAGCTACCAATGCCTGGCTGGTTCAGCATCGCAAACATCGGATTGTCGAGGCTACAATCGGGATCTTCCTCCACGGCTTGCTTGAACGTCCGATACTGGCTCCACGTCACATCAGATCCTGCGAGGCTGGTTGCGATATCTGAGAACGTGCGTGCTTCAAAGAAGGGCTTAAGCAGCGCTGTAATGGCGTGACGATGGATAAAGCGTTCGCCTTCTTGGTCTAAGTCGGCATCAAGGCGCTGGCTCAAGTTTGCCATCTCCGCTTCTGTGCCCGTCGCGGCCTTTAGATTGCGCCATTGCCGGTCGGTGAGGGCAACAACCATAACCCTTTGACCGTCTTGGCACACAAAATCCTGCGCATAGGCCCCAAACAGCGAATTACCCATCTTGGGCCGGTCGCTGCCACTAATGCTGGCTTCCGCAATAATCCCAAGATTGCCCAGCATGGCGAGGGCGGTGTCCTTTAAAGCCAGTTCGATCAACTGACCCTTGCCCGTTTTCCGGCGATAACGGTCTGCTGCGATAATGGCCATAGCGGCCTGCTGCCCGGTGATACAGTCCCAAGCCGGCAGGGCATGGCCCACAGGCTCGGTGGAGCCTTCAGGCCCCGTTGCAGTCGGGAAACCGACTGCAGGGTTGACCGTATAGTCCACTTGCGGGCCACCATGACGATCGCCCAACACCGCCATCATGATCAGATCCTCACGATGCTGCTTAAGACCCTCATAGGACATCCAGCCGCGTAGACGCAGATTAGTGAGGAAGATGCCTGCATCCTCGCCAGGGCGACAAATCAAGCGGGTCAGGATCTCGCGCCCTTGAGGCGTGGTCATATCTACCGCCAGACTGCGCTTACCCTTGTTGAGGCCTGCCCAGAACAGGCTTTTCCCAGATTTGGTGATGGGCCAACGTTCGGCATCTAGGCCACCTTGCAAGCGATCAAAGCGGATTACATCGGCACCCATCTGCGCCAAAGTCATGCCAGCGAGCGGAGCGGCCACAAAGGCCGAACCCTCCACCACGCGCATGCCGTCCAAAATTCTATTCATTATGTTTCCCCCACCAACCATCATCGGATTGGTTTTTTGTTTTGTATGGGTCGCCGTCAGGCCCAGGTCATCTGGGCTTCCATGGTGACAGCTTGGTCGCCATTGGCGGCGTAAATCTGGGTGTTCGTCGGTTCAGACTGCGCGCCATTGAAACTTAGCGCGTCAAAATCGAACAAAGGGCGGACGCCCTTAAACCGGAAAGCCTGAGGCTTTCGGTCTGGTTGTTCCAGGCAGGCAAAATGAAAGCCGAGAATGGCCTGCAGGGGGCCGTGGACCACAAGGCCGGGGTAATTCTCAACCCCCATCGCATAATCGCGGTCATAATGGATGCGGTGGCCATTGAATGTGAGCGCTGAGAAGCGAAACAGAAGAACGGGGTCGAGGGGGACATCATGGTGCCACGTACAGGCTGGCAATGGCACCGGCTCTGGCGGGGTGAAGACCTTGGGAATATCCATATAGACGATGTCTTGTTCTTCTTCATAAGCAAGGATCGCGTCCACCCGAATTTCATGGCGGACCGTAACAAAGAACATGGTGCCTGCGCGCCCCTGCTTCTCGTTGATCTTTAAAATCGTCGAGGTCTTTGTCGCGCGGTCACCAATATGCAGGTCATGGTGAAAGGTGCAGCGACTGCCAGCCCACATACGACGGGCTAAGGTAATCGGCGGCAAAAACCCACCGCGTTTGGGATGGCCGTCTGGGCCGATTTGACGACTGGGAGCACGCGGCAAGAAATAGAGCCAATTCCAGACTGGCGGTAGGATGGCGCCCTCCGCAGCAAAGTTTTCTGGGTCCAAGTTTAGGGTTGCCGCCAGCCCTTGTGCCGGGCCGGGGGCAAGTATTTCTTCAAGTATTTCCTGTCGTCCCAACCAGTTTGTAATGGGTTCCTGTGTCATCACCGCGCCCCCGTTGGAAAGCTGTTCCAACAAAAGGCGGCAGCGTTCACGAGCCAGAGATCATGGCCACAGGCCTCGCACAAGGCACAACGTGCCAGCTCATCACCCTGTGGACGGCTTGCCTAAAGCCTTTCAATCTAACAAAAGTGAACCTCTTTGCTGAACCTCAGCCTATCCAGCCGAAGGCGTAACACAGCCTCGGACCACATTGGGTTGTGCGGGGCGCGGGTTTAGCTGCCTGTCTCGGCTCAGCATTTTCAAGATGACTATCCACAGAGGAGGTAGGGTACCCCTAACCGATCCGTATGCCTTGCCGCGAGGCGCACGGTAGATTTCATTGTGTAAGATCGGTGTTTTGGCCGCGATCTGAGTTTCAATCTTGGCCGCACAATGAACGAGTCGCCCCTCCCCCGGGAGAGGGAGGGGCTCAATAGCTACCAGATCCGGACCCGGTTTTCTGGTGCGACATAGAGTTTGTCGCCTGGCTTCACATTGAACGCCTGATACCAAGCGTCGGAGTTTTGGACCGCCCCGTTAACCCGGAACTGCGCCGGCGAATGAGGGCCGGTTTGGACTTGGTTACGCAGGGCTTCTTCGCGTTGTAGGGCCCGCCAAACTTGGCTCCAAGCCAAGAAGAAGCGTTGATCGCCCGTAACACCTTCCAAGACAGGCGCTTTCTTGCCATTCAGCGACAGCTTATAGGCCTGATAACCTACAATCACGCCGCAATGGTCGCCAATATTCTCACCAAGGCCGAGTTGGCCATTGAGTTTCAGGCCAGGCAAAGGTTCAAAAGCGCTATATTGGGCAACCATCTTTGCCCCAAGCGCCTTAAACGCCGCCACATCCGCTGGTGTCCACCAATCGCGCAAGACGCCATTCTCATCATATTTGGCACCTTGATCATCAAATCCATGGCCCATTTCGTGCCCAATAACGCCGCCAATGCCACCGTAATTGATCGCAGGGTCTGCGAATTCATCAAAGAACGGCGGTTGTAGAATGGCTGCGGGGAACACAATCTCGTTATAGCTGGGATTGTAATAGGCGTTCACCGTCTGCGGTGTCATGAACCAACGCGTCTTGTCGGTCTTCTTTTTCAGATCCTCGAGGTCATTTTTGATTTCAAACGCTTGCACGCGGCGATCATTGCCCAGCGGGTCACCGGCCTTGATCTCCAAGGAACTATAATCGCGCCATTTATCTGGATACCCAATCTTGGGATTGAAGGTTGCCAGTTTGCGTTGCGCTTTCACCTTTGTTTCCGGCGACATCCAAGTCAGGCCATCGATGCGAACCTTGAATGCTTTGCGCAGGTTTTCGACCAGCACCAACATCTTGGCTTTGGCCGTTGGACTAAAGTGGCGCGCCACATAGACTTGACCAACGCCCTCGCCCAAGGCCCCATTGATGGCTTGAGTTGCCCGCTTCCAGCGCTCACGCTGAACGGGTTGCCCATTCAACGTCTTTCCGAAAAACTCAAACCGCTCATCATCAATCGCCTTAGGCAGCACGCTCGCGCTGGAGGAGAGCAGATGATAGGTTAAATAGGCCTGCCAAGTCTCAACTGGGGTCGCTCTGAACAATTTCGCCAAGGGGCCAATTGCAGAGATTTCGCGGACAACGCACTCTTGGATATCATTGAGTTGAGCGGCACCTAGACCAACGGCCCATGGGAAGTCTGGCGCAATTTCGTCTAATTGCGCACGGGTCTTCAAATTATAGGTTTTGGTGCGGTCCCGGCGATCAGTGATATTCCAATGGAGTTTGGCAATTTCGGTTTCCAAGGCCATGATTGCGGCTGCTTTGGCCTCGCCATCCTTTTGCCCAGCCAGGCCCAGCATCTTGGCGATATGAACCGGATATTTCTCGCGCAGCGTTTTGAAGCGCGCGTCGTCTTTCAAATAATAATCCCGCTCTGGCATGCCCAAGCCGCCTTGGCCGATTGAGACAAGATAGCGGTCTGGATTGCCGGCATCTGGTCCAATGCCCCAACCGATAGGGGATGGTGTGGGGAGGTCGATCTTACCAAAAAGGGCCGCAATATCTTCATGGGTCTTCGCTGAATTGATCAGATCAATCTCAGGCTGGATAGGGGCAAGGCCTGCGGCTTCAATGGCATCGGTATCCATCATGGAGCGATAGAAATCGCCAATCTTTTGTTCGATAGAACCAGGCGCACTCTTTTTGGCGGCGAGTTCGTCGATGATCGCGCGAACGTCAGCTTCGGCTTTCGCGGCTAATTGATCAAAAGCACCCCAACGGACCCGGTCGTTTGGAATGGGGTTGTTCTTCATAAATGTGCCGCCGCCATATTTCCAGAAATCGTCACCCGGCTTAACGCTCAAATCTCGACCGGCCATATCAAAGCCGAATGTTCCGATTTTTGGCTTATTGGTCGCCGCCCAAACAGAGTCCGATAGGCCTGCCTGCATGGCGATCGCGACACCCATGCCGCCTGCACTGGAAAAGAGAAACCCACGTCTATTCATTGTTTTGCCCCCGCATTGATCTTTGAAACTCATTTGAGTCAGCCTGTCGCTTTTGACAGTGCCTGTCAAATTGTCGAATTAACTTGCAGCAAGGTTTGCCAAACAAGTCCAGTCGGGCAACGATGAGGGTGAGTAGCTGATGCAGCACGCGTTCACGGAGGTAAAGCCATGTCACAAAACATAGGGCCAGCAGATGTTGCGGTTATCACGGGTGGGGCCTCTGGTATTGGCTTAGCTTTAGGCCAAGTGCTTGCTGCAAAGGGCGCGGCAGTTGTGCTGGCCGACATTGAAGGGCCGAAGGCCGAAGCTGCCGCCCAAGCGATCCGCGATCAGGGCGGGGCAGCACTTGGCTGTTTTGTCGATGTGGCTGACCCAGCATCTAACCAAGCGCTTGCAGACTTTGCGTTTGAGCGATTTGGCCGGGTGACCTTGGTGTTCTTGAATGCGGGTATTGGCGCTGGCGGGGCGATCCACAAGGCCTCTCGCGCGAATATCACTTGGACCTTTGAGGTCAATGTGATGGGAACAATTGATGGCGTGCGCGCCTTTGCGCCCCGTCTGCTTGAGCAGGTTATCCCGTCACGTCTGGTGATAACGGCCTCAGAGCATGGTTTGGGTCTGCCGGTGCGCGGTGGCCAAGCAACGCCGTATACAGCGTCAAAACATGCCTTGGTGGGCCTCGCTGAGGCGATGGCGCGCGATTATGTCGACACGCCTTTGGCTGTGTCCGTGCTGTGCCCGGGGTTGGTGGTCTCAGAAATCTGGAATGGGTTTCGCAATCGCCATGAAAAATTCGGCGGGCCACGTCAGTTCGATGAAGCGTTTGGGCGCGAGAACCAAGCGGGTCTTCCTGCCTCTATCGCGGCAGAGCGTATCTTGCGCGGCGTTGAGGCGGATGAATTCTTCCTCTTCACCCATGGTCGCGATATCGCCGAAGTGGCTAGGCCGCGTGCAGAAGCGATCGAGGGTGCCTTGGCGCGCTTTTGGGCGCGCGAAGGCGATCAAGCCTAATTTGCTTCACCCGCTCAAACCAAGAGGGCCTGAGCGGGTGTAAGCGGGTATCTTATGAACGGCCGCGACGTGGCACGAAGGTGCTGTCACCACCGCGACCGACATTAGCGCCACCCCGTGCGCCCGAGCGCCCGAGACTGACCGGCTTGCCACCGAAGGTCTTCTTACCTGCAGCTGGCTTGCCCGACTTGCGATCATCGGTACGACCTTCAATGCGGGCTTCCCCGCGTGGGGCAGGGCCCTTGCGTGGGGTGTAATCGCGCTGGCCTTGGCCATTACGATGGCCAAACGCTTCGCTGCGCGCTTCATAGGTGCGTGGACGATCCCCTTGTGGACGATCGCCCCGAGGACGGTCATCACGAGGACGGTCATCACGAGGACGGTCAGCATAGGAACGATCATCACGAGGCCGATCGTTACGCGGACGATCTTGGAAGCTGCGCTCTTCGCGTGGCTTTGAATGGAACGGCTTGTCAAAGCGCGGACGCTCTTCACGGCCTGTATCGGCTACGGGGCGTACATAGGCTGGACGTTCAGCGGCTTCAGGTGCACGGGCACCAAAGCGGTTTTCTTCGCGCTGTTGTGGACGGCCTTCATTGAAGACAGAACCTGTCGCGAAATTGCCAGCGCGAGGACGACGGTCACCGTCATCGCTGCGGTCGCGGTTGGAATATTGACCACCACGAGGCCCTGGACGGCCACCGCGACCACCTTCGCGGCCACCATCGCGCGCACCAAACTTGCCATCGCGACGGGGATCGTTGCGGGGTTCGTACAACATTTCCTTTGGACCTGTGCGGCGCAGCACGCCGATCACATCGCCATGCGCATTGGTTGGCGCGCTCAGCGTGTTGGAGGCTTCGCCAACGGTTTCCACAAAGATGGCTTCGCCATCTTCATCATACTGAACTTCAGCTGGCTTAGGGGCCGCAGGACGAGGTGCCTTCATCAAATTGGCTGGGTCCATCTTAGTGATGGACTTTTTGATCAAGCGCTCAATCTGGCGCAAATTGTCCCGCTCATGAGGTGCACAGAAGGAGATCGAGATCCCTTCAGCGCCAGCACGCGCCGTCCGGCCAATCCGGTGGACATAGGCTTCAGGTACGTCTGGCAGGTCAAAGTTGAACACATGGGTCACGCCATCAACGTCAATCCCGCGTGCAGCCACATCGGTACATACCAACAGACGGGTGTGGCCTTTGCGGAAGCGCTCCAGCGCATGCTCACGCGCATTCTGGCTCTTATTGCCATGGACGGCATCAACCGACATGCCTTGTTGCTCTAGCTTATCGAGCACCTTTTCAGCGCCATGCTTGGTGCGGACAAAGATCATGGCGCGCTTAACTTCGGGCTCATGACAAATGGATTCAAGCAATTGCTGCTTGTTCACTTGGCTGGACAGGATCAAACGCTGGTCGACGCGCTCTGCAGCCGACGACAAAGGCGCGACTTGAATACGCTTTGGGTCGGTCAGCAATTCTTCAGCGAGGTGGGCGATTTCCTTCGGCATGGTGGCCGAAAACAGGCTCGTTTGACGCGCCTTCGGGATTTCACCGACGATCAGACGGATTGGCTTGATAAAGCCCATGTCCAGCATTTGGTCGGCTTCGTCCAAGATCAGATGCTCCACCATATCAAGGCGGATGGCGCGCTGCTTCATCAGGTCAATCAAGCGGCCGGGGGTGGCGATCAGGATGTCGACACCACGCTCCATCGAGCGGATCTGCTTGCGGATGTTTGCCCCACCATAGACCAAAGCGCCGGACAGGCCGACGAACTTGCCATAGGTGCGCAAGCTGTCGGCAATCTGGCCAGCCAATTCGCGGGTTGGACACAGGATCAGCGCGCGGCAAGCGCGTGCGCCAGCATGAATGCGGCGTTCGCTCAAATGGTGCAGCAAGGGCAGCGCGAAGGCTGCGGTCTTGCCGGTGCCGGTTTGGGCGAGGCCCAAAATGTCGAGCGATTGCATGGCCGGTGGAATGGCCTGCATTTGGATGGGGGTAGGATGCTCATAGCCTTCGCCTGCGATGGCGTTCAAGATAGGCTCAGCAAAGCCGAAATCGGCAAAAGTAGTCATGGTTTAGTCGTCTTTCACACGTCAAAGCGTGCAGTATCGCCCCCGTATCTTGGGGTGCGCGCACGCGTCTGGGACGGACCTGACCTTGAGTTGCTTCAAGTCAGGCGCGCCAAATAGGGCTTACCTTCGCCCGGTGTGACCTCGCGAAACTAGACACGGTCACTTGCAACGCCCAGACGGCGGAAAGCGATGAAAGAGCCATTGTGGCTCTGATGTGGGACGTGCACTTAAACTCGGGCAGATCGGGGGGGCAAAAGCCCCTCACACCTGACTTAGCTGCCGAGTGCTTCCAGGATCGTTTTCGCACAAAGTACCATTAAAACGAGTGAAGCCAAGGCAAACACCGCGAAGCGCGCAGCCACCAAATTAACGGTCGCTTGCACCAGCGAATGCAGTACACGAAGGGCCACATAGCCCCAAGCGAGCTGAATTGAAAGCCCATCGGCCCAATTTCCCACATGCGCAGCCAAAGCCAACGCGTAAAACAGGGTCGGTTGCTCGTGCAAATGGTTATAATTATGTGCGATTTGCGCCACTTTTAGCGGTAAAGCGTCCAAACTACCCGGAATTGCAGCCCCTTGCGGGTCAATCTTGTGTTTTTGCATAGCTGGTAGTCGGGTGGCATACATCCACACCCACATGACCATAGTCCAAGCAATCAGCGCCAAAATTGGTAGTAACATCGCAAGCCCTCCCCAGAGCATTTGTTTATGGGCAGCAGTCTAGAATGGGATTGGTCGAATGGGAAGGTGGCGTAAGCGCAAAGGGTTTAATTGCGGTCTAAGGGAAGGACTTTGGAGGGCGGGAGATCTACTTTCCCGCTAAGGCAATCCCGCGCGCTGGTGCGACCTTAGCGTCGCGATGGCTCTTGGTCTGACAGATGGATAAGCTGGAAACTTGGGCTCACGCTTTTGCTTGCCAATCGCATCGGGCAGTCGCATGGTGGGTGAAAATCACATTCTGGGGGGCATTATGCGTTCACTACTTTTATCGACTGTTTTGGCTTGTGTGGCCGTGGGGTCTGCTCAGGCGCAGACCCCATCAGCGGCGTCACCGGCTACTTATATCCATGTGGGTCGGCTGATTTCTGAGCCCGGTACAGCTCCTACAACGGCAAAGACGCTGATTGTGCGCGATGGCAAGATTGAGGCCATTCGCGACGGCTATGTCGCCCCATTGGCCGGTGCCAAGCTCGTCGACCTTAAGGCCAAAACGGTGATGCCTGGCCTGATCGACAGTCACGTCCATCTGCTATCTGAGTTATCGTCTTCGAGCCTTTTGAATGAAGTAACTAAGGAAGAGAGCGATCTGGCCTTGGATGGCCTGGTCAATGCGCAAAAAGCCTTAAAGGCTGGCTTCACGACCGTGGTGGATTTGGGTGCCGATGGGCATCACACCATTTTCGCTTTGCGCGATCAATTTGCCGCTGGACGATTGCTGGGTCCACGTATCTTGGCTGCAGGTGCCGCCATCAGCCCCACGGGCGGGCATGCTGATGTGCATGGTTTCCGGGAAGATATCATGCATGTGATTGGCCCAGAGAGCGTATGCAATGGTGTCGACGATTGTCGCAGGGCAGTTCGTGAACAGGTCAAAGCGGGCGCAAATATCATCAAAGTTACGGCCACTGGGGGCGTCTTGAGCAATACGGCCAGCGGCCTCAGCCAGCAATTCTTTGATGATGAGCTCAAAGCCATTGCCGATACAGCGCACCTCTTGGGCAAGACCGCTACTGCACATGCCCATGGCAAGGGCGGCATTGAAGCGGCTCTGCGGGCGGGCTTTGATAGTATTGAGCATTCGAGCTATGCCGATGCAGAAACCTTCGCCCTCTATAAGGCCAAAAATGCGTGCATCGTGCCAACTATTTTGGCCGGTACAACAGTGACAGAGATGGCCAAAGCCGGTGGCACCTTGACGGGTGCGCAAGCGGCCAAGGCTTTGACGGTCGGACCACTCATGATCAATATGTTGAGCCGCGCACGGGAAGCAGGCGTCTGCGTGGTGTTTGGTACCGACAGCGGTGTGTCCCGTCATGGCGATAATGCGCGCGAGTTTGAGCTGATGGTGCAAGCAGGCTTCACCCCAGTCGAAGCGCTGCGGAGTGCGACGGTAGGTGGCGCCGCGCACCTTGGCTTATCCGACCAGATCGGCACTTTGGCACCAGGAAAAGCCGCAGACCTAGTCGCTGTGACAGGCGATCCATTGACCGACATTTCCCTGATGCGCAGAATTGAATTTGTGATGGTGGGTGGCCGGATCGCCAAGGAATAGGGGGAGGAAATATCCCTTCAGTCCTCACTCTGTCATCCCGGACGACGTAAGCCGAGTCCCAGACCTCATGCCGCAAAGTCCTTGGGGGTCCCCGCTCTGCGCTACCGCTCCGGCGGGGATTGTCTGTTTGTGATGTGTAAGTATGGTTGGGCTGGTTAGGCAATTTGGTGGGTGGCCGCCCACCAAATTGCCGACGTTGGTACGACCGTGCGGGGATCGGGTTT
>VYLP01000050.1_pt1 | contig 78250 bp, 69 predicted proteins | sample 5114311 | NCBI WGS metagenome assembly VYLP01 (sample SAMN12291775, study PRJNA351875) | freshwater metagenome | isolation source: freshwater lake | place: USA: Michigan, Lansing Lake | collected 2013-08-14 | reverse complement strand
CAACGTCCTACTCTCCCATTGAGCGAACCCAATAGTACCATCGGCGATGAGAAGCTTGACTTCCGTGTTCGGAATGGGAACGGGTATGGCCTTCTCTCCATAATCACCAGGAGTAATTACCATACTGCTGGTGACGAGCTCAGAGTCAAGCCTCTTAATAAAAAATGATTCGAATTTTTACATTCCGATATCGTAAGTTACGCCAAATTTGATTCCAGAAATTTTGATCCTTTCTTCATTTGTTGTGGAGAGATACTGACCTAATGTGGCGATTTCACTTATACCGTTCGATCCAATCACGAACGAGAGAGGAGATTCACCTTTGGTTTGGATTCTTTCCTGATCTAAGGATGCGAACAAACGAAGATTTTGACCGATTCTATAACTGCCACCTAAGGATAGTTTTTGTGAAGAGAAAACATATCCGCCGTTAGAAAAAGCATAACCTACAGCACCGTTCGAAATGGTGATCATTTCGCTATTGTATTCACCTTTCGTTCGAAATAAAAACGGTCCATACACGAGCATATCGGCAAAAAGGGTTACATCCGCATTCAAATCATATTCAAATGAGGCTCCCAAAAGCCCAGACATAGCCCTAGTCGCTACATTTTGTGTTCCGTAAAAAACTGGATTGCCAGCGCCTAGATAGGTACCGTCAAAATTCTGTGACATGGTTCTTAATACATACTTTGGTAATATTCTAAAATTCGGTAGTATGTTCAAGGTTACACCTAAATTGATGTCGCTAAAGCCCAGGCCGGATCTACCATCTTTGATTCCGATTCCTGCAGGGTATATCGACCTCCATTCATTGTTTCGACCAAAGGCATTCAAGTGTAACCCGACGAATGCATTGGCTAGGAGCCCGCTCCCGAGTGAATGGTAATAATCCGCACCGAGTTGATTGATTAGGCTCAATCCTCCTGTTCCCTTCCAGTCTTGGTTGATTTGGGCTCCAAAGTAATCTGCGAATGTAGTTCTTTTTTCTATGTCCGTCTTGAAAGACCCTAAGAACAAACCTCCACGCAATCGTAACGCATTCCCTTCCACTTTCCCTTGCGCAGAAAGCACTGACGTAAGGAAAAAAAGAATAAAAACGATGGTTTTGATCCTATTTGTTATCATATATATTTACCTACTCACTCGTACCAGTGCTGGAACGATCCCTTTGAGACAAGGAGAAAAAAATCAATTTCCTAACACTGTTAAATGAAATATTAGTGCAGCATGCAATAAAAAATCATTCGAAAGCAATCAATTTGGATTGAATGAAATTTCGATATCTGTTGGAATTACACAATCAATTCTCGGCATCAGGCAACATTGACAAATTTAAGGACGTATTCATGAATTTTAATTGGTTAGAATGGTCTTATCATTCCATCGGTGTGTTTGCAGCGTTTGTCATTATACTCATCATGAGTGTTTTCCTTCTCACAAAGCGGGACAAAACCACCGCTACATGGGCTTTGGCCGCAATGTTTACAGGCTATGGTCTTATGCTTTTGGGTTATGTCCTTGCCTATTCAGTCAATGCCCCTTGGGGAGCATACCACCGTTTTGTAACGATGTGCGCACTCTTTGGCAATGCAGGGATGATTTTATTTGTGTATACCTTCCCAAGGTTCGATAAACCGAAAGAAGCAAAAATTGCGATCCCGATTCTTTTAACTCTTATATTTATTGCCTACTTGGAATTTGTTTTTACTGGTTTAAAACTAGAGATAATCTATAATTACACGGCTCACTTCTATACCATCGATTACGGTGCAAACCAGGCAGTCATTCTTCTCATCACGCAAGCGTTTCCACTAACAGTACTCATTCGAAGAACGATCAGCTATTCAGAGTATGACGGTTTCTTTTCAAAATGGCTCACAAAACCGAATACAGGCTCCGAACTTCCTCTTCACTATCTAGCTCGTTTTTTGGTAGGTTGGATCAAATTTATCAATCCAAAAGGTAAAGATGCACATGCCTGCAAAAGTTTTTCCAAAGCGATTATCATATTTCTCGTCATAGCAGTTACAAATGTTCTCAATAAACTAGGTATCATCTCTTATGATGTCTACGCATTTATATATGCGAATGTTACCTTACTTATATGTTTTTACTTTATGATCACCTATATCAACAATTCACCAGAACCTACTACTTTTATGGTGAAATTGGTTGGAGTGAGCCTTGTAACCGTACTACTCGTATTAGGTCTTGTTGGAAATATTACATTAACACTTAGCGAAGAAGAATATGACAGCCAAAAAAGAGCCGAAATCTTAGGATCAAAACTTTATATCATCGATAAGAAGTTTAGCTTCATTTCCGAAGATATTGAATACATCATTCAAAAGCCTGCAAAAACAAGTGTATTTGAAGAAGATTTGAAATTAGCTTATGCAAGACATCCCGAATCATTTACGTTAGAGACGGTCAAAAGAGATGATAAAAAGAACAAAGACCTTCTTTTAAAAGAAACTTTAACAAAAATTTTAAAAGCGAATGGTAGAAACATCACAAAGGACATACCTACTCCCGAAGAAACCAAGGAAGCTATTCTACAATTCCAAAAATCAAGACAGTATAAAAATTTGGAAAAGTCTTATGCTGAAGACCTAACTAGGCTCTATCGAACAGCAGGGGAACGGTATACTCATTACGATTTTACCAATGGTGATATAAAATACGAGGTTGGCTTTTCTTACAACGAATATCGCAAACATACAAATGACAATGCGATCAAACTCATCTATATCATTTTCCTTACAACGTTGATGATCATCATCGTATTCCCAAGATTTTTCCTATCAAGTCTTGTAAAACCCCTCAACGATCTTTTAAAAGGTGTAACAAAAGTAAACGAAGGAAATCTGGACATCAAAGTACCAATCAAAGTTCAAGATGAGATTGGTTTTCTATCTGGTTCTTTCAACTCGATGGTTGACTCTATCAAACAGGCAAGACAAGAACTTCAAGACTATGCTGAAAATCTTGAAGAGAAAGTAAAAGAACGCACAAAAGAAGTGCAAGAAAAGATGGAAGAAGTTCAAAAACTCAAAGTCCAACAGGACGGGGATTATTTCCTTACTTCTCTCTTAGCAAAACCTCTATTCTTTAATGCGAATAAATCAAAATTAGTACCCACAGAATTTTTGATCCGACAAAAGAAAAAATTCGAATTCAAAAATAAGACCGCAGATTTGGGTGGTGATATCTGTATCACTGGAACTCTCAAGTTCGGTACCCCTGACAATTACAAATCCTACATCCTTGCAATGAATGGTGATGCGATGGGGAAATCGATGCAAGGTGCCGGTGGTTCTCTTGTGATGGGTGTCGTATTCAATGCGATCATGTCAAGATCAGCATCAAACAAAAAAGTCCTAAATATGAAACCAGACGAATGGCTAACAGACGTTTACCATGAAGTCAATTCGGTATTCAAATCATTCAATGGAACGATGGTTATCTCAGCAACGGTCATCCTCATCGAAGAAAAGACAGGTGAAATGTTCTACTTTAATGCAGAACACCCTGCCACCATTTTATATCGAGATAAAAAGGCGAGTTTCATCGAACAAGAATTATTGCTTAGAAAGTTGGGTCAAGAATCAGAGTTTGCTTTTCAGGTCTATCAATACCAACTTATGCCGGGTGATGTTCTGATTTTAGGATCAGATGGTCGAGATGATATTGATCTAACACCAAATCAAGATGTGAGAACCATCAATGAAGATGAAAATGCAATCCTTGAGATTGTAGAAAATACGGATGCAAATATTTTTGAAATGGAGACAGTTCTAAAGGCCAAAGGAACCATCACTGATGATTTATCATTCCTGCGACTTGATTTCCAACCACAAGGTGTTCGGGATGAAATTCACAACATCCAAGAACAACCAATATCTTACAAATTTGAAGAACAAGAATTGGAGATCCGAGAAGAAGATGAAAATCAACTCGATCTAGCAGAAGTATACCAAGAAAGTAAAAAGTTGTACAGAGAAGGTCAAGTGAACGAAGCTTTAGAAGTTTTGGTCAAAGCACATTCGATAGAACCAAACAATCAAAAACTAAACAAACTACTTGGACTTATGAGCTTCAAAGGCAAAGATTATGCAACTGCTGTAGATATTTTAAATCAATATCTTCAGATGGATCCGGATACCGAAGAGATGTGGTATTATCTATCACTATCACAAAAGAAATTGGGAAGGTATCTTTCTTCATTAGAGGCATCCAAAAAAGTATATGAAATCCATCCTGACAACGTAAATAATCTCGTTAACTTATCAGATTTGAATCGGTTGACGGGTAAATATGATGACGCAAGGCTATTTTCAGAGAAGGCGCTTCAACTTGATCCAAAAAACCAAAATGCGAGAAAGATTTTGAAATACCTTGAAAAAGTTTAAACAAGTGTAATGTGATCGCGCGCGATGCGGGCTTTTTCTCTGGCGTTTTCCAGAGTGTCCGCTGTCGCTAGAGCCACACCCATTCGTCTTTTCCCAGTTACTTCTGGTTTTCCGAACAACCGCAAATCAATGCCGGCTCCCTCTAAGGCTTTCTCGACACCTTTGTACTGAGGAGATTTTGTTTCACCCGTAAACAATATTGCGGCAGAAGCAGAAGGTGGATTGTAAATGATATTCGGAATGGGCAAACCGAGAAGAGCACGAACATGAAGACAAAATTCAGAAACATTCTGACTGATCAGAGTGACAAGTCCTGTGTCATGTGGCCTAGGTGAGACTTCGCTAAAAAACACTTCATCTCCCTTAACAAATAACTCAACACCAAACAGACCATATCCGCCAAGGCCGGTTGTTACTTTTTCTGCGATCCATTTTGCTTTATCCAAAGCTATGTCCGTCATTGATTGTGGCATCCAAGATTCAACATAGTCGCCATGAATCTGTTTGTGGCCGATGGGATTGACAAAAGTTGTGCCACCTTTATGACGGATGGTCAATAGAGTGATTTCAAAATCAAAAGAGATAAACTCTTCAATGATCATTCTACCTTTGCCTGCCCTTCCGCCAGATTGCCCATAATCCCAGGCATCTTGGATCTCTGAAGAATTGCGGATCAAACTTTGTCCCTTTCCAGAGGAACTCATAATCGGTTTCACTACACATGGAATTCCTATTTCAGATACACATTTACTAAAATCCGAAAAGTTATCAGCAAACAGATATTTGGATGTCTTGAGACCAAGTTCTTTGTTGGCGAAATTACGTATCCCTTCTCGGTTCATTGTTAAATTCACAGCCTTTGCGCTAGGAACAATATGAAAGCCTTCTGATTCTAATTTAACGAGGGTTTCTGTATGAATGGCTTCAATTTCAGGGACTATAAACTGCGGTCGGATTTCACGCAAAGTTTGTTCAAGGATAACGGGATTCAACATATCGATGACACGATATTCATGAGCAATCTGCATGGCAGGTGCATTCGGGTATCTGTCGATCGCGATGACATGCACACCCAATCTTTGGGCTTCAATAGCCACTTCTTTGCCCAGTTCTCCTGAACCAAGTAAAACCAATTTTGTAGCCGACGTTGTGAAAGGAGTGCCAAAATATTCCATAGACATACAGAGATTTATTTTTGTTTTAAAATTCAACAGAAAATAATCTGCCATTATGCAACAAGCCCTCATCATCGGTGCCACTTCTGACATAGCGATTTACATTGCCAAAAATTTGGCGAAACGAGGCTTCAACCTTTATCTCACTGGACGGGATCAAATCAAACTAACGAGCCTAAAAGATGAAATCGAAAAAAACTTTGGGAGATCAGTTGAATGTTTTTACTTTGATATTACCGATTTTTCTTCGCATACGGTCTTCTATTCATCATTGCCTATCAAACCAATTATGGTTTTCTGTTGCGTTGGCTATTACGAAGATCAAGTTCTGGCAAGGCAAAAGCAAAGCGAACTACTAACAACAATTAATGTCAATTACGCGGGCGTGCTTTCCATCCTAAATGTAATATCAAATGATTTTGAGATACGTGGCTCTGGAAGTATCACTGCAATCAGTTCAGTCGCTGGCGATCGCGGAAGACAACTCAACTATATCTATGGAAGCACAAAGGCAGGACTTACAACTTACCTCTCCGGCCTTCGCAATCGATTATTCAAAAAGAAGGTCCATGTAACAACTATTCAATTGGGTCCTGTATATACAAAGATGTCACAAGGACATAAGCTCATTCCTTGGCTCACTCTTCAGCCAGAGGTCGCCGCAAAAAAAATAGTAGATGCTGGTATTTCAGGTAAAGGCTCTGTTTATATTTTTTGGCCTTGGCGCTTTATTATGCTCGCCATCAAATGGATTCCAGAAGTGATATTTAAACGATTGGGTGCGTTTTAGATCAAATATTTAAGTATAACAAATATTAAATTAATCTTTCCATATGATTTTTGATATGCAATGAATGCGCTAAATCATACTTTTTCTTCGAGAGCATTCCATATGCAAAATGAGGTAAAAGATTTTTCTCCTCAACATTTAAAAAAGAATCTATCGCTTTCAATAGTCGATCCAGACCATACTTAAGATCAATAGGATCGAGTAATGGTTCACAACCAGGAATGGGAGCTTCCAAACCATGATTCATTTTATTTTTTAAGAAAAAAATTAGAAATACAACCTTACCAATGGTCATACGAAAGAGTGTTGGCTTCATTGATGGAAACCCATGGAGTGAATACTCAATGCTCTGGGCACAATGAGCAAATACTTTCCCCGCACTCCAGCCTCCATCGAATCTAATGGAGGATGCCGATTTTTGCATCTGCAAAAGTAAGTCTCGAATCTCAATGAGATTTGTGGTTCCAGACCACTGACTTGAGAGAGAAATTGAATTCTGATTGGTCATTGGTGATCCTTTTTTTTGAGGTTAGGATTCCAATTGAAATTGGAATAAAACTAAAATTCAATACTTTTTTGGCTGATTCTGGCGATAGATCGCATTGGAAAGGATGATGCCCGATAAGGAAACGATCTCTAGACGAATGTAGGTATCTTCTTTTGTAAATTGATAAGCCGCTTTGCTTACGCTTGGATCAATTTGCTTAAAATCTCCATTTTTTCCGATCCAACGAATTTCCATATAACGTTCATTTGACTCGAGAGTTACTAAATTCTTTGAATCGATACGAATATTGGGTAAAGATGGGCTTTCGGGATCTGCAAAGTATTTTTTAATACAGAAAAAAGAACCGCGCTTTAAATCCTCAAGAACCATAGCTTCACTTGCTCTTCCTTTCGATGTTACAATATACCTTTTTAAATTCTCACTCTTTCGGCCTCTTTGCAATAGTATGGTCTGTAGTAAATCTTTCCAAATTGGTTGATCAAACTTTTGAATGGTAGCTTCTGCGAAATAATGCAAATCATCTCCCGCCATGCAATGCACATTCCTTCCTTGATCCAAAAGTTGAGTTAATATTTTCGCATTATCTCCAAATGGAGAAAAAACTTCGATCGCATTATAATGATCAATTTCCAAAAGATCTTCCGCGGAAAAAGACCTGTTCAAGGAAGGGTGAGAAACAATGACATAACTTCCTTGTTTTTGCATTTCATTGAATGTCCAACTAACATTTAGTCTACGTGCATAGAATGGAAAATAATCTGGGACAATTGCCCTACCGCCTATACCTAATGCATGTCGTTTTCTCAAATTTCGACCCATTTCATATCCGTGAATCAGGTCAGAACTTTTATCATCTGAGCGCATGTCCCCGTAATCGGTAATCCCAATCATTGAGTAACCGTTCGCAGTGTACACCTGCCTGATCTCATTTACACTGTGTCTTTCGGGAGTATACCAAGGATCGTTTGAATGGAGATGGATGGCTATTTTTTCATTGGATTCTTTCCATTCATAATCTTGATAAGGATTAAAAATAAAGTCACCCTGAAAAGGAGAGGTCGATTGTTTGGGAACGATCAAAGTTACAACGACGTAGATTTGGTAGACCGAGAGAAGAAAAAGAAAGACCAAAATTGAAAAAAAAAGAATCACTCGTTTTCTAATGATCTTAGTATATTTTTTATTTTTTTCACTATCTCGTGTCATCTGCTGTATATGCATTTCTTTTATGACACCTTAATTATGAAAACTCATTTACTGAGTTAAAAAAGTATCTTTAAGAATCGTTTCAATTTGGTTACAATTTGAAAACAAATTTGAATTAGTTCTGTAGTTGAATTAACTTTCCAAATTTCCTTAAAATTTGCAAATGGATTTGTGAATCTATTACAAAGAATCCCACGATTTCATGTCCTTGTTTTTTTAGTTTTTTTAATCTTATTCATAGGAAATCAAGGACCATTGTATGATCAAGATGAAGCCGCTTATGCAGGCTTTGCAAGAACGATGATCGAATCTGGGGATTTTATCCTGCAATCATTTCCATTTTCAGAGCCACATAGAAAACCACCTTTGCATATTTGGTTAACAGCGTTTTCCTTTTCTACATTCGGAATCTCCGAATTCAGCATGCGCCTCTTTCCTCTTCTTTGGATATTTCTCACCTGTATCCTAACTTATATGATTTCAACTTTGTTATTCGACAAAAGAGTAGGGAAATTGAGCTTTATCATTTTAGCCACTTCACTTTATTTTCCACTAAATGGGAAAATCGCACTCGTAGATGGCCTACTCACTTTTTTAGAGACACTCGGCTTTTATGCTCTTGTGCATTTACTCAAACGCCCCTCATCCAATGTGGTCAGTTATGTTTTGTTATTTTGGTTTTCAATCGCTCTGGGTGCTCTCACAAAAGGACCACCCATATTTATATTTTTAGGCGGTATCTGTTTTGTATTCCTTTGGTTTCAGGAAACGAGGAAAGTTATATTCCAACTGAAACCTTGGTTTTTTCTACCAGTAGCTTTATTACCTCTGTTATACTGGGGATATCTAGCATGGGAAAGAACGAATGGTGAAATGATCCGATGGATGTACGAATGGTACGTATTACGTAGGGCAACGGATCCCGTATTTGGGCAAAGCGGACCTCCCGGAAGTTATACAATTTTATTTTTTGTGACACTTTTCCCATGGTCTATTTTTCTTCCTTTTGTTACAAAAGACATCTGGTCAAAGCTAAAGGTATGGAAAAGTGAGAAGGATTATGATTTTTTAGTTTTGATTTCAGCACTTTTATTTGGATGGATTTTTTATGAATTTATGCAGAGCAAACTACCTTCATATCCACTCGCATCCTATCCAATACTTTCGATTCTAATTGCAAACGAGGCCATCAAAGCAAAACGCTTAACTTTTACTAAATGGCTGGTTATCTTTGCCTTCTTACAAGTGATTTTGATTAATCTCTTCCTCACTCCCTATTTAAATGAAAAAAGATCAGATACAAAACGTATAGCCCAGCTCTGGAAATCTAAGATAACACAGGATTCAAAAATTATCGCCTTAAAGAACTACGCAATCCCTAGTTTGGCATTCTACCTGGAACGCAAGATCGATGTAAAAAAGGATATGCTGGAATGGAAATCGATTCCAGCAGGTTCGCTCGTTCTAGTCGATAAAGAATCATATTTGCTTTTTTCTGCAATTGGTATGAAATCCAAAGTATATTTAGAAGAGGAGGAAATCTGGTTATACGACCGGAATAAATCCATTCGACTTCTGATCGTTTCGATACTATGATTCTAAAATTGGCGTGGATTGACCTTCGATTCCATCCACCATTCTATCTTTAAGATTTACGCCCGTTAGCTTTTTTGATGAAGCCTCTTTTAATAGATAGATCAATTTTTCCTTTGCACGTTCAAAACTAAGTCCATCCGGACGAATGTTGGATATACAGTTCCGACTCTCGTCAGTAGTACCCGTTTTCGCATTATAAGTAATATAAGCACCGATGCTATCAGAGGAGCTCAAACCAGGCCTTTCACCAACTAACACGACAACTATCCTGGAATTTAGAATTTCAGCGACCGTATCCCCAATTGCCACTCTTCCATTTTTTATGAGAATCAATGGCGCAATGCTTGGGAAGGTATCTAAAAGTTCTGTCCGAAGTGTAGATAGAAAGCCGACAATATTTTTGCTAATCGCATTTGGAGAGAGACCATCCACAACACAAAACAAAACATCATATGAAGAGGAGGAATTTGAATTCTTCCACATCTCTAATTGGGCGATGGAATCCTCATTTAACTTCCGCCCGAGGTCTGGTCTGAGTAGGTATTCCTCACGAGATTTTGTAAGTGAAGAGAGGGTTAGGATCGGATTCCATTCAATTAAAGCAGTTTGTATCTGACTCCAATCACACTCACTCCAAATTGCATCCTTTGCCATCGCATGGTCATAACGAAATCGAAGCAAGTCTTGAGTGCCGATAGATCCACCTGATCTTTGTAAGCCGATTCGAGCATTTGTAAACTTTTTGTAATCAGACCAATTTGTTCTTGAATGATTGTCTGAATCAGGGGAATCATGAGTCATATAAAGTCCTGGGTGTATTTTGATATCAGCTTACCAGAGTTTGATTTGAGAAGTGGTATAGGAGAGCCTTCCGCAACCACTCCCATCTTCTTAAGCCAATGTTCAAATTCGGGTGCTGGTTTCAAACCCAAACTTTGACGAAGATAGAGTGCATCATGGAAGGATGTACTTTGATAAGAAAGCATGATATCATCGGAACCGGGTATTCCCATAATGAAATTGGTTCCAGCAACACCGAGCATAGTCATCAAAACATCCATATCATCCGCATCCGCGTCTGCATGATTGGTGTAACAAATATCAACACCCATCGGGAGACCCATTAGTTTTCCACAAAAGTGATCCTCTAATCCTGCTCTGACAATTTGTTTTCCGTTAAAAAGATATTCTGGTCCAATAAAACCAACAACAGTATTCACAAGCAATGGTGAAAATTCTCGTGCCACTGCATAGGCCCTCACTTCCAATGTTTGTTGGTCGATTCCATGATGTGCATTTGCAGAAAGTGCACTCCCTTGACCAGTTTCAAAATACATCACATGATTTCCTTTGGTAAATCTTTTTAGAGAAAGTGCCTGTTCTCTTGCTTCTCTTAACATCGCAAGATTGATACCAAAGCTTTCATTTAATTTTTGTGTCCCACCGATTGATTGAAACACAAGATCAAGTGGAGCACCTTGATTCATAAGCTCGATCGAGGTAGTGACATGACACAAAACACACGTTTGTGTAGGTATTTCGTACCGAACTCGAATGGAATCCATCAACTCTAATAGTTTTCTTGAATTTGGAAGATTATCGGTAGCTGGATTGATTCCGATAACTGCATCTCCAGCGCCTAACAAAAGTCCGTCCAGGATACTTGCGGCAATACCCTTGGGATCATCGGTAGGATGATTGGGCTGGAGTCGTACAGAAAGTCGGCCCTTTTCACCAATGGTATTTCGAAAGGATGTCAGCACTCTACATTTTTTTGCCCCTAACACTAAGTCTTGTAAGGACATGATTTTTGAGACAGCGGCTACCATTTCGGGTGTAAGTCCGTAACGGATTTGTTTGATTTCCTCTTCTCCAACCTTATCTGAAAGAATCCATTCCCGAAACGAACCAACTGTCTCATGACTAATGTGAGAAAAACTCGAAGGATCAAACTGCCTTTGGATCAAAGCAGTGACCTCATCCTCGCTACTCGGAATCAACTCATGATTTAAAAATTCTTTCAGAGGGAGGTCAGCCAAACAGAATTGTGCAGCAATCCGTTCTTCTTGGTTTATTGCAGAGATGGAAGCCAGAACATCTCCAGAACGAAGAGGAGTTGATTTGGCTAGAAGAGATTTCAAACTCTCAAACCGAAATACCTTTTGACCTAAAGTTGTATGGTACATAAAGTCAAAGTGAATCCAAGATTCGCATAGAAACAATTAAAAAATACGAATCTTTGAAACTCATTTAATCATTATGATTCTTTGCTTTTGATTTCAATTGCAAAAATTCAAAATGTCTTTGCACTTCTGCTTGTTTCATAGAAAAGTTCGTCCTTGTCCTATTTTCTTGGATTCCCTTCATCAAATTGGAAAGACCCAGAGTCACAAATGTTGCAAACAAATCTGCAAACCCATTTTGTTTTTGTCGTTCAATATAAAGTTCTTTTGAAATCCGTTTGAGACAATCAAGATTACGAATGTCAGAATATGGGATCAATGCTTCTGCCGATACGATTCTAGTTTCTTGGTCTATGCCATCTCTTGACAGCTCGCATAATGACATCCGAATCGACTCACTTCTGTAATCCTTAAAGGATGTTATGGCATAAATTTTCGCATCCTCACTAAAGGAATCATCCTGTAAAACGGTAGTATATTCCGTTTCTTGTTCCTCATACGCTCCCCATTTTTTTACAGAGGCGAGTGCGGTTATAATTTCTGGCAGATTTTTTTTAGGATCACGAAGGACGGAAGATAATAGTAACTTATCATTTTGATTCCCGCGTTCAAAGATATGTTTCATAACCAAAAATCGCAAATCACGATCCTCAAATTTTCCTCTGATAAACGAATCATCGGATGGATTTTTTCGATCTACCAATGTTTGAAAAGCGGTTATGCGATGTTTTGATTTTTTATCCGACACAATCTCTTTTATCAGGACTCTAGACTTTTCATCGTTTGCCTGACCAATCAAAAATACCAACTTTGTACGTTCACTCTCTACTCTTGAACTTTCCCAGCGCTCCAATATATATGCAGAGTAATGATCAATACTTTCACTGATCACTTCTTTGGACATAGCATCTGTCATATGATCTTCTAGATATAAAGTAAGTAATCTTCGACTAAGTACATCTGAGTTAAATTTGCGCGTGGCCTCGATGCCCGCTTGTCGATCCCAATAACTTGCTGCATCTAAAAGTCTAAGGATGTAAGGTTCGGCGGATTTGCCTTGCTCACCCAATCTGGCTCCCAAGGCTATTTTTTCTTTGAGCCAACCATTTGATTGGATATTCTGAAATAGAGTTTGTGCTTTTTTGTTATCACCAAAAATACTATATGAAAGGAAAATAAGGAATAATAAACATATTCGCGCGATCAACAAACAATTCCTTAGTCGAATTATCAAAAGAACATTCCGTCAATTTCAACATCATAAGAGCGCACATCTTTTTCTTCAAAATATAGTGGAATTACGAATTTTACTTCTTCCCCTGCGTTTATCCTCTCATTCGGAAGATAGCTATTGTTGTGTCTGATTATCTTCTTTTTGTTATTTTTGAAAATAATTGAAAGATTCACAAATTGCACAGCTTGATCTGAATCGTTTCGAATGGATCCAACCAATTGTGCAGATGAGTTTTTATATTCTAATTTGGAATCAATAAGAGCTAAATTCGGTTTTCCACGTTCAAAATAAAGTGTTTTCGCCTCCACATTTGAATCAAAAGAAACAAACTTAGGCGAATCTTTTAATAGAATTTGTAACATAGAACGAGCACCTGGAAGGAGAATATCTGACGCCGCATAACCGAATGTTTGACCAACTTTGTTTCTGTTTTTGTCATAGACATAGACATTTACTTTAGGCTTTTCTGAAGGAAATGTAGAGTTGTTTTTAACATATCCTATAAAGTAAACATTTCCGATTCCATCTGGAACAGGTGTCAGCTCTTCCAATTCAAACAAAGTTCCATCTATATCTTTGCCACCTATCGACGTAGTTATAGTGGGCTCAACTGAAGGAGTTGATGTTTGTATCGATAGTTGATTCTGAGACGAGAAGAAATAATCTTTCCATGTCTCTAAATAATTCGAAATCATAAAATAAAAAAATAGACTTACACCGGCGATGACAAAGGAGCGAAGACTCCCTTGTTTTTGTTTGGATCCTTGTTTTGTAACATCGTCTCTAGTAGAACTTTGTTTAACTTCTGAAGAGGGGATCGGATATTCTATTTTGGTGAAACAATCTGAGCACCTTAATACCCCTTTCGATTCTTGATAAAATGACTGGCTACCGCATTGTTCGCATTTGATCATAAAGGTAATCTCACTATAAACTTAGTATCTCTTGGTTTGGATTCAAAATGGATGGAGCCGTTGTGTTTTTCGATAATCGCTTTTGATATAGTCAAACCGAGTCCAGTGCCTTCGCCAATTTTTTTCGTAGTAAAAAAAACATCAAAGATTCTGGGTTGGATCTCCATCGGAATGCCAGGACCGTCATCCCAAATGACTACTTCTACAGCATTATCTAATTTAATAGCCGTTATACGTATCTCCCCCCGAAACTCCATCGCATACATCGAATTATTGATCAAATTTGTCCAAACCTGACTTAATTCATCAGCATAACATTTTAATAAGATGTCACTCGGAATCTCAATTCGAATTTTCATGTTCTGTGCATGTTTTTCAAAGTACAAAGCAATTAAATATTCAAATTGATTCAATAAGTTGACAACTTCAATGCTAGTATACGTAGTTTGATGGAGATATGTTCTTAATGATTTGATTAATTTGTTGGCTCTTTCGACAGACTCTGCAATGATTAAATTTGCTCGATTCATATCAATAAATGGCTTAACAGATTCAACGATCTCTGAAATTCTTTCACCAGGTAAACTAAGTAATTTTCGATCTAAATTCGATTCGGTAATGCCAAAATCAACAAGCGTTTCGCAAATAAATCGCACATTCGCAACTTTACCTTCAAAATAGTCGTGAAGGATTCTAACATGATTTTTATCAGATTGTGGCGTAAATTTATGTTCATGTTTTAGAGCCAGATGATAAAGTGAGAGCCATATTTCAATTTCCATTTCGGATAAAGATCGAAGCGTTCTGATTACAGACTCTAACCTTTCATTTACTGAGATTTGAAATATACTATTTGAGGAAGATATGGCACCAAGTGGTGTATTGATTTCATGCGCCATCGTTCCAACTAACTGCCCTAGTGTGGACAATTTTTCCGATTGGACTACTTTAGTCTGCGCATCTTTTAGCTCTTCAACCTTTCTTTTCAAGGATTCATTGCTTAACATCAAATCATTCGTTCGCTGTAAAACAATGGCTTCTAATTCAAGGTTTAAGGACCTTAGATTGCTCTCTGTATTGGTCGTATCTTGATTCTGGAGAAGTTGGCGAATGTAGATGAGTATAAGGAACAAAATGGAAATAATTGCAACAATCAATTTGATTGTTATAGAATACTGACCGAATAGCCCAATATACAAAATTAGGAAACCAACAAACATTATAGTTAAAATGGGGACAAATCTTAAATTCGATATGTAATGTTTTGGAAGCAGACTTTGTCTTAATTCCCACTGATTAGAAGATAATCCAAGCAGAAGAGAGGAAATTGAAAAACCATAACTAAGAATCATTCCCTCCTTCAAATTATTTTCCAATAAAAAAGCATTCCATTCTAACCAAAGTAATCCGAAGTTAAGACATCCAATTAAAAAAACGAAATAATAAATAGAAGAACGCAAACCATAGGCTAAAAGTACAATCAGAAGGAATGAAACGGCACAAAAGAACAAAACTGGAAGCGCAGTAAAAACAAACATCTGTAAAATGTTTGATTCTTCTAACGTAGGCCGATACCGAAGCAAAACTAAAACTATACAAATCAGCGAAATAGAAAATCCATCAATTGCCAGGATTTGTATGCTTTCCGGAAATTGGATAGTTTCTAAAGAAGCAATGACACCCAAAAGAATCAATAGGCCAGAAAGAATAAAAAAAATCTCGCTTGCCCCTGGAAAAAAAGCGGACGGGTGCAAAAACTGAATCTCCCAAATCCATTGACCAACGGCATGCGAAGTTACACCGATGGCATAGTACATCCTTGACCTCTTCCACACAATAGTCTTGGCATATCCATTCCACGCCAAGACAGCTCCCAGAGAGGAGCAAAGTGTCCATTGGAGATGATTCAAAATTTGGAGTTGGTTAGGAAAAAATAAGCCAGAAACATAGGCAAAAAGACAGATGATGCTTCCAATTCCAAAGAGCAGGAGTGCCATCCTTGAGATCGTGGTTCAAAATCAATGGCTGTCAACTTTTATAAATTTCAAATATTTTTTCAGAGTCTGATCCGAGAGATCCAAAACGACGGATTTTGTTGAGATTCATTCTTTCCAGACACAATGCAGTATTCTCTTTCAAAGGCGATAGCTATTTTAATCAAAGCAAAGATACAAACAAATCCACCTTACGACTATTCTTTAACACGTATTTGTTTGGATTCAGAAAACCCCAAAAAACCTTTTTGCTCGAACTTGATTTTATGTCTAGACCTACCCTTATAGCTCTAAATGGACTTTTCCCACTTCGATAAATTTATTAGCCTCACTCAACAAATTTAAGATGATTTCTTCTTTACATCGGAACGAAATAGAATGTAATTTAAACAGCTACACTACGATTTGGTTTGTGAAATCATCATCGAAGGATTCAGGAATACGCAATGAAATTATTAATTACCGCAATACTCGCGCTACAGTTCTTTTCAATCGTTGCAATTGATGCAGAATCAAAAACAAAAAAAAAGACCCCTAAGAATCAGCGCAAAGATCAATTTCAAAATCAAATGATCGATTACCAAGAGTTTCAGAAGATTGTGGATTCATCAGCTGAAATTCGAGAAGCACATAGAGTCTCTGAAAAGAAGTTTTTGTCGATGATGAAAGATCCCGATGTGATCGTATTGGATGCTAGGAGTGAATCTAGGTACAATCAAAGACACATTCTTGGCGCAAAAAATCTTCCTTTTACCGAGTTTACCGAATCCAGCTTAAAGAACCTAATCCCAACAAAACAAACCAAAATACTTATATATTGTAATAATAATTTTGAAGGTAGCCCCGATTCATTTGCCGCAAAGGCTCCGGCGGCTTCCTTAAACCTTTCTACATACACTTCTTTGAAAGCATATGGATACGAAGAAATTTATGAACTGGGACCTTTGTTAGATGTAAATAAAACAAAGATCCCTTTCGAGGGAAGCGAACTCAAAAAATTAGAGACCAAAGAAGAGTAGGTTTTACTATTTTAAAGTATCCGCATTCAGCATGATTGGCATTCCATCTCGACCGCTCGGGATGATGATCAATTTGTTATTTGGGTTTTCCACTGTCTTCAACTGAATGTACTTCGGTGTAATGGATTCAGATAAAAGTTTCTGAGCCTTTGCTTGCGCTTCCGCTTCAATCAAGATTGCCTTTGCTTTTCCCTCTGAAGAAATGATTTGGATTTCTGCATCCCGTTTTGCAATGTTGATCTCAAATTTCATTTGTTCTTGTTCTTGTTGTTTTGTTAATTTTGCCTCGATCGCTCGAAGAATTGACGGGCTATACTCCACATCATCGATAATCACATCATCGATATCAACGTGTTTGTTAGCCAATTTTTCAACTAAATTCTTTTTGATCTGAACAGATACGTTAGGTGTCTCTTTTGAAATAGAAACCATATTATATGCAGATAGAACATTGCGGATAGAAGTTCGAAATTGTGGTCTGACAACTTTTTCATAGTATGCGGTACCAATTTCCATTTGAAGGTCGTAAAGCTCGTTTTCTTTTGCACGGGCAATCAGCTGTGCTGTCACGACAATCGTTAAATCATCTCTTGTGAGCACTTCCACCTTTTCCTGGTAAGACTTCCACTGAACAGAATAGGTAAACACACTATTCCAAGGCATATAAAATTGAACCTTCGATTCTAATGGTTTTTGGCCAAGTCCTGCACTATAAGGACGCCACATGAGACCGACCTCACCGGGATCGATGACTGTGATACAGCTCATAAATGGCGATACCAGTAAAAGAATTATAAAAAAAATTCGACTAGCAAACATAGTTACCCACTCTAAAAGGAGAATGATCTCCCCTTATAAGTTAGACAGAAGTTTATTCCCATTCCTATTATTCAGCCTATTTCTTTTTTCATTCCACTGCGCAAACGATGATGTAATCAAAAAAGAACAGCCTACACCAGAATTGATTCTCTATCAGGCCATCGACAAAGGTGACCTTCCCAAGGTAAAGGAAATCATTGAATCCAGTTATCCTATCAACAAAAAAGATCATTTGGGAAATTCACCATTGATCCGAGCGGTCGACCAAGAAGAAGAAAGGATTGTCGAATATTTGGTTACACGCGGGGCAAACATCAATCTAAGAAATACTGTAGGAGAAACAGCCCTGTATCGAGCCGTCTTTCGAGGGAACCTCAAATTGGTGAAGTTTCTTGTAGAAAAAGGCGCAGAAACCAAAATTAAAAATGCAGAAGGCACAACCCCTGCTCATCTAGCAGACGATAGAGGCGAAGATGCCATACAAAAATTTTTGGAAAGCCTACCATAGCATCAGAGAAGTATCGCATAACTCCAAATAATTGGTAATTCCGAGTTGTATCTTGGGCTGATTTTTCAAAAAAGGCGAGACTGCCGCTGGAAAGTTATGGAAAAAAAGCATCGCCATCCTACTCTCATCTAAAGAACGATTGTATCGTTTTAGGGAGTAAACATTGGCAGAAAAAAATCATTATTATGATGCAAAAGATTTAGGTCGTTTCGGTGAGATCGGCCGCACCAACCCAGCACTTGCAGATAAATTTTTTAGTTATTATAACTCAGTCATGGCGGAAGGCGCACTTTCCGAACGAGAAAAAGCGCTCATTGCCTTGGCAGTATCTCATGCATTGAAGTGTCCTTATTGCATCGATGCATATACACAAACTTCCCTCCAAAAAGGTGCAGATGAAGCGCAAATGAATGAAGCCGTGCACGTTGCGGCGGCTATGTCTGCAGGCATTAACCTGGTTCATAGTTTACAAATGCAAAATAAAATTGATGAGCTCTCTTTTTGAAATCAAGCGAACAATTAGATACATTAGATTCGTTTCAGGGAATTTCTTTTCATGAGCGAGTGGGAGTTAGACTCAAGGCAAGGTCTTTAAAAGTATTTCAAATCAATGTAGGCAAATGGTGTAACCAGGCCTGCAGGCATTGTCATGTGGACGCCTCACCCATTCGTACCGAAATGATGGATCTGGAGACGGTAGAACTGTGCCTTTCTGTGATAAAAAGGACGTCTAGCATCGAGACGGTGGATATAACAGGTGGAGCGCCTGAAGGGAATCCTCACTTCCGAAAAATTGTATTGGAAGCGAATGCTCTTGGAAAGCATGTGATTGATAGGTGCAATCTAACGATCCTCGAAGAGCCTGGAATGGATTGGCTATATGATTTTTTGGCAGAACAAAAAGTGGAAATCATTTCCTCTCTACCTTCCTTTATCGAAACAACGACAGACAACCAAAGGGGCAAAGGAGTCTTCCAAAAATCAATTACCGCATTGCGCAAATTGAATCAGTTAGGCTATGGTTCAAACCTTCCTCTCAATTTAGTTTACAATCCAAATGGTTTATTTCTTTCAACGAGCCAAGCCACTCTGGAGAAAGAGTTTAAAGAAAACTTAAAAAAACATGGTATTACATTCAATCATCTTTATTGCATTAACAACCTCCCCATCAATCGATTCTTGAGCGCACTGGTCAGGTCAAATAAATTTGATATGTATATGGACACTCTCACAAATGCATTCAATCCATCTACTTTATCAGGTCTTATGTGCCTTGATCAAATCTCTGTCGGTTTTGATGGCTCTATCTATGATTGTGACTTTAATCAAATGTTAGATATCAACTCGAAAACATTGAATCATATTCGAGACTTTGAATTGGAAAAATTTTTATCAAGAGATATTGCAACTGCAAATCATTGTTATGGTTGTACAGCTGGAGCTGGATCAAGCTGTGGTGGAGAAATTATAAACTAAATCGTTTGTTTGGTGTTTTGCATTGAATTTGGGCTTGTCATACCAATTTTTCCAAACAGACTTGGGCATACTTGAAAGGAAACATGATAGTGCATTTAACCAATCCCTTTCTCAAAACGAAGATTTTTATCCTCATTGCGATTCTCATTCCTTTTGCATTGCAAAGTAAAGATCGTATCTCTCGCGACACGATTCAAATCGCCTTTGGATCCTGCTTGGACCAAAATTTGGATAAAAAGATTTGGGAACCGATTCTAAAATCAAATCCAAATCTATGGATTTGGCTGGGTGATAATATCTACAAAGATACCATCAATATTGCTGAAAAAAAAGAAGCTTACGAGATTCAAAAGGCTGACTCCAATTATACTGAACTTAGAAAAAAGACAAAGATTCTCGGTGTTTGGGATGATCACGATTTTGGATACAATGATGTAGGCAAAGAGTATCCTCTCAAAAGTGAATCGAAGGATTTATTTTTGGAATTTTTGGACATCCCATTCAATGCCCCGATCAGAAAGAGAGATGGAACTTACTCTTCTGAAACAATTACCATCAATAAAAAACTTATCAAAATAATATTGTTAGATACTCGTACATTTCGTACGGCACTTAAAGAAAGCCGAGACGAAACGACTGGCCAAAAAAGTTATGCCCCAACAACAAACGAAGAAGATGCAATCTTAGGAGAAACTCAATGGAAATGGTTAGAATCCGAGCTTAAAGCGCAGACAGATCTTTTTCTAATCGTTTCCAGTATACAAGTACTCAATGATACACATCGCTTTGAAAAATGGAGTAATTTCCCGAACGAACGAGCAAAACTCCTATCCCTATTGTCAAAGTATGCAAAAGGTAAAAACCTCATCCTATCAGGCGACAGGCACATTGCAGAAATATTTGAAGAGGAATCAGAATCGAATGGATTGATCGTTGACATTACCTCAAGTTCAATGAATAAACCCATACCCATGAGAGCTCCAAATGAAGAGGACAGGAGGAGAAAGAGTGCAGTCTATACACAAGAAAATTTTGGACTGCTAGACATTTCGGTATCGAAATCCAAGATCAAAGTAGATGTCTCTATCAACGGTTTGAATGAAAGGGCTTTTAACAAAGTCTATTATTTCAAAATCAAAAAGTAAAGGATCAAGAGCTACTTATTCTTTTTTTGATTCTTGAGCTTATCTGACGTAACAGCGCCTTTTTTTTCCAAATATTTTTCAATACGATATTTTCCGACCACATGAGCCGCATAGACCGCCTTGTTATATGGAGTATAACTATCATATAATTTGGGATGATTTATATTTGATCCATATTTGAGAAGTAAATCAATGATACGTTCCCCATCCGCATCGTCCGTGACATTCCTTGCCGCATGCTCCATGATATGGATCTCATTCTCAATGGAATTTGGGTCTGCTTTGTGTTTCATAAAAAGTTCAAGAAATTCATAATTAGAAATATCAACGAACACTGGAAGGTAGTCCATCAAAGTATCAGATGCACCTTTGTTGGGATTTGCACCCATTTCTAGAAGAAACTCTACTTCTTCTCTTTCTTTTTTGGATACAGCGATAAATAGAAGGGTTGTTTTGCGTTGGTTTCGTTCTTCATAGACTTGATTTGGATCGCATAATTTTTGTTTTATAAATGCTTTAAATGCTTCTCTTTGCTGACCAGATGTGTCTTCGGCAACCACCAAACAGATTGGCTTTGGAATGTCGTTACTATACTTTATATTGGGATTTACTTTTAATGAAATGAGTTTGTTTAAAATAGTTTGGCTCTGAGATGCATAAGGCGAATTGATCGCATATGATAATACTGATTTCCCTTCGCTGTCTATATCATTTACCTTGGCACCAGCCTTGATTAATTGATTGAATATAGAAATCATCCCTCCGTCGTCCACATAACGAGTCTCACCATTTTCATCGGCTTCAGCATTTTTTATAAATTTTTCCATAAAATGCATCAAAGCTGTTTTTTGTGTTCCCGGCATCTTTTGATTTACGTTTGCTTTCCGTTCGAGCAAAATTTGAACAAGATTTGGTTTCATTGTGTCGATGGCTCTCATCAAAATGGAGATGTTTTCGGAACTATCAACATGGTTCACATTCCCACCTGCAGAAAGAGCTTTCTTTAATTCAGCTTCGTCTTCCCATCCGATGGCTTCAAAAAGATCTACAGATTCTGCGTAAAGTACGCAACTGATCGAAACAAATAAAAATAAAAAAAGAATCCGATTTAAAAAATTACCCATGGAACCTTCCCTAACGTCGTCAAGATTAACTCAGATACAAAAAAGTTTCAACGAGGAAAAGGAATGTAAGGCTAATTTATGAAACAGAAAATTTAGCAAAAAATCATCACTTATCTGATTTTACTAACTGATACATGCGAGAATCTTTTGATGACCATTCCCACATGGAACCAGAATAGTTTAAGGCATCATAACCGTAAGATACCAAAATCGCAGTTGTAAAAGCGGATCTAATACCACCTGTGCAGTAGGAGACGATTTGATTGCTACTCACAATATTTTTTGATTTTAACAAAGAATCAATTTCATTTTTTGATTTGATGTAACCATCTTTATCTATAAATTCTTGATAATAAATCCAATGTGCAGAGGGTATATGACCTCCACGTGATTCACCATATGGAGTTGAACCCAAAAATTCACGTTTTTCGCGGACATCAATCACTGAAAGATTGGAATTCGATTCATTAAGTTTTTTGATTATATCTTCTGCCTCAATATCATAGTTCATTTTGGTCTGGGTCTGCACCGTCTCGGCGGCTACTTTGACTTCTTTTGAGGTCTGAGTTTTACCTTGCTTTAAAAACTGATTTACTCCTCCATCAACAAGATATGTATGCGAGTAACCTGTTGTGCGAAGTGTCCATGTCATTCGCCCTTCTTCTCCCCAACCAGAAAGTGGATCACCAAATACGAGCAATGTGTCAGATTTTTGAATACCAATCGCGTTCAATTTTTTTTCAATTTGAATCGCAGGTAACAATTTTCCTTTCAATGGCTGATTGGGATTTGAAAATTCTTCCCAAGTTAAAATTTTTGCTGATGGCAAAGAGCGAAATAAACGATCCACAGATCCCCTAACATCGAGTAGTTGAGCTCCTTGATTTTTTAAGTCGTGGGCTTGTTTTGGAGAAACAATCCAAGACTCGGATAGGTTCCATTTTTTATATTCTGAGGGATGACCTTGCAAATGGGTCGCAAACGTTATGATCATCGCCAAAAGAAACGCCAATAACCCATAAGTTTTTAAGAAAAATGATCCAATGGATTTAGCCATGATGTACCTTCCTAATCTAAAATTTGCTTGATCTGTAGATTTAGACGGAAAATATCTAATAAAGTAAATTTTTACTCTGCTAAGTTGAATATTTTTTAACAAAATGGAAAGTAAAATCGGGGAAAGCATATCGAGGACGCTCGGAAATGCATATTTTTTCTTAATTCTCGTGGTTTCCCTTTGTTTGGCCAAGGGAATCATTACGGTTCAGACCGGAATCATACCATTTAGCCTGATTTTAGCGATACTCTGTTTTCTTTATTCGTTTCTGCTAACTTGGGATCAGAACACGTTTGACCGTTTTTTCTTTCAATTGAGTGGCATCGCAGTGCTCATTCGCTTGATTCTTTGTTTTTGCGATCCGCTATGGGAGGACGATTGGGCGAGGTATCTTTGGGAGGGACAACTCGTCCATTTGGGAATCTCTCCTTACATACACCCGCCGAATTTTTATTTTAATTCGGATGCCGAGATCTTTAGCAAGGCATCTGCCATTTCCATTCTCTCGAAGATCAATCATCCAGATTGGACTACGATTTATTTCCCTCTAAATCTTTTATATTTTTCATTTATAAGTTCAATAGTTCCTTATTCGTTGGCACTGCTTAAATTGAGTTATATTGCCTTAGATTGTTTGATTGTTTACTTCATTCAGAGTCTCAATGGCAGAAAGTCCGCAATACTGTACTTTTTCTTTCCAATTCTTATTAAAGAAGTATATATCAATGCACACTTTGAAATTATCTGTATTTTTTTGATTGTTTTATCTTATTATAAACTAGTAAAGAATCAATATTTCTTAGCATTCTTTTCTTTGGGATTAACAATTCATTCAAAAATATATTTTATCTTATTTTTACCTATTTTTTTGATACAAAGTGTAAAAGTATTCAATTTTAAAAATACAACAACGTACCGTAATTTATCGAAATATTCTTGTTTTAGTTTTGTGGGTTTTTTATTTCCATTTTTTATTTTAGAAATCTTTATTCCAAATAATCATTCATTTGATTTTTCGAATATTCTATTATTTTCGAGTGATTTTGAGTTCAATTCAACGATATTCTTGTTTGTTCATAAGACTTTTGGTAAAGTGACAGCCCGATTCGTATCCTTATTGATACTAGTTTACTTTATATTATCTTCATTTTTGAATTACAAAATCATCGCCAAGAATCATAAACGAATCCTTCAGTGGATGTTTTCGGTATTTCTGTTGTTTCTTTTATTAACTCCCGTTTCTAATCCTTGGTATTTTCTTGTCCTTTGCCCAATTTACTTTTTGACAAGAAATGAAAAGAAGGACTCGCTTTGGCTCATCATTTTGATCCCCCAACTTGCCTATTTGACTTTCACCAATCTACATATTCCCGCATTATCAGAACCAACTAGAGGATTCTACGACTTGCCTTTTCTTGTGATATTGTTGGAATTTTTAGGATTTATCTACATTCTAAAAATTAACTCCAAGAAAATATCTATTTTACTTTACATTTTATCCAATATAGTGAATTCCTGTAAATACTTAAGATTACCCTATGGAAGAGCTAGAAAACCAAAATGACGACCTTGATCAGATAATTACAGAGGATGTATTAACTGCACTTTTAGGAAACACGATTAAAAGAAGAAGGCAGGAGTTTGGTTACTCATTAGAAAAGCTATCTCAAATCAGTAAAGTGAGCCGAGGGATGTTGGGATTGATTGAATCGGGTAAAACTACCCCAAGTATTGGGATTTTATGGAAGATTGCCCGCGCACTAAGATCACCGATTTCCGATCTTATTCCCGATTTGTTTCTCAAAACCCCAAAGCTAATTGGGAAAGCAGATTGTAAAATCGTAAAGCTCGCCAACGGAGCCATCGAAGTACGCTATCTAAGCAGAGAAAATAAGGGAAAAATTGGCCTTTATGAAATTACTTTTAATAAAGGACGTTTCACATTGCCATCTATCTTTAAAAATCAATTAGACCAGACTCTAATCGTTCTCACTGGTGAGTTCAAAGTGGAATTTCGCGACAGAACATTAAAAGTTGTTGCGGGCGATAGCTTACACTTTATTGGATCTGACCTGCTTTATATACATATCGATACGGAATCAGTAGTCTGCGTGAATTGGATCGAAACACCTCAATCGTAAGGATGAGAGAACCATCTTTTCGACTTCTTTAAACTTTAAAATCATTAACATCAATACTGAGAGTCGATTCTTCATCTCCCTCTAGTAACTTGGACAATTGTACAATATATTATCTCATATTGCAGACAATTAGTTCAATATAACGAATATTGATTCGAAATCAATCTCTTGGATTCAATCCTTGGCTAAGGCACCTACTTTTTCGACTTCGTTCGAAAAAACTGGAGTCACCGAAGGGAGAGAGAATATGAACAATTTTAAAAGAGCATTCCTGCTCATGCTTAGCATAACAACTGTATTTGCCGCATGTAAAAAAGAAAATGATAACAACAATCTACTGTTAGCTGGACTAATCTTATCAGCCACAAAAGTCAACACGGCGGCAGAACTGACCACCGAATCGGATGCAAATTACGATAACAATAATTTTGGACTTGTGACATCGACAAAGTTAAAATCCTGGATTGACAATTGGCCGGCAAACAAACCCGCTGATATAACTGGTAATTTGGTGATCTTGCACTCTGGTACATCTGGAAGTTACATCAAACCAGCTAACGGTGTTTTGTCATTTGATTGGAACACAGATGTTTTTCGAACTGGTGATCGACTTGCTTTTCGGGCATCGCGGGACAATGGCGTGATCACTGATCCATTCGCACTGCCTACAGGCGCCATCACCGATGAAGTATTACAAACATATGGAATCGATCCTACGAAAGACCTAATTGTCTTTGCGGCCAGAAACGATACCGGATCAGGAACAAACGCATCACCACGCGGAGGAATCTATCAAACTTTACATAGAGCACTTTATTGGTTGAGATATTGGGGAGTGGACCGCAAAAATCTTGCAGTTCTGAACGGTGCCATCAATCAAAATGCGGAATATGGAGCTTCTTATTTAACTGCAAGTTCGAGCGATTTATCTACACCTACAAAAGGGACCTTCACGGTAAAGTCACTAAGAGGAGTTGATAATTCAGTGTTGGTTCAACCGCTAGAAAATATCATCAACATAGTAAAAAATGGTGCTTCGCATGGTATATACGGAGTTTCTACCAATGTTTTACTTGCCGATGCTAGACACAACACAGCAAACTCTGCGGCAGTTATTGATGCAGAGTTCACAGGTAATCCAGTAGCTAATACAACTGGGCCATCAAGTGCCGCACTCTTTGCAGGTCATATCAAAGGTTCTAATTTCACTCCATGGCCTTTAGTCGTAGATCAAACAACTGGAAAATTTAAATCTAAAGAAGCCATTTCAGCTTTATGGAAGGACTTCGCTGGCTTCAATGCAATTAACTCATCTGGTACTGGTTATAAATCTGGCCAAACCGTTGTGCATTATTGCAGAACAAATGCTCGTTCTATGGTAACTGGACTCAGTGCATTCTTAATTTTAGGAATACCTAGTGTCTTTTATGAAAATTCGATGATTGAATGGACCGCACTCTCTGCAAATCATACGAATTCTTCCTTAAGAACATTACCAGCGGGCCATAAATTTGCGACAGATACGACAGAACTTACTGCAAGTGGAACGAACACACCAGGTCCTGTTTACAATACGAGTGCTTCTATATCTCAATATGCTTCTTATAACATCAATGCAAATGCAACGACATCTCGCAAAAACATAGATGAGGATAAGCTCTACAAACAACAATAAGGTTTCCGTTAGTCTATTTGATCCTTGAACGTTTCGCCTTCCTGGTTGCCCAGGAAGGCATTTTTGAAGTTCAGAGCAAGTAGAAGTAACGATTTAAAACAGCAACAAATAAAAAAATAGAATTATAAATACAAACAAGGTCAATATGAACAAATTACTCAAAATCTTTACTTTCAAATTATTATTATTTTTAATTTCACCACTGTTCGCATCAGGTGGATTTGGTGGTGGAGGCGTCGGCCAAATACCCCAAGGTCAAGATCGAGAAAAATTCCATCTAGGCAAATCGGTTTATAATTTAGAAATCGAACTATTAGCACTTGATAAAGCAAAAGAAGCCGAACAAGGGGAACGACTAGACTACCTACAAGGATCTTTACCAAATTCAGAAAAAAGACGAGTCAACTTACAAGACCTTGCTGGTAAATTAACAAAAGAGCAATTAGATGCGCTGGAGTATTTCATCAGTGTGCGCTTTAACGTGAAACTGGATAAAAAGTAAATGTCTAAGCTGCATAGATTTATTTATTTAAACTTTATCTTTAGCGCTGGCATTTTTGCCCAATCTGCCTGGGCTCCCTATCAAAGGCAACTTTGGGTACGACCTGTAGCTACACATTCGGAGTACGATTCCGCATATCTCGCAAGGTCTTTTGCGAAGTATGATGATAATGTGAGAATCAGTGCTGGTGCTTTGGTCTTAGAATATGGAATCACTGATCGTCTCACTGTAGACTTCTCTAGTGGTTTTGGAAAATTAGGTCGTCATCGAATTTTTGATAGATTTGGCGGTTTACAACAAACTCCTGAAAGTCCAGACAAGTATGGAGTTCTGGATAGTCGTTTGGGTGTCAGATATAAGTTAGTCGATGAATATGACTCAAAGTATTTTTGGATGCCGACAATTTCCGTTCGTGTTGGTGGAATTAAAAAAGGAGATTATGATCGCAATCCACAATCATTGGGAGACGGAGCAAGTGGTGGAGAGGCAAATGTTTACTTTGCGAAAGACTTCAACACCTGGGGATTAGGAACCTTGGGAGATATTGGGTATAGGAAAAGAGAAAATCCTGTACCTGATGACATTTTATATTACGGAGCCTTGTATAAAAAGTTTTTGGATAACTTTTTCTTAACGATCGGTGGTCGTGGCCAAATAGGACAAGGTGGTTACGCATACGCTGATCCCAGACAAGAACCTCCATTTAACTACTACAATACGAGAACGCCCGATTTGATTCCTGGTGTCAATTTGTTTGACATCTGGGTCAAAGACGAACGACCTGCTTGGGGCAGAAAGGAAACATTTCATAATTTCGAGATCGGTTTAGGTTTTTCGGATAGTTATGGAAACTTTTATAATGTTTTCTATTCACAAACATACGCCGGTTATAATACTGCAAAACTTCAAACTGTCGGATTTGCGGCCAATATTCCTTTCAATCTATAGGAGACTCCCATGAAAGCAAAAAATTTATTTTTTATATTTACGAGACTATTGATCGCAGTTTCCATAGGGCTCGTTGGATGTAAAAATCCACCTAATTACGATTTTACGCCTTCTTTTGCAAAATTAGCTTTCCCACTTTTCATTAAGGTCAATTCAGCTGAAGAGTTGGCGAGTGTGTCAGCAGATGATTATAATGAGAATCGTTTTGGTCTCATTACTGCCAGAACATTGGATAATCTTTCCACAAATTGGCAGACGCAAAAACCAAACGGTATCACTGGAAAATTGATCGTCTTACAAATAGATACTGGAAATTCGCCTGGAGGAAGATACATTCCATCCTCTCCAGAAAAAGATGTTTATAGTTACTATGTAACTTATAATTCGGTTACGGAAACTTCCACGGCTTTCGGTCAATCTAGATCCAATGGAGTCATCGAAACGGAGTCTATCGTACCTGAAGGTAAAATCATTGATTCGTTTCTATCCACATACGGTATCAATCCGACAAGAGATCTAATTGTAATTGCCGCCGATAGTTCTTCGCAAAATAATTTTTTGTCCAGCATTCGACTTGTTTATGCATTGAGATACTGGGGTTTGGACAAAAGAAATGTCGCTTTATTAAATGGCTCAGTCAAACAAGCAAACGACAATGGAGAGATATTCACGACAATTTCGCGAAATACCACAGTTAAGCAAGAATTCTCGAGTGTCAGAAATACATATACAGACAATACGATTCTGCAAGCAACGATCGGAGATCTCATTCATATCTTACAAAATGGATCGACGTCTTTTGAAAAGGTGACTCCTATCCCGGCGAATGGAATTCAATTTGTAGATGCTAGGAGTAATGCAGAGTATTCGCCTTCCAACCAAAATGGAATAACCACTCCTCCAGTCGGTAGAACATGTGTTGCGGGAACCGGTTGCAAAGTACCGATGGAGGGTAGAATTAAAAATGCTATCAATTTAGAATGGTCCACACTCTTAATTGATCCAACAAATAATGATTATAGATTCAAATCAAAATCAGCGATCCAATCATTGTTTTCGAATTCTGGTATAACAGGCTCTAAACAGTTGATAGCTTATTGCGACAGAGGGATTCGTTCTGCGACCATTCTATTTGCGGCGAATTCGATCGTTGGATTTGCGGCCCGATTGTATGATGCTTCCTGGATAGAATGGAGTGCCTTAACTTTTGACGAAAGTGCCGCTGGTTGGTCCAATTTAATTGGTAGTTCCCCATGGCGGACAGATCGGACAAGCCGAACAGATTCAATTACTCGGACAGCGACTGCAAATAATATTGTAAGATATACTTTTCAAACATCTACTTCATTTTCAACTACTTCAAATAGAGTGATCGATGCAGACAAAGACTACATCCGGGGTGTTTCCAGTTCTTCCTCAGGTGGATCTAGCGGTGGGGCTACTGGCGGTGGAGGAAATGCCTGCGGCGGGTAAGATAATTCGTTTCCTTACTTGCCTATGCGTTGTGTCCGCTTTGGCTTGTAAGGAAAGTGATTTTAATTCGACCCATTGGAAACAACCAATTTTTGCAAGTGGATCAAATGATTCACAGGCAATGGGCAAACATATAAATCTTAATCCTGATAGTTGTGGATCTTGCCATACAGAGCAGTATCGTTTTTGGAAGGAGAGTCATCACAGAGGCGCAATCTCATCGGGCGTACTTTGGCAACTTCCAAAGTTAGGACAGAAATCATCTGATTCATGTTTTAGTTGCCATAGTCCATTACAAGAGTCAAGTGCTCAGATAAAAAAGAATCTTGGATGGATTTCAGAAAATTCAGGACCGGCAAGTAACAATGAAATGCGAGAAATTAATGAGTTAGGCATTACTTGTACATCTTGTCACGTTAGAAATCTAGTTTGGTTCGGGCCTCCCCCACAGGCTAAAACTACAATTGTGGATACGTCACCGCATAATGGATTCATTGTGAAAGAAGAATTTGAATCATCACTCTTTTGCAAAACATGTCATGAAAGTCCTGAGGGAAGCAATAAAATCAATGACAAAAAAATGATGGAAACTTTTAGCGAATGGGAAAAATCCAAATTCAAAAAGCTGAATATCCAGTGCCAAAACTGTCATATGCCAGACAGGAAACATCTTTGGAAAGGAATACACGATCGCGACTTTGTATTGTCAGGTATAGAGACTCAAATAAATTTTAAAGATCTAGGTGACAAACTACAAATCATTGCAACCATTACATCCACTAACGTAGGTCATCGGTTTCCTACTTATTCCATTCCAATGATTTATTTAAAATTAGTTCTGATCGATAAGGATAACTCTTTAACAATATTGGATGATTCTGTCATTGGCAGGCTAATGGATATCGATCTTAAAACAGAATTTTACGATACGCGGTTAAACCCGGGTGAATCAGTGATACTTACATCAACTCTTGAAAAGAAACTTATAAAGAAAGACTCTTTTGTTCAATTTGAGGGCATTGTTCAGCCCGACGAATTGTATGAAAGAATGTTTGAATTTAACGTAGAACAAAAAGAAGTACTTGGGCATTCGAAAGAAACTGTTCTACAGATAGGCGAGGCACTTTTGCAAAAAAAGAAGTCGCGATACACCCTATTTCATTTGGAGCGTTCCCTCCCGAAGCTTACGGTTCCTTCCCAATAAATGGTTTATCTCCATTCTATTAGAATAATTCCAATATTTTATCCAAGATAACAATCTATTATTTCAATATAACGGATTTTTGTTCGAAATTTCAGGCTAGATCTTCAGATCATCTAGTTAATTAGATTAAAGAGGACAAAAACCAATGAAAAAAATACTTTTTCTGACAATCCTTATTCCATTTTTGCTACTTCAGATTAACTGCCAAAAAGAGAAGGAAGATAGTAACACACCGCTTTTAGGTCTTCTCATTTTAGCGAATACCTTAAAAGTGAACACAGCTACAGATTTGGCCAGTGAGTCAAACGATGATTATAGTAGAAATGAGTATGGACTCATCGAAGCTTCTAAACTTGAATCATGGGTTACAAATTGGACGGCAAACAAACCTGCAGGAATTACTGGAAAGTTGATCATCCTTCAAACGGATGCAGCCAACAGATACGAAACAGGCTCAAAAAGTCCCTATGTTCGTTCTGATGAAGCAAAGGGAGTATACGTATATCTGTTAGATGATTATCAAACAGCAGGCACAACCAATTTTCGATTCAACCAAACTAGAGACTCTGGATTAGTAAAAAATTCAGTACGATACCAAGCGAATGGTGCGTTTGCAGATGAATGGTTGAAAGCTTTCGGCATCAACCTTTCCACTGACCTTGTTGTATTTGCTGTAGGGACAACAACCACGTTAATTAGCAACAGTGCAACAGGAGGAGACTTAGCGGCTTACGGAACAGCAGGAAATAAAGCAACTTATGCCAGTGGCGTTCAAGATATCGCGAGAGCAGTGTATTGGCTACGTTATTGGGGTGCTGACATCAAACATCTTGCGATTCTTAACGGTAACTTATATAAGAACTTTAGTTCTAGTTTAACTTCATCCACTCGATCTACAATTCCAAATGCGAATGGTGGGTTTTCCGTAAAACAATTAAGAGTCGATAATACGGCGATTACACTTGGCTTAGAAGATGTGATTAATATTGCGAAGGCCAATTCTGCTGCTACAGTGACAGGACTGACTGGTAAGCAACTAATTGTTGATGCAAGACCTAGCGCGCAGTTTAATCGAACAGCGGTCGGATCATGGGGTGTTGCAGGTGAATATGTAACGACTGCTTTTGGATCATCTGGTGCGCCTTCCAACGACGCAACAGGTCAGGCTAAAAAGTATGTCTTATTTGAAGGAAATATCAAAGGAGCTGTAACTTTTCCATGGGTAAACTTACTTACTTCTGCGAATACCGGATTCAAATTCTTATCCAAGTCTGAATTGAGAACACTTTATGCAAATGCCGGTTATACGTCTGGTACAACTGTTGTTTCGCAATGCAGGACTAATTTTGAAGCACAAGTCAATGGCTTTGCTGCATAAAATATACTTGGATATCCGACAACTTTTTATGATGGATCTTTAGTTGAATGGACTTCTTTGTCGGCAAACCATCCAGTCACTTCATTAAACAAAATTTCTGCTAGTTCTCCATTTAGAACTGATTTAGACACTGTTTCTGTATTCTCTTATAACACAGATTCGTCTAGGATACAAGCGGCAGAAATCGATGTAACTGCAACAACAACAAGAAAGTTTATAAACGAGGATAGAGCTTACAAAAACTTATTTTAAGTTCTAAACATGCTAACCCAGATAGCGATTGATTCATCCAATCTGCTATCTGGACATTCAAAATAATAAATTCCCGAATCGCTATTCAGAACCCTTGATTCGAACTTCTAATCTGAAGGTGGAACAAGATCCAGCTTTTCCAATGGACCTGCAATGTCCTCTTGCAGTTTCGATTGCCCCTTTTCTATATTTCCACATTTTCCTAGACCCTTACAATTCATAAAGTTCTTACACTCATTGTTTGCCTTCTCACACATATCAACCTACCCGAAAGATATACTACTTTGGATGGCAAATGCTGTCAACTTTAATTAATACTGATTCTCATTTTCAATATTGCATCTTCAATTCCCTAATTCTCAGATTCTCTTATGGTTCGCCTCAAATTTTCGGAAAAACGGAAGCTAGGGACGGATTTGTTTTTGGAATAAAGACTTTGCCAAGAAAGATATCCTCTTACAATGATTACACTATGAAGCAGTTTGTTTTTCGTTTGATTAGTTTTGTAATTTTCCTTTTTTTCTCTTCTCCTACTTCGGCAGAAAAAAAGATTTTCGCTCCAAACTACACTCTGCTAGGTTTTGGAGGAATCTTCGTTAACTCGGATCTTGCGCCCATTTCTTTCAACTTAGATTTTAAATATAGACCTTCTTATATTTATGGAATTGGATACAATCGAAAGCTAAACTATACATATTCAATCTTTGAATTCGAATTGGAAGGTATACTTGCGGCACACACTGGTGCAATGAGCCACTCTGAAGCTGTGGGAGTAGCCATCGCTCGTATTCCAAATCTTTGGGGATACCCCTTTAGTTTTGCAGTAGGCGAAGGACAATCCGTTGCAACACAAAATCCGAAACTCGAAAATTATGCGTTTGGTTATGATCGAGGAAAATTTAACTTTGATGATGTGGAATCTCGAGCCTGGCTCAATTATTTAATGTTTGAAGGAGATTATAAACTCCCTTGGTTTGAAAATTCAAAATTTTTTGTGCGCATTCATCACCGATCCGGCATTTACGGAGTCTACTGCCCACCCACTCCTCCATGCGGTTCCAACTTTGTTGTTTATGGATTTAAAATAGAACTTTAAGTTTCAAACTATAAAAAAAAGATAAGTTCATGGAATTGAACCAAAAGCGCATCGTGATCACTGGAGCCGCGTCTGGCATCGGTAAGGAAACACTCCTACAATTTTTAAAATTTGAAGGTGTCAAAATTATTGCCGCCGACCTAAATACTGAGCAAATTCAAAAACACCCGAACGTTTATCCTTTGAAGTGGGATGCTTCACGTCCTGAAAACATTGGGAAATTGATCTCTTATGCAGATTCTACAATTGGAGGGATCGATATTTTCTTTGCAAACGCAGGATTTGCATATTACGAAAAGATCAACAAATCAGATTGGGATCGGATCGATCGCATTTATAAAACGAATGTATTTTCACCGATCCATACCATCACCGAACTAAACACCACAAGAAAAAGTCCATTTTTATTTATCCTTACAGCGTCGGCCATGAGTCATCTCGCCTTGCCTGGTTATGCGATCTATTCTTCAACAAAAGCGGCAGTTCATTCTTTTATGGATGCATATCGTTATGAGTTAAAGGATGGAAATCGGATTATGGTAGTTTATCCGATAGCCACTCGTACAAAATTTTTTAATGCGGCTGGTGATCAAGTGCCAGTTCCTTTCCCTAGTCAATCAGCGGAAACAGTGGCAAAAAAAATAGTAAAAGGCATTTTATCGAATGCTAATTCCGTTTATCCTTCCTATATCTTTAGGTTCACTCAATTTGCAGATCGAATTCTGATCTTTCCTTTGAAAGTGTATCAATGGATAGAAGCAAAAAAATTAGATAAAATAGGAAACAATTAAACAGCTGTTTCCTCTCGTTAATATCATTTGTTTTAATCTATTTTTTTTGAATCACCCGAAACAACCCTCTAATTTCACCTGATTGGTAACCCGTTGCTTCATCGGACGGGTAAGCCGAGACGATCGCCTTAAATACATTTGTTTTTAGATTTTGCCCTTTGATGCCATGGCATTGGAGACACATTTCATTTGTTTCGATAGGGAAATAGGAAATCGTCTGGGATGGTTCGTTGATAACTGTAGGTTCAAGCTTTGCTTTTATTAAAACTTTTTCTTTATAATTTTTTATCATCAAGAGTTCATTTTGATTTGCACGATTTGCCGGATTGCGGGGCCGGTCACTGACTCTTCTAATATCCAATTTCAATTCATAGGACATTCTTTCTGTGATGGGGATTGCTTCGATTTTACAAAATCCAACGGCGCCTTCAGTCCCCTTTTCTTTGATAGCTTGTAACAGTTGAGAACCCAGTGCCGATTTTGTCTTCATTGCGGCACTCTGTGCGATTTCTAGAGGTGACATGTCGTCATATAATACCTTTGAAAGTGCCTTTGGGTCATTTAACAAGTGCTTGTTCCTAGATTGCCATTGCAAAGATCCCCAATCTTTCGAATAAAGATAAGCCAAAGAGGCATTCAACCTTTTCTCGGAAAAATTCATTTTTGGCATCACACCATATTTTTCCACCCATTCTGCATTGAGTGAGTGTTCCGCTTTGGGTTCAGTCAAATAGGTCTTCACTTTCACAAGGAAGTTAGATTCATCGGATACACTTTTTGAATAGATTTCCTTAATTTCCAAAATGGTAGGGGCAGATTGATTGTTTCCAGGCAACAGTGCATGACAGGCAGAGCAATTCTCAGAGAGGTAGGCGATATGAAGAGCTTCCGTTTTTGCGGATGAATCCTGACAATTGAAAACACTGATCGAAAAAAGGAGAATGAAAAATATAGCAAAACTTGGTACTTTAAACTTATTGCACATACTATACCACCTATGGTATATTTAGCTTGTAAAAACTCCAAAGGTCAAGCGGATTATTTCAGAAGATTCTAAGAAGAAAAAGTTTGACGTCATTTCATGAAATGATGAAATGATGAAATGATCAAGGCCGACCACACCGACTGCTCCCCGGCAGACCACGAAACTCCGTTCCAAGGACTGCAAATGCCGGGACCATTGGCTTTGGAGCGAGCGGCAAGGCTTTTCCGAGCCTTGGGCGATGAGGCACGCCTTTCTCTCCTCCAAAGGATTTCGGAGAGAGAAGCCTGTGTCACGGAAATGGCGAGCGCGACTGGAGAGGGTGTTTCTACGATTTCGCAAAGACTCAAACTGCTTCGTGCGGAAGGTCTTGTCAAAAGACGAAGAGAGGGAAAGCACCTTTATTACTCACTCGTTGATGGTCATATCTACAACCTCATTCGAAATGCTTTGGAACACTCTGAAGAAAAACACTGATTCATTTATAAGGAGAATTTAAATGTCTACACACCACACCCACGAAAAACATGACCATGAACACTCACCTAATTGTGGTCATATTGCAATCAAACACGACGGACACATTGATTACTTACATGATGGTCATTTGCATCACAAACATGAAGGTCATTACGACGAGTGTTCTATCCAGATCGACTCTCTGCACCCAGAAACATGCACCACGGGTCATGAGTGCAAAAGCCATGCTAGCGATCATGTTCATGGACCTAATTGTGGTCATGCGGCGATTCCTCATGGTGATCATATCGACTATCTAGTGGATGGACACCTCCATCACCAGCACAACGGACATTGTGATCACCATGGGCAATTGGAACTTGTAACTGCCTAATTTACTAAAGAAATCCCCGTTGCTGAAACATAGTATCCACTGAAATTCACAACGGGGCAAAGATTAAGAAAAGTTCTTTCGGATCATGAAGAATGTGATCCCACCGAGAAGTAGTTCTACAAAAACAAAAATACCCACAAAGATAAACAAGTCGTTACTAGTATCTCCGTTCACCTCAAATTCGAGGACTTGGGGTGCCATAGTTGCGCCGTATTCTTTGACAAAAAAATCTTTTGTAGAAGATGAAGGACCTTCCCAAAGGATATTTCGCAATACTCCTTTAAATTCCGTTCTTTCAAATAGAGCGTTAAACTCTTCATCTGGAATATCGTCGATTTGAGCTAATACAGGGACTGGCTCACCACTTTGCCACGATTCATCAACAAGTGGACAGAAAAATTTTGTAGTAGTGCGACCCTTTTTCGTAGTTTTTTCTTCAAGACATTGGGTAAGTAACGATCCATGTACTGTTAGATTTCTTGTTTCGAATTCTGTTAACGTAATGAGGTCACCTAACTTAATTGTAGCAGATCCTTTATCGATGCCATGTAAAAACATGGGAAGTAAAAAGAGAAAAAATACAAATGATACAACAACAGGAAGAGCGAGGAGCGCAATCTTGGAAGAATCAGCCACACTCATCTGAGACAATGCCTCTTCACGAGAGAACTTTCGAAGGTCTGCTGATGGCTTGAGTTCTGCCAATTTTTCTACGAGAGACACCATTCCGTTTTCACCGGAATTGCAGTTGAAGCGATGTACCTTCGATTTACCTGAAGATGTGCGAGTTGTAATCACCAATTCATCAAATTGGCCCGTAGGCATCGGTCCAAAATAAAACTTTTCAATGTCAAGGACGGAAACTTCATAGTTTCGCAATCCTTGTTTTACTTTTAGAAGGCGTTGGTCGAGGGAGGCTTGAACCTCTAAGACGGCATATGCAAATGTATAATTATCCATAGGTGGATGAGCCTATGCAATTTATTTACAAATGCAAGAAAAAAAAGCAGGCGTGGGCAATTTATTCATTCTGCCCAGCTATATTGATCTCGGTCTTTGTCGTAATCAACAAGACGTCCATTCACAAATCCCTTTTTAAAAACAAAGTCCTTTAATTCATCACTATATACTAATATCAGTTTTGTGATATCTATAGCTTCTGTTGTGCTTGCTTCAATCTGAATTAATTTTGAATTACCAGTGTGAGTAAGTTCACGATTGTCCCCAGAACATGATAATGAAGCGGAGCTAAGAACGAGGTAATTTGCTCCCGTCATTTTACCAATTTTTGCGGTTTGTCCTGAAGTGAGACCTTGGGCTTGGATTTTCATTTCATCTAGCACATAACCCAGATTTGTTCGATCAACTAATTTGAAATTGGGATTCTTTCCATGTAGTTTTAGAAATTGGGATTCTAAGGAAACATTTGATTGTCTCAAAATTGAATCAAATATTTCATCCGAAAAATTGCAATTTGTGACTGAGAGTTCTTTTGGTGCAAGTACTAGAAGTTGGATGTTCACACCCTGATTTAACAGTTTCAAAAGTTTCCCATCAATTTGTGTATCTTCCGCTCCCAAAAAACGTTTTGAAACTGAAGAACAATTGAAACTGGATAAAAAAGAAAAAAGTAAAATGTATTTCCAAATCATGAAAGACTTTTATATTTACCTCGAAAACGAAACAACTAGATTTTGGATTTTAAGCCTATAATGTTGGAAAAATGACAAATACAAATCCTTCAGAGCACTCATTTATTTTTGAACGTACATCAAATCCAGACGAAACTACCCAAACATTTTTATGGAACCGATTGAAAGATTACAGTCGTTCCAAAATCGGTAGAGCTGACCATGAATCCTCCGATTTTTTCTCTATCATCCTTCGAGAAGGTGAAAAAATAATCGCGGGTGCTTTGTGCTATTCCTATTTTAAGGCGGTCAATCTACAATTGCTCTGGGTGGATGAATCCAAGAGAGGACAAAAAATCGGTTCATTATTGCTTTCAAAAATTGAAGAAGAGGCAAATCAACTTGATGCAAATCTAATATTTTTGTATTCCTTTGAATTCCAAGCGCCCAAGTTCTACTTAAAGTTCGGATATAAGCAATTTGGAATGATAGAACAATTCCCAGAGGGGTATAATTGCTACTTTTTACAAAAAAGGTTAAGATAAAGTTTTTAGTCAAATTGACATACAAGGCAAAAATGTAGGACGCAATGTTATACAAACAAATTGGACCAGTTAGCACAGGATTGGACTGTCTCAAATCAGAAGATAGATACAGACTCATTTTTTGATATCAACTTATGATTTATAAAAAAAGATTAGCAGATAGATCTCTATGCCAGAAAAAGAATTTGAATCCATAGACTTAAACCACTTTTTTGAGCTCAATATAGATCTACTTTCCATTGCAGATCTGTCGGGACGATTTATCAAACTCAACCTTGCCTGGGAAGGGACCCTTGGCTATTCGAGAGAAGAGCTAATGGAAAGTCAATTTTTTGATTTCGTCCATCCCGACGATATTTCTAAAACCGAACAGGCCATGTCGAAACTTGCTGAAAATAAGAAAGTTTCAAGTTTTATCAATCGTTACAAAAAGAAGGATGGCTCCTATTGCCATTTGGAATGGAGCGCGGTACCGTACGACTCTTTCATTTACGCAACTGCAAGAGATGTTTCCCAAGCTTTACATTTAGAAGAAAGTATCCAAACACAAAAAGAACTTCTAAGCGAAATGGGGGGAATGGCCTCGATTGGGGCTTGGGAATTGGATGTATTTACCTTTAAAACAAAATGGACAGATGAAATTTATAAAATATATGAGTTGCCTCCTGATTATGACGCAAATGCAGAAGACGGAATCAGCTTTTATCACCCGGAAGATCGTGAAACGATCTCAACTGCAGTAAATCGGGCGTTAAATGAGGGACAAAGTTTTGACCTCAAACTCCGCCTCATACCTACCAGTGGCAAAACAAAATGGGTCAGAGCAGTTGGCAAACCGTTTTATAAAGACGACAAAGTTACCAAAGTCATAGGCACATTTCAGGATATCACAGAACAAGCGCTTAACGAATTTGCTTTTGAAGAGTCCATCATGGAACTTCTAAAAATCAAGAGTGAACTGCAAAATTATAAATCTGCATTAGATCAAACAGCAATTGTTTCTCTAACAGATGCAGATGGCATTATCATTGATTTGAATCATAATTTTTCAACGATCAGTGGTTATTCGAAGGAAGAACTTTTAGGCAAATCTCACAATATCATCAATTCCGGTTATCATTCAGCAGAATTTTTTAAAGATATGTGGAAAACGATCAAATCCGGAAAGATTTGGCGGGGTGAAATCAAAAATCGTACCAAACAAGGGAATTATTATTGGGTATCAACTAGCATTATACCTTTTTTGAATTCTGAAGGCATACCTAAAGAATATTATTCGATCCGATTTGACATCACCAATGCAAAAAAATCTGCCCAATTAGTTTTGGAAGCTAAAGAAGCGGCTGAAGCTGCCAATAAAGCAAAAACGGATTTTTTGTCAAATATGAGTCACGAGATAAGAACACCACTTAACAGCGTGATTGGCTTCACTGAGCTTCTCATCGATACAAATCTAGATGAAGAACAAAAAGAATTTGTAAGGGATGCAAATACCTCAGCAAAGTCCTTACTTGGTATCATCAATGACGTTCTCGATTTTTCAAAAATCGAAGCAGGTAAACTTGAACTCGAATTGCAACAGACATTCGTTTATCCATTATTAAATGATTGTATTCAAATAGTTAGTATCAATGCCAAAAAAAAAGGGTTACAACTCACTCTCGATACTTCAGACCAACTTCCAGAAACTATCTTTATCGACCCTACACGTCTAAAGCAAGTCCTTGTAAACCTACTGGGAAATGCGATCAAATTTACTGAATTAGGTTCCGTAGTTTTGGAAGTCCGTTATAAAGCCAAAAAATCAGAAGAGCCTTCACATATCAGTTTTAAGGTGATTGATTCGGGGATTGGTATTTCCGATGAACAAAAAGGCAGACTCTTTCAAGTTTTTTCTCAAGCTGATAATTCGATTACAAGAAAATTTGGAGGAACAGGACTAGGTCTTGCTATTTCTTCCAAACTCGTTGAACAAATGGGAGGCGAACTTTCCCTTTCTAGCAAGTTTGGCGTTGGTAGTGTGTTTGAATTCACCCTTCCAATAATTAAGACAAACGAACAATCTTCTGTATCGTTTACTAACAGCAAATCATCGGAGAACACTAAATCGAATCAGTCTCTAAATCGATTGTTAGTCGTCGAAGACAATCCATTGAATGCAAAATTAGTAGAGACAATGTTACTGAAAAAGTATCCATCCCTACAGATCTCTTTTGCTTCAAACGGGGAAGAATCGATCCAACGCCAAGCGGAAAATCCGTCGGAGCTAATTCTAATGGATCTTCATATGCCAGTGATGGATGGTGTAACCGCTACTACTCTAATACGAGAATCCGAAAAATCTACTAATCGACATGTAATCATCATCGCACTTACCGCAGGTGCATCTGCAGATGAAAAGGAAGCATGTATCCGCGCAGGAATGGATGATTTTTTGACCAAACCCATCATTTCGATCAAATTACAAGAAATGATAACAAAATACTTTCATTGATCAGTTAACACCGGGAATTTATAAATTGATCCGAAATACAGGAAAAATCGACAGGTAATAAACCTTTTTCGCCATTGCAAGAAAAGGCAGGGATAGTCTACTTAGATTGATTTACGAAGGAAATTATCATTTTGGAATATTTTGTTTTTTATCTTCTTTCTGGTATCGCTGTTGGTCTTTTAGCCGGTCTGTTTGGTGTTGGAGGAGGGATTATCATGGTTCCGATTCTCACCTTTAGCTTTGCTCAGATGCACTTTCCCGAATCAATTCTTTTGCATACTGCTATCGGAACTTCTCTAACTACTATTTTATTTACTTCCTTCTCTTCCTTATTTTCTCACCATCGAAATGGTTCGGTTATATGGAAGTACTTATTTATCTCGTTTCCATGGATCATATTAGGAACCTATATGGGTTCTTTTTTGGCGGCTTCGTTACGGTCGAAAGAACTAAACTACATCTTTATCATTTTTATATTCCTATTTGCTATAAAGATGTTATTTGGGAAGAAAAAAGACAACCACTCAGAGTTGCATACGAACAATCGAGAGGAAATGGGACAAGTCTCCTTTCCTAAGTATTGGATTCAATCCATCATCGGTATCCTGATTGGCTTTAGTTCCGCCTTAGTTGGTGTAGGTGGTGGTGTTTTTACCTCAACGTACCTTCTTTACCTCAAGACTCCGATCCACAGAGCGATAGGCACCTCTGCGGCTATTGGATTTCCCATTGCTTTGAGTGGTGGATTGAGTTATATAATCAATGGATGGAATCATTCAGATTTGCCTTTCGGTAGTACGGGATTCGTATATTGGCCAGCAGTTTTAGGTTTGGTGATCGCAAGTATGCCTTTCGCATATTTGGGTGCCAAAATTTCTCATCGCCTTCCAAAGGATCGACTTAGGATCCTTTTTGCCGTTTTTTTATTAATTATGGGCACGTTCATGACGTTTCGTTAATGTATTCAAGAGATTCCTCCAAATTTTGACTTGTATTTTTTATCGTCTCGCACCAAGTAGTCGGGATGTTACAAAGTAGGTTCCCCAATTTTCTTCAGAGACCCATTTACCTGATTTTCTTAATCTATGGAATCTTACTTTTTACGGGATTGGGACATTTTCCTCTGATTGATTGGGATGAGAACATCTATGGCGCTGTCTCAAAAAGTATGTATCAAAATGGCGAATACTTTCGCTTATCGGTCAATAACCAACTCTATACGGAAAAACCACCTTTTATCTTTTGGATAACGTCTCTCTCCTATCACTTATTAGGTATCAGCGAATTTTCCACTCGTTTACAATCTGTACTAAGTGCGTTGACCTCTTTTTGCTTTTTGTATTGGTTTGGGAGGAGACATTTCTCCGAAAAATTAGCAACATTCTGGTCTCTACTTTACTCATCGTCACTGGTTCCTTTATTTCTCTCTAGGACCGCCTATATCGACCATTGGTTCAATACGTTTCTTTTGTTCTCTTTTTGTTTTATTTACGAATACCATCTGAAGAAATCTGAGGCCTTCAAATCACGTATCCTATGGATCTTACTTGCAAGTTTGTCAATGGGGCTTTCAGTTTTAACAAAAGGCCCGTTAGGATTATTTTTTCCTTTGGCGTCTTACTTCCTTTTGCTTCTTTTTGAACGTAATTTTCTTTTGAACTGGCTTGATCTAATCATAGGATTTCTATTTTTTACACTTGTGATTGGGGTCTATTATGCTCCAAATCTATATCTATATGGAACAGCAACGATTCGTGGATTTTACGAATTTCAAGGAATGTTACTATCAAAATCTTTGGAATCTCACTCTGGTCCTTGGTTCTATCACTTTTTGATCGCACCCATTGGATTTTTCCCTTGGAGTGCCTTAATTTTCATTGGTTTCACAAAATCAAATTTGAAGTTTCTATTCTCAAAAAAATCCGAACACCATAGCTTCTCAGTATTGATTGGTTGTTGGATGACTTTGCTTCTACTTATTTTTTCAATCGTCCAGACAAAACTCCCGCATTACACCTCTTCCTTGTATCTCTGTTTGTCGTTTTTTGGTGCTAGATTGCTCAGCGCAAACGATGAAAAGCAAATTGTTTTATCAAAACGTTTGTTCTATGGAATCTCTACATTAATTTTATTCGTTTTTGGTTTGTTATTCCTAGTACTCCCTTTCTTATTCGAATATCTCTCTTCGGATCTCTCCTTCCAACGACAATACGGTAAGTACAATTCAGAATCGCTTGGATTCCTGGCAGCTCTACCGGGCCTGATTTTATTATTTGGCATGTTGTCCTCTGTGTATTGGTTCAATAAAAATCATATAAATAGATACATTCTACACATATGGCTGTCATCTCAATTATTCCTTGTTAGTATAAGTTTGTTTTTAGCGCCGTTTTTGATTCCCTTACTACAAGATAAGAATTTACGATTGTATGATTTTGCAAAAGAACAAGGAGGTATTGTCGCATTTTATAAATACTTGAGTTTTTATCCAATGTTTTATCGAGACGAACCGATCTTGATTATGGGAAATTATAAATTTAGAGATGATTCAGACTCTCTCTCACCAGAGCTCTATTCAAAATTTCAAAAACCATTGTATCTGATCACAACTAGGAATAAAATCCTAGAATTACCGTTTTTATTTAACGGTCGTACTTTTGATATCGTAAAAGAAGATACAGATTTGATTTTGATCCGTGTTAAATGATAGAATCTTGTTCAAACAATTTGCGAATCGACTTTCGTGGTATAGATAGTATGTCATACTGCAAAGCGAACAATAGCAATTGAAATCCAAGTATGATTGGAAGAGCGGCAAGCATCACCGTTCCAGATGAGGCTTCTTCGTGTTTGAATTCTCCTAAGATCCACGCCCTGGCACCAAACACAATGCCGAAGGTCGTTAGGAGAAACCCAAATAGAAGGGAGATAGATCCCATATTAAAATCTCGTAAAATATAATTATAAAAAATTCGCTTCGGCAATCGATTTAAATACTTTATAGGGAAAGAACATGCAACTTTGCCTATATTGAGCTGGCTCTCTTCATCGGCATAAAGTGCAATCATTGGAACATCTTGGACAACTGCTCTGGCAATATTGAGGCGAAAGAGCATATCTGATTCAAAGAAATACCGATTGTCAATCTTATCCAATGGTAATAAACGTAAAGTTTGTTCATGAATCGCCGTATATCCGTTTGTTGGATCCATGATATCCCAGTATCCACTGACCAACTTGTTTAAAAAACTTAAGATCCCGTTGCCGATCATTCGGAGCTTCGGCATTTGCTCTAAAAAATCTGGATGGAAAAAACGATTTCCTTTCACATAATCCGCCTCCCCTCGTAATATCGGAGCAACGATTTTTGCAATGTGTTTGGGATTCATTTGGCCATCTCCATCTAATTTGACCATGATCTCAAAACCTTCTGTTAATGCTTGTTTGTATCCTGCCTTGACGGCCCCACCAACACCTAGATTTTTAGGAAGGATTTGAACGCGAATCCTTTTGTCTTTTATGTTTGCCAAAACCCAATCACCAGTGCTTTCAGGACACGCATCGTCAACAATGAAAATTCCTGTTACTTCACGCGGAATTTTAGCTAACAAATCTTTTAAATGTTTTTTGACTTTAAAACAAGGAATAACAACTGCTATTTTCATAAATCAAAGTTCTGCCTAAAACTCTGCGTAGATTTTAAAAATGTATCTTTCGTAGACAACCCTCTTTTTTCATAATAAAGATTCTGAGACAATGACAAATTGAAACATAATGGCTCCTCTATGTTTAAAATAGAAATCTGATTGCGAGTCCAAAATTTAAATATAGTTTGAGGTGCAAGACCCAACCATGTCTTCCATTGGGATGGATAAAACAAAAACAGGATAGAATAAAAAAACCGTTTCTGAAAACTCAATTTCATCTGACTTTTCGATGAATCCTTTGAGAGGTGCATTGCAGAAAATAAAGGATATGGCAGTCCGTGACCTCCATACGTTGCATAAGCATAAACCTTTGCCCCAAACGTTTTGCTCAATGCAAGACCCAAAAGATAAGCGGCATCATGATCAGGATGTCCTCCCTCGCAGGCGGGGCAAAAGATCTTTTTTACCTTATATGCTTTCGTTTCACTTACGATCCATTCAAAAACGCCAGAAAGACTATTTGATAAATCCTTATCGGACACCTGTAATGTGGAAGGTAAAAAGTGTAATTGGGTATTAACCACATTTAATCTTTGTAACATGCGCCGAGACTCATTATTTCGCACAACCTCAGGTATTCCATGACCTTGGCCATTCGTCAAAAAAAAGCAATGAGCCCCAATATGTTCCTGATGTAAAAATGGAGAGACAAAATACTCATCATCTTGGTGTGGAAACAGAAAGAGCGAAATCGATAGGTCCTTCTCCAAAGATCAATGGTTAGCCTTTAAAAGGCAATTCACCTAGGTAATCTTTTTTACCGATTTCAAAACCATTGGAACGAAGTATCGCATAAGCGGTTGTTATATGAAAGTAGAGATTTGGAATCGCATGGTGTAACAGATATTCTTCACCAGTTAGATATTTACCTTCCCAACGTGGTTGGGTGATCTTGATGGTCTGTGATGATTCAAAATCGCTTGGTTGAAACGACTTTAAATAGCCAATAACGGATTCTATTCGTAATTTTAGATCGGCAAGCGTAACTTCTTTGTCTTCATGAACGGGAGCATCTTTTCCAGCCAATCTTGCCGCGGCAAGTTTAGCGGTATCGCATGCAATTTGGACTTGTCTCACTAAACTAAACTGGTCTGCTATCAATCGAGAATTCAATAAAACAGAAAATTCAACTTTTTTTGCTTCAGCCAGCTTGGAGGTTTTTTCAAGAATCTGTAGTAGGTTTGTGAGTGATTTTGTGAATTGCTCGGTAACGATTTTGTGGTACATTTTGGTCCTTTCTGGTAAGGATTTACCATGATAAATAAATTTCACCTCCAAATTTTTAGAAAATTGTGGGACTTAGCGAAACATTAGTGATATGATTGCAAGAAGTAAACAAACAGGAACTGGTAATCAGAAGATGCCCAAGTTGGAAACCATCCAAACACAAATAAAATCCCTTCTTCCTCCAGATTCAAATGTGAACATTGATATATTATTTTTATATCATCCGGCATTTCATTGTTTGACCGAGCTACTCGAAGAAGAGGAGTCTATCAAGGCGTATTGTATCGGATTATTAGAAGGTTCCCACAAAAAGTATCCATCAGGTAAATGGCTACTTGTAAAAACATCGAAGCGCTATCTCTTCATCTTCAAGTCGATGGTCAAAACTTCTTTTGAACACTTTGCATTAGACTTTAAAAATATTCAAAAGATTACATACAATTTAGGATGGTTCTTTGGCAAGATACAGTTTACATCAGAATCAAATACGATCACTCTTCTTCAGATCGGTAAACGAGACTTTCGTTTTTATGAGGAGTGCCAATCATAATGGATTTCGATCTCTCCGATTCAAACCTAAAAATTCAATTTAGAAGGATAACAACATGAAGATGTTTCAACCTACATTCTTTTCAGCACTAACGATGTTCTTTTTTCTTTCACATTGTCGTTCTATAGATCCACAAGTCTACGAACCCATTCAAAAACCCAAATTGGAAGGAGTCCTTGCTCCCAATGATAAGTTACGAACATCAACATTACTCGCCAAAGGCAAGGTTAATGGACTTGAATCTTTGGATGTCGACAAATATGGGAACGTATTTGGTGGAGACAAAGAAGGACAAATTTTAAAAGTTACACCATTAGGAGAAATTACTGTCCTTACAAACACAGGCGGGAGACCACTTGGCGTACAATTTGATTCAGAAGGCAATCTCATCATAGCAGATGCCTACAAAGGACTCTTAAGACTTACACCGAAGAATGAATTACAAACATTAGTTTCAGAATTTGAAGGAAAACCCTTTCGCTTTACTGATGATTTGGATATCGGACGTGATGGGAAGATCTACTTTTCAGATGCGAGTATTTACATACAGAGCGAATACCTTTTTGATTTACTTGAGGCAAAACCTCACGGCCGAGTTTTTGTTTATGACCCAAAAACGAAATCCACAAATCTCCTATTAGATGGTCTTTATTTTGCAAATGGGATCGCCTTATCAAAAAACGAAGACTTTTTATTGATCAATGAAACCTATCGTTATCGCATTACTAAACTTTGGTTAAAAGGTCCGAAAAAAGGTTCAAGAGAAGATTTTATTTCAAATTTACCTGGATTTCCAGATAACATTACGAGATCTCCATCTGGTGATTTTTGGTTGGCACTCTTCACCGTTAGAAATGATCGAATGGACTCCCTTCACCCTTCTCCTTTTCTCAAAAAACTGATAGCAAACCTTCCCAAGATGTTCTGGCCAAAACCAGAACCTTATGGGTTTGCGATATTACTAAATGAACAGGGTGAAATTTTACAAACATTACAAGATCCAGGTGGTTTGGAACTCAAAGAAGTAACGAGCGCTATCCAAAAAGGTGACAATTTGTACATCGGAAGCTTGTATCATGATCGAATCGGAATTTATGATCTAAAAGGAAAGTAAGAATTTTTACCAAATGGGTTTTACATATTATATTGAATTAGCAGGTATTACAGTCTTTGCAATTTCGGGTGCTCTAGCGGCGCTAGAACAAAAAGAACACCATCATGATTGGTTTAGTGTATTTTTCACTGGATTCATAACGGCAATCGGAGGTGGAACCATTCGCGATGTGACTCTTGGAAATTATCCAGTCTCTTGGGTTCGAGATGTAAATGTACTTTGGGCAATTTTTGTTGCATTTCTTTTGATTATCCTTTTTACAAAATCTCTACTACGCTTGCGAAAAGAGCTTTTCCTTTTTGATACGATTGGAATCGGCATTTACACTGTCATCGGTACGAAGATCTCACTTGCCTATGGAGTAAATCCATTCGCGGCAATCATACTTGGTATGATCTCGGCTATCTTTGGTGGCGCGATACGAGATACACTAATGAATCAGGTTCCTTTTATTTTTAGAAAAGAAATTTATGCAACTGCATGTCTTGCAGGAGCGTTGGTATATGTAGCCCTAAATTATATGAAGATTGATGGGAACTTGAACACGATCATATCCGCGTTAGTCGTCGTCATCATTCGGATCGCGGCTGTTCGTTACAATTTAAGTTTACCAAAATTTAGCTTACCTAAACAATAAAGAGAAGAATATGCAAAAACAATTCGAATGGTGGAAAGAAACCTCGCTCTATCAAATTTATCCTTGGTCATTTCAAGATTCAAATGGTGATGGAATCGGTGATCTATTGGGTATTATTTCACGTTTAGACGAATTGCAGGAACTGGGTGTTGAAACCATTTGGTTTTCGCCTTTCTTTCGTTCTCCTGGAAAAGATTTCGGGTATGATATATCAGATTATCTAACAATTGATCCTAGATTTGGCACCATGGATGACTGTAACCTACTCATCAAATCCATCCACAAACGCAAAATGAAAATAGTTTTGGATATGGTAATGAACCATACTTCAAATGAACATCCGTGGTTCTTAGAATCACAATCTTCCTTATCCAATCCAAAACGAGACTTTTATATTTGGCAAAGAGGAATCGGTGGGCCACCAAATAACTGGAAATCTATGGTGGGTAGTTCAGGTTGGAATTGGGATCCAAACACTAAGGAGTATTATTATACCAATTTTTTATCATTTCAGCCTGATTTAAATTACAGAAATCCGAAGGTGAAGAAACAAATGTTTGGCGTTCTAGATTTTTGGCTAAAAAAGGGAATCGATGGATTTCGATTGGATATTTTTAATTCAATCTTTAAAGACGACATCTTTCGAGACAATCCACCTAGCACTCGCTTTTTTCCCACACCCGACAATCATGATGAGGCTTTCTTTCAAAAGAAACAGTACAATCTCAATCTACCCGAATCGTTCGCACTCGCAAAAGAAGTACGTAAGGTGGTTTCAAAATACAAACACAAACCGTTTTTGATTGGTGAAGTGAGTGGATCAGATTCCACTCTCAAATCCTATCTTGGAGAAAAAGCAGACGGACTCAATCTAGTATTCCAATTTGAGTTAATCCACTTTAAATGGGATGTCTCATTCTTTAAAAACTTACTTACAAAAAATGAACTTCAATTCGCAAATCCATATCAACCTGTTTATGTTTTGGGTAACCATGACCAGAGGCGTTACATAGATCGCCTAGGAGGAAATATAGAAAAAGCAAAGGTGATTTCTACACTACAATTTACAGCGAGGGGAATTCCGGTCGTTTATTATGGAGAAGAAATCGGACGGAAAGAAGGTAAATTTTCCAACTTTTTTGGGAAAGATCCCATTGCCAAAATGAATCGTTGGGTTCCATTATTTTTAACAAAGATCTTAGGAATTTATATCAATCGTGATAATTGCCGTTTGCCAATGTTATGGGATAGCTCACCAAATGCTGGTTTTTCTACAGGCATCCCTTGGCTTCCAGTCGGCTCCTTTGAAGAAAAAGAGACTGTCTCCATTCAAAAGAAAGACCCTCAATCACTTTGGAACCATTACAAAACTTTATTCCATTTAAGAAAAACTTCAACGGTATTGAAACGCGGGAATTTGACACTCGTTCCTTCAAACGAAAAGAGTCTACTTTCCTTTGAACGCAACTACCAAAAATCTACCATCCGAGTGAACCTTTGTTTCGGTGATCGAACGGATCCAATTCAAATTCCCAAAGATGCAAGAGTCGTGTATCAATTTGGAAAGGTAAGCTTAACGAAGACCGATTTTACTTTTTCCGGATACGGTGGTGTTTTATTGGAATGGTGAGAACATTTTGGGAATGAAGAAAAAGTATAGTCAAACATTTTGAACGTGGTTGGATTGGTTGCATGTTGCCTGCACATCCAGTCAAAAGAACGCTTTACCGTGCCACCACAAGCCTTCTATCCACGTTTTCCGCCATCTTATTTAGCATTTATCAGTCCACACTCGAATTCAGAATCGAAGGCGAAGACCATCTCAGGGTTCTTCGCACTCTCAAACAAAATCATATCGTTGCCATTTGGCATACATTTGTAGATGCGGCAGTCTTTTATTTACACCACAGAGGTCTTTGTATCTATTCTGACCATCCCCGCACGGAGGAGTATGAAAATAGCTATGTACACTTTGTCAGAGAAATTGGCCTCAAAACATTAAAGGCGCTCGGATTCGATGTTTTAGATGCCTCACTTGGCAAACAATCAGCCGGCATCATCAATTTTATTAAAAGGATCCAAACTGGAACCCCTGCTCTCGTTGCACCTGATGGCCCTCATGGACCCATTTACGAAGCAAAACCGGGAGTGATTTATATGGCAAGCAAAGCTAACAGTTGTGTTGTGCCGATCGGTGTTGGTTTTTCGAGGCGCGTTGTTGGCTCGAACTGGGATGATTTGAGTTTCCCTTTGCCATTTTCACGCGTGGCACTTGTAATAGGCGAACCGATCCTTCCTAGCTCCGACCTAAGTGAAGAGTCCCTCGCAAAACAAGCGAAACACTTGGAAGATACATTGGACAAACTCTGTTTTCGTGCTAATGAGATTCTTTATGGCAAAGAAAAGAAAATCGAAAATATTGAATCGCCTATTGCGAGTTAAAATACCTGAGAAACTAGTAGATCAACTATAGTGGACGAACGAGTAAAAGGGTCACCATGAGTAGCGATCCCAAAAACAAAGTAAGAAGTATCGGAATCAACAGTAACCAAAGATACTGCTGACTGAGAGCGATCGCACTAATGCCTAGAACTTGCGCAATACAAAATGCAATCGCAAGATAAAGGTGTATTTTTTTAAAGGGTCGCGGTGGTCTACCTCGATTGAACAACCCTCTTTTCCCGTGTCGCGAATTTGTCCGGCGATTTGATACTTTGGAATCTGTGGCTACAGAAGGACTTTCTTCTGGCTGAAGGAAATCAAAATTGATATTTCCCTTACGTAGGGATTTTTCTATACTGGATGGAATTTTTTCTTCTTCTTGGTTTTCCATTATTTCTTTTGTAATGCCTCAGCCAAAAGTTTTTGGTAATGTTCTATCTCACCGCGTAACATCTCAAACCTCATTGAAAGATATCCAGTGTAGATTCCAATCAACCAAAAACCACCGACCTTTAGGATTTCTTTTTGAATTCCTACGATTTCCTTATCTGGATAATGCTCAATAGCAAGCACACCTATATAAAAAAAGTTCATAACGATCGTTCCTAAAATGGAAATCCTTAAGCCATAGCGAAGGCTATTGGAAACGATTACAATGTAGTTGATGGCAAAAAACATACTGTCATGCCCACCCGTGGGTATCATCACAAGTGCCACAGCCAAAAAATCGGCAATCATGGTAAAATACTTCACTGAAGGGTGGATGGATCCGCGTTTGATTGCACCGAACAAAATGTATGTCACAAGTAGATTTACCGAAACAACAAAAGTCGCCACGCTAATTACGTAAAACCAATTGAAAACATTTGCATGGCCGATCTCAACAGACCTTCCGGTTAGGAGTAAAAAGGACAAATAAGGTACAATCAAAAAAACAAGAAGCCAACGAACGCCGGCCTTATTCTTTTCATTCCGAATCTCCCAAGCTGATTTTTGATTTTGTTCCATTCTGTGTTCAACGCTAAACATACAAAATCAGAATCCGTCGTCAATATTTTCGTGAGATAGAGAATTTTAATTTGGCCAACGTAAATTCGTCTGAGTTGATCTTCACTTATGTTTTGTTATATTTTATACTAAATTTTAGTGATCTCGAATCTCTCAAATTTAAGTTTCTTTTCATCATATTCATGGTAAAAAATAAGATTTTTTCCGAATTTCATAATTTTTCTGTAGAAAATTTATGAATTGTAGATCACTTATTAGTTTAAATTTGGAAACGAAGAAACGTTATCCGAAGAAGATAATGAAACGATTCAAGAAATTTCTTTTTCTATTTCTATTATTTTTATCGTTCGACTGCAATAGAACCAACAAAACGATTCCGACTGTTGTAGATGGAACTTTGGATTTAAGGAGTTGGGACTTCGCAATTGATGGTCCGGTCAACTTGAGTGGAAACTGGAACTTTCATTGGAATCAATTTTTAGAACCCAAAAATGAGTTTTCCAAAAGCAATTCGTCCATATCTGTTCCTGGGCAATGGCAAAAACAAGGGTATCCGAGCAAAGGATACTCAACATACGCCCTTCTGGTTTTACTACCTGATTTGCAAAATCACCAACTGACAATAGCTGTAAAAGAAATTAGCTCTAGCTATGAATTCTATATTAATGGTACACTTGTTAAAAAGAAAGGGAAAATCGCAATCTCAAAGGAAAGTGCAGAAACATATTTACAATATGGAGACATTCCAATCCCTGAGTTTTTATTAAGCCAATCAAAAGAATTAAATATTTTAATTCACGCCTCAAATTTTGAACATAACCAAGCAGGTATATGGGAGCCCATTCAAATTGGAAGGACAGAAGATTTAAACAGACAAAAACAAAGCAAAATAGTTTTAGAACTAATTGTTTTCGGCGCTCTACTTATTATGGGTTTATATCATTTTGGCTTTTTCTTTTATCGAAAGATTGAATTTGCCGCATTTTATTTTGCACTCTTTTGCTTTTTTATGGCGATCCGAACCATCATTATCGGTGATCGGATTCTGTTAGATGCCTTTCCTATGATTCCCTTTATCGCAATCTATAAGATTGAATATCTAACGTATTATGTTACTTGTTTTGTGACTCTCCAATTCATTTCTCATCTTTTCCCAACCGCCAATAAAGATAAAATTTACTGGCCCCTTTCTTCAATTTTTTTGATTGGAAGCGCAATCGTTATCGTTACACCATTACACATCTTTGTTGAGACATTAATTATCGTTCAATTGGCAACACTCTTTGAGATCATTTACATTTCAAAATTATTGATATCGGCTATTCTGATTCGTAGGCCAGGTGCCCGAACATTTTTTATTGGATATATATTATTTGGAGTAACTATAATCAATGATGTGTTCCGAGGCATGGGATACCTATACACACCACCAATGGCAAGTTACGGCTTTCTCATCTTTGTCGTATTCCAGGCGGCAATTCTATCGAGCAGATTTGCCGAGGCTTTCAACCGGTCAGAAGATTTAACAAATCATCTGGAAGAAAAAATTGATGAACGCACCCGTGCCTTGATTGAAGCAAAACAAGAGATAGAAGAGATATCTAAATTCATTCACATCGTAAATTCACTTTCAACGTTAGATGAGATTTTTTACGCAATCGCAAAGTATGTCAATGTTCATTATTCCATAAGCGGCACTTGGCTTTTTTTACCTGACAAAGATTCAGAATATCTTTATGCTTACAAAGCTTATAGCTACCAAGGGTTATCTCAAGATATTCATAACTACTTGATCACTAAAAAAATTCAACTTAGGGATAAAAGTGGTGGGATTTTATATAAGGTGTTCCAAAGAAAAAAGGCATTTTACCTTCCACGAATCATCAAATTTGAATATGATATTGATAGAGAGCTTGCGAACACACTTTCAATTAAGGCTTTCCTACATGTGCCCATCATTAGGCGAGATGAATGTGTCGGTATACTCTGCTTTTCAAATCTTGAAAAGCAAATGCCCCTAAAGGCCAATCAAATTAGAAAATTGACCAATTTATGTTCTCAAATTTCTGGTGCCATTGAAACAAATCATCTACTCGGTCAAGTTCACCAAGATCGTATCGAAACAGAGTCTCTCAACGAGCTACTCAAAAGCTTAAATGAAAACTATGATATCGATTTGATTATGAATAAAATTCATCAATACATCAAAGAGAATTTCAACATTCAATATTATAGCCTAGGATTAATTGACAATGAGAGAAAAATTGCAACTTGTATCAAATCTCATTATCCAGAATTTTTGAGCGAGGAAGATGCAGAATTTTCAAAAACTATCTCAACTGATATTGCGGGTCCATTAGGTGGTCATGCATTCGCTGTCTTGAATAAAAAAGCATTTTATTCCAAAAGAATTCGAAAGTCCACCTTAACAAAAGAAGAACTCTATTTTTCCGAAACTATGAAATTTGAGAATATGCTAATCATACCATTAATCTTAGAGAACGAACCAATAGGAGTTCTAGATCTATTTAATGTGGGCAGAATGGACTTGTCACGCGAAACAAGAACAAAGCTTTCGATTTTAGGGGAACAACTAGCAGGAATTATTTACGGCTCCAAACTATTCAAGGACCTACAAGCAAAAACCTCAGAACTAAAGCAGACACTTAAAATCATTCAATCAGATTTATTGACTTCCAAAAAAATTCAGGAAAATAGTTTGATGATCGACAAGGATCAGTTAGATGATCTAGATTTTATCCCACACTATCTACCCATGGCTGAAGTCGGAGGCGACTTTTATGCGATAGGAAAAATAAACGAAAAAAAATACCGTCTCTTTCTTGCAGACGCAACGGGACACGGAGTTCAGGGTGCAATGATTACCATGGCAATCAAAGGGATATATGATAGTATTAAATTTTATGAGCTCGAAGTTAACGATATTCTTTCCATTTTTAATAACGAATTTTTTCAAAGGTATGCATCGCTGAATTCCTTTTTGACCGCGATTCTAGTAGATATAGATCTTCTGAATGAAACCATTACTTTTTCGTCTGCAGGCCATCCTGCATGTGCATTGTTACAAAATGGAAATCTCCAACTCCTCCCAAAAACCGGAAAGATCATTGGCGTTTCAAAAGACAACACATACCAAACACAAACATTTCCTTTTAAGGAAGGAGATCGTCTCTATACATATACGGATGGGATCTTTGAACAGTTTAATTCGATGAATGAAGAATTTGGAGAAGCAAGACTCCACCAGTTAATCCAGTCTTCTGCCAATGAAAGTTTGACGCAATCTCTAGACACGATCATTACATCACTTCAAAGTTTTCTTTCAGGCAAACCTCTGGAGGATGATGTCACAATCATTGGTTTACAAGTAAAAACATCAAAAAATGGAAACTAATCTTTCTTTTTAAACTCTCTTGAGAATATATCGTTGAACGAATTTACTACTATTACATCTTGTTTTTGTGCAAACCTTTGATCGCTCGAATCCTGCCTCCTATTACAGTTTAGAAGATAATTATGGTGCCAAAAACTATGCACCGTTACCAGTCGTCATCGAGAGAGGTTCCGGGATCTTTGTCTGGGACGTAACAGGGAAAAAATACTTCGATTTTCTATCTGCATACAGTGCTGTAAATCAAGGCCATTGCCATCCTCATATTTTAAAAACGCTTATCGATCAAGCGAGTCGGCTGACACTGACTTCACGAGCCTATCACAATAACGTTCTAGGTTTGTTTGAAGAGAAACTTTGTAATCTATTTGGGTATTCAAAAGTTCTGCCGATGAACACGGGTGTGGAGGGAGGGGAAACCGCCATCAAACTGTGCAGAAGGTGGGGATATCGACATAAGAACATACCAGAAAACAGTGCTAAGATACTATTTGCTCAAGGAAACTTTTGGGGAAGAACTTTAGGAGCCATTTCCTCCTCAACAGATCCATCTAGTTTTACTGACTTTGGACCATTTGTTCCTGGATTTGAAGTAATCCCATTCAATGATTTAGCGTCCTTGGAACGTGCGCTTAACGATCAAAATGTGGCCGGTTTTATGATTGAACCAATCCAAGGTGAGGCAGGAGTGCGTGTTCCAGATATAGGTTATCTCAAACAGGCAAAAGCTTTATGCGAAAAATACAATGTACTATTGATCGCTGACGAGATTCAAACTGGTCTCTGTCGCACAGGGAAATGGCTAGCCTCGGACTATGATGATATCAAACCTGATGTACTCATTCTCGGCAAAGCCTTATCAGGAGGTTTTTATCCAGTTTCCGCAGTTTTGACAAATGATGAGATTATGGGAACCATTGGACCTGGCGAACATGGCTCTACCTATGGAGGCAATCCTTTGGGTGCCGCTGTTTCAATTGCCGCTTTAGAAGTACTACAAAACGAAGACTTAGCAACTAACGCGATGAAGATGGGGAGTATTTTTCGTAATAAATTAGAAAAACTCAAATCAAAAGTTCCCTTGATCAAAGAAATTCGCGGTAGAGGACTTCTGAATGCCATAGAACTCAATACAAGCGCTAATTCTCTCTCAGCTGATCAAATCTGCTATCAACTTCTCAAATCGGGTTTACTTGCAAAAACCACACATAAATCAATCATACGATTTGCTCCTCCTTTAGTCATAACAGAAGCGGAGATGGATGAAGCTATACAGATCATAGAAAACACATTCTTAAACGCTTAAAAGTAAATTTTCAAATATTGACTGAAGTCGACTCCACAAAGTGTATTGACCAATGAAAACAGAGATATCTTATAAATAACCGAGCACCCTGGCAAGTTTCTGGAACCAGCCGCTGGAAAAACATCGGAATCGTTTTTTTTGTTAATGCAAATTTTGTATCATCGTTCACTTAAGAACTCACCATCTGATACATACATAGCATTTATCACTGTTTTTCCATTGATCTCCTTTTCTAAAATTGTTTTACCATCGGGAAGTTGGATTACCTTCACTTGATTTAGAATTCCTAGTTTTAAATCATAGGTTGTTTTTATAAATACGATGTAAGGCTCCAGAGTTGACTTATCCGATTCGTTAGAACCCTTATTATAACCAACGGGCAACATGCTAGCAAACTTATAGCCATCGGGAACTTTAAAATCTTCCACTTTTCCCGTGCGTCCATCAACTAACTTCCAATTCTGAATTTTATCTTCGATATCGGAAACTTCATCTGTGAGTAAAAACAAACTAGATTGGTTTAATACTCTGAATTTTGGATCGCCTCGGTTGTAAGTTCCAGATGGGCCTTTCATTGGCACTTTAAATGTGAATAATTTCTTTCTCTTTTTTTCCTTAAGATCATAGGATTCTAAATTATAAGATTTAGAATCTGAATTCGCGGATATTGGTGTCAAAAATACAACCAACTCACCATCATGAATAAGCCGTGCACTCAATATGGCTCTGTCAGATAAAATTTCTTCAGGATTGCATTTTAGAGAACTACAATAAAACACCTTTTGGGAATAACCATCGTTAGCGCCAACAAATGGATCTTCCAATTTCTGAACGGATTTATCTCTTTCTAAAATTCTGAATAGATGTGCACCATTTGGTAAAAAATCATCTAACCTGACAGTTTTTCTATATTTATCAAAGTGGGGAAAATAATTTGGCTTATCTCCCTCGAGTTGAAAAAGCCTTTGGTCTCCTACCTGATGGATTTCTTGAAAAATTGTTAGGTTTAGATCTTCCATATATGAGATAAACTCTCTTAATATCTTGATGCCTGTATCCTGAGGAAATTTCAGCTCAGATACTTTGCCCGTTTTCCACTCGTAAGATTTTATCTTACGATCTACACCATAGGAATCGGCCAAAGAAAGGATTCGTTTTTTTGAAACTTGGATTCGATTCATCAGTTGGAATTCACTTGGAAATTCAAAGGTAGTTTCAGAATCTTGATTGATGAGGATTAGCTCTCTGGGCTGGTTACCAACAATCGTATGCAGTAATAATTTGCCCGTATCGGCATGTACGACAGAATCCAAGGAGACTGCAGTATATACCAAAACTAGTTTTGTAAGTATTGCTAATGATTTCATTCGCCTTATAAATCATATCGAATCAACGAAGTCAATTCGTTTGCGATATTTCGATTACGGCTTTTATTAAAGACTGGGCATTAGTTTACCAGTCCACTAAACACACCTTTGGCGCCAGCCTGTTCTTTACAGACTGTTTCATCCCCTGAAAAGTCATTGGACTGGTCATACTTATAGAAAAGTCGAGTCGATTGACCAGATCAATGATTATATGAAAATCTTGAGACAAAGTAATCAGGCAACTTCATAGGTCTGGATTTTTTAAAATCAAAGAATATTGCCAAAAAGATCGCCTCACACACCAACTGTCCGTCGGATACACGATACATGTTTTGAAAGATTTTACCCTTAATTTTATTTCCATCACCAAAATCCGTATCTATACGCACACTGTCGGGATGCGATACTGGTTTGTGGTAGGTAAGTTCAGCCTTAAGCATGACGGGCCCAATTTCGTCTTTTCGTAGTTGAGCAATCGAAAACCCAGCATGCTCCAGGGCACGCATCCTTGCTTCGTCAAAAATAAATTGATATGTCCCATTTCCAACATGACCATTTGCATCCATTTGACTCCATAATATCGGGATTTCCGTTGAATGGAAAGCTAGTCGTTTATCCATAGTGTATCTCCAAAAATCGAATAAAGCAGACAGACTGTTCTGTCCTCATTAATTTCATTTATAAATTTAGCCAAATCCAATGCAAATAATTTTTACGAACAGACCATTCTGTTTTTTTAAAAAATTTGACTCCTTAACTAGAGGAGATATAGTTATTGAGTGAAGTCATCCCCCAAAGTTCGCATTTTAACAATATCGAAACACTTATTTTATGAAAACGGATACTATCATACGGGTATCAATCAAATCATTAAAGAGGCAGGCACCGCTAAAGCCTCGTTCTATGATCATTTTTCGTCAAAAGAAGATTTGGGAATCCATGTAATTCGATCCTATGGAAGAGATATATTGGTATGGTTCAGGCACATTCTCTATCAGTCAAAAGATCCAAAACAATTTGTTAAGGTTTTTTCAAAGGCGGTGCGTGCACAGATTCGATCAGATATTTCTTATTACCAAGGTTGCCCAATTGCAGTTTTCTCATGCCAATTTCCAGTAGGTAAACAGCCGTTTTCTGTAGAGTTTCAATCGATTGCAAAGAATTGGGAGATGGTGATTGATAGAAAATTATTAAAATGGAAAGATAATCAAAGCCTCCCAAAAAACCTGAATTCACTTTCTGTCACTAGAAAGATGATCAATGTCTATGAAGGTGGATTGATGAATTGGCGTATCACTTTGGATGAGTCATACATAACTCAAATGGAAATCCAAATCAAAGAATTGCTTTTGATTTAATTTTTAGAGGATCAGTTCTTGAACACATATCCGAATCAATGGGAAGATTTAACTTTATGCCCAGAGTTTTTGAATCGAAGTGAAACATTTGGCTTGATCTATATTTTTGACGATTTGCGAAAGCCAATCTGCGAGGGTTGGACGTTAGTCCATATAAAAAATGATTCTATTGAATTTGAAAATTTGGGTTATGAATCGAAAATCGAAGATGAATTGAATGATTTAAAACTATTTATCGAAGTTTTTTTCGAGAGCGAACTAAAATTAGAAAGTAACCCTTCTCTTTTCATCGAAAAAAAATCCTTAACTGTGAAGGGAAGTTCTACGTTCATGCAAAAGATCATCCTTCAAATAACGAAACCAAATGCTCAGGAATGTAAATACCTTCTAAATGAAAGAATGAAATTTTCTGGCTATTGGAAAGAAGATGATTCTGATTTAGGAGAAGATCCATTCGAACTCATCTTTCGTTATGGAACAGCTGGAAATTTTATGATTTTGCCAAATGATTATCATATGTACCATCAATACGGTGAGATCTTACCGATCTTTCCAAAAACAAAACCCTGGTTAAAAGAGTTTTTAAAACAACTTCGAATCTCTCCTTTTGTTGAGACGGATCCTTGCACATTTCAAATCTTCGCGTTGTCTGACTTTCTCTATTTAACGGATATTTTCAGAAAGCATAGTATCTAGGAGTCGTAGATAGGATTTATTTTGATACCTTGATTGTTCCCGATTGAAATTTTTTGATCGTATCTTCAGACGCAATTTTGCTAACGAGTTGGTTGATTCCATTTTGGTATTCAATGAATAACTCATAATAAATTGATTCAATTCGCTTGTCGCTCATCCATATCAAAGATTTTTTATTTCCATTTAACGAATTAGATTCGATGACAGTGTCCTCGGAAAGAACTTTTGATGCCTCGTCTGATTTAGGATTTTGTCGTACTGAAAAAGCCTTTCGAAAAACCCATTCCTTCTGGAATTTTTTTTCAGGAGAATAAACCCTCAATCGAACTGTTCGAAACAAATCCCCTGTCGGAAACGAATGACCGATATTTTTAGTTTCTATCTCCACCAAATATGCATTTTCTGACTTCTTTTCTATTGAAATCACAAATGCAGACGATAGATCATCTAACGAGTGTCCACCAGGGAAAGAATGAGTAAACTTACTCCGAGGAAACAAATGACAAGATTGGCATTGTTTTTTGTTGTAATACGGGCTTCTTTTCCATTCCTCGTAGGTATCTTGCATAGGAAGTTTGGAATAGTGAAATTCTGCATTCCCTTTGACCATGGATTTTACAGTTGGGAATGAAAACTGGTGGCAGTTGGCACAGAATTCTGAAGTTTCCATCTGAGGGATTTCTTGATATCGGTGCGAAAGTAGTTCCTTTTTTGGAACTTTCGATGTTAGTATCTTTCCATTTCTCACATGGCATGTGATACATGAGATTCCATCTTCTTTTTGAAATCTATCTAAGGGATTATCATGATCCGAATTTAGAGTTACAAAAGGAGCATGGCAATTCAAACACCAGCTCATTGGTTCTTGTTTGTGGCTTTGTTGGTAAATTTCGTTGGTGTATGAGACCCTATGCCTAGAGCTTAACCAATTTTGATAAACTCTCTCATGACAAGAAGCACAAGACTTGCTATCAGTTAATAATTGATGTTCATTGTCCGGATTTGTAATGGAGTCTTTGCCTACGTCATATAACACCGGCGAAACTCCGTTCGAAAACCGAAAGTGCGACATATCCTGATTTTTTTGGCATACATTAAAAGTCAGGACAAAAGAGATGAGGACTACCTTAAAAAGATAGTCACAAAGAAAACTTCGCATTATTTCTGTTTTGTCAACTTACCTGACTCATATACATAATTATAAGATTTTTTATCGATTTGCAATTTAATCTTATTTCCATCCAATTTGAAATCACAAACTGCGTTCTCACTCTCGTTCGTAGTCTCTGCTCTGCTTAACGTCGTTTTATTATTGATTGTTATATTGCAGGATTGGTCGTAATCATTTTGTTCAATTCTCAAAAATGGTTCGAATTTTGCTGAAGATAACGAGTAGTAACTGACGGATGAGTCTGCTCTCCCAGAAGAATAGGATTTCCACTCAGGAATGCCATCATTATCAAGATCGAGAGACTCACTTTGATTGTAGCCATCCAATTGGACAAAAAAGCCCGATTTATTCTGTAAAACGAGTAGATGTTTACGATAGATTTCGTTAAAATGATTATCAAGAAGATCATAACTGACATCCCACAGGGATTCTTTTGTGCTTTCTTTGGAAAATACCATTGAAACCTTCAAAGTACTCACATCTTCCAAATTTTGTTCAGAGAGTTTATGAAGATATTGGATTAGTGCCATGTTAGAAGGATCATTATACTCTTTTACAGTTTTTTCAAATAAAGAATGATCATAGAATTGCGCATCGTCCTCGGAGACCCAGCCCTGTAAGCGACCCAGGTCGTCCATATAATTACCTCCGTAATAGCTAAACTCGCGTTCCACAAAGAAATAATTCTTGTTATTGATTGTTACTTTTCTGGAAATTTGAATTCTCCTACCTGATTTTAAAAAATTAGGAAAGGATTCTACTTCGATAAATTTATCTCCCGCGTAAGACTTTAGGTATTCATTGGTGACTGGCTCTTCTTCAGGTTTCATCCAAAGCGTTGGGTTGTCTTTCGTAAGTTCGACGAATCCAGTGATCTGAATTTCATTTGGAACGAAATCTTCGGCATCTGTGTCAACATCCTTGGAACTCGGATACTCCAGAAATCCACCATAACAGAAACCGATGATTCCTTCTTTTGTTTTCACCCGATACCAGGCATCATATTTATCTTCTACACGAAACCTCTCCGGGGACCTACCTAACTTAGTAACGCGAGTTTGTCGTGGCAGAGACTGAATTACCTCCGATATTAAGGATGGAAATTTTCTAAGCCGGAGAGCCGAGGCGGTCACTACCATTTTTGTTTCCTCACTAGGCAGGATGGCTGCGAACGTATTTTTCGTTCTTTCTTCATCTTGTGAGATAAAACCAACCTTTTTTTCAAAACGAATTTCTAGCCATTGCATGCTCTTTCCAGAACTATCACCCACTTTTAGTTTAAGTAACTCTACCTCATTGCCCGCAGTGATTTTCTGAATGCATTCGCTAGCTAGACTGGGTTTCTCGTGTATACAAATATCTCCAAAAACGAACCCAATACCTATTGATATAGAGGCCCGATTGTCTTTACACTGAATCTGGAGAAATAGCATCAATAAAATGAGAGAGAATGTTGGAAGTTTTTTCATGAGTAGAGCCTGCCTAAATAAAGGTAACGACTGAGTTTAGAAAAGTTAAAATCTATGTAAATCCATTAAATTTGTCCGCAGGATACACGCTAGGTGATACTATGAACAAATTTCCTTATACATCTGATTCAATTTAATATTTTTTTCAGGATGTCATCAGTCGCTCTCCCAAACATTTAACTTCCGATTGATTTAAAGATTGAATGTGACATAAGGACTCGATTCCCTGTCAGATTTTTACTATTTTAAATCTTTTCTTTGTTTCCATTATTTGCGATTTTACTACTATCATAACGAAAATCTATGAACTCAAACGAATTGTTACAATCATTTGCAGAAGCCAATCGAATCCGAGGAATTGATCTCATCAATAAAGTAAGATACGGACTCAGCCTTTCTTTCATTCTAGCCGTAATCTCGCTCATTGGTTTGAAAATATTTTGGATCATGTTAGCAGGCACGATTCTATTCATTTGTATCAGTTTGTTCATATCATGGATGAGAAGCACTGGAAAACAGATTCCGAAATCCTTTCCCTTTTATGTGATTTATTTTGATTTTTTTCTTTCTACTTTTTTCTACTACGCTCAGATTTTAACTGAAAAACCAGAAAGCTCAGCGGACCCTATCAAGGGAGGTTTGTTTTATACCATTTACCTATTTATTGTTATTTACTCGGGTTTCCTCTCCCACCCTAAAACAGTCATTAGATTAGGATTTTTGTCTACAGGGGCATATATTTTTTCTATTTATTTGGCAGTGATGTGTGGAGCGACATTTGTCGCCTCTAATAATTCGGCTGTCGTAGTCACTAATGGCATTTATTTATCTACTCAAGTCATCAAAGTTATTTTTCTTTTTGCGATGATCTTTTGTTTCCGATTTGTCGTTATACTTATGAAAGATATGCAAGAAAATTTGAAAGATAGACTTACTGAATCTTTCGAAAAACAAAACAAAATCGAAATTCAATCAGATCGAATGAAAGCGTCAGCAGAAAAACTCATTTTGACAGTACAAGAATTGGAAGGAATGTCTGATAACTTGCATAGCCAAGCACAAAATCAAGCCGCCTCTGTCGAAGAAATCTCGGCTTCCATGGAAGAATTATCAGCCTCCTCAGAAAATTCTTCCGGACTCGTTCTTGACCAGATGAGAAAAATAAAAATTGTAGATCAAGATTTTGTCGACTTACAGAAGATTGGTGACACAGTAAAAGCAAAAACTGATCTTATTGCAGGTGATGTTCGAATTGGGGCAAATTATAGTAAAGAGGTAAGAAGTTCTGCAGTCGAATTGAACGCAATCTTGGAAGAACTTAAACTTTCATTCACAAAAGTAGAGGAAATGAATGAAATGATGTCTGAAATAGCAGAACAGACAAATCTTTTAGCACTCAATGCTTCTATCGAAGCGGCAAGAGCGGGCGAACATGGTAGAGGATTTGCAGTGGTTGCACAAGAAGTTGCCAAGTTAGCTGAAAGATCGTCTACCAATGCTGGTGTTATTGCAAAGATTGTAAAAGAATCTGGAAAGATAATTGAGAATGGAACGAATTTCTCAAAGGAGGTCAAATTAAAAGTTGAAAATCAAAATACCGGCCTTGCAAAAATTGAAGCAGATATCTTAAATCTTGAAGAACAGGTGTCAAAGCAAGAAACATTAAACAAAAGTTTGCGTCAAACGATTGAAGAATTACGGCAGATGTCTGACCAAATTGGACAAATTGCAGAAGAACAAAAGCTTGGAAACAATGAGATAAATAGAGCCATGACAACCATTGACGAAACCACCCAGAACCTAGCAGTCTCAGCTCAAGGCCTACATTCCGAAATCGAAACATTAAAACATCAATCAGATCAACTAATTATGAGCTAGTACATTTTTTACGTATTAGGCTTGAAAAAACATATTGCGGGTTGCTTTGTAGTATAGAGAGCGATGCCAAGATTTTTATCTTTATTGACCGTAAGTTTGGATTTCTTCATTTTCTTGACCTTTTTGGTCGACTGTCGAACCTCCGAACTTTTAAATCCGTGTGATCCGAACGGCAAGGCCTTAAGTGAATCCTTAATTCTTAGAGAAGCATTGAGAGATCAAAGTCCCATTTGCGGTTTATCAATTCGGAATTTGGTCACCACCCCTTCCTATACGATTTCAGGAACGATTTCAGGTCTTTTATCATCCGATCTTGTCCTTCAAAATAATGGTAGTGAAGAACAAGTCATAAGTTATGCTGCAACCAGTTTCTCCTTCCCGACCAAGGTAACGGACTATCTTGTTACAGTAAAAAGTCAACCCAGATACTACACCTGCACTGTTGCCAATGGTTCTGGACGTGCATCTTCAGATGTAACCAACGTTACAGTGTCATGTTCACCAAAGAAGGCGGGATACTTAATTGTATCAAACGTAACTTCTCAAAATATTTCCGTCTATACCATAAATCCTAACACAGGTGCTTTGACCGAAATTCCAGGATCACCCTTCTTAACAGGGATCTGTGCACCTCGGGGCTTGAGTCTGTCACCGGATTCTAAGTTCGTTTATGCCGCCTGCCAAGGAGAAAGTAAAATTCGCGTTTACTCTGTTAGTAAGGATGACGGGTCGCTCACACAAATATCTGGATCTCCCTTTTCGGTGCCATCCGGAAGCCCTACTAAGCTAGCCATGGACCCTGCCGGCAAATGGTTGGTTCTCGGAACGGATAACCCATCTTCGACGATCCATATGTATTCTGTGAATACTTCCTCGGGGGAGCCCACTTTTCTTGCAAGCTATACAACTTCAGGATTGCAACCCTACACTGTAACCTTCGATGCAACCGGAAAATTTGTCTACGCTGGTCTCGGGGCAGGGGTAAATACTGGCAAAGTGGATGGCTGGACAGTCAATTCTTCGACTGGGGCCTTAACTTCAGTCGGAGCTTTGGTTGCTGGCGGAGCCAACGCGATTGATATCACCGCGGATCCAGCAGGTCGTTATCTTTATGCGGCTAATTATTCTTCTCCAGGTAGAGTTTTTGTTTATACAATCAATTCTACATCCGGCGTTTTGGCACAGATTGCAGGCTTGGGAGCTGGTTACAGCACGGGGGGTGATTCACCGGATTCCATCCTCGTAGATCCTAAAAGTCGGTTTCTCTATTCTGGAAACCAATCAGGTTCTTTAGCCGGCTTCACAATTGACTCTTCAACTGGTGAGTTAACAGCGATGAGTGGGTCCCCCTTTGCAGGATTTACCGGTGCCTTGGCTATGGATCCTTCCGGTACCTATTTGTATTCCGGAACCGGTGGAAACGTTCGCACATTCTCGGTGAATGCCTCAACCGGAGTTCCGGCACAGATTGGGGGTGCGATTACAGCGGGTACCGATCAAACCAGTTTGGTCATTGCATCCTACTAGTTTGATGGTTTAAGAAAACTAAATCGTTTTTCATTGACCTTGCAGTGCAAGGCGGCTCGACTTAAAATCCTTGGGCGTTCCCGAAGGGATTCTTATATTACGATTCAAATGACTAAAGGGTCGGGCTCTCCCTCTGGCACGGCCACCGGTCGATCCCTAACGCGGAGAACTATTTCTTATTAAACCGATTAAATATCCTTAACAACATCCAATCCTCCACTTCCTTTTTAAAAGCAGGACTACTCATAATTTTATCGAAAATTTCTTGGTTATTTTCCATTCGATCGATTAATTTATTTACAAACACTTCATCGAATGCGTAACGAAAATTTTCTACAGGATTATTCTGAGCACGCGATTTTAATTGTTCATCCTGATACAGCTCCTCTTCCATCTGATTGAAGAAAAGTTTGTCTGTATCATTAAAGTCTGTTCCGAATTTTTCATTCAAAATCTGAATGATATCAGATAACTTAGCTTTTTCTTCTTTTTCTTTTCCCGAGATTGATTCTTTTTTACCATCTAGACTCGCTTCGCCTTGAATTTGCAAAACCAAGTCACCTTCTTCTAGTTTTTTCAATCTATAGAATTGCAATGCTACTTCATCATCTAACTGTAATTTTTCGATATAATTTGTTCTGGGAATTTTTTGCACCAAATAGCGTCCAAAACTATACAATTTTTCCAAATCAATATCCTGAAACGGAATGATTTGCGAGAGAAATCCGTATAACCGAAGGTAGGCTATCAATTGTTTTTTGAAAATATCTTGTTCGTCTTCCGACTTTCCTTTATAACGATCAATACTTGGATCAATATAGCTGTACAATTTTGATTGAGCCTTAGTGTCTTGATTTCCATCTCGATAGAAAATCTTGGCAAATGAATCAACTTCTGATTGAAAATAAACCTGCGAAGCATCTAAGAGAATTTTAAAGTCATAAAGCTGGTTTGGATTTGTGGGTTCCTCTAAAGTTGTTGTTTCAAAATAAGGTTGAAACGAATCCAAAATAGTTTGTCTTTCATTAGCGAAATCAATCACAAATGTGTCTTCCTTGCCCGGACAGATTCGATTCAAACGAGAAAGAGTTTGAACTGCTTTCACCCCTGATATTCTTTTATCCACATACATTGTATGAAGAAGAGGTTGATCAAATCCTGTTTGGTATTTGTCAGCGACTAAAAGAACTCTAAAATTTTCACCCTCACCAAACTTACTTGGCAATTCCTTTTCTCCGAATTGATTTAATTTTGCCTCTGTGATTCCTTCCGCATACAAGTCATGATACACAATTCCAGAAAAAGCGACAATCGGATCAATTCCAGCATATCCTTTATCCTTTATATAGTTCTTAAATGCTAAATAGTATTCTAAAGCATGCTTTCTGGAAGATGTGACAACCATAGCCTTTGCTTTTCCACCGATTCTCTTCATCACAACATTTCGAAAGTGTTCCACAATCACTTCTATCTTTTGACTGATGTTGTGTGGATGTAAGGAAGCAAACCTACCGATTGCCTTTAATGCTTTCTTTTTATTGAGTTCTGGATCATCTTCGATCGTTTTTGATAATCGATAGTATTCTTTGTACGTAGTATAATTTTTTAAGACATCGAGAATAAAGTTTTCTTCAATGGCCTGGCGCATGGAATACAAATGAAAGGGAACTGGTTTGCCTTCCGAATTCTTAGTTCCAAATACTTCTAAAGTTTTTGCTTTCGGTGTGGCAGTGAAAGCAAAAATAGAAATATTCGGTTGAGGTCCTCTTTTTCGAATCGCTTCCCGAATTATATCCTCGTCATCTTCTCCCTCCTCATCCAATTTCTTTTCAAGATCTTCAGATTCCTCAAGGGTCAAATTTCTTCCGCTCAGAACTTCTGCCATATTTTTAGAGGATTCTCCGCCTTGGCTGCTATGGGCTTCATCAATGATGACAGCATATTTCCTCTCGGGAACTTCTGATAGGTGTTTTAAGGCAAATGGAAACTTTTGTAATGTGGTAATTATGATATTGGCCCCAGATTGAATGGCACTTGCCAACTGTTTGGAATCATCATCTATTCTTTGGACAACGCCTTGTTTGTGTTCAAATTGGTAAATTGTATCTTGTAACTGACGATCGAGGACATTTCGATCCGTAATCACAATCACCGAATCGAAGACCTTTTTATCACTATCATCAAATAGGCTACTCAATCTATAAGTTAGCCATGCGATGGAATTACTCTTTCCACTGCCTGCAGAATGTTGAATTAAGTAATTTTTCCCTGATCCATTTTGCTTTGCATCCAGAGAGATCTTTCGCACAACATCAATTTGGTGAAAACGAGGAAACAAAGTTGATTCTTTTGTATACTTTTTGCCTTCGCTATAGTACTCTTCTTTTTTTGTATGCAAAAAACGTGCAATGAGTTCTAGCCAACTATCAGGAGTCAATATTTCTTCCCAAAAATAAGAAGTCTTATATCCATTCGGATTAATTGGATTTCCTGCTCCTTGTCCATTTCCCCTGTTAAATGGTATGAACTTGGTGTTTTTTCCATCCAACTTTGTAGTGAGATATACTTCATCCGGATCAACGGCGAAATGAACCAAGGCACGTTTTTTGAACTGAAACAAAAGCTCTTTCGGATCACGATCCAATTTATATTGCCTGATTGCATTTTGGACATTTTGACCAGTAAAATGATTTTTGAGTTCTACCGAGGCCAGTGGAAGTCCATTTAAGGACAAAAGCAAATCGACATTGTTGTTATTCTTCAATGAATAGTGAACCTGTCTTGTAACAGTCAGTTCATTTTTTAAAAAATCATCATAAGTATCCGGATTCAGTTTACTTTCAGGTTTGAAGTAGGCGAGTTTAAACTTCACCCCGCTATCGGTAATTCCATGCCTAAGAATATCTAAGGTTCCGCGAAGATCTAATTCTTTGTACAATCTTTGGAAGAATTTATTCTCCGTATCTTCCTTGTAATACGCTTTCAATTTTTCCCATTCTCTGGATTGCGAACGTTGGATAAACGAAAGGACATGGGATTTGAAAAGGGAAAGATGTTTGTCAAATTGATAAGGATCTCCAGAAATCCAACCAATAGAGGTTAGATGATTAGTGATTGCGGTTTCAAAGGTTTGTTCAGTATGAATGCTTTGGTTCATTTGGATTTCCAATTTTTTAATAGTTTAAAATTTCCATCCATTCCTTATAATGCGGATGGGCGGGATGAGGAATATATTTGGCATTGTCTTGAATTTTTTTTATAATATCTTGTTTATTAAATGATTCACCTGAGTTTTCCAACACTCGGAAAACTAACTCCGGAGTGCTCCAGATTTTTTGATGATCTGGAAAAGAGTTAAATACTCTAATTGCTTTTTTATCGTCGGTTCCAAAATCATAACCTCTAGAGATCGCTAAGGCGATAGAATATGCTTCGCCATCGTCGACCTCTTTGCTCAATTCTAATATTAATTCAGATTCGCTCTCATTTGGAACCAATAATCTGCCGCTTAAGTATTCTTGACTAAAAACATACTTATTTTCCATAGAAATTATTTCTTTCGTTTTAACAAACTCTGCAATTTTTACATCCTGGAAAATTTCTAAAAATGGTTCAAACAAGTCAGCACATAGCAAATTGATAATAACACAGCTATCTAAGACTAACCCATTTTCAGAAATTTCCAAGTTTACCTCAAATTCACATGCAACAAATCCAAGTGAGGCGAATTCAACTCTTCCGTTTCCAACAAACTTCTCACGGTTAATCGATCAAGGCCTAAATAATAAGAAAGTTGACCTTCAGAAATTTCCTCTTTTTTATACAATTCCAAAACCATTTTTTGATACATATATGGATAAGTATCAGACCTATCAGTAGTTTCATTATGTAGGAGAGACTTGTCCTTGAAAGGTTTTGTTAACAGATCAAATTTCACTCCATTCCTTTTCATAAATTCATAGACTCCTTTGGGCAGAAAACTCAGAAGAATCAATTTTCTCGTGATTGCCTCAAAAGAAACTCCAAAGTAAACAGCCAGGTGAGCTATATCTAATTCGGTAAACTTTTGCGTTGCATTTGTAATGCCTTCGAACATCTGTTTTACTTTTTCGTCGGGCATCAAAAAATGTGAAGCAAACAAATCTGCAAAAACTTCAGAATCTTCTCTTCGTAAATCCGGACGTTCTTCGTCTTGATCGATGGAAATCTTTTTTCTATCTGCCAAAAAATGGGCGTACTCGTGAGCCAATGCAAACCGTCGTTTTTCCAAAGAATGCTTTTTGTTTACAAAGATGCATCCCCCCACTTCATCATTAAAAATGTAACCCGCAGTTATACTTGAATTTTCCATAGGAATATAGAAAACCAATAATCCCAACTCTCGTTCTAAAAGATCTCGAATCGATAAAATTGGATCGTTTCCTAATGACAATCGCTGTCTTTCACGCTCTGCCAAAATCTTTGCACCCTCTTGAAGAGGATATGCCTGCTTATCAAAAATTGGTGCAGAATCAGGACTCAACCGTGAGTAACTTATTTTTCTTTCGAGCTCTATATACTTTTCAATATAGCCAAAAAATTCTTCAAGCCCTTGCTCTTCTTGAGTTTGAAAAGCTTGAGAATGCAGATACTTACGAAATTGGATTTTGTAATTCTTTAAATCCAAAGGCTGCTGCTGGGTTAACTCAGAGAGCGTAATCCCAAGTATCTCAGCAATATTAAGTATTTCACTTGCCTTTAAATTTCTTTCCCCTTTCTCAATGGCGGTAATAGATGTTCTTGTGAGGTCTAGCTTTTTAGCCAAATCCTCTTGAGTGAGCTTCGCTTTCTTTCGATAAAACTGAATCTTCTCTGCTATTCGCAACTTATCTATATCTTGCATGATATAATCCTAAGCACTTAACTTTGACATGGCGGAAATTTGTACATCTTGAGCGTATTCGGATTCAAAATTTTTCCACTCTTGAATATACGCTCCTAAAAAAGATTTTATTCTTTGCCGAAATTCTTTTTTTCCTAAGCTAGAGTATTCTTCCGCTCGATACAAATCAGGGTAATAATCATATAATGCATCTAAGCCATCTGAATTCAAAATAGAATCAAATATACGCACCTGACCACTCATCGCTTGAAATGAACTTTTATTCTCGAGGTCTAAATCAAACAGACTTTTCATTATATATTCTTTTTCATCTTTTATACTGGCCAAATGGAGCGAGACTCTTCGCAGAAGACACGATGTACAATACCCGCACTCCTTTGGTTTTTTGCGATGGGGGCTATCGCAACTAGAAGTAATTGAAATAATATTTTTATCCTTTGAGAAAATAACCTTTCGCAACATTTCTGACTTAGTTTGGAATGCATATGGATTTTCTATTTTTACTTCGGTTCCCGAAACCAGTTTAAAAAATTCCTCGCAAAGACAATGGCTTTGAAAAGTGGCAGTGATTGATTGGTCTAAACCATAATTTCCTGGCAGCATAAGGTTCAATGCACCTACTCCATTCTCATACATGTATACATTATTTTGACCTAACAGGAACGCTAAACTCAATCCAGAGAGTAAAAAGAAAAGTCCTCTGGTTCTTGCAAAAGGAAATTCATTTTTATTTCGATGTTTAAAAGAATTTTGAATGTAAATTCTTTCTGCTAGATTTGGAAAATTTTCTTTTAGTTTAACAAAAATATCATTTTGTATCGACTTATTCGAATTATTCGACTCAAAACTCGCTAGAACGAATTCTTTATTGGGAAAGTTATTCATCCGATCAACTAACCCTGCATAAGAATCTAAACCGCCACTCCAAAAACATATTTCAACTTCTTGTTCCTTGCTAAAAAGAAGCTTTGGATTTGGATGAATTGGTTTACTTTCATCCAAAATAAATTTCATTTCCCATTGAATGTCGGTAAAATAATGGAGCAATTCTTCCAGTTTCTTTTTTACATTTTCGGTCTGCCAAAAATGTAAATCCCTAACAGGAAAAGTAACTTCAATTTTAAGATGAGAATTTCTTCTTTGTCTTTTTTGTATAAAACGATTGATCAAATGGATTGTATTCACAATGCCGTTTAAATCAAGAATTCGATCAGGTGCATTCCTCACTCCATATCTTGAACTAGAAATATTTGTACTTACAGAAAGGGTGTAGTTTCTTTCTTTAAGAAGAAAACTATAACTCTTTTTATTCTCAAGTTTATCTTTTGCCACTGTCTTGGTTTTAACAAAAATATTAAGTAGCATATCCATCCCCTCTCAATCTATTCGAATCAAAAAAATTAAATCTTCCAGCCTCTTTATTGGCAATTTCCTGATCACTTCTACTTTGATTTAACAATTGCAATGTCACCTTTTGGGCAACCTGACCTTGTAGTTTTTTTATTTGTGGAGATATCATTTCCTTTTTCACTTTATTTACTATATTACTATATTCTGGATCTTTCGGAGTCACATTGTGAAATTTATCAGTGACCTCTTTATTAATATATGAACCGACGAAATGCCCGACTATCTCTTGGGGTAAATTGGGGTTCTTCGAAATTGACTTAAGTTTGGCAAGGCAGGAATCTTTTGCTAACTTGATCATTGGTTTTATGCAAACTACTTCTTTCTCTTTCAACTTTTGATCGAATAAATTATCGATTTCACTTACAGTAAAGCGATTCGCAGAGTGGTTCTGTACGTAATTTCCAATATTGACCAGAAACCCAATCACATCATGGCAGTCCTTTCTGATACTCCGTAAAACCTTAGTCTCAAGCTCCAATGTTGCCGTTTGGTAGTTTCCTTCTTCAATCTGAATTGCATAAGCACGGTAACCACGAGGAAACGATTTAATCCAATCTTTGTCTGCCATGAACAAAAGTTAACAGGATCGGGAAATTTTGTCAACCATATTTGAGCAAAATGTCAGATAAAATCCATCATTTCTAAAAACTGAGGGCGACAAATCTTCCACGCCACCTCCCGTTTTCCCTCGGTTTGAACCATCCGGAATTTCCGAACAGTTGCCTCCTCCACCAACTCTTCCAAATGAAAAATATTTTGAAGGTGTTCGCTGACGGTTCTGACATCGACCCCAAATAGCTCTGCCATTTTTATTTGATTCAAGCAGAAGTTCTCTTCCGAATAGAACACCTCCACCTTCCGCTTTCCATCCGAAGTAGTGTAGAGAATCGATTCGCTTGTCTGCAAATTTGTTGTCTCTTGGTTATCCATCCACCTTCACCTTCCCCGTCACTACCTCCGAAATCAAAGCCGTGCGGTATTCCTTAAGAAGTTCGATTTCTTTCTCAATTTTGGAAATGGTAATATCTATTTTATCTATCTTCTTATCTATTGTCTCCCCAATGATTTGCTGTTCAGATAAAGGAGGAAGTAACACAGGCAAGCGTTTCAATAAACCCTGACTTAATGATGCCCTTGTGACAAGGTTCATTTCTTTCACAAAATAAAATCTATGTAATTGAGAGCGAAAATAAAATTTTGAAAAATTACTATCGAGAACTTCTTTATCAGGTCGGAATCGAATTAAAAAACCTGCGAATGTTGCATCCGGTATATCATAAAAGCAGGTCGAAGCGAGTCCGATTTCTTCACTAGTTTCCGAAGTTCTTGTAAAAAATACATCGCCCGATTTTACTGAGTATTGATTTCTTTCTGCATCATTTGATTCAACCAATCCGCTAACACTTGTTGGTAATGAAAAGTTTTTATATACATCCCCATAACTGACGAACGGAAAACCAGAGCCAAAAGATTCGGCGGAAATACTAATGCCATTTTGACATTTTCCAAGATGCCCCAACTTCTTCACTTCCCAATGCTCTGGAATCTCACCTAACCACTCGACACCAGAATCTTTCATTTTCACATTCGGATCAATTCCCTTGGTCACTGCCTGGTTGATCACAGCCGTTTTCTCTTCTTTCAAAAGTTCAATCAGTCGTTTCTTTTTTTCCACCAAACTGTCGATCTGTGAGGTTTTGCGGTCTAGGAATTGGGCGATCGATGTTTGTTCGGCGAGGGGAGGGAGGGTTATAAAGGCATCTTTAAATCTTGCTACGCTCAAACCAAAACGAGTAACTCCATTTGCATAAACTGTAAATTGAGATTTAAATAGATTCTCCTGAAACAGTCGAAATAAAAATGAACCAATTAATTCCTTTGCGTTTGGTTTGATTTGCGTCAAATGGTATCCACAGATCAAGTTTTCTCTTTCTATTTTGACTAAAGCAGGAACGGCAATATCGTCTGCTGATTCTGAATCTTTGGTTACCAGAACATCATCAATATTAATCTTAAATTTTGAGATTTCATCTTCCGTTGCGGTAGCTTCCATAAAATCGAGTGAATCTTCAATAAACTCGTTTTTATAGACATCAATATAATTGCAAAGTTGAACCGGGATTTCACCTTCTTCTTTCTTCTTATCCACATTACTCGGCTGAACAATTCCGGAATACTTCAACCTCTTCACATCCCAATGCGCTGGAATTTCCCCTAACCATTCCACACCAGTATCTTTATAAGCTTCATAACGCTTCATGACTCGATGACTTCTCCAATCATCCCTTGGGTTTCTTCTTCCAAGGCGAGGATGTCCCGCCGAATCTCAGCTAGGCTGCGGAGGGGTTTGTATTTGTAAAAGTATTTGGTGAAATTGATTTCATAACCCACTTTTGTTTTTTCAGGGTCAATCCAAGCGTCTGGTACATGCGGGATCACTTCCCTTCGGAAGTAGGCTTCTATGTTTTCCTTCAAGGGAATGTTTTCAAAGTCCCTAAGGTCAGAATCTGCCAACGTTTTTCCTTTTTTATCAAACAAAGGTTTTCCCGTCTCATCTAACTTAGGTCTTTCGACGGTAATGCGGTAGTAACCAAAATCATCATTGTCAAAAATTTTACAGGATTCGTTCTCACGAAAATCTCCGTAGAGTTTGGTGATCTTGGAAATTGCATCTTCGTGAATTTCTTTTCGTTTGTTTCCGAGAGATCGAAGCATCTTAGCATAAAACGGATTGTCTTTGTCTTCTAATTCGCCACCTGTGGCATTGATCAGTTGCACTTTGCCTTTTCGTTTGCTGGATTTGTGATCGGTTACAATCCAAATGTAAGTAGAAATTCCAGTATTGTAAAATAATTGGTCGGGAAGTGCCACAATGGCTTCCAACATATCATTTTCAATGATCCACTTACGGATGTCACTTGGCCCGCTACCTGCAGCCCCGCTAAACAATGGCGATCCATTAAAAACAATGGCCAATCGACTTCCCCCATCTTTTCGTTTCATCTTAGAGACCATATGCTGTAAAAAGAGGAGGGATCCATCGCTAATGGCAGGAAGTCCCGCACCGAACCTTCCATCCCATCCTTTTTTTGCGGCTTCTTCTTTGATGAGTTTTTCTGATTTTTTCCAATCCACACCAAATGGTGGATTACTCAGCATATAATCAAATTTTTCTTCTGTAAGACCATCTTGGGTAAACGTATTTCCAAATTTAATATTACTCGGGTTTTGTCCTTTAATCAGCATATCCGACTTACAAATCGCAAAAGACTCAGGGTTCATCTCTTGTCCAAAAACTTCCAGTTTGGCATCAGGATTTAAGTCATGCAAAAACTCTTCTGCAACAGACAACATTCCACCAGTTCCGCAAGCAGGGTCATATAACGTGCGTACGATGCCCTTATTAGTTAAAATTTCCTTATCATTGATAAAAAGTAAATTTACCATGAGCTTAATCACTTCTCTCGGTGTAAAATGTTCCCCAGCGGTTTCATTGCTTAGCTCTGCGAACTTCCGAATGAGTTCCTCAAAGATATATCCCATCTCCAAGGAAGACACACCCCGGAATAGTTCCCCTGCTTCCGCAAATTTTTTAACAACGAGATATAAAAGATCATACTCCTCTAGTTTTTTAATTTGGTCTTCCAAACTAAAATAATCGATGATCTCAATCGCACTTAAAGAATACCCTTTGATATAATTTCTAAAATTGGCAGCCAAATTGTCTGCGTCTCTTGCAAGTTCGGTAAAGTCATACTTACTTCGGTTATGGAATTTTGCCTTTGCTACATTATTTAAAATAGGTTCTAAAACCTCAGGCTTTTTTGCTTTGTGCTGTTCATAAGCCTCAAGCACTTTCTTTTTGTTCGGTTCCAAAACAATGTCTAGTCGCCTAAGTACTGTCAGTGGCAATATAACTTTGCCATAATCTGATTGTCTATAATGGCCTCTCAGTAAATCAGCGATTGCCCAGATAAAATTTGCTTTTTCTTTAAATTGATTCATCTTCGGTACTATTTTTCTCTCGAGTATTTCATCTGACAAGTGTTGATTGTAATTCTCATTCATATACCATTGCAGAATACATGCAGTATGGGACAAATATGCGAACTTGATGTTTCTTTTTTCTTTTCGAGCTCAAAAAAGAGAATTGCGAATTATGTCCCTTATATATAAATTGCCAACAAATCCATTTTTATTGTTGATTCATTAAAATTAGTAATAGAAATAGTAATCAAATGATAAGTATACCAGGATACGATCAAGCTAAGCCAACAGGGAAGAGCAAATACGACGTTTTCAAAGAAGCAGAGTCAATCGCCAGACGTCTGAGTTATAAAGCTGGCGAAGAATTGGATTCAGTAGTGAACCAGCTTAGTGGAAAAATTCACTATCTTAATTTGCACGATTGGTTTTCCACACAAGAAGCTTCCATTTGGGTACATGGGGAAAAGCATTTCGACATTTTTCTATCTTCTTTTTCGAGCCCTCTTCGAAATCGATTTTCTATTGCACACGAGCTTGGACATTACTACCTACATTCACTTGAAGGAAAAGTGAAGCTGATCGCTGCAAGAAGTGGCTCTCACCAAACAGAATGGGAGGCGAATTGGTTTGCTGCTGCTTTTCTTATGCCTGAAGAAGAGTTCAAAACCACCTGCAAAAAATATGAAGGTAATATGGATTACGTTGCGGCTCATTTTTTAGTTTCTCGTAAGGCGGCGGATGTCCGATTTAACTCGATTTTCGGATCGTAAGGTTCTTTTATTTCTTTCTGTAGACATCATTGGATCCACAGAATATAAGAATCGATCTCCTTCACAATATCACTGGTTAAAATTTTTTAAAACCTTTTATGAAGATTTTCCAATTTTCTTTATCCGGAAAATTGAGGAAGAGAAACTGAGCGAGAGTAACCACAAGATTTGGAAATCATTAGGTGATGAAATTATATTTGAATGTGAAATTGATAATCATCAAAGAGCACAGACTCTCGTAAAAGCATTTTCTAAAGCTGTATTTGAATACTCTTCTGAAATTTCAGAAAATTCTGTTTCACTTAAGGGCTCAGCATGGATAGCTGGATTTCCTGTTATAAATGCAATTATCGATTCTAACTCCGACAAAGATTACATTGGTCCACAAATTGACATTGGCTTTAGAATAAGCAAATTTGCATCTGAGGTGAAGTTTATCATTTCTGTTGAATTGATGCTTTTGCTATCAAAAACTAATGATAGCTATTTTAAATTTTATTTAGAAGAACCACAGATTCTGAAAGGAGTTTTAAAGAATAAACCTTATCCTATTATTTGGATTAAGAATGAGTCCGCGAATGATTCAAAATTAAATTTACTTTTAAATAAGCATACTAGCCATGTAGACAAAGACCAACTTCAAGATTATTGCGAAAACTTTATATTGGAGGCGGGGCAACCTTTCATGATTCCATTTCTATCAAATGATTCACTTTTTTCGGAATTACCTGAATGGTATGACTTTGAGTTCAACCAAATCAAATTAATTCTTTCAACCTCCGAAGACGAATTCAAAAAATAGAAGTCCCCGACCCTCCAGGCATAAAAAAGCCACCCTATAACAGGATGGCTTTGCAACAAATTATATACAACATCTTCTCTTCTATGGTCTATTCCCACAAATGCCTCCTCATCCTAAAACGAGGGAAAGCCTGCGGAAAACAAAGCCGCACAGCGGCGACTTTGAGCACCCGACTTGATGCGTGAGCTTCGAGCTCTAGCATCAAAGTCGTTTGGCGCCGACCACCAAACAAGATAATAAACAACAAGAGAGACTATAATCCTGACTTGCATGTTCGTAAACATGCAAATTGTAATATGGTCAAGCCAATCGAGCGATTAGTATCACTTGGCTGAATCCATTACTGAACTTACACCTGTGACCTATCAACCGGGTCGTCTGCCCGGACTCTTCAGGGAGATC
>VYLP01000099.1_pt1 | contig 78963 bp, 81 predicted proteins | sample 5114311 | NCBI WGS metagenome assembly VYLP01 (sample SAMN12291775, study PRJNA351875) | freshwater metagenome | isolation source: freshwater lake | place: USA: Michigan, Lansing Lake | collected 2013-08-14 | reverse complement strand
AAGCTGGAAGGAACCCAAAAAAATCAAGTTTGGACGTTAATTATTCTTTTAGGAGGAGCGATCGGAACAGCCGCGTGGCGATCTTTCTTTTCTGGTAATCCTTAGAAATATTACTATAATTTCTCACTTTACGGTAGTTATGAGGGGAAATTAGCAGATGTGAAACTCAGGTTAAAAATAAGGGATATTTAACCCATCCTACCCCTAATTATGCTTTCCTCAACCATCTTTTTAACAATCGCCACAATGCCACTATTATCCCCCCAATTAAAACTAAAGGAAACTTAACCACCCCCAGAAAGAAAGCAACGATTAAGGGATATTTTCGGGTTTCTAATTGCCGAATTTCATCATCGCACTTTTGAACATCCGCTGCTAACCCCAATGCTTGATATAATTCCCGCGACTGAAGATATGCTTCTTTCGCTTCCGATATACGTTTGAGTTTATAGTAGGTAAGTCCCAGATTAAACCAAGCTTTCGCTTCACCCCCCCGATCACCGATTTCCCGTGTGATTGCTAAGGACTGTTGATAAAACTCGATCGCTTTTTGGTATTCTCCTAGGGAACCGTAAACATTGCCTAAATTGCCGTAGGATTTCGCTTCACCCCCCCGATCACCGATTTCCCGATCGATTGCTAAGGACTGTTGATGAAACTCGATCGCTTTTTGGTATTCTCCAAGGGAATAGTAAACATTGCCTAAATTATTGTAGGAATACGCTTCACCCCCCCGATCACCGATTTCGCGTTTGATTGCTAAGGACTGTTGATGAAACTCGATCGCTTTTTGGTATTCTCCTAGGGAATAGTAAACAGAGCCTAAATTATTGTAGGAAGTCGCTTCACCCCCCCGATCACCGATTTCCCGAAGGATTGCTAAGGACTGTTGATAAAACTCGAGCGCTTTTTGGTATTCTACTAGGGAATAGTAAACAGAGCCTAAATTATTGTAGGATTTCGCTTCACCCCCCCGATCACCGATTTCGCGTTTGATTGCTAAGGACTGTTGATGAAACTCGATCGCTTTTTGGTATTCTCCTAGGGATGTGTAAGCATTGCCTAAACTGGTGAGGGATGCGGTATATTTCCAGTTGGTTTGCTCCTGCTGTTGTTGGTAAACAGTGACTAATTCAAGGTAATAATCCGCTAGGGTTTGATAATAACCCCCCAGGGTGAGAAAATCATCGATAGCACGGAGAATATCAAAAGCATTGTCGTACTCGGTTAACTGATAGCGATGATAGAAAATTTCTAGGTAAGGTTGCACATCGTTGAGGATTCCCCAGGAGTCGGGTTTAGCAATAGAAAGATAATAGGCGATCGCTTTTTGGTGTAATTCCCTTTGATCGCCGGCTTTGTATTGTGCATATTCCCAAACTAAAGGCTGAAAACTAAAAATTCGCTGGCGATTTTCCTCTTTTTCTTCTAATAATGATCGTCGCTGCAATTCTCGCAGATCTGCCGTGATCTCGGATAGTTCGATCTCCGGGTAATTATCCATCACCGCTTTAGCTGCCGGAGAATCAAATTCTCGGCGATAAATGCTGGTTTTAGTGAATAATTCCTGCTGTCTTTGGCTAAGTCGCTGAAAACTAGCATCTAAAACTAAAGCAATTCCCACTGTCTCTTGACGATGGCTCCCCACCACCTGCGGATCGCTCAAAAGTTGCGATAAATTTCCTAATCCTAAATCCGCTAACCTTTCTAAACTGGGGTTTTGCGGAAATTCTGCCAAGAGTAAATCCGCCACCAATCGCAGGAGTAATGGATGACCATCCACCCGTCGAGAAAAGTTCTCTAGATCCCCTGTTATTTGCGATTCCGCTAACAATTGCGCCCCTTCAGGAGGTTTCAAACCTTTTAGCTCAATCCAATGGTTAAAACCCCTAGTTTTTGGCTTTTCTCTGGTGGTGACTATAATTTTGCTCGTGTCACCTTTTTCTATCCAAGCAGTGAAAAACTGCTGATAAAATTCATTATTCCAAGAACCATCTTCCCCTAATAAACTCTCTAGATTATCGATAATAATTAGGTGGCGATGGCGTTGCAATTGTCTGATTAAAGCTTCCTGTAAATCTATTTCTTTTTCGGGGACAGGATAACCAAATTCCGTCAGGATTTGGCGAGCTAAACCACTAAATCCCCCCAGATTTCCCGCTTCCCACCAAAAGCGTTTTGGGAATAAATCTTCATCGTCCCCTAGGGAAGGATCGAGGAGAATTTCCTCCTCAAAAATTTTACTAGCTAGGGTAGATTTTCCAATCCCTCCAACTCCTTTGATGCCAATCATCGCAACATTTGGATCAGTAAACCACTGCTTAATTTGGGTGATTTCCTCCTTCCTTCCCTGCCAATAGGCGAGACGTTTTCGAGCATCTCCTCCCTTGTAAATACTCCTTTGACTACTGCGATTATTTTCTATTGCGTCTGCTTTTGCGTGCAGATCCGCCAGTCATTCAGGAGGGATTCCTAGATTTAAATCACCCTTAACTTCTTGAATGTTTAATTGTTGTTTAATATCTTTGTTTATTTGTGTACCAATTTGAGTTTTCGTTTCTGTTTGATTCTGATTAATTATCATAATTTGTTGTGCTAGGGTTTGGATTTCTTGGGCAAAATTGGTGTCTTTGAGCATTTCTACCTGTAAAAAAGGAACCACTTGCTGTTCAATCATCGCCTCGGATTTGGTTTGTTCGGCTGCCGCTAAAACCTGTGCTGCGGCGGGTTCCTTTTGTAACTTTTGCTTAATTTTTTGCCACAATTCTACACCTTTATCCATTGCTCCTTCCGTTAATTTACCGATAACAGCTTCAAAGGCGATTTTAGCGATTTCGGCGGCGGCTAACTCTGCTAACATAATTATCAATCGCAAGAATTTTTCGCCATTCTAACACAACTATTTGCGGATGACATCGGTTCTCCTCCCCCATTTGTCTCGTTATAAGTAGCTCTGGTAGGGTGCGTTCCCTAATGCAACTCCTGCTGCTCCACCGATAGATTTTTGGGAACGCACCATGCTCATTCATTTTTGTGCGGACTGTCTTCAGGTGTTACCTGCTGTCATACCCAGCAAGTGAGCCTGTTCGTTGAGTTGAAGAGTAAAATAGGGGAAGTCTTAATCTAAGACTAAATCCTGTTTAAAAGGTATGGAAGAGTGGGGAGCAGGGAGCGCCAGATCTGCGGAGAAACAATCCATAGCTTGGGAGTTAATCACACTGTTAAAAACGGATTTGGTATGATTTTGGTAATTCCCCCTATTTTTAACCTTCAGAACTAATTGCTGCTCAAACCAAAAGTACAGTAAAAAGAATTAAAGAACATTCAATAGTTTTGGCAGTTCAAAATACAACCAGTTTGGACTTGACGACGCAAAAAGCCCAAAAAAAAGGGTTATCTAGATTGTCAAACATCCTTTGGTCTCAAAATTAATACGACATTATAGCGTTTCCTGTTTGCACGAGGTACATTATCAATGTTGAAAAGCTTAATTATCAAAGGCTTAGTTGTACCACACAAGTGTGAAAACCGCTATAAATGCCTCTTAGCTTACCTCAGCCTTGAGATAACTGCGACCATGAAAAATCCTTTGCGATCGCATTGGACAATCTCTCCTAGGGCTTGACATAAACCCAGCAATAATGTTATAATAAAACACTGGCTTAAGCCAAAGACAGCAGGCGCAAAACAGCTTAAATACCCTGCCGAGGTCAAAGCGAGAAAACAGCAGCCAAAAAGACTAAAGAAAGAGATATTTTCTGTCTTGGTCGTGCCTGAACTGAATTCTCTCCACTCAACCCCGGCGCTACAAGGGGTTATTTTTGTGCCTGTGGAACCGGTCCCCCGCATACAGGAGGTGAACAAGGGATGGGGAGAAGCAGAGAAAGCAAGGGAGTAATTCTAGAAGAATTAAAAACCTCCCTGAGGGAAGCTCAATTAACGATGGTCATCGACTATCAAGGTTTAACCGTCGCCGAAATCAGCAATCTACGCCGCAAATTGCGCCCCACGGGAACGATTTGTAAAGTCACCAAAAATACTTTGATGGGCTTGGCGATCGCTGAAGATAGTGGCTGGGAACCGATGAAAAGCCTTTTATCGGGAACATCCGCCTTTCTGCTCGTAAAAGAGGATATCGGTGGAGCTTTCAAGGCCTATCAAGAGTTCAAAAAAGAAAGCAAAAAAACCGAATTGCGCGGCGGTGTCCTCAAAGAGGGGACAAAAGGTCAACTGTTGACAGAAGATCAGATCAAAGCGATCGCTGATTTACCGTCGAAAGAACAGTTAATCGCTCAGGCCGCTGGAGCAATCAACGCCATTGCCACCAAACTGGCCCGCAGCATCAACGAAGTTCCCGCATCTTTGGCCCGTGCCGTCGATGCCGTGGCCCGTCAAGAAGAAAAAGAAGCGGCTTAACACCGCGCCAATCAATCACTTACAAACAATTAGGAGTCTAACCCATGTCTGCTGTAGCTGAAATCTTAGAAAAACTCAAAACCCTGACCCTCTTAGAAGCTGCGGAATTAGTCAAAGGTATCGAAGAAACCTTCGGAGTTAGTGCCGCCGCTCCCACTGGTGGCATAATTATGGCTGCCCCCGGAGCTGCTCCTGCGGCTGCTGCTGAAGCTGTGGAAGAACAAACCGAATTTAACGTCGTTCTCGAAGAAGTTCCCGCCGACAAGAAAATTGCTATCCTCAAGGTAGTGCGCGAATTGACCGGTTTAGGACTCAAAGAAGCGAAAGACCTGGTAGAAGCCGCTCCCAAAGCGGTTAAAGAAGGCACTAACAAAGATGATGCCGCCGCCGTCAAGAAAAAACTGGAAGATGCCGGGGCAAAAGTTAGCGTTAAATAGATCGCCACTGATTCTGGGGATGTAGATTACATCCCCAGACAAGCCGAAAAGCTCATTTCCTGATACTATAGGATTGTTATAGCAGTCTTGTAGGATGTCCAACCATGGAAAGCGTCGCTTACATTTTGGTTTTAACTATGGCTTTGTCGGTAATTTTCTTCGCCATCGCCTTCCGGGAACCTCCCCGGATTCAAAAGTAAATTTCTTAACTCCGTTTAGGTTAATAATTTTCTTCCCTGAGCCGCCCGCTTGTCAAAAGCAGGTTAGCGGCTCTGGTTTTCGTATTTAAAGGCTTAAATTAAAGGTTCCCCTCACCGAGCGCCTCCTATGCAATGCCCTAATTGTCAGCATACCGATAGTCGCGTTTTAGAGTCCCGTTCCTCCGAAAACGGTCAGAGCATTCGTCGTCGTCGTGAATGCTTACAGTGTAAATATCGCTTCACCACCTACGAGCGCATTGAATTCGTGCCGATCACGGTGATTAAAAAAGATGGTAAACGGGAATCTTTTGATCGCTGCAAACTGCTGCGGGGTATCGTCCGCGCCTGCGAAAAAACCGGCATTCCCCCCTCAAGATTAGAGGCGATCGTCAATGATATCGAATCCCGTCTGCAGCAAGACTCAAAACGGGAGGTAACAAGTCAGGAGATCGGTCAATTAGTCCTAGAATATCTCCGGCAAGAATCGGAAGTGGCTTATGTGCGCTTTGCTTCGGTTTACGGCAATTTTCAGGGAATTAGAGACTTTATCGCCGCTTTAGCTCTGCTGCAATCCTCCGAAATCGAACGAGCCTATCCTTCTTGGTCTCCAGTGGAAGAAGCCAGCGTGATCACCTCGTCTTAAATAGGGTTTGCGGTAAAAAGTTTTTCCTGGGGGCAGGGTGTAGGGTGTAGGGTGTAGGGTTTTACCCATTTTCAGGACGTTCGGCGAAGCTCAGTCGAGTGGACGGTGAGCCTGTCGAACCGCCGTGGTCAATTACCTAATTTTCAGGGAAAAAGTCCAGGGATTTTCCCCCCGATCACTCCAATAGGCGGTACTTTTGGATTTCAAAAAGGTCTAAAAGTCTTATCGAACAATGTTTTTAGATTTATTCAGCCAACCCTAAATAGTTCCCGATTCAGTTATAATGAGGATCCCTTGTGCTATTTCAAGCCCAAGCTCTGGTTAGATTCTTAAAAGTCATTCTTGAGGCAGATTGCCTCCAAGAAAGCCGGATGCGGCAGTTCATCCCCTAGGCCCCGCCTAGTAACTAAATTAGGAGGCATCTCCTTGATTTAGAAACTGTACATCACATAGGAGGAAAAACCTACGGAAATTCCGAGGCCCAAACAACGTACATGACCACCCAAAAAACTGCAAACAAAAACATAGGCTTTACCCATGAAGATTTTGCCGCCCTTCTAGACAAATACGATTATCATTTCAGTCCGGGAGATGTTGTCGCCGGGACTGTTTTCAGCATGGAACCCCGGGGAGCGCTTATCGATATCGGTGCTAAAACCGCCGCTTTTATCCCCGTGCAGGAGATGTCGATCAACCGTGTCGATAATCCCGAAGAAGTTTTACAACCCAACGAAACCAGGGAATTTTTCATTCTTACCGACGAGAATGAAGATGGACAGCTAACCCTGTCGATCCGTCGCATTGAATATATGCGCGCTTGGGAACGGGTGCGTCAATTGCAAAAAGAAGATGCTACCGTGCGATCGAATGTTTTCGCCACTAACCGTGGTGGGGCATTAGTCAGAATTGAAGGTCTCCGCGGCTTTATCCCCGGTTCTCACATTAGCACCAGAGAAGCGAAAGAGGATTTAGTCGGTCAGGAATTGCCCTTAAAGTTTTTAGAAGTGGATGAGGATCGCAACCGTCTGGTTTTAAGTCATCGTCGCGCTTTAGTGGAACGCAAGATGAACGGTTTAGCCGTGGGACAGGTGGTAATCGGTTCCGTGCGCGGAATCAAGCCCTACGGTGCTTTCATCGATATTGGTGGAGTCAGTGGTTTACTGCATATTTCCGAAATCTCTCACGATCACATTGACACCCCCCACACGGTTTTCAATGTCAATGATGAGTTGAAAGTGATGATTATCGATCTCGATGCCGAAAGAGGTCGCATTTCCCTCTCGACTAAACAATTAGAACCCGAACCGGGAGATATGCTCAAAAATCGCCCGTTAGTGTTTGAAAAAGCGGAAGAAATGGCGATTAAATACCGAGAAAAACGTCTAGCGGAAGCGGAAGGCCGGACCGTCTCGGAAGTAGTGGAAGAAATCGAAGTTCCCCCCGCCTTGGAGGAGGAAGATTTAGTTCTCGCTGCCGCCGAGGAGTAAGTCAGTTATCAGTTATCAGTTATCAGTTATCAGATTTGAGTTTTAAGTGTACAGTATTAAATAGAAGTTTCCTACTGTCTTTTCACTGATTACTGTTTACTGGACGGCTACGCCGTGCCTTTGGCAACACTGAAACGTCTCCCAACTCCCTGTTTATTCAATCTTCAGACACTGCCGATAAATCCTGTAATTCCGGTCATCCCCTCACTAATATTGACATCGAGGAAACGATCCAAGTCATCGAAAGTGGTTCCGTAGGTAATAGTTTTATCGTCGTATCCTTTCAGACTGACGGTATGTTGCTCAAAAGCTTGGTGGAGATGGGGTAAACCGATGAGATAACTGTAGGTAGTTGCTCCGATGGCTAAATCCCTATCCATTTCTTTAGTAGCCGACTCTAAACGAAAAGCGGCGTTGACTGTATCGCCGATCGCCGTATAATCTGGATGTTCACCGCTGCCAGTATTGCCCACCATGGCATAACCAGTATTCACTGCCGCACCGATGCGTAATTTGAAGGGTAAGGGATATTGTTCGCTTAAGGCGCTGGTCATTTTCTGTAGTTGCCTAATTGCTTGGAAAATTTGCAGGATATCGTCTTGACTGACTTCCTGTTGGCCGTGAAACCAGATGGCCATGATCGCATCACCGATATATTTATCTACCCAACTGCCGGAACTGCGGATAATACTCCCGGCATGGCGAAACCAATTGCCAATCAGAGAAGAAAGCACTTTTTCGTCTAATTGCCTCGTTAAAGCCGTAAAATTTCGTATATCCACCACTATCACCGATGTTAAGCGCCGTTCATGGACGGTGGAGGTGGGGGTATCCCATTCTAAATGGTGCGGTTGCTTGCCCACATTAGTGGGAGTAGGACGATAGAACTGCACTTCGGTTTTGCCAAAGGTAATCTGATCCTTGTTATGGATAGTCACCGGAATGGCTACCCTTCTGCCATTGACAAAAGTTCCATTGCGACTACCCAGATCGATCAGATAAAAATCTCCTGTTTCCGTGCATTGTAAAATAGCGTGATTACGAGAGATACAGTGATCTTTAATCATGATATCGTTATCTTTGCCCCGTCCGATTGTCCAGTAAGATCTGCCCACGAGAGGGAAAAAACGTTGTCCCTTCTTGGTATGGAGTAGTAAATAGGGATTTTTTCCTAGTAGAGCCACGGGTGTATGAGCAGCGATAGACAGGGGGTGCTAACTATATAGTTTATTCTATTGACCAGAAATGGAAATGAGCTAGGAAAACCATTAGGCCAGAGAAGCGGTAATCCAAAATAAACCATCGACTAAAATTGTACTCAATACGGCTCCGCTAAATGCCCACCAATGACACACCCGTTTTTGCAAAGGATAGATACCGATCGCTAAAAGCAGGTTGAGCAGCACGATCGCCCAACTGATGCCCCAGGGGGTCTGAATTTGGGCCAAGGCGTTATCAAATATCGGCGACACTAGGTTGGGGTCTAGTTCCACGGTCATTAATTGTCGCCAGTAGGGAATTAGTCCCGTTAGATAGAAATATAAGTCGGTGATGGCGGTTCCTAACAAAGAACCGAGATAGAAAAGATTGCCCACTTTGCCGCGACCTTTGTATAATCCCCAGAGAACAAAGGGCAGCCCGATCGCTTCCATGGGAATGTGGATCAATGGTTCCCAACGCCACCAACCCCAGTACAGAGAACCGGCTAACCAACTCCAACTAAAGCCCAAAAGTAAATCCCCCCAAAGACTGATTTTTGCCTGTTTGAGCAGCCAAATCCCTAACCCCACCCAGAAAACGGTTAAACCTAGGCTAATTTCGGGATAGTAGCGCACTAGGGGCGCTTGCATGAATACGGGGACTGATACCAGAAATGCTGCTGTCCAAAAGACGGATTGACATTTTTCCCAGTTGGGGACTAGGGGTTTCAGGCGATCGGGATTGCTGGGGACGAGGGTAGAGTTGAGCAAAGGATTTCAGAATTGTTACAAAACTTTACTTATATTAAGATACATCATTCTTTCTCTACTATATCCCCCCTAGGGGCATTTTGAGCAATTAAAAAATTGTTTTTGGCGATGCGCTATCCTGTTAAAATCGAAACGACAGCAGCGATCGAGGAGTGCAGAAAATATGGCAGCGGGCCATGAGGAAAATCCCAGAATACCCCTAGATAAAGTTATTTTTGTCATTGCTTGCGTCTATCTAGGTTGGGTGGTGGCATGGCTCATCAGTCAAAAAAATGCCCCTGTCTCTCAAAATGGCACGATTTCCCCGGAAGATCAAAAATTTATCGCCTATCTGCAATCATCTCTGACTATTATTGATCGCCAAGGTGCAACTTCATCCCCCGATCCTTATCCTTCTCCTAAAAATAACCCTTCTCCGGTAGCCACGGTTCCACCACCACCACCCGCTAATTTACCGGTTAATAATACTCCTAGGGTAATAGAAAGAATTTACGTTCCCGTTTATCCCCAACCCCCTAAAACCACTGCCAAAATTGCCCCAGTTACACCCCCAAATCCCGATATTTCTGCGCCACCATTACCGGCTGCCCCCGAGGTGAAACCGCCGGTGGCAGTGCTTATTCCTACCAATAATCAGGTGAAAAATACCCTGGTGGGGGTGATGGATTTAGGCGATCAATCTTCAGCTTTATTTGATAATAAGGGCATAACTACTCGTATTTCTCCGGGGGAATTTATCAACGGTTGGACTTTAGTGGAAGTTGGTAATCAACAGGTTATTTTGTCTCGCAACGGCAAAATAAAAGTCTTAGAAGTGGGACAATCTTTTTAGGTTAAACGACGGATAAATTCCAGGGGTAAACCGTCTGTATCGGCAATAAAAGTGACTTCATAGACATGAGCGCCGATCATCTGTTGTTGAGGTGGCAAAAGAATGTTTAAAGGTTGATATAGATCGGCATCCTCTTGATGAGCTTGCTGAAAGTTATTTGTTAATTTTTCTAACCATTCTGGTAAACTGCTGACATTTTCTGTTAGGTCAAAAGACAAGTGATAATAACCGACATAATGCTGATCACCAAAGGCATCGGGTGCGGGTTTCGGTTGGGGAATTTGGATTAATTCGATGCGTCCGTTTAACCCGGTTAGCCAACAGGCCAAAGTATAACCCGTAGTGAATCTTTCCTCGAGGGTAAAACCGAGAAGTTGATAAAAAGCGATCGCCCGATGGATATTGGCGGTACGAATAGAAGCATGGTGCATTTTCAGTGATCAGTAATCAGTGATCAGTAATCAGTGAGAATTCGGGGTTGACAAGCAATCCTTCATCGATCTGCCTCCCGATTCAGTTTTGAGGTTGTCAGTTTATGTTTCTTCGTTACTTGGTATGATTTGATCGGGTGGTATAAATCGACTAAATCCTTATCTGGCAAGAGACTTAATTGATTACCAAAAACCGCAGCAATGTCTTTCTCTATAATGGTTTCATCCCTTATCACCTCGTCCATTGCATAACAATTCCCGAAGAGCCGAGTTTATTAAGTGAGATTATTCACTGATAACTGATAACTGATAACTGATAACTGATAACTGATAACTGATAACTGATAACTGATTAATCAAAAAGACGAAAATAGGGGTAACGTTTGGGAACACCTGGTTCTTTTTCCAGATCAAAGTTAATTACATCCCAACAGGGTTCATCGGGGGCATCGGGGCTAAATTCTACTGGTAAACCGTAGAGACGGGGAATAATGGCTTCACCCGGTTCATTACCGCGCCAAGTAGTGTTACGTTCTAGGTAGGAACTAACTAAATCGCGATAACGGTTGGCAATAATCACTTTAGTCGCTTTAAATCCTTGAGTATAGAGGCGATCGAGTGCTTCGTGAATCTCAAAACGAATACCATCCGGGTGAGTGTGTTGACGATACCACTCACCATTCCAGAGTCGCCAATGCCGTCCTGACTGCAAGTGAACCAACTCACCCGTTTTGGGATCGGCTTCAAAAGCCCCATGGCGCGGACACAAATAGGTATCCGTCAAAGTGAGGGCGGGGATTAGCTGCCGACAGTGAGGACAATGGATATCGGGGCCAAAAACAGGGTATTGTAAACTTGCATTGATCATGGGAGAACCTAAACTAAAAATTGCTATCTTTGTACCAATAATCCTACCCATATTATACCCAACCAAATTGGACGGGTATTCTCTTTCGACTTTAGTGCAGATCCTTCCATGTCTTTAGATAACTTAAGATCAACTTCTAATTTCTGGCCCCTTGTTGATGTCAGTCAAGCGGCTTTTATTGCCCCCAATGCCACGGTAATGGGCGATATTTCCCTAGCTGTGGGGGTAAGTGTTTGGTATGGGGCGGTATTGCGTGCCGACGTGGAACGCATCGAAATTGGGGCTTATACTAATATCCAAGATGGGGCGATCCTACACGGAGATCCGGGCAAAATTACTATCCTTGAGGATTACGTTACCATCGGACACCGGGCGGTAATTCACGCAGCCCATATTGAACGCGGTTGTTTAATCGGCATTGGGGCAGTGATTCTCGATGGTGTGCGCGTCGGGGCGGGTAGTATTGTCGGGGCGGGTAGTATTGTGACAAAAGATATACCACCGCGATCTTTAGTGGTGGGCATTCCCGCTAAACGCGTCCGGGAAGTGTCGCCACAGGAGGCTCAAGAGTTGATCGAACACGCCGAGCGCTATGCTAAACTTGCCCTTGTTCATGGGGGAAAAGGTACTGATACCGGATTCCCAAAAGGGGCGGTTTAGGGTATAAATATAAAATGAGAATCAAGTAACAATCTTTTAAGCACTGACCGAGGAGAAGGAAATCTATGGACTGGAGAGTGTTAATCGTTTTAACCCCTTTGCTTATTGCTGGTGGCTGGGCTGTCTTCAATATCGGCGCTGCCGCTCTTAGACAAGCTCAACAGTTTCTCAGCAAACAAAGTTAATAAAAGTTTATACTTCTTAGTAAAACCGACCGCCTAGGCGATCGGTTTTTAATTTTTCCTTATCTGGCGATCGCTGATTGGGGTGTGGGGTGTAGGGTGTAGGGTGTAGGGTGTGGGGTGTAGGGTGTGGGGGGAATAAATAAAAATAATCTCCTGAATCCTGACTCCTGACTCCTGAATCCTGTCTCCTGAATCCTGAATCCTGAATCCTGTCTCCTGAATCCTGAATCCTAACCCCACCAATACACTTTTTCAGCAAACCCTACCTAACCATGAAATCTAACTGTCAAAATCTCATTGAAGAACTTGCCCATCTAGAAATTATCACCGATCCGGGACAAGTGGCGAAACTTTCCTTAGATTATTATCATTTTAGTCCCATTTTAGAGGCACAACTGCAAGATAAACGGGCTGATTTGGTCATTCGTCCCCGGAATAGCCAAGAAGTTATTGACATCGCTAAAACCTGCGTTAAATACCAAATTCCTTTAACAGTTAGAGGTGCGGGTACAGGTAATTATGGTCAATGTGTTCCCTTGCAGGGAGGAGTAATTTTAGACACAACCAAACTAACAAAAATTATCTCGATCGAACCGGGTACAGCACGGGTAGAAGCGGGGGTAAAAATGGCATTTTTTGATAAACAAGCTCGCGCAATCGGTTGGGAATTAAGAATGGCTCCCTCTACCTATCGGACGGCGACAATTGGCGGTTTTATCGGGGGTGGCAGTGTGGGCATGGGTTCGATTAATTATGGACAATTAAAGGATAGGGGCAATCTGCAAGCAGTGCAATTAGTCACCCTAGAAGCGGAACCAAAAATTATCGAACTACGGGGGGATGAGGTAGAAAAAGTCAATCATGCCTACGGAACCAATGGCATTATTACCGAGTTAGAAATAGCTCTCGCTCCCTGTTATCCTTGGGCAGAATTTATCGTTACTTTTGCCGATTTTATCACCGCCGCTAAATTTGGTCAAGCTCTCAGTGATAGTGATGGCATTGTCAAGAAAATGGTTAGTGTTCACTCTTGGCCAATTCCCGCTTATTTTACTGCTCTTAAGGATTATTTACCCACAGGAAAAGCGGCAGTTTTGTTAATAGTATCGGACAGCGATCGAGTTGCCCTAGAGTCTTTAATTAAAGAATATAATGGTGAACTTACCTACTATAAAACGCCAGAAGAAACTCAAAAAGGCAACAGTATCTTAGAATTTACTTGGAATCATACCACTCTCCATGCGCGTAGTTGTAACCCCAAAATAACTTATCTACAGGCTTTTTATTTTAATCTAGCCACGGTGGAGAAACTCTATAATTATTTTGGGGAGGAAATAATGATGCACCTAGAATTTTTGAGATTTCAAGGTAAAGTTATTCCCGCCGGTCTTCCCTTGCTAGAATTTACCACAGAAACTCGATTAAATGAGATTATTGCTATCTATGAACAACAGGGGGCAGCCATTGCCAATCCTCACACTTATATCATGGAAGATGGCGGCAGCAGACAGATTAATCCCCTGCAACTAGAATTTAAACAACTCGTCGATCCCTACGGATTGAACAATCCGGGTAAAATGCGAGCATGGGTTGAAGCAAGGGGGTAGGGATTCGATTCAAGCTAAATTAAACAAGATGAGTAGGTAGGCGTTAAAAACTATTAGATGCCCCCCTTATCAAGGGGGGATTAAGGGGGGATCGAACCTAAAACACTAACCGCTAAAAAGGGAGTGGGGAAAACAAAACTCTCCGCTGCCCCTTGCCTATTCCCAGACTTGCCCCGATCCGATACAATTAAACGGTTGTCTTGGAAGAATTAATAGTGATCGAGCGTTATACTCTCCCTGCAATGGGGAATTTGTGGACGGATAGATATAAATATCAAACATGGCTAGAGGTAGAGATAGCCGTCTGTGAAGCGCAAGCAGAATTAGGCTATATTCCCGCAGATGCAGTGGCAGAAATTAAGGCAAAGGCTAATTTTGATCCCGATCGCATTTTAGAAATAGAAGCAGAAGTGCGCCACGATGTCATCGCCTTTTTAACAAATGTTAACGAATATGTGGGCGAGCCGGGACGTTATATTCATTGGGGTTTAACCAGTTCTGATGTATTAGATACCGCCCTGTCCTTACAATTAGTCGCCAGTTTAAACCTGATTTTAGAACAATTAGAAGATTTTATTCAAGCCCTGCGCTATCGCGCCCAAGAACACCGTTATACAGTCATGGTGGGACGTTCCCACGGCATTCACGCCGAACCGATCACCTTTGGCTTTAAACTAGCGGGATGGTTAGCGGAAGTGCTGCGAGGACGCGATCGTTTAATTCGCTTGCGCCAAGACATCGCCATCGGTAAAATATCCGGTGCAGTGGGAACCTATGCCAATATTGATCCGAAAATTGAGGCGTTAACCTGTCAGAAGTTAGGATTAGAACCGGATACCGCTTCCACTCAAGTTATCTCGCGCGATCGACACGCCGATTATGTGCAACAATTAGCCTTATTAGCGGCTTCGATCGAACGTTTTGCCGTGGAGATTCGCAACCTGCAAAGAACCGATGTCCTAGAAGTGGAAGAATACTTTTCCAAAGGACAAAAAGGCTCCTCCGCTATGCCCCATAAACGTAATCCCATCCGTTCAGAACGCTTAACGGGAATGGCGAGAATTATCCGTAGTCATAGCGTTTCCGCTTTAGAAAATATCGCCCTCTGGCACGAAAGAGATATTTCCCATAGTTCCGTAGAACGGGTGATGCTGCCGGATGTTTGCATTTTGACCCACTTTATGCTGAAGGAAATCACCGATTTAGTCAAAAATCTGCTGGTGTATCCCGAAAACATGAAGCGAAATATGAATGTTTACGGTGGCGTGATTTTCAGTCAAAGAGTTCTTTTAACTTTGGTGAGTAAGGGAATTAGCCGGGAATCTGCCTATAAAATCGTCCAAGAAAACGCCCATCGCGCTTGGAACACCGATAACGGCAATTTTAAAGCTTTTATCAGCCAAGATGAGCGAGTTACCGGCATTTTATCCCCCGACGAGATCGAAAGTTGCTTTGATCCCCAGCAGCACTTAAATCATCTTAATAGCATCTACCAAAGGTTAGATATTTAAGGAGCTTTCAGTGATCAGCTAACCACTAGCTTGTTGCTTTAGAAAGGTAATGACAGCGTTTTGGATTGTCGGTTGGCGATCGATCTTTTCTCAGAAAGCGATCGCTATTCGTTTCTCGATCAAGGTCGCGTTTGAAGATAAAACTAAAGAATCGGCGCAAGCGAGTACGAATCGGGTAGAATAAGGGTCTGTATTCGGAGTGTTCGTTTTTATGATGAAAATCAAACTCTTGAATTTAGGTAGTATTAAAGAGGCAGAAGTGGATCTTCGGCCTCTAACCGTTATTATTGGCCCGAATAATTCTAATAAAACTTATATCGCCTACTCGATTTATGGGTTATGGATTAATCAGCTTGACGGCTTTTATTTTTCTAGTGAAATTTTAGAAAAAATAGAATTTACAAATCAAGCCGATCATTGGTCTTTAAAAATAGACCGACATTTTTATGATGTTATATCCGAAATTGTTCAAAAGTCCGCATCTGAATTTAGCGGGATAAAACTACAATCTTTTTTCCAAGATTCTAGCGGCAAGATTTTTGAAAAAACGAAATTCAGTATCGAAATTTCCGAAGATGATATTAAAACAGCTATAGAAAAAGTTTTAGCGGATACAATTGAATATCGCAGGTCATTAGCTTTACCTCGAATCAAGAAAATCGAGCGAAGCGAGAACAATAATGAGATTTTATTTTATCCAGAAAAAGAAGATAAAATTGATAATTATAAAAACATAGTTTTTCTTAATTTTGTTGCTGCTGTTGTAAAATTTTCATTTTCTGACATACTTCCTTTACCCGCCGAAAGAAACGCTTTTATAAATACCTATAAAATGCTGGCCAATAGAAGATATAAGCTACTTAAAGAGAATCAGAGAGAGCTATTGATACAAGGACGTATTAATCGAGAGCCATTGATACAAGGACGTACTAATCGAGATAGACAGTTAGAGTTACTAAAAGAACAGGGAGATATTCGCTATCCTCAACCAGTAGAGGATTTTTTGGATTTTTTAACTGACATAGAACTAGAAAATAAGCCCGATCCCATTCCCAAAAATAAAAATGATTTTCAAAAATTAGCCGATCAAATTGAAAAGTATATTCAAAATAACAATAAAACAATCTTTAAAAAGACTAAATTCGGAGGCAGAGAAATTAAAGTTTCGGTAAAAAGAAGTTTAGAGATCGATCTTTATAATGCTTCCTCGTCTATTAAACAATTAGCCCCGCTTTTACTCTATTTACGCTATCGAGCAAAATCCGGGGATTTTCTGGTGATCGATGAGCCTGAAATGAACTTACATCCAGAATCTCAGGTAAAATTGTTAGAATCTTTAGCGATTTTAGTAAATTTAGGAGTTAGAATTTTATTGACGACTCATAGCCCCTATTTGATGGCTCATCTTAACAATATCGTTAATGGTAATCACCAAAATCCAGAACTTTTAGCCGAACAAGCTAAATTGCTTTATCTGCAAGATAGCCGAGCTTTTCTTAAAATGGAACAGGTTAGCGCCTATGAAATGAAAAATAATCAATTACTTTCTTTACACGACCCTGAATACGGTATTCGTTGGGATACTCTCAGCGATGTATCGGTTGATATTCAACAAAAGTTTTTTGCAATTTATGAAGCAGGACAACAAAACCAAGAAACCGAAGAAGGATGTTCCTCAGAAGAAGAATAAACTCGATTGGCAGAAATTTAACTTTTTAGAAAATTTGCTTATTTTCTGTACCGTACCCGATCGGATCGCTCCACCCGAAAGCGGTGTCAGCTTTCGGATTACCAAGCCAAAAAAAGATTCCGTTTGTATTTTATTTAAAACTGATCGTCAGAAGGATCCTCTTGTTAGAAATCAAAATCAGAAAAGACCTGATTATTTATCTCTTTTTATTCAGAATGGCTTACTTCTGCTGACAATTATCGAGATGAAGGGAACTAATAAAAATTCCACGAGTACAGGTATCGAACAAATTACAACTTTTAGAGATATTTTAAAACAAGAAATTGCCGATCATGTCACCAGTAAACTCAAATATAAATTACAAGCTATCCTATTAACTCCCTATAATGCCGATATTCCTCGAAAGGCGATCAAAGAGGAAGCGGAGAAAGGATTTATTATTTTACCTATCCAGTATAATTTGAAAGAGGAGCTTTATCCTTATGTTTCCAAGACTTACAGTAAAGCGGATTTAAGCAAAATAGGCAAAATAAAGCATAGTCACGACGAGCAACATAAAGAATCCGATTGTTTGTTAATCGAAAAATTGTTGGCTAGACAAGCATCGGACAAACGTAAACAGGATAACTATTATTCATGTAAATTCACTCCCGCCAAAGATAGACAAGGCATCTATATAGATTATCAGGTGTCGAGCGATCAAGACTGGATCACCCTATTAACCGATCCGTGGGGAACGAAAGTTCAATTGGCTTACTGTAGTGATGATTCTCAAAGTTCAATCGATCAAATTCAGGAAGAGATTAAAAATTTAAACCTATGTCGAATGGTAGAGATGGTAAGTCGCCTAATCAATAGTTAGTATAAAAAATAGGTGTAGAGAAATCTATATATAAATGGCTCCGCAATAAACTTGACAAACTTGAGGTTTTGGTGCGGTTGGCTAAGGAACCGAAGCGACCACTACTGTTGCCGAATCCGAGCGCTCCGATGTAGCCGATTTTGTCGGGTGCGTTCCCTGCTGCAACGAGGGGGAACGCACCTTACCGATTATGATATAATCGCCGCATATACTTCTCGCTTGCTACAACCGCGATGAATGTTTTCTGGAGCTATTTCCCCCTGGCATTTGTTGTTATGCTTTCTAATTGTTTCACGCCACAACAAGGGCGAACGGAATCGCCTAAAATTACCTGTGAAACAGAAAGCTATCCTTCCACAAAGCAAAAAGTTCCCACGACAATGATCCAGCTCATGTTAAGCTACCGCTAACCCATCCTACAAATAATTGTGCCTCCCTACTTACAGTTCATTCAATGTGTGATTACCCCGCAACCTCGATGAAGTTGTAGGGCGCTAATTCTGGCTGGGAGTCCGAACTTTGACGGCTCTCTTGGATTTACTGGCAAGATGTAGGTTATACTCCAAGCAGTAAAGTTGAGGTGTTCAATCATGAAAAGTCTTTTGCTAGGTGTTCAAAATTTGGAACTAAGCGATCGCACCGCCATGTATCTACTATTTAAAAATTACTTTAAAGGTGTAACTTGGGATGGGTTTCAAATTGATCTAGAGCGCAAAAACTGGGTTTTATTGTTAAGAGATGAAACTAGCAATGCCCTGAAGGGATTTTCGACTCTTATGTTCTCTCAGCAAACTTATTTAGGAGAACAGATCGGTGTGGTATACTCAGGTGATACCATCGTTGATCCAAGTGCTTGGTCGAGTACCTCGTTACCGCGTAGCTGGATTGCTGCTGTCACTTTTGTGCACCGACAATATGCTGCCAATAAGCTATACTGGCTGTTAATCTGTTCTGGGTTTCGTACTTATCGCTTTCTCCCTACTTTTTGGCAAGATTTCTATCCCCGTTATAATGTTGAAACCCCTCCTAGTATTACCAATCTAATGGCAAGTCTGGCTAAAGAATACTATGGAAATTCTTACCAAGAAGCAACTGGTATCGTCCGCTTCCAACACCCTCAAATTCTCCGGGAGGGATTAGGGGAAATACCGGTGGGAAGACAGGCTAACCCCCACGTTCAGTTTTTTCAAAAAAAAACCCTGGCTATCAACAGGGAGATGAGTTAGTCTGTTTGACTGAAATCTGCTATGATAATCTCACGGCGGCTGGAAGGCGGATGTGGCCTTGATCTTATTATTGTAACTCCTTTTTCTCGTTAGAACTGCCTCTGTCAGGTTATATTTATGCTGTCTGAACACTCCTTCTCAAATTTTAACAATCCTGAGCAATTTATCCAAGGATGGTACTGGGCATTACCATCCAGAAAGTTAAAATTTGGCCAGGTAAAAGCTCTAACTTTGTTGGGTAGAAGTTTGGCAATTTATCGGGGAGAAAGCGGTCGGGTGATGGCGGTAGATGCCTATTGTCCCCATATGGGGGCCCATTTAGCAGAGGGGAAAGTAGAAGGTGATGGAATTCGCTGCTTTTTTCATAATTGGAAATATAATGAGCGGGGAATGTGTGTAGATATTCCTTCCCAAGAAAAACCTCTACCGGTGACTATTAAAACTTGGCAGACAGCAGAAAAATACGGAATGATTTGGGTTTGGGTGGGAGAAGATAAGCCAAGCCCTTTACCATACCTACCAGAGTTAGAAAATGTCAACTGTGATTATACATTGGGAACTCACTTTTTCAAAAATTGCCACCCTAATGTATTACTTATTAACGCAATTGATGCTCATCATTTCAATACAGTACATCACCTACCCGTAAAAATTATCTTCTCTTCTCAAGAACTGAACCCTAACGCTATTATCTTCAACAACACTACCCGAGGAGGGGAGGATTCTTGGTTAATTCGCCTGATTCGTCCTCTCTACCGCAACGAAGTTACTTATAGTATGTGTTACTGGTATGGGAGCAGCGGAACTGTGACCCTAGGGCCAGATTTTCTGCACTTTTACATTATCTTTGCCCTGCGAATGCTTGCAGGAGGAAAAACCGAAGGACAAACAATTCTGGTAACTTCCCAACGGACTGGATTATCGGGATGGATTATGAATCGCGTTTTGCTATGGTTGACCCAGCAGGTTGGTAATTACTTCGCCAGGGGAGATACCCAAGTATTTCAAACAATTCGGTTTGATTTGCGAACTCCCACCAAAGCAGATAGTTCTATCCTGCAATTCATTGAGCACGTCAATCGCCAGCAAGCCTTAACCTGGGGAACTTGGAAGGCTGTCAGTCATCCCATGCCTCAAACGCCGGCCCCGTCTTACTCTGAACCCCCATTGATGGAAACGGAAAAAAATGAAATTCCCAGGTAAAATCGCCGGTTTTGACCTACCGCACCATAATTCCCCTGACCATTTACACCGGATACTAACAGCGGCATTGCCTCGGCAGAACAATTATGTTCTTTCTCAGAACTTAAATTATTGGGATGCTGAATTTTTCAATTTACATCGAGTCAAAGTTTTTGAACAATCTCCCGTGGATGAGCAATCTGCTATTTTGGAGCTAGTCGGCGGCGGCCTACTAGAAGAATCGTATTTTATTGAGAAGGCAGGCGTTGGCTACATGGCCAAAATGGTGTTGTTAGCAGAAACCGTTGAGGAACGAATGCTCTATGGGCTGTTTGCTGCTGATGAAGCCATCCACCTTAACCAGATAAGCAATTTTTTACCGCAGCGGGAAATGACTAATACAAACAATCCGTTTCTCTGCCTACTGTCAGAAGTGGCTGAAAGCTCGGATAAAACGGTATTGCTCTTTGTGCTACAAGTGGTGTTAGAAGGTTGGGGTTTGAGCCACTATCGACGTTTGGCGAAGGAATGTCGCCATCCTCAATTAGCAGAGATTTTTTCGGGCTTTTTAGAGGCTGAATCTCGCCATCATAGCACGGGCAATGCTTTATTTAAACAGATTTCAGTTGCTGGCTCCAGTCAGGCGACAATTATTGATATATTAGCACAATTTTTATTTATGGTTCAAATGGGACCCCAAAACGTACTGGCAGGAATTGAGCAAGTAAAAGGTCATTTAACCCGATCTCAAAAAGTCAAAATTCTCGAGGAGCTAGATACGGAAACCCATAGTGGTATTAGGTTGAAACTGCTGCGATCGCTAATGAATATAAAATCAGCATATGCCATCTTTCAAGCTTTAGAAGAAAGGGGTGCTTTTCAACCTATTCCTGCTCATAAATGTGTTCTTCAATCTGCTGGTAATTAAATTAGATATGGAAAAACGTATTCAAGGCAAACTGCACATTAATTACAATCGGAATAAACAGCAAGACCATACTGCTTTAATGGATGAAGTAGCTGCCAGCTTTCGCTATGAAGATTGTCAGAATGAATATTGGAATCCAGAGGAATTTTCTTTGCTCTACGGGACTCCTTTATGGGAGCAGTCTAGTCCCCATCAGCGCCTTATTTTAAACCAACTTTATTGGGTAGCTTATTACTCACAAATCGTCTCGGCTGAAATTGCTACTATCTTTTTCAATCAGACCAGCGCGGCAGGACTTTATGCCCATGAAGATTTTCGTTTAATCTGCGATACGTTGGACTTAGAGTCATCCCAAGAACGGGCGCATATTAATGCCTTTCGTACTATTGCCAAGCAGACCGAACAGTCGCTATTCGGAAAACTTATCTTCACTTACCCAATGCGCGGACCTTTTACGGAAACGATGGTCTATGCTGAAACCAATACCCTTAAAACATGGTGGAAAAAACTTCAACTGCAATATTTTGGCCTGATTTCTGCCAATAATACCTTCTTGGCCTGTCAGTATTTTACAGTGCGAGGGGTGCGGACTCTAAATGGGAAAATAGTCCAACATAAACTCAGCAATTATTATCAGAGATATTGCCCTCAAGAATCTGCTCCTATCCCTGCTCAGGTTTCCCATTGTCACTTTCTAGATGAAAGCTTCCACTTCAATAGTTCGACAATTATCTCCCACGATGTTATTAACTGCTTGACACCGCCAACTGCTTTTGAGCGATTGGTTGCCAATTTAGGACTCTGGGGATGTCAGCGGGATCATTTTCACTTTTCTGTGGCAATTAATGGAATTTTTTGGTACGATCCTGCGTTATATGAGAAAATTTATTATCTACTGCGATCGCCTATTTTTGGCCTGGGTCAAGGGGAGGCGCAGGAAATGATGGATTGTTGTTTTACTCAAGAGTCAGAGGGTTTACACCGTAGTTTTTTAACCCATCAAGAAGCCATGGCATCCTATAAGGTATATGTGGAAAAGCTGGATTATCTTTGGCCGTGCAATCGGGAAATGTCCCTGATGGCATCTAATTGTATCTCTGGATACTTGGCAATTCAAACGCGAGAATTACAAAGGTTTAAATATCGTCTAAGATACAGTTCGCTGACAAGCGAGTGGAACAAACCACAAAGACACAAAGGACACAAAGATTAATCGCTTCTATATAAGTTAAACTGGTCGCAACGCGCTCGCTACGCGAGATCACACAAAGAACGAGAGAGCCTAAATTGGTTAGCTGTTATGACTGATTTGTGTAGAATATCTTTTCCGTCTACTGATTTTGCCGCCATTATTTTGCCATGCCATGAGAATTTATCTGAACATTTGACGGTTCATAATTCCCCTGTTTTATTTGGCTGTCGGACTGGTATTTGTGGTACCTGTTTGGTGGAAGTCGTTGGCGATATCCCCCCTCCCCAACCCGAGGAACGGGAAATATTGGAGAATTTAGCTCCCCATTATCCGCAGGTGCGGTTGGCCTGTCAGCTTGAGCTTACAGGTGATATCGAGATGGTAGTCCTAAAATAGACAAGGGCGAAATGGGAATGCGCTATGGTAGCCGGGGAAAGTTGGGGGGATATCCAATACTGTTCAGTTAGTGTCACAAACTTAACACGAGGAAGGGTGTGGAGAGGGGATGGAATTAGCAAGGCTTTTGGTTTCCCCCGTCCCCTCTCGGCCACTTCACCATTTCTCTTATCTGAACAGTGTTGGGGGGGAGATCTTGTTTCGGGTAGGTAAATTGTGGGATGATAGGTTAATTGGAAAATTTGACAGGGGGCTGGGCCAGGACGGGCGGAATGTAGCCGCAAATCTTTATTAAGGGTCGGTTTTGAGAGTCTGCTATGCAATTTCAGGATTTCTGGTATATTGTATCCCTCAGCAAACATTTAAAGGCTAACCAGGTATTAGCACGCAATGTTTTAGGAGAATGGCTGGCGATATTTCGTGGCAGTAATGGAGAACCAGTAGCGTTACAGGATCGCTGTTTACATCGTAACAGTCGTTTGTCAGCGGGTAAAGTCAATCGTGGTATCTTGCAATGTCCCTACCACGGTTGGCTCTATGATGGGAATGGCCATGTTATTGCTGTCCCTGCTCAAGGACCGAGCTTTAAATCTCCTCCTGGTTGTCGAGGGAAATGTTATGCCGTCAGGGAACGAGATGGTTATGTCTATGTCCGGTTGGCTGCAACCCCAAGGGTTGACTTTGAACCTTTTCCTATGCCTCACTACGGACAGCCCGGCTGGGAAACAGTACGGGTAATTAATCGTTTTGCTAACGATGTTACCAACTGCGCCGAGAACTTTATTGATATTCCCCATACCGCTTTTGTTCATCAGGGTATTTTTCGCTCCTCCCGACAAAAAAAGTTAGGGATGACTGTTAAACGCTGTAATGGTGCAGTTTTAGTGGAGTATCACCACGAAAGTAGTAATTTGGGATGGTACAGATATTTTCTTAATTTTAAAGGCACAGGGATTAAACATAGCGATCTCTTTTTTATGCCTAATATTACCTGCGTGGAATATCAAATGGGAGGTAATCGCCATTTATTTATTACCAGTCAATCTATCCCCGAAACCCATAATTCAACTTTGGTTTACACGGATATTACCTATAATTATGGCATCTGGAATAAATTAGCACTTCCCTTTGTGGGCTGGACTGCTCAACATATCATTCGCCAAGATGTGAAAATTTTAGGGGTTCAAGGAGAAGCTATCGCTAAATACGGCACAGAATTTTTCCCTACTCCTGCGGATACAATTCACCTTTTCGTAGAGTCAATTAGAGGGGCAATTGGTCGGGGGGAAGATCCGCGATTATTGCCCAATAAAACCGTTGAAGTTAACTTTTGGGTTTAAGGTCAATGCTAGAAAAAAATTACTTACAATTGATAACTTTGAGCAGCTTTATTATTTTAATTGCTTGGACGATTAGCCATAAGTCCTCCCGCAGTCATCTCCAAACTAAAACTTGTCAAGATTGGCTACTAGATGGCAGCGGATTAGCAATTCAAGGAATTTTTATGCCCTTACTACAAGCTCTGTTGTTTTCTGAGCTTTGCCAGCATTTGACAACTGATTATCAAGGCTGTCTTAAACTATCACTAATTCCCTCCTTTATCCTTAGCTTTGTTATGGTTGATTATTTATACTACTGGAATCATCGTCTGTTACACCTTAAATTATTTTGGCCAGTTCATCAAGTCCATCATACCGTTAATCAAATGGATGTGTTCGGAACTTCTAGAAACACCATCTGGACAAGTTTGTTAATTATTTATTTATGGATAAACCCATTATTTTTATATTTATTAGCTAAACCCACAGGCTATTTATTAGGAGTTAGTTTGACATCTGCCCTAGATTTATGGCGGCATAGCCGCTTGCTAATCGCCCCTAATAGCTGCTGGGCTAAACTTCTCTCCCCTTGGTTAATCTTACCAGAGGATCATGCCTGGCATCATGGTAGAGAAACGAGGGACTATAACTATGGGGCTAACCTGAAAATTTGGGATAAGTTCCATGGAACCTATTATCAATGTCAAGAATCCCCTTCTGCCCTAGGGATTACTACTTCACTAAACTTGATGCAAAAACTTTTTTTCCCATTCCTATGACTATTTTCGGTAGAGTCATTTCATTCTTTCCTGCCTTTATTTTGTTGCTGACTGGAGCGGCAATATTTTACTTTCTGGCTTTACCTAGTATGTTTAGCCTCCTAGCTGTGTTGCTGTCTATCTATGGGTTCCCGCCGTTGGTTTATCGCTTACATGAATATTTTTATCCTGTACGAGAGGGGATTAGTTATCTACAGATGAAAGAATATAGTCCTTGGTGGGGTAGCCATCAAATCCAGGTGATTTATATTGCCATTCCAGTGTTAGAAACACTATTAAGGTTGATTCCGGGGCTGTTTTCATGGTGGTTGCGATTATGGGGGGCAAAAGTGGGGAAAGATGTTTACTGGACCCCAGCCCTAGAAATTAGTGATCGCGGTTTTTTAGAAATTGGCGACCGGGTGGTTATCGGTCATCGTGTCGGAATTTATTCTCATATCATCAAGCCTCGGAAAGCTGATTTAATGTTATATGTCAAAAAAGTCAAAATTGGTAATAATGTCTTCATTGGGGCTGGCTCCCATCTAGCTCCTGGAGTAGTTCTTAGTGATGGTACATTCTTAACTTTAGCCACTGACCTCTATCCCAATCAAAAGATATAACAATGCGTCCAATTATTCAGCTATTTGGAAAAATACTTGCCCCCAATGCCCAGCGGTTTCAGCAAGCATTGAAACGCCCAGAGTTAGCCCAGAAACTGGTACACAGAGAAATCGTTGCTCGTCTCATCAAGAGTGCCTACGGTCGAGCATTGGGAATTAATTCAATAAAAGATTGGTGGCGAGTTCCCCTAGTAGATTATGAAGATATCATCCCTTGGTTAAAGCCAACAGTTCAACATCATAAATATCAACAAATTTCCCTGACTCCTGAACCCATTCTATTTTTTGAGAAAACCTCTGGTAGTAGCGGGGCGATGAAATTGATTCCTTATACTCAATCTTTGCGCCGCTCATTTAACCAGATGTTCTGTGTCTGGGCCTATGATTTAATCGTGAACGGACCTGACTTTTCTACAGGAAAGATTTACCCTTGTATTTCACCAAGATTAAATGCAGCTGATAGTCAAAACCTACAGAATGATTTAGATTATTTAGATGGCTGGTTGCGCTATTTTTTGCGTCCTTGGTTATTGCTGCCCGAACAACTTAATAACTTGAATAATATCCCAGCTTTTAAGCATCAATTAGCCCTAGCTTTACTCAAGGCTGAGGCATTGGAGATAATTTCCATTTGGAGTCCCACCTTTCTCCAAATCCTTTTAAAATATATTCAGGAGAATCAGCAGTTATTGCAAGCAGAATTACAGCAGCGAATTTCACTTAATCGACTAAAACTACTCAGCGAAAGTCCTATTCCTTGGCCACAAATATGGCCAAGCTTGAAACTAATTTCTTGCTGGGATAGTGCTAATGCAGCAGTTCAAGCTCAAGGGTTGCGCTCGCAGTTTCCGGGGGTATTAGTTCAAGGAAAGGGGTTATTAGCCACAGAAGCACCGATGACCATCCCTTTGATTAAAGCGAGGGGATATGTACCAGTTCTGGATGAAGTGTTTTTCGAGTTCGAGGATAACCAGGGTGTTCTCTTAAGTTTAACCGAACTTACCATTGGTCAAGAATACAGACTCATTTTGTCCCAAAAGGGGGGATTATATCGTTATCGCATAGGCGATTGCGTCCGCGTCACCCACTACTATCAAAACACTCCCTGTTTAGAGTTTCTGGGAAGATATCAAAGCTTGAGCGATTTAGTCGGGGAAAAATTGTCAGAAGCTTTTGTCAATAATGCTCTGACTAGGTTGAACTTAACAGCAACCAATTTTAAAAGCTTGCTGCCGGCCGCCGCTCCACCCCATTATCTTCTCTTGCTAGATAGGGCTGAAGAAACCCCCGCCATGATTGCTCAAAAGCTAGATAGTATCTTATCAGAGTCTTATCATTATCGGAGGGCGCGGGGGCTTGGTCAGCTTGAACCGCCAGAAGTTTTCATCTCCCCTCAAATCCCTGAACTATTGGTTTCCTATCACATCCGCACTGGAAGTATTTGGGGGGGTATCAAGCATCCAATGCTGGCCACATCACCCCTTAGCACCCAACTTTTACGAGAGCTCAGAAAAATGTATAATCCTGAGTAGCAGCAAAAATTTTCGTTAAGTGCCATCCAATTTAAAAAGTTTTTAATATAATGAAACAAAAATTTACCAACATCTACAAATTGGCTCAACTACTTAGTACTGTTCTGTTAGCCATAGTAATTGGGAATTTCTCCTCCTCTGCTCTAGCAGATGTCGGCCAGGGGGACATCGACGCAATTATTCGCACCCGAGAAATTGCCTTAGAAGCCCTAAACACTCGTAATTTTACCAAAATTGACCCCTATCTGCACCCCCAGTTCATCATCACAACAGTTGATAACCAAGTTTTTCACACCACCTCTGAGTTTGAAAAGTATTGGAATCAACAGTTTTCCAGTACGATTAAAAATATAAAAATGCAACTGCAAGGGGAGAGCATCAGAACCTTTCTTTCTCCAGAAATAGATGTGGCGGCGGGGGGAGCAATAACCACTTTCTCTTTCAAGGATGGTAAGTCGGCTAATATGGCTTTGCGCTGGACAGCGGTATTACAAAAATTAGAGGATAAATGGATGATTCAATCATTGCATTTCTCCTCTAATCTGCTGGATAATCCAGTCTTGAATGCTGCTCGACAATTAAATAAAACCCTAGGGGTTGCAGCGGGGTTAGTCGGCTTTTTACTGGGGGCAGCTACCATGGTAATATTAAATCGTAGAACTAAGCGTCGAGCTACAATAGTATAGCAATTCAAATGAAAATTAATACTGTTCATTCCAGTACCAATATTAGCTTTAACCGTTATCTTCGTCTCAAAGCTATCCTAGTAATTCTAATAGTTTGGAGCGGAGTGAGTCTGGTACACTGGTGGCCAGTAACTCAGGGGTTTATGTTGGTTTTAATAACTATATTGACCATACAAACTCTAAGAATGTTAATAGCAAAACCAGTTAATTTTGTGGTTGAAAGTAATAATTATCTTCCCCTAGTCTCCATTTTAGTTCCTGCCAAAAATGAAAGTGCAGTCCTGACTAATTTGGTGGAAAGCTTAGGGGAATTAGATTATCCAAGTCATTGTTTAGATTTTTGGATTATTGACGATGGTAGTACTGATGAAACACCGCAAATCTTAAAGGAAATGCTAACTAAATTGCCATCTTTACAAGTTTATCGGCGAGAAGCTAAAGGTGGTAAATCAGGGGCTTTAAATGCAGTATTGCCCTACACGCGAGGAGAGATTATTCTCGTTTGTGATGCTGATGCTCAGTTACCGGCTGACTTGCTGCGGCAAACAGTACCTCTGTTCCAAAAAAAAGGGATTGGTGCAGTACAAGTACGAAAGGAAATTGCTAATACTAATACTAATTTCTTAACCCGTTGTCAGCAAATGGAAATGTGCTGTGATAGTTTTCTTCAGACCCATCGCCTTGCTATTGGCGGAATGTGTGAACTGCGCGGCAATGGGATGCTAGTTAAGCGGGATTTCTTAGAAAAGTGTCAAGGCTGGAATGAAAACACAGTCACCGATGATTTAGATCTTTGTTTTAAACTTTATCTAGTAGGTGCTGAGATTGAGTTTGTGATAGTTACATCTATTCGGGAAGAAGGAGTAACTACCGCGCAATCCCTCTGGCTTCAACGTTGTCGTTGGGCGGAGGGCGGGTATCAGCGTTACCTAGATTATTTTCCACAAATTTTTACTTTAGGTTGGGCTAAAGAAATTGATTTAATTTTATTTTTTTTGTTACAGTTTCTACTTCCCCTTGGACTTATAGCCGATTTATTTTGGACAATATTTTATGACCACTACCCAGTTTTGTTGCCACTTCAAGTATTACTAAGTATTATTTTAACAATTGCTTTTATGGTTGGACTTTATCAATTTCAGGGTTTACGAGGATGGTCTTTAGTTTGGGGAACTATGCAAGGTTCTATCTACATGATACATTGGATTCCTGTCATGATTGTAACCACCTTGAAAATGTGTCTGCAAAAGCAGCACTCGCCTTGGATTAAAACCGAGCATCGGGGTTTAAATACTTACGGATCATAAATTATGTTAGATCTACTAATTAAAAATGGATTAATTTTTGATGGCTTATCTTCTCCTGCCATGGTCGGAGATATTGGCATTCAAGAAGGTAAGATTGTCGCCATTGCTCCTGGCTTAAATATCCCTGCACTTGAAGTAGTAGATGCCACTGGGTTGTGGGTAACACCGGGATTTATTGATATTCATACCCACTACGATTTAGAATTAGAAATTGCGCCAGGATTGAGTGAATCAGTCCGCCATGGAGTGACCAGCGTAGTCATTGGTAACTGTAGCCTATCCATTGCTATCGGTGAACCGCAAATGTTAGCAGATATTTTTCAAAGAGTAGAAACAATCTCCCATCAGTTAATTGCAAAATGGCTACAAAAGTCGATTGATTGGCAAACACCGACGGAATATTTACAGCATTTACAAAAGTTATCTCTTGGTGCCAATGTCGCTCCCATGTTTGGACACAGCGCTCTACGCGCCCATGTAATGGGATTGGAACGGAGCTTAACTGCTCAACCAACTAAAATTGACCTAAAAATTATGCAGCAGATAGCCACAGATGCTTTAGAAGCAGGTTTTCTGGGCATTTCCATTGATATGTTTCCTTGGCATCGTATGACTGGAAAGTGGCGAGGTTATACCATTCCTTCTCAACACGCAAAATTTCAAGAATATGCCATGTTAGCTGCTCTATGCAGGCAAAAAGATCGCGTTTTTCAAGTCACCCCTAACCTACAACGGCTCTCTTCTTTCCTTGACATTCTGCGGCTAGGTTCAGGAATTGGCAAAAAACAACTGCGTTTAACAATTCTCTCGGCTTTAGATGCTGTCCACCAGCGCCAACTCTGGCGCATATTTGCTCCACTGCTTTTTATTTGGAATCGGTTATTAGGTGGAAATGTCCGTTTTCAAACGTTAACACAACCGTTTACCATTTTTTCCGATGGACCGGTTACTCCCTTATTTGAAGAATTCCCTACCGGCGCAGAACTCAATAGTTGTCAGTCAAGAAAAGAGCGAGAAGAACTATGGCAATCTCCAGGTTTCCGACACAAATTTTGCCAAGAATGGACCAGTAATTGGCGTAAATCCTTTCATCGCCGTTTAGATATGATAGAAGTTGTCCGTTGTCCAGAAATAAGTTGGTATGGTCTGAGTTTTGCCGAAATTGCTCGTCAAAAACAACAACAACCAGTGGATTTATTTATCGACGCACTCCAACAATATGACACAGATTTACGCTGGGTGGCTACAGGTGCAAATGATCGCCCCATCCCGCGTTTAGCCCTGATGCGGCATCCCTATATCTTAGCCGGTTTTACTGACGCTGGAGCCCATGTCCGCAATCTAGGCTATTATGATGGCGCTCTGTCTTTGCTCAAACAAGCAGTAGCCACTAAGTTCCTTTCCCCTGAAGCTGCTATTAGCCGCGTTACGGGAGAACCAGCACAATGGTTTCGCCTGGATACAGGTATCCTCAAAGTCGGCGCCAAAGCTGATATAGTGTTACTTGAACCCCATTCTCTCCATCAGCATATCAGTCCTCAAGTGGAAATATCAGATCCAATCTTGGACGGTGAATTGCGTATGGTCAAGCGCGGCTCGCAGGAGATTGTGCAAGCGGTTTATATTAATGGAGTTCCGGTTGTTAGTGGAGGTAAGGTGAAGGATATCTTGGGAAAAACCAAGTTGGGGACAGTTTTATTTCCTCGCTGAACCTGATACATATATAGCGATCCTATTTAGGTTGTAAACTTACTGGTGGCAACAGGCGGTCGGCAGGAGAGGCGTTTCTATTTCATTGAGAATTGCCAGACAAGAGAAAATCATTAAATCGTGCTTGATGTGAGGAGAAACCCCTAGAGCTTATGAGTAAACTAAATTATGGAAATAATCCAAAATTAATCAATCGAATTAATAACCAAATTTTGGCACATCCGTTTACAGATTATTGGGATATTTTTGTGATCAAACATCAACAGCCAATTAATATTACTTTACACATTCTAGGAATATTCTTTTTCTATAGTTTGATATTTTCTGTTTGGCGATCGCAAAATTTTTGGCTGCTGTTGGGTTTACCTCTAACTCAGGTGCTGGGATTAACCGGACATCTTTTATTTGAGCGCAGCCATATTGATTTACAAGATGCAGTATTTTCCTGGCGAGCTTCTTATTGTTTAGGTAAAATGTTATTGAGAGTTTTGATGGGTAAATATCGAGATGATATTCAAGAGAGAAAAGCAATCTTACAAAATTATCAATCTACTACTTGACTGGAATAGATACCTATGCAAATTTTTAATAATTGGGATGTAATAGCTAAGGGCTGGTATATAGCTTGCTCTAGTCAAGAAATACCTAAAAAGAAAGCAAAATCTCTAGAATTGTGCGGACAAAGAATTGTTATTTTCCGCGGGGAGGACGGGCAAGTGCGGGCTTTAGATGCTTACTGTCCTCATCTAGGAACCGATTTGGGAATTGGAGAGGTTAAAGGCAATTTTCTTCGTTGTGCTTTCCATCATTGGACTTTTGATGAAAGTGGTCTTTGTCAACACATTCCCTCTCAATCAGAAATTCCTGCTCAAGCTAGAGTACCAGCTTATGCAACGGAGGAAAAATATGGATTTATCTGGATTTATCCTGATGCTGAAGCACCAGAAGAAGTACCTAACTTTGATGAACTAAAAGACAAAGAAATTCTCACACAAACTGATCGCTCTTTCACTAGAACTTGCCATCATCATATCTGTATGATGAATGGGATTGATATTCAACATTTAAAAACCATACATCATTTAGATATCAAAATGGAACTATCACTAAATTTCCCCAGTGAAATCGGTACACAAATTGACTTTACCATCAGGGGACAATTTCCACAAACTACTTGGAGAGAAAGGTTAGGTCAAAGATTTCTGGGTGCTACATATCAGTATTCTATGCGATATGCTTATGGCTGTATTGGTTTATTAAAAATGATGGAAAACGTGCAGCTTTTCCCCCCCCTATATATGCTCTATGCTTATACCCCCATAGCACCTGCCAAGACAAGAATTCAGCCGATTTATATAACAGAAAAACGCCCCGGTATTAGGGGGTATCTTCTTAGTACCCTGTTACTGCTCTGGACTCGATTAGCTTATTATCTGCTCAGGGATGAAGACGGCAAAATTTACGATAATATTCAATTTCAGCCAAAATTACTCCTGAGCATGGATCAACCATTAGCTCAATATATAGAGTACGTCAACCAGTTAGAACCGTCTCGATGGTCAACGGAGGCAGTGGCCATGTAACAAGTTACACCGTCAAGGATGAAAGCGGTAGCCTCCCCGCCCCGCTGCTTCCCACACTTCCCACTTCCTACTTCCCACTTCCCACTTTCAAGGTAGGAGGAGGAGGTTGGGAAGAGGCTCTCCGTCAACTCTTGAGGAGTCGTGCGTTTCATTTTTGAGTTGGCGCAATAATTCCCCTTTCGCGTTCCTTTCCAGTTTCCACGCTTCGTTTACCTGACAGAATTGAGAGTAATTTTGAGCAAGCGATGATACTACAGCCTTTCCTTTCTTCCGCTTGGAGTCCTAATCTTCCCCTGTTAGCCTCGGCAGCTACAGCCGAAACTGCTGATAGTGCCTTAGTTTTAGCCTGCGTGCTGCTGAGTTTGACCGTTATTTATTTCGCCTGTAAACTGGGGGGGGAAATCTGCGTCCGATTCAACTTGCCTCCCGTGTTAGGAGAATTAGTCGGTGGCGTGATTATCGGGGTTTCTGTCCTAAAATTACTGGTTTTTCCAGAAGGTGGGGCGGGATTCGAGGATTCGCTGCTAATTCATTTCCTAGAATCCACTTCACCCCTCACCCCGGAGCAATCTCCCGCCGTTTTTAGTGCTGCTAGTGAGGTGATTTCCGTCCTCTCGGAATTGGGGGTAATTATCCTGCTGTTTGAGATCGGTTTAGAATCAGACTTGCAGGAATTAATTCGCGTCGGTCCACAGGCAGCTGCTGTTGCAGTGGTGGGGGTAACAGTTCCCTTTTTGGTGGGTACTTTGGGTTTAATCTATATCTTTCATCTGGCCACCATTCCCGCTATTTTTGCCGGGGCAGCTTTAACAGCTACCAGTATCGGCATTACCGCCAAGGTTTTAGCAGAAATAGGGAAGTTATCGGCGAAAGAAGGTCAAATTATCATCGGTGCTGCGGTTCTCGATGATATTCTCGGTATTATCGTTCTCGCTGTCGTTGCTTCCTTGGTGAAGACCGGAGAAGTGCAAATTAGCAAAGTAATTTATCTAGCTATTAGTTCTAGCGCCTTTGTGATCGGGGCGATCCTGATCGGTCGTTTTTTAAGCCCCTTTTACGTTCAATTAGTTAATAGCATGAAAACTAGGGGACAATTGCTCTTAGTTTCCCTGATTTTCGCCTTTATTCTTGCCTATATTGCCCAAGTTATCCAATTAGAAGCGATTCTCGGTTCCTTTGCTGCGGGCCTAGTCCTCGGGGAAACGGAAAAGCGATCGGAATTGGCAGAACAAGTGTTCCCGATCGCCGATTTATTTGTACCGATATTTTTCGTCTGTGTGGGGGCAAAAACCGATTTAAGTGTCCTTAATCCCGCTATTCCCACTAATCGAGAAGGATTAGTCTTAGCGGCTTTCTTAATTGTCGTCGCTATTTTGGGTAAAGTGGTGACGGGGTTAGCCGTTTTCAGCAAGGAAAAACTCAATCGCTTGGCGATCGGAGTTGGCATGATTCCCCGGGGTGAAGTGGGTTTAGTCTTTGCTGGAGTCGGGGCTGCTAGTGGCGCTTTATCCCCCGCTACCGATGCGGCCATTATTATGATGGTGATCTTGACTACCTTTATCGCTCCGCCCCTGTTAAGGTTAGTATTTAAAGAACCTACCGCCAGTCCTCAATCAGTGAGCAGTGAGCAGTGAGCAGTTACCAGTGGCAGTGTATAAGTTACCAGTAGCAGTGTTAAGTGGCACTAACAGCACTGTCTTTTCATTGATAACTGATGACTGATGACTGATAACTGATAACTGATAACTGATAACTGATAACTGATAACTGATCAGAAACATAGCAGACCATGCCAACGTCCCATAAGCTTGTTTTTATTGATAGTCATTCTCAGAGCATTAACGGAGCTATGGATGGCCAAAAATCGACAAAATCGTCCATTTTTACCGAAAAAAGGTAATTGATAACTGAGCAACGGGAGCATCGATCGTGAGATTTCATTGGTTATTCCTAAGCGCATTAACTTGGTTGCTGGTGGCGGCCCCTGCTTGGGCAGGCAAGCTCGTCTTTTGGCGATTCGACACCAATGAGAATCGTCTGGTGTTCACCACCGACAATCGAGTGCAACCGCGAGCGCAAATGATCACTAACCCCACCAGGATCGTGATCGATCTGCCCGGGATCAAGTTAGGGCAACCCAATATTAACCGGCCCATTGGCAATATCATCAGAAGTGTCCGTATTGGTCAATTTGATGCGGAAACTACCCGTTTAGTGATTGAATTGGCCCCTGGCTACACCTTTGATCCTCAACAGGTAAAAATTCGCGGAATTTCGCCCACCCAATGGACAGTGGAACTGCCAGAACCCCAACCGATTAGGGAGGAAACGCAACCACCCGTTACCCCTGACCCCACACCTAGCCCCGATCGCGGTTCCACCCGTCCCACTCCCCCACCTCCAGTTAGCCAGACGGACAACAACGATGATTTTCAGGTGACTCGCAATGGTCTTTTTGTCCGTTTAGAGCAGAATGGTGATGAGCGATCGATCCGCAGTCAACGCAGCCGGGACGGCAAAAAAATCGAATTTGAATTACCCGGGGCCACTTTACCCAGCAGTCTCACCGGTCAAACTATCCCAGTTAACCGTTACGGTGTCGGCGATATTCAATTCAGTCAGACTGCCAATCAACGGGCTAAGATTTCCCTAAGCGTTAATAAAGATAGTCCCGATTGGCAAGCTCTCTATAGTCGTTTTGGTGGCTTGGTTTTACTGCCTAGGGGCGGCATGAGTTCCGTGGATAATATCTCCTCTCCTCCCCCCACTCAGGCCACCAATCCCACTCCCCGTCCCAATAATCCCCCCCCGAAAACTGCCAATAATCCCCCTTCTAGCAATCGTTTGGCCACGATCTCCTCGATCGATCTGACGGGCAATAACGATCGCCTGTTAATTCGTGCGGATTTACCCCTAAAAGCTAACGGCAGTGTTAACCAGGATGGTGTCTATGAACTACGCATCGAAAATGCTAAGTTAGCCGAGTCTTTTCGTGGTCCGCGCTTCGGTCGCTCTAGTCCTATCTATCAATTGCGGGTACGTCAGGAAAGTGCCAATAGGGTGCTGATTTTGGTACAGACCGCAGCAGGATTTCAATTAGGTCAACTGAATCAATCGGACGGTCAAACCCTAGCCCTAGAATTGCTTTCCTCCCGCAATTCTAGCCCCGTTTCCCAAGTTCCTGACTTCACCACTATCCCTGTTCCCTTACCCCCCAATACGGGCCAATTTAACCCACCGCCGCGGCCCTCTAACCCCACTCCTAATCCCCCCCAACAACGCAATGGCCGGTTTTTGGTGGTGATCGATCCGGGCCATGGTGGTAAGGATCCGGGGGCGATCGGAATTGGTGGCCTTCAGGAAAAAAACGTAATTCTGCCCATTTCCCTAGAAGTTACCCGCATCCTGCAACAACAGGGCATCGATGTGCGTCTAACTAGAGATAGCGATTTCTTTGTTACCCTGCAAGGGCGCACGGATCTGGCTAACCAGATCGATGCCGATCTATTTGTCAGTATCCACGCTAACTCTATGGGGAAAGCACGACCGGATGTCAATGGCCTAGAGGTGTATTACTTCGGTGATCGCCGTTTATCGGATACCATCCATCGCAATATTGTCCGCACTGTCGATATGCGCGATCGGGGGGTGCGTCGGGCCCGTTTCTATGTGCTGAGAACCTCGAAAATGCCCTCTACCCTCGTGGAAGTGGGTTTTGTCACTGGCGCTGAGGATGCTTCTAAATTAGCCAATGTCAACTTTCAACGACAAATGGCAGCAGCGATCGCAAGGGGGATTATTGAATATATTCAGCGAAATCTCCGTTAATGATTAAATGATTGGAGCATTCGTTTACCAATCAAAAAATCCGTGTTTTAATATCATCAAATAAAGCTACTTTAGATCAGCGTTTTCCTCGATATTATCTATGAGAGAATCACAACTTAGTCCCATTGGTGTGTTTGATAGTGGTGTGGGTGGACTGACCGTTTTAAGGGAGTTGTATCGACAACTGCCCCAAGAATCGATTCTCTATTTCGCTGATACCGCTAGACTTCCCTACGGAACCCGTTCTAAAGGGGAAATTATCGAATTTGTCCGGGAAATTCTCACTTGGATGAGCGAGCGCCAGGTGAAAATGGTGATTATGGCCTGTAATACCAGTTCCGCCTTGGCTTTAGAAGAAGTACAGGCCGAATTTAAAGATTTACCAATTTTGGGGGTAATTTTACCCGGGGCAAAAACTGCCGTTAAACAAGGAAAGCGCATTGGGGTGATTTCTACCCCCGCTACGGCTAAAAGTAATGCCTATAAACAGGCCATTCAAGAAATCGATCCTACTGCCCAAGTTTGGCAAATTCCCTGTCCTGAGTTTGTACCTTTGATCGAGGCTAACCGCATTTTTGACCCCTACACCACCCAAGTGGCTAGAGAATATCTTCAGCCTTTACTGGCAGAAAATATTGATACTCTGGTCTATGGTTGTACCCATTATCGCCATCTTTCCCCGGTTTTACGTCGTCTTTTGCCTAGTTCCGTGCGCTTGGTAGATCCCGCCGCTGCCGTTGTCCGATCGGCGGCAAAAGAACTAGAATTATTAGGTCTAAAAAATCCCGAAACACCCCTACCTACCAACTTCGCAGTTAGCGGCGATCCTAACACTTTTGCTCGTTTATCTCGTCAATGGCTCGGTTTTTCTCCCGGGGTAGAAAAGGTTTATTTGCCAGTCCCCGTTTTATAGCCGTCGGCCTTTTTCAGTGATCAGTAATCAGTGTGCAGTAATCAGTGGAAACTGCTATTGACAGCCTTTCTCGTCAAGGTGAAGCACAGACACTAATACTTCTGAGAAACGCTGTAATACTGCTCACTTAAAACTCAAATCTGAGCAACTGATAACTGATAACTGATCACTGATCACTGATTAGGAGTTGATTTTCGCTTTTTTGGCGATCGCTAGTAAGAGATAGATCACCAGTAGATACACCATTGGTAACACTAAGGTCATGGTAGGCATTGTTTAATTAGGGAGGAGAGAAGATAGTTAAAATTAGGTAGGCTCGATCTTTCGCCATTGATCATTGAATGACTAGGGACGGGAAAACTAGCTAAATCTGCAAACAGATCGAGCTTATCCGTCAGTCACTCTGCCAAAGGACTGCGATCGAGTTGGACAGGTAATCGTCTTCAACTCCATTCTTCCCACTAGAAACTGACGAGAAAAAATTCCTCATCTTAACAATTCCTAGGTGAGAACTGGGGGTTAATTTCTGGCAACTGCCACTATCAACTTAACATAAGTTGTCAAGGACTGGGAAAAAATTTTTTTAGGCTCGATCGAAAGGAGAATAATCAAGATTTGGCGACGAAGAAGATTGTCGTCGTAATCAATCATGATTTGAGAATAATTTGAGCATCGAAGCTAGGATATTTGTCAGAATCTCAAGCATAAAAACGCAATTTTTAAATTTCTTTGAGTTAAATATTAGATAGGACTAAATCTGTTTTTAATAGCGTGATTAACTCCCGATCAAACTTTAAAAACCCACTCCCTGCTCCCCTCTCCCCTATCTCTTTTAAACAGGATTTAGTATATTGGGTAACAGCCGTCAATCTAACATATAAGATTAGCTTACTGCTACCCAGTGCCCTCGGCATGGCACTAATAATTTTTGATCATTAATTCCCTACCAGATGCCGCCGCTCCTTGTTTATAATTATTCATGCCATACTGAAGATTCCACTCGATAATATGGGCAAAATTAAAGAGTTTTCGTATCTCTGGACAATCATCATAGGTAATTAACCATTTAGCCTGACATTGACGCATATTATCGGCAAAACGTTGATGATCGAAGCTGGTATGTAAATTACCTCTTACACCGTACAAACGGGATTTTGTGGCACTATAGTAGGGGGGATCGAGAAAGATAAAAACTTCTTTTCCCTCAGCAAATAATAATTCTTCGTAGTCTTGGTTAGTAATTTTTACTGATGCTAATAAGGGCGCAATTTGAGTTAATCTGGCCATTGATGAATCAGTAAATCTACTGGTAAAAGCTGCTTGAGAATAACCTCCCGAATCCACTGTTCCCGAAAAAGTAATCCGATTTAAGATAAAAAAACGCACTGCTTTCTCAAAGTCGGTTAACTTTAAATCTTCCCTTGTCAAATCTTGAAATAATTCTCGTCCGCTATCATATTTCTGTTTAATTTCTGTTATTTTTGCTACCAATAAATCAATATTTTCTTGAGCGCATTGCCAGAAACAATATAAATCATAATTTAAGTCATTAATCCAATAGGTTTTTATTTGTTGTCCAAAGAGTTGCTTAACAGAAAAAAATACAGAACCCCCACCAAAAAAAGGTTCTCGATATTCCCTAATATTCACAGGAATTTGCGGCAGAATTTGCTTAATTGCCCGGGATTTACCACCAGGATAACGCAAGGGACTTTTAATTGTTGACATTATTATTTACTAATTTACCAGCCACAGTTTGGTTTGGTTGTTGATCACCGAAGCCGCATAACTGTGGCTTGCAACAGTTCGCTGCACTAGGGTTGTTATGCCGCATCAGTTACTACTGTCTGATTCACCCGCGCTGCTAGACCCATTACCCCCTGAAGTCGCCGAGGGATTTGTTAGATTAGGACTAGGTTTAGGAGTTGTCTGAGGAGCCTTTGGAGGTTGGGGACGTAGCTTGGCCACTCCATTCCAACTATGCTTGTTCTCAGTTACAGATTGAAGATGAGTATCAGAGGATTTTTCTTGGCTCATGCTTGTTCCTTTTTTAGTTAAGTTAACTACCGGCGAGGCTCTTCGCCGCCGAATCCATCCCAATTATAACGATTAGCACCATACCTACGACAAAACTGATCCCGGCAGTTGTATCTAGACACATCAATTTTCTGCTTTCAATTTCAGAACCTTCTAATAATATTTTTTTAATATGTGTAGAATTCTCGTCCAGAATATAAATGACTGAAACTACAGTAATCAGAAAGGCAAAAAGTGCAAGACCAAAAAGGATTATCTGTAAAAGGCTTGAAACTCCAACTGTTCTTAGCAAAGTAACCAACAATCCAATAGCTGTAACTGACAAACCTAATAACTGCTTATCACGTTCAAGCCTTGTATTAAGCCATGCACCTATCATTGCACTGTAAAAGGCTTTTTCCTTTGCTTCGTAGTCTTCCTTGTCTGAACTCTCCATATCTTTAGGATTCGGGTAGAGGCGATTGAATGATCAATGCCTCGATATTAGCACCCAGGCCTCTCTGGTATCAATAACGGTTTTGATGACTTCTCTTTGCCCGTTAGATTAACCATCTACTTAACTGTTGGTTTGCGGAATTTCGAGGGAGAGGGAAAATATTCTACCCGTTCATTTTTCAGAGCTTGTGCCATGAAATCGCGCCAAATGGGAGCAGCAAAACCACCGCCGGTGATACCTTTACCTAAAGTGCGGTTTCGGTCATCTCCAATCCACACTGCGGTGGCTAATTGGGGAACATAACCGACAAACCAGACATTTTTCTCGTTATCGGTAGTACCGGTTTTTCCCGCTGCTGGACGACCGATTTGGGCCGAAGTGGCTGTTCCCCCTTGAATAACTCCCTGTAGGACAGAATTGAGGGAAGCGGTGGCCCAGGGGTCTAAAACTAGCTTCGGTTTGGGTGTATTATCGAGCATGACGTTACCACGGCTATCAGTAACACGCATGATAAAGGTAGGCTTAGAATGCCAGCCATTACTGGCAAAAGTAGCGTAGGCCCCCGCCATTTCCAGAGGAGTCACATCCACCGATCCCAAAGGTAAAGAGGTCACGGCAATTAAAGGACTCTCGAAACCCAGCAGACGACAGACTTCAATGACTTTATTCAACCCGACACGACGACCGAGAATAACTGCGGGAATATTCAGAGACTGCATCAGAGCGCTACGCAGGGAAACTTGACCAGAATAGCCGCCACCGTAGTTTTTTGGGCTATAGAAGCCGCCGGCCTCGCGAAAACGGACGGGAGCATCATTAACCACCGTTTCGGGGGTAAAACGACCACTAGCGAAGGCAGTATAGTAAACGAAAGGTTTAAAAGCTGACCCCGGTTGACGACGGGATTGGATGGCCCGGTTTAATTGACTTTTATTGTAATCAACGCCACCGACGAGCGCCTTGACGAAATGGGTGCGGGGATCCACCGCGACTAGAGAAATTTGTAGGTCTTTGGTGCGAATACCGCGACCACGCAAGCTATTATAGGCCTTTTGAATGGTGGACTCGGCCATGTTTTGAAAGTCGAGATCGATCGTGGTTTGAATACGCATTCCCCCTTTAGTTAGGGTTTCTTTGCCAAATTTTTGCCGCAATTCTGCCACCACTGCATCGGTAACGTAGGGTAATTTACTTTCTTGCCAAGCGGTGGGTTTACCCAGTTTCAGAGGTTCCTTGAAAGCGGCCTCTTCCTGTGCGGGGGTAATCCAACCCAAGGTACGCATCCGACTGAGAACCAATGCCTGTCTTTCCTTGGCGGTTTTATAATTATTAAAAGGACTATAAACTTCCGGCGCTTGGATTAATCCGGCCATCATCGCCGATTCTGCTAAATTTAACTGGGCAGCGGGTTTATTAAAATAACTTTTAGCGGCGGTTTGGACTCCGTAATTATTATGACCCCAATAGATATTATTGAGGTACATTTCCAGAATGTCATTTTTGCTAAAAACCTGTTCTACTCGTACTGCCAAGACTGCTTCAGCTAATTTACGGCTAACGGTGCGCTGATGGGAAAGAAAGATATTTTTGACTAACTGCATGGTGATAGTAGATGCACCTTCCACCACACCGCCACTTTTCCAGTTAGCGACTACTGCCCGACCGATACTATTAGGATTAATACCACGATGGTGATAAAAATGGCTATCTTCGATCGCCATCACGGCGCGTTTCAGATTGGGAGAAATTTGAGCGAGTTCCACCACTTCCCGATTCGCTTCTCCGTGTAAGCTGGTCAGGGGTCTGCCTTTAACATCGTAGATATAACTGGTTTCCGTGGGGACATAGCCCTGTAAAATCCTCACATCGGGTAGATTGCGGTAACTAATCGCTAATCCTACCACAGCCCCCGTCACCACGGCCGTGGATACCATCAACAGGCCGAGAGCGGTTCCCCCTGCAACTCTAGAGACTCCCTGAAGAAAGCTATGGGAGGAACTACTGGACTGCTGCTCTTTGTCTTGATTGCCGAGGGTACTGGTGGACACGATGGTTACAATTTCCTTTTTCCAAGAGGGGACTGATCGATTAAACTGGCTTGAAAGTCTATTCTAAAGGTTTTGTTAAAAAATCGAATACTAGCTTACAGCAATTATGGCCGATCTGGCTCTAATTCGATCGGTCATGGCAGCGCGATTAGAGGCAGTATAGTTAGATATCAGGGACAAAATAGGGTATCGCGGGTATTTCTGCCAGTTATGGGGTTAGTTCCTGTGGCTATCTCACAAAGATATTTTTCCACATCGGAGCGAATAATTGCATCGGTAAAATCGGCCCCGTCGATAATTGCACCTTTGATTAAAATGTTAGTGGCGAAAGCTCCTTCGAGAACGGCATTGGTAAAGTTGGCTCTGGTTAAACGGGCCGATTCTAAATCCACGTTTCTCATATTGGCATCGCTAAAGTCGGCCCCCTCCAAGTTGGCCGAAAAAAAGCGTACTCCCTCTAGATTGGCATGACTGAAGTTACTACCGCGCAGATTAGAGTGATCAAAGGTGGAATCGCGCAAATCCTGCCCCGCAAAGTTGTTATCGGTCAAATTGCGGTTATTGTAACTTAGCGCTTCGGCCGGAGCCAAGCAGAATAATAATACTAATATACTAACAAAAAAGGTTAGTAGAGTTTTGCGAGAAAATTGCGCCATATTGCCCCCTGATCGATCAACCTTTTCTATAATAAGCTGTACTGCCTTAAAACTGCATACTAGAAATTTTAGTACAAATGCTCAAGCTGCCGCTCCCATGATCCCATCTCCTCAAGGGGCGTAAATATTGGCGTAATCTTGACTTAGATTAAATTTTTTGTCAAAAAAATATCTATTTGTTATCTGATAGATGCTAAGTTTTTTGAAGGATAAAATTGATAATTTTCCCCTGATTAATTTAATAATGAAGCTCAAACCTAAAACTACAAGAGAACAGCATTTTTCAGCGATCAAAGCTCCTAGATTAGAAAGAATCAAGGGAAATTGATTAATTGATACCATTACGCTGACTCTCTGTGCTGTTATTGGTGGGGCAGAAACTTGGGAAGACTACCTGATCATTAAGATAACTACTATAACTCGGTTTGTTAACGAAGCCAATAAACTATAGCGGTAATAATACTCAGAATTACCACAGTCTGGCGCAGATAACTAGGAGAGATAATTCTGGCTAGTTTTCCCCCCAATAAACCCCCAATTAAAGAGCCAATTGCTACCACTATCGCCGCCGACCAATATACCTGATTAGAAAAGAGAAAAAACCAAGATGCGGCCACATTAACCACCAAAGAAAGCAACTGTTTTAAAGCATTTAATCTAGTGAGATTATCCTTGAGAAATAAGCCCAAAATTGCCAACTCGATCACACCTAAACCTGCTCCGAAATAACCACCATAAATTGAAGCGAGAGCGATGGGTAAAACTGCCAAAATTTCTGGGATATGACCATTTTTGTCCCCCTGTCGCCGCTGCAGCCAAGAGCGTAAAGTATCTTGAAAAGCCAATAAAGCCGCCGCTAAAAGAATCAGAAAAGGAATCAGGCGCTCAAATACTTTATCACTGCTATTTAATAGCAAAATACCACCGATAATGCCGCCAATAACTGCCGATGGTAGTAATAACTGAATCCGTTTTTGTTGCCCGTGCAGGTCTTTTTTTTGGGCGAGGGTTGCCCCCAGATAACCGGGACATAAAGCGACGGTATTAGTCACATTTGCCATCACCGGTGGGATACCCACCGCCATCAGCGTCGGAAAAGTAATCAGACTACCGCCACCGGCAAGAGCATTAATTAAGCCGGCAGCCACCGCGGCGAGTGCTAAGAAGCCATACTGAATAGGCGTGAGCATTTAGGCGTTAGGAATAGTAATTAGGGCTAAATCAATTTTTTCCTCGTCAACTTGCTTAATTTCGGCTCTAATTCCTGGGCCAAAGTATCTTTCGATTTTTTCCTGTTTTGCCAGCCACTTTTCTAGGGGTAAAAGGGGCGATTCAAATTCTAGGGTGAGACAATAGGCGGAATCAACAGCAGTTTCACGAATTGCCACTAAAGTCGGTCTTTCCTCGTCCGTGGGGCTTAATCCTAGCTTTTCTAGGGCTTCATCCAGATGCACTTCCTGTCCGTAGCGATAGCGGGTGACATCGTTGCGAAGTTTGGTTTGGGTGACAGTAGCCTGTTGTTGGCGCAATTGCAAGATTTCGGGGCTAGTGGGTTGACTGAAGGGTATCGGTTTGATTTCTGAAGCTTTTAGGGCTAAACCTCCCAATAATAACGGTAATCCGTAGAAAAACCCCGCTAAATTGACCGTGGCGTTACCTTGGGCGTAACCGATAATCCCGATAACCGTTAAAATACTGCCTAAAATTAAGCCAAAGTATGATAGTCTAATTTTTCTGAGCATGAAATAATTTTTTTCTTGAGTACGCTAATCCTTTAGAGATTATACAACTCAAGAGAATCTTTTTTGCAGATGGGCGGTGAGGAGATTTTTCAGTTATCAGTAAACAGTCATCAGTCATCAGTGAAAAGAAAGCGGCGAATGCCACTTAATAAGTAAGTAATCTCAATTAATTGTTAGATAGTGGGACAGGCTTCTGGTTTTTTGTATTTTATCTTTAATTGTAACCAGCTACTTAGTTGATGATAGGTGGTGCGTCAGGAATTTTTGCCGTCTAACGCACCCTAAGTTTTACTATTGCAAGAGTGCCTATTGCCGATGTACTCGCAATTTCTCAATTAATTGAGATAATTTCTGGTCAGAAGCGGCAGTAATAAAGTCTAATTTAAACTTTTGTCCCTGACTGAGATATTCTGCATAACTAGACAGAAGAAAAGGACGAAACTTGTCATTATCAGCCATATAAACTTCAAAAAAAGCCACCAATAAAGCCCCCGCATAATCCTCGATTAAATTTTGATCGGGTAAAGTGATATTGACCACAGACTCCAGGGTTTTTTGCATTCCTGCATCCAATTCCGTAAAATTTACATGAGCTTGTCCCTCCACCATGACCAGATATTTATCCGGAGTTTTTAACCAAGTAAAAGGAATGGCCTGTTCAAAAATCGGATTAGCTGCCGGGTCATAACTTCCGGAACCCAAGAGGACAGGAATCGAGATTTTGCTTAAACCTTTTTCCCCAAAAATACTGCGGTTAACGGGATTAGCTGCAAAGACGGCCGTGACTCGTTCATCGCGAAAATTATAGACCTGTCTAGGCAATTCTAGGGCGCGACATTCCAGTAAAATAGCGATATTAATCCCGGAGTAAGGACGATTACAATCTTGGGCGAGATTATCAAAATCAATTTGTGCGCCGGCAACAGCTAGAGATGTATAACCCCCGAAGGAATGACCCGCTACTCCCACATTAGTTAGGTCAAGTTTACCTTGAAATTGACTAGCATTACGTCTGGCTAATTCATCGATGACAAAGCTAATATCTTTGGGTCGATTAATAAACTCATCTCGATCAAAAATATTGCGATAATACCCCCCTAACATTCCTTGTAGGTATTTGATATCACTGCCGGGGTGTTGCGGTGCTGCTACTAAAAATCCGTAAGAAGCTAGATGTTCAATTACTTGGGCATAATCTTCCGGTCGCGAGGCTAATCCGTGGGAAAAAATAATTACAGGTGTTTTACCGTCTCGGAAAGTTTCCGGGATATAAACATTCACATATAAACTGCGATTGCGACTGCTATCGGTTAGGTTCCAAACTTCTTTTTTTACCTGAAAGCTACCGCGCTGACGCAAATCGGGTAAACTGGCATAATTAATCGCTGGTTTAACGGCAGCGGCTTCCTCGGCTGTCCAGAGGCGCATATCTTTGATAAATACTTCCGCCACATAAACTGCATAATCGATGGTTTTAGCTAATCCGAGGATTTCTTCCCCCTGTAACTGTATATTATTGGGGAATTTTTTCAGCACATTTAAAAGGGTTAATCCCCCCGGATCAAAAGCGGCACTAACAATCGCACCCCGCAGGGCATATTTTCCATTAACTCCCCCTTGAATGGTGATGCTTTTGCCCAAACGAGAGAGCATATCAGCACCCATCACACTATTAAAAAAACGAGATAGTAAAACAGGATCGATGTCAATCTTTGTTAATAAAGCCTCACGAAATTTCTCTCTTTCTTCGGGAGTTGCTCTGGCCAGAAAATTTTTTAAATTAGCATCGATTTTTCCTTCTTTAGCAAAGGTTTCTAGGGATGCTACCGATACAGAAAAGACGAGGGGAGTATAGACAAATTCAATTTCTTCGGCGGCTTTTAGGGGTAAAGCGGTCATACTGGCGGCGAAAAGACCTAGCAGAAAAGCTCGCAGCCGACGGGTTGGATTATTTCTAGGAAAACGACCTGGTAAACTATGGCTAATCATGCGGTTTTTGGCTAGGGTAAATGACAATAAGTGAACTACTCTCAAGGTCGTTGAGAGCTTCCTATTTCACAGGGGATTGCCTCAAGACAGACTTACGCCCAGCTTTTGGTCTGACATCCCCTCTATAGGCAGTATCGCTAGTTCCTAACGACAATATCCGTAAGCTTTCATCTCGAATATTTATTGCCGCATTTATGTCCCGGTCATAAGTTGTCTGACAATGTTCACAAGTCCATATTCTCATATCAAGGGATAAACTACCCACTTGATTTAGACAGACATGACAAGTCTTAGAACTAGGGAAAAACCTATCAACTTCGATATAGGTTTTTCCTTGCCATTTTTCGTTAACTATCTTACGGGATAGCTTGTGGAGAAAATCCTCACGACATCTTGAGATTTTAGAGTGAACTTTAGCTACTTTACGTCTAGCTTTTTGACGGTTGTTACTTCCCTCCTTTTTATGCGATAGCTTTTGTTGTTTCCGTTTTAGGTTACGTTGATGTTTAGCAAAATGTTTAGGGTTATCATATTTACTACCATTGCTGGTAATAGCAAAATGATTAAGTCCTAAATCAATTCCTATCGCTTTTCCATCTATCCCCCCGTCTTCGTCACCACCCTGATTAAGGGTAGATCCCCCCGCCTTCGGCACCCCCCTTATCAAGGGGGGCAGCGGAGATTGTCCATCATCAACGTCTCGGCTCCGCTCGACGTTAACCCTGAGCGAAGCCGAAGGGTCAACTAAAATAGAAGCGTAGTATTTACCGTCTGGGTTTTTTGAGATAGTAACGGTTTTAATTGTTCCTGCAAATTCCCGATGACGAACACAATAAACTAAGCCAACTTTACCAGGTAATTTGAGGTAGTCACCTTCAAATTTGACCTTAGCTGGATAGCTAATTGATTGTTTACCATGTTTAGATTTGAATCTTGGTAATCTAGCTCGTTTCTCAAAAAAGTTTTGATAAGCTTGCGATAAGTTCAAAGCAACAACCTGTAAGCACTGGGAATAAGCATCTGTCAACCACTCATATTCTTTTTTGAGACTGGGCAATAGTCCCTGAATATAGTTTCGTGTCAGTCCTTTTCCCGTGGTTTTATAGGTTTCTTGGCATAAATTCAGGGAATAATTCCAAAACCAACGACAACAGCCAAAGCTTTTAGCTAAGGCTATTTCTTGCTCGGTATTAGGCTTAAGTCTGAATTTGTACGCTTTGTGCATAAGAATTATCAAGAAACTATAACTATGATAACATAGTTTTGAGGAATTGTATATATACAAAGTCAGCATTCATGAGTGGCTGTGGGGCGAATTACTTCGGCCCTTTAAAAGCCCCGTCCCATCGCACTAAGCGCGAGGGACGAATGCTGACAATAAGTTAAAAGTGAAAAGTGGCGGCGAGAAAGGGTCCGTTAAAGTTTTGCGTAAAACCGAACGCGTTATCGCCACTACCGTTTTTATACTCGATCCCGTAGAAACGATAGGCGAATTGCAGGGAAATTTGGCGATTCACCCAGCAATCGACTCCAAAGAGGAGGTTCCAGCTTAGATCTGGATCGCCGGCCAGCCCGAAACCGGAAGCGTCTCCCCGAATCCATAAAGTGATCGGATCGGACACCTGTACCCCAAATTTCCCGCCGAGGAGCGGTTCAAACCAAGTTCTCCCCTGACTGAAGGTTTGTTGGAAGGTTTGACTGAAGTTGACGAGGGGACTGGATAGCTGTACGGTAAGCGTTTCCTCGATATCGATACTGATACTATTGAGACGAAGGCCCGCATAGGGCTGGAACCAAATTAAGGGAAAAGAGCGATTAGAGGGTTTTTCGGGCAGTTCGTGGCTGATCGGAGCACCGATGTGGTAACTGACGGCGAAATCGTAGATGCCCTGATCGAATTGTAGGTTTGTTTCCGAATCCGCCTCGAGTTGCTGTAATTGGCGATTGTCGGCGAATTCTTGTACCTGTTGCATTGTTTGTTCTAGTTGTTCGAGCGATTCTCGGGCGTTCTGAATTTCTTGTTCGAGTCGTTGCAGGGGTTCGCTATCTTTTAACTCCCGTAACTCTTGGAGTTTCGCTTGCAGTTGTTGCAGGGGTTCGCTATCTTTTAACTGCTGTAGCTCCTGAACTTTTGCTTGCAATTGTTGGAGGATTTCGCTATCTTTAGTCTGCCGCAACTCCTCAATCTTCCCTTGTAGTTGTTGTAGGGGTTCCCTATCTTTTAGCTCCCGTAACTCTTGAATCTTCGCTTGCAGTTGTTGCAGGGGTTCGCTATCTTTTAACCCCCGCAATTCTTGAATTTTTTCCTGCCCTCTAGCCAGAGCTTCCTGTATTTGTGAGAGCTTTTCTTGAAAATCCTTCAAATTTCCTAGCCGATCGCTAAAGGCAGGATCGCGGGGTAATTCTGCTATTTTCTTCTCCAGATCCCGGAGATCTCGAATATCGATATTATCGCGAATCTCACCTATATCCACCTCGGGGAGAGTCGGAATTTTTACGACCATTTCTTGTAAAGTATTCTGGCGTTCGGCCAATTGTCCTTGAAGGCTGTCAAGAGCCTGTTTAAATTCGTTTAGGCGCTCGGCTTTTCGCTCGACCTCTTGCCGCACCTCCTGTCGAATTTCTGCGAGGGTCGTCTTTAGTTCCTGCGCCTGCTCGATTTTCGGAACGATCTCTTGCTGGAAACGTTGCCGAGCGTTATCGATCGCCGTTTCCAGTTCCTGTAATTGTTCCTCCCGAAGGGCGACTTCTTGCCGTATCTGATCGCGCAATTCTTGGGCTGCCGCTGGTAATTGGCTTAATTGTTCGGTTTTTAGGGCTATATCCTGTCGTAAGGCTCGAATTTTGTCTCCTGCCTCTTGAAAGCTCCCCTCTTCTTTTAATCCTTGTATCCGATCGACCGACTGGGAGATGCCTTCGAGTCCATTGATCGCTTTTTGAATTCTCTGGCTGGCATCCCGACTCAGCAACCAATTCAAGGAGTCGATAAAATTCGGCTCTCGAACCCTTGTCTTCTGGAGGTTGATCACGTTTCTCAAGCTGGCGTAATAACCGTCGAAAATCAAACCGAAACGACCGTTCCAGGCTTCCACGCGCGCGCTACCCGTCACCCGGAGCGATTGTAATACTTCCCCGAGATCGAGATGATAGTTGACGGTACGTCCCCGGGCCGTTGCGGTTCCGTAGGTATTGATCGGAATGGTCGCGTAGGGCTGAAATTTAATCTGCCAACCTCGATCCTCTTGGCCTTGGGGAGCGGGATTTTCCGGTGCGATCGGGGTCGCAGCCGGGGTGGGTTCTGTGGGGGGAGAGGCTGGCAAAACGGGCGCTCCTACTCCCGCCAGCTCCTTGGCACAGGCACTGTCGGGTAATTCCTCGGTTTGGGTTTCCCCCTCGAATACCAAGGGGGCGACCCTATTGGTTAAGGGGGTAAAACCCTCACAGAAGGAAGGGGCAACGGTCACGGGAGCGATCGCTTTCCCGTCATCTATCGCTTCGGCGAGAACACTGGGGACAGGAAACGATAAACCGAGCAAAGTCCAGATCAGCAGGCGGCATGGCGAGAATCCCATAATTTTTCACTCCTCACTATTAAAAAAACGCTCTAGCGGTAGCAGCCGACAACAGTTACCGTGTAGGTCTTGCCGAAATGGTTGACACCACCGATAAAAAGATTGACTTGATAGGGTTCATCGTTGGGTTCCGGTGTGGCGGTAATAGTCAGGGGTTTACCTGGGTCGATCCGTACATCTTGTTGGTTAAAAAACTGTCCCGTGGTTTGATCGCTGTACTTGAGGTACATCTGGATATCGAAGGAACCACCCTCAGCCGAGGAAATAGTGGCCAGGAATTTTTGCCAGATGCGATCGCTCGGAACCGCCCAATCGGTATTCCAGTTATTGCGAGTGATATCGACACCGAACACACTGGGAACGGTCGGTTGAGAAACGGTCTTGGTTACTTGGTTTCCTTGACCACCGATCAAAGGTATCGGGACGCAGGTTTCTGAGGCACTAAGGGGCAAATTTAAGGCAAGGGCAAGCGATAAAGTGCCGAGCCAAGTAGGACGAAAAATCATGAGCAAAACCTCGATATTTTCCTGTTAAAATCGATAGATTAATCTGGGAGATTTTGATTCTAGATTATTGAGGATTTCTGAATATACTATCTCTACCATGATAGTATATTAAAATTGTTTTTATGTCAAGACATTAACTATTAATAAAAAACAATAAATATATGGATTTAATAAGTAGAATTGATTATCTTAAGATGAAAATAATCAGCTAGGGTTTTTGACCAGAATAAATTGCTAATTAGGGCTGGCTGAATAAATCTAAAAACCTTGTTGGATAAGGCTTTTAGACTTTTTTCCCCTCAAAAAGTGCCGACCATTGGAGTGATTGGGGGTAAAATTCAGGGAAAAATTCCCTGAATTTTAGGTAATTGACCACCTGAAAATGGGTAAAACCCCACACCCCACACCCCACCTGCCCCCCCGATGTCGGGGGGGTTGGGGGGGGTCACACCCTGCCCCTAGGAAAAGCTTTTTCAGCAAACCCTAATTATTACGAATATGAATATCTTGCTGCGGGAAGGGAATCTCGATACCCTGTTGAGTAAACCTATCAAGAATAACACAATTAACATCACTAATTACTCGCTTTTTCCTGTTAACATCATCCAACCAGAACTTTAATTCAAAGTTTAAACTAGAATCACCAAAATTAATAAAAAAGGCTACTGGTTGCGGGTTTTTAAGTATGTTAGGATGATGATTAGCAATGTCTAGCAATAAATTCATCACCTGTTGTGCGTTAGAATTATAACCAACTCCGATAACAATTGAACAATAAATCAAGTTATCACTACCCGTATAGGTGGTGACATCCTCAGTAAAAAACTTTTGATTGGGGATAATTTTTTCAGAATTATCCGTAAGGATTTGCACTGTTGTCGCTCGAATACCTAGCTTTTTTACCTGAGAAGTTTGCCCTTCAATATTAATGATATCACCGGGTTTGAGAACTTTTTCAAATAATAGTAAAATACCGCTAATAAAATTACTTACTACTTGCTGCATACCGAAACCAATACCCACCGATAAACCGCCAGTAATTGCCGCTATTGCCGTTGCATTAACTCCCACATAACCCAAGATGAGAATAAAACCTAAGACAATGAAAAAATAACGTCCTAACAGTAAAGTTGCTTCAATTTCACCGCGACTCGCTTGCTGATTTAAATTAGTAATGCTCAGAATTATACTCTCTATAAGAACAACAATAATTACCAGAAAATAGGGAGCTATTATCAAAATAAATATGCTTCTCAATGTGATCGGACTATTGAATAAATTGAAGGGAGATACTTGGGCAATTTCTTGAATATTATTGTAAACACCAATAATATTTCTCAGGAGGAATAATACCAATAAAGGTGCTAAAAGCCGACCATGATAATATTTAATTGTATTGACGGAAAACCTAGCATATAATCCAGCTAATAAACAACGATAAATCAAATAAAAAAATATTAACTGTATGGATAAATTAATCATTCCTCTTGTCCAGTTTTGACTGAAAAAAATTAGATACTTTAAGTCAAGTAAAATTAGACTAATAACTGGAAAATTAAGAAACTGTATCAGGATAGCAAAATATTGACGGAGGGTTAAATTTTTATCACTATGGATAAAACTGGTGACGGGAGGAAATCTTTTTTCTAAGTAAGACCATAACCATTTTGATAATAACCAAGCAAGAATTAAAGACAGAAAAATGATCGCTAATTGACTTTGAACATTTCTGCGTCCTAAAAATAATAATTGGTTAGCAATTATTTCCGAAAGAGAGGGGATATTGTTGTTCATATTAATTTATTTTCCCGACTTCCTGATCGAGATCTGATTGAATATAAAGTGTCAGTTTTTGGGCTGCTGCTGAGGAAGATATTTCACCAGCGATTGCTCTTTCATACCAAAATTCTCCTTTTTCTAAAATTTTATTCAACTTTTCCCAATCATCCAGAGGAACTGCCACGGCATTGTGAGATTGTTGTAATAATACGGATTCGATCGGTAGTAAATTTTCTTCGATCTGCACCCGTCGATTAGTGGGAATAAAACTTTCTGTTTGGATAATTGCTTGCAATTGTTGTTCGGGATTAGTGAGAAATTTTCCTAAAGCTAATCCCAACCTATTTTCATGATCACTATTATTACGATTAAATACCATCACCCGTGTATAGAGAATTGGCGCTGCTTTACCCTGAGTTTCTTGGGGAAGTAAAGCGACTCTGAGATCATCTTGGAGGCTGTTTTTTAAATCGGCAATTTCAATAGAATTACACACATAATAGGTTAAGCGGCCTCTAGCAAAGGCCTCATGAAGCAATTCCCGTTGACGATTGAGGATAAAATTAGGCTGTGACGAGGCAAATTTTAGCCATTCTAGCCATTTTGCCCAACCATCCAAGCGAGGTTGCAGCCTACCCTGATCATCCCACAAATAGCCGCCAAAAATTGCCATTCCCCAAAAAGTATCTTCAAAAGAGGAAACTATCCCCACAGAATAACCTTTGCGCGCACGTTCCACTAATCCCCCTAAACTGGTGGGAGGTTGCTTCAGCGCCGGATCGGGACTAACTTGTAATTTTTTTTGATTATAACACAGTACATTTGTACGAGAACCTAAGGGAATGCCATAGATTTTTCCTTGATAGCTAACTTGTTTCAGGGTTGGGGGATTATAGATAGATAAATCTAGATTTTTTCGGTCAATTTCCCCCAGTACTCCTTGGGATACTAATCTGGGTATATTTCTCGAAAAAATTAGAATAACACTCGCACCCAATCCGCTTTGAGATTGTTTAAAAAAACGTTCGGGTATCTCATCAACAGGAATAGCTTGTTCAAGAATTGTCACCTGCGGATTTAATTTTTCAAACTCTTGCAAACCGAGACCTACTACTTCAGTTAAATTGCCCTCTTCTGGATACCAAACCAAAAGGGTTCCTTGCAGTTGCTCCGATGATTGGTTAGGAAGATCACTAAAACAAGCATAAAGAAAAATTGGCATCAAGATAAAAAGCAATAGGAGCGATATAATTCTCCTTAGTTTTTTACTTCTCCAAGCAGTTGTAACTCTGAGCCTTAGGGATTGCATTGATCGTGATCCTTGAAAAATCTTGCTATATATTCATAGTATAATAAAAATGTACCCAGTAATCTTCAGGATAAAAATAATTAACATGATCCTTTGTCAAGAGCCACCAATCTAGCAACAATTACAGTTAAAAATTTTGCGTTTTAAGCTGCTGACCTATCTAAATTACTTGTTAAGACTGTCTATGAGAAGGGAGAGAGTGAGTTTCCTAGTTTGTTTTCTAACGCTCTAATATCCAGTTTAAATGCAAGACAGTTTACCAGTAAATACTCAATCTGAAAGCTAATCATTAAATAACTACCCATTAAAAACCCAAGTGAACCCCATAAAAAAGACAAATTTGTTCGCCATTCCTGACAGCAAATAATTATTACTTGTCCGAAAAAGCCGAAAATAATGCCGATCAAAAAGCCAAGATAACCACCTAAATTTAACACCACGATCCCCCATCTAGATCTTGAAAATGCCAAGACCAATAACTAGGGTTTGCTGAAAAAGTTTTTCCTGGGGGTAGGAGTCGGTCGTCAGTAGCCGGTCGTCAGTCGTTTCAGGCTTTGTTGCCCTCTTTTTTTGTACCAGTTTATCTACTATAAGAAGGATAATGCCAGGTTTTTGAAGGTCTCAATCCTATATTCTGGCACTAACATCGGATTTTAACCGGTCAAAAGCCTTATTTTCAAAGGGTTTTACCATTATTCAGCCAGCCCTAACTATGACAAACTTCAACAACAGCTAAATAACTGGGTTGTTCAGAATATATTATGCTAAATTACTTAGTTATTAAGGATAGGGCCAAGTCCATAGGCCAATACTTGATCTAGAGACCCAAGGCTTGCTTCCCCTCCCAACCTTTTCAGAAAAAAACTTAGTCAGACCCACGGTATAGCGCACCTAAATAAAATGTCAACCCCCTCCGTTTGCCGTCGTGCGACACCTGACTTCTAGGGCCTACCCGTTCACGTATTTACTTATCACCGAGATCCAGCATTAAATGAAGGTAATTCAACTCTATGGCAAATAACAAACTACAACTTCTGTTAACCAGGGTAGGCCCATGGGCTGTTGGCGGCCTGCTCGGCGGTTTGATCGGCTCTCTGGCCGCGGTACTGCTGACTGAGGCAATTAAGCAAACCCTCAGGATTGCCTCTGACCTAGACAAAGTCTGGCTACTGCTGCTGCCGCTGGTGGGCGTTACCTTAGCAGTGCTAGTCCTGTTTGGACTGGGTAAGGGCCAACCTGTGCAGACCTTAGCTCCCCGCGAGGCCACTGCCTCTGGCCGCTGGGGTTCTCTCATGGCCTGGTACTCTTTCCCCCATGACATTGCTCGCGCCGATCTGACCGGTGACGTGGTTAACGCATCCGGTGCCGAAGAGCGCTTCCCCTGGAATCTAGCACCGTTGCGGGCCTTGGCCATCCTCTCCACTGTTGGACTGGGTGCGCCCATGGGAACAGAATCACCGGCGGCTCATATTGGCGTGGCAACAGGGACCTGGTTGGGTAGTATAAATCCAGCCCTAGGCCAACTGGTGCGGCCCCTGGCCATCGGCGGCGGTGCGGCCAGTGTTTCTGCCCTGATGGGAATCCCTCTGGTGGGCAGCTTCTTTATGTTTGAGTTGAGTCAGCGACGCCAGGTTCCGATCACCCCGGAGCGAGTGGCGGCGATGTTAGCCGGGGGACTGGTGGGATGGGGGGTCAACGCTGCCTTTAAGCTGCAACTGATCCGGCTGGTGGTGCCGCAGGTTGCCCCGACTGACTTCTGGGATGCGGTGGGTGCCACTTTATTGATCGGAGCGATCGCTGGCATGATTACAGCCCTCACCGGTGAGGCGATCTACTGGGCCAGAGGCTTGCGGGACAGGCCTGGCACTCGTCTCCTCATTGGTGGCCTGGTGATGCTATTCTTGGCGATCGTGATCGGGCAGGTGGCGACCCCCGCAGCGGCTTTTGGGCCGGGGGGAGCTGCTATCGTCTGGGCCGAAAACACTGAAACGACTCCTTACCACCTGTTGGCGGTAGCTCTGCTCCGGGCTGCCTTCACTACCGCTGCGGTTTTAGCCGGGGGCTGTGGTGGCGTATTTGTCCCTTTTCTGGCGATCGGCGACCTCAGTGGCCGGGTGTTCGCCACCACCTTTGAGATTTCGGGGGATCTGGCCGGTGCGGCGGGGGCAGCGGCCGGTATTGCTGGCGGCTATCGCCTACCTTTGACCGCCGTGGCGATGGTACTGGGGGTGGGGGGTCCGGGGGCAGCCCAGCTAACCTGCCTTGCTACAGTGGTGGTTGCTGCCCTTTCGGGATTGGTGGCCGCACGGGCAGCCAATCAACTCTCCAGTTCCCTGCGGGCAATGATCCGCTAGAAGCCACGGTCAGGGGAATTACCGTTATATCCAGAGGGTGCAAGTTCTTTGCGCCCCTAATTTTGGGATTGTTGTCTAACGCAATCTACCAGATCAGCGATCGCACTCAACTTAATATCAACAGACTTTCTGTTTCACTATCAAAAAATTCAACAATAATTAAAAAATGACCTCTTAAAATTTCGATAATCTTTGCCGTGGGACTATTGCCAATACGAAGATAGATAAATTTGGGTGGATGACCATATATAGCGGTTCTCACATTTGTGAGGCACAGTTAAACCTTTGCTGATTAAGCTTTTCAACATCTATAATGTACCTCTTGCGAACAGAAAACGCTATAAAAGTAATGTGAGTAGATTGAGAAAAATAATTAGGATAAAAAATTGGATCGACGAATCAGGGTTTTGATTTCAGATTTTATCAGCAATTGATGTGCTACTCTGACTGGTATATGCTCGGCATTGTTACGATTACCAATAGGATTAACTAATCGTACACTATATAAATCTTCTCCTTCCTCTTCCTGTGATATATTTGAATCAAGCTCAAGAAATACTTGCTCAGGATAAGAGCGTAAAAGTCTTATCTGTAAAGCTGATTTTAAATCCCTAGCACTTTGGGCAGACGGACTATCACTTCCAAACAAAATTGTAGCAGATTTCCATGGGTGATTAAACGCAATAATTTCATCAACAAGAGATTTTATTGTAATACTTTTTTGTAAGAATTTGTCATTTGTAATACTTTTTTGTAAGAATTTGTCATTGTTTTTAGGTTTAATTCGGCTAATGTTTCTTTTTAGAATTGCTGAATAGTTGTAATTGAATCGGCTAATTTCTGGGAAATGCTTCCTAATTCATTATTCAATTTAGTGACCGATTGAGATGCTCTAAGGGTTAGGTCTGCACTTTGTTCTAATTTCTCGCAAACTGGTATAATTAGCTGAGTTTTCATCTCATCAATTAAGCTCTCTAAAACATTTTTTTGAATAGTTGTGATTTCTGTTAATTTAACTTGAGTGACAGAGATATTATTGAAGACTGGTGTTAGCTTAGATTCAATTGTTCGATCCAGTTGAATACTGACAGCGTTACCTACCTCTTCTCCTATAACTTTAGCATCAAGAAATTTAGCTACTTTTTCTAACGCTTGAGATGCTCTTAAATTAGCAGTGAAATCGAATTTCTTAAAACTTTCAGAAATTTCTTTTAAACTGCTAACAGCTTCCTGTTGTGAGTCCTTCCCTGCTATTGTAATTTTGTGTAATGCCCGACTAATCTGGTCATGATTGGATTGTCTTACAGAATCTGTAATGAAAAGGATAAATGTGAATAAACTACCTGTTCCTAATCCCATTAAAGAAGTAGAAAATGCAGTTTTCATCCCATCGAGTAATCCAGTAACACCCACCAATAAAGACTCAGTATTATTCAAGTTATTAAGAGGAATATCTGAAATTCCTACTTGAATGCCATAAAAGGTTCCTAATACACCAATGGCAGTACATAATGTTCCTACAAAGCGAAGGTTACTACGGGTAGCATGAGTTAGGATTTCTGGATATTGTTTAAGAATATATTTTCCTTTTCCTTCTATTTGCACGGGTTTATTATTCTTTGTTTCTAAATGCTCATCAATCCACTCTTCATATTTTCTTTGTTCTATACTACTACCTCTTTTAAGTGCTTTGATTACGTCTTGATCATTTTTGGCTCTCTTACAATATAAAACACAGGTATAAATTTCCCATACTGTTGCAATTGAAAAAACGGCAAGGGTAATCCAATGAAATAGATCATTGTCCCAAATAATGTTGAATATAGTTAACAATGACTGCATTGTGTTAGGTTACTCAAATATTTATAGGTAGATTACTGCTTTACTTTGGTACAAATTGTACTTGACAAACGACACGGAGTATAGAGTGCCAGCTTGGCAACCTTTGAGTCGGTCTCGGAGACACTCAATGGGTTAACCTAAGAATGAACAGGGGTTGGCATTCCCCAGTTAGTTATTATGGCAAAAGGAAAGGCTTTGGTCAGCTAGTTTTGACCCGCCAGCAGCAACAAGAAGCAAAGCTCTTGAGAAAGATTGTTCTCCAGCATTTTCAGCATTTGCCAGACCCCAGAGTCGGCCGCAAAAAAGACCATACCTATAAAGTCCCTTCAATTTTACGGCGAATCACCTCCTCCATTTGACGTAAACCCTCCTCCGTACTAGGGAAATTATACCTGATCGCATTCGGATCACGACGACTCATCAACGCCCGCAAAGCCTCATCATCCTCACGGTGTTGTAGAACATAGGCTCTGAGAGTGGACTTGCTCATTTCGTTAAAATTAGGCTTCATTTGGCAAAAACTCCCAATTTCCATCGGCATAAATAATCAATTCAATGTCTTCACCTGCCAAGATATAAATTTCGCCCCGTAACGGGTCAAATCGGAATAAAACAATATCCCGAAATCCATCCGAGAGACTTTGGCAAAGCTCAACCGACTTAATAGCTTGCTGTGTGGTTAACGAAAACAACTTACCCCCAAATGATAACACCTTTTCAGTTTACTCTAATTACCCTCAACCCTCACAAGCCTACCCATTAGCACATTCTCAAAAAGTGCTGGTAGAAAGGCCATAGCCTAGTACCTAGGCGGTCAAACAGCCTAAGTAATACCAAATCCGCCTTAGAAAGTAAAGTAACAAATTAAGAATAAGTAAGCCAATGATAGTTGGTCAAGTTTTTAATTTCTTCTGTCATATTTTCGAGAACGCAACAACGCTGAACCAGCTTTTCTTCGAGTTCTTCAATGGTCTCAAAATATTCGTTGACTAAAGTTCCCTCATCAAGACCCCTATCTTTGGCGAAAGCTTGATAGACCAAATTCAACCATTGATGGTTAACTCTTGGGATTAAATACCAAACGTTTTTCTGGTTTTAGGCTCAAGAAATCCATAGACATATAACCATTCTTAACGGTGTTGCACTACCGCCGTTGGTCTTTTTAAACTGTTCTTGTTCAATCGGATTTCCTTTCTTATGTTTCGGTCTGGGTTTTTGACAAGAATATTTGGACTTTTTTAAGTAATTCCACCCTCTTTGATTCCAGACTTTTTCTCGCCCCGTTTCCTTTTCTATCCATCTGGCTACCTTCGGATCTGTCCAGATTCCTCCATCCACAGGACGTTCTTTCAGTTCTTCTTTTAATTTTTGAAATTGTTCTTCCTTCAATAAAGGTTCTTTTTCTCTCCGATGTTCCGCACTTTTTTTCTTGAGATTTTTAACTCCTTCTTCTCCTAATTCATTATATCTCTTGAGAATTCTAAAACTATATTGATAATCTAACCCCACAGCTACTGCCGCATTTTTGATTGTCCATCCTAACGATATTTGACCCAATAAGTGCCATCTTCTTGTTTCCACTGAGTCTTGACTGCTTCTGGATCTATCTTTCAGTTGCTCTGAACTTAGATGTTCTGCTAAGTAAGCTTTCTTGGCCATTTTATCTCCTCGTCTTTACTCGTTTTATTATAATAGGATTTAGTGTAAATCGGCCATTTGTTCGGCCCAAAGTCCAAAGTCTTGCTCCTAGGATGCCGTCATCGATTTCTCTTCTTCTAAGCTCAATTAACATTATATTAATAATCCGCCAACAGTGAGGGCTTAAAAACGGATTTACTATCATAATGTGTTGTTTTCCTGATCGTCTGAAGATTGAACACGAAAGGGAGGCGCGACATAATCGGAAGGTAAATAATTTTCGGGAATGGTTGTTGTATTTCCATCTCGTAGGGAGGTGTAACTGGGAGAAAGAATCTCAATCCCAGCTTCATTACACTTATCTTGAATATTTTGATGGAGTTCTGAATAAATTATTACCATCAAATTGGGTTGGTTAGTGTAAGCGTTTAACTGATAACTGATGTAAAAATTATCCAGGCTAGTTTGCAGGACAAAAGGTGCGGGTTCTTTGAGGATATGCTCGGTCTCTAGAGCCGCTTCAATTAGGGTTTTGTGGGCTTTTCGCCAAGGCAGATCGTAACCTAGGGTAATCGTTGTCTGAATAATTAGATTTCTGTTTAATTCCCGCGAGGAAATACTAAAGTTAATCACATTACTACTTAATAAAGACGAGTTAGGAATAGTAATGATTTTATTAGTAGGAGTACAAATGCGAATAACTAGGAAGTTTTTTTCAATTAGATCGCCAATTACATCTCCTATTTGAATGTGATCTCCAATGCGAAAGGCACGGGTATAAATAAGAATAATTCCCCCGATAACATTGGCGATCGCCGAAGTAGAACCAAGGGATAAAAGAAGACCAAGAAAAACAGAAACACCTCGGAAAGCAGGGGAATCAAAACCGGGCAAGTAGGGAAAAGCGACTATTGCTGCTATGGCAATAATTATGACTAATAGGAGATTGTAAGTAGGTTTAGCCCAATCAGTGTAAAAACCAGGAATAACCAGATTTCCTCTTTCTATTGCCGTAAAAAAGGGCTTGATAAGCCCGATTAAGTAGTAGGTTATAAAAATGATTATGGCAATAATAAAGGCATTGGGAAGATATTGGCCAATAGAGGATAAAACCAGTTCTAATGATTGAGAAAAATAGCCTAAAATACTCTCACCAAAAACTCTTGTCCAGGGAAATAAACGAAGTACAAATGTAGCATAATTAAATAATAATAAAAAGAGAACAAGTAAGCGAATTATCCGAAGAACTCGCAGCCAAAAAAAGCTTATATTAGAGGAAGATATGATCTCAACATTCCCGATTTGAATGCCTGGCGTCAAGGATTCAATCAAACGTCTAATAAAGGGAAATAGCTTCCCTGAAATTTTGATAACTGCAAAGCTAATAATCAGGAAGGCAAAGCTGGCTATAACCGTATAAATGATGTTCTTAAGTAGTTGTTCGGGTTTTCGATCTTGGCGATATTGAGCGATAGCAACCTGAATTTTTTGTAAAGCTTGTTGAGCTAAAACCTCCGGCGTTGAACGATAGGCTTTTGCATCTCGCTCCGTCACCGTTAGAATTACTTCTTGATCTACACTTAAATAAAGTGAGTTATCATCAGGAATCTGCTTAATTGTCAGGTTCTCAACAGGAATAGAATCATTTTGAGCAATTCTTTCAATTCTCCGGGTAATAGCGTTAGCTCTCTCCTCCGCCGAAAATGAAGAAACTCCACGCCGGATAAAAAAGAGAGTTTTTCCATCTAACATAACTGGAAAGCCGTCAATTTTATTTTCCAGTTGTGTCGGATTTTGAGCTATTCCCAAAAGAGGAGAGGTGAGAGTCAGTAGTAAAACTACAACAAATATTACCAAAGTATGTCCAATTTTTTTCATCCATCCTCTAGTTCTAGATGGTTTACTTGGCATTAAAGATATTAGATTAATATCGAAAAATGGTACAGATTTCATAGGATTAAGTCAGATTTTTCTTTGTGTAGTAGGGTAAGGTTTAGGCATTACTGTCCTCGATGAGGTACAGATATACTAGGTTGAGACAGGAGTGGAAAAATTGCCAACACCAAAACTCTGTAAGGGTTGCCAATATTTAGGAAATTTAAGCGAGTTTTTCCTCAACATCTGTTAGTGATGGAAATGGGAACCAGATAATTTTGACTGATAATGAGACTGAGATTGAAAAAATGCGATCGCTGACCTAATATCCCGCAACAAAAGCTCCGCCATGTTGCGACTAAATCCCTCTTTAATCACCACGCGCTGCACGGTTAAATCTTGGCGATTTTTGGGAATTGTATAGGCAGGAACTAACCAACCCCGCTCGCGCAATTTATCGGCTAAATCGAATAAAATATAATTATATTGATCGCTAATTGTCTCCTTTAATTTCCAAGCAAAAACTGGAATAGTGCTGCCATCGGTAATCAATTCAAACGGCCCCATCTTAGCGATTTCCCCCGATAAATACAAGGCCGTATCTCGACAGGCTTGATGAATTTGTCGATAACCCTCTTTGCCCAAGAGTAAAAAATTATAATATTGAGCGACTACTTGATTGCCGGGACGAGAAAAATTGAGAGCAAAATTAGGCAGATCACTGCCTAAATAATTACAATGAAAGATTAATTCTTCTGGCAATTCTTGCCGATCTCGCCAGATAATCCAACCGACACCGGGATAGACTAAACCGTATTTATGTCCAGGAGCATTAATCGATTTAACCCATTTGAGGCGAAAATCCCAGACTAAATCGGGATCAAGAAAAGGGGCAATAAAACCACCACTAGCACCATCGACGTGCAGGGGAACTTGCCAGCCGGTTTCTCTGTTCAATTTTTCTAGAACATCATTAATTTCTTGGACGGGTTCGTAACTACCATCAAAGGTACTACCCATAATGGCAATTACCCCGATCGTATTCTCATCAATTAGTTTAATTGCTTCCGTCGCCTCGAGGTGAAAACGATTCCCTTCCATCGGCACAAAACGCGGTTCTACCTCCCAATAACGACAGAATTTTTCCCAACAAACCTGCACATTAATGCCCATGACTAAATTAGGTTTATCGGTGGGTTTACCCTCTTTTTGTCGGCGATAGCGCCACTGCCATTTTAAAGCCATGCCTCCCAACATCGCCGCTTCACTGGAACCAATGGTAGAACAACTGGTTGCCGCTGCGCCTTTGGGAGCATTCCAGAGTCTAGCGATCATATTCACACAACGCAATTCAATTTCGGCGGTTTGTGGGTATTCATCCTTGTCGATCATGTTTTTATCGAAGGTTTCCGCCATTAATTGTTTGGCTTCCGGTTCCATCCAAGTGGTGACAAAAGTAGCCAGATTCAGGCGGGAATTACCATCAAGGGCAAGTTCATCGCGGATTAAATTATACGCCGCCGCCGGCGGCATTTCCCCCTCAGGAATCTCGTATTTAGGTACAGCGGAAGTCAGGGCGCGGGAAGCATAGGTGGGGGTAATTAGTGCCTCTTCCGGACTGAGGCGATCGAGATTAATTTTCTGATGAACCATAACTTCCCTAATAAAATATCTTTTTTGCTCAGAGTAAATTACCAATCATTCCAAAAATAATAGCAATAATCGAGACGGATAAAGAATAGGAAAGCATCCCGTAGGTTACTACCAGCCGCCGCATCGCCGTACTATTAATACTTGTATCGAAGGTTTGATAACAAGCCGCCATACAAAAACCTTGATCGAGAAATTCCGTCCAATTAGGTCGATCGCAATCGGGAAAAACTAGGCCTTTACCATCGTGATAGTAGCGTACTGCATATTCTTGGCTGTAGATCAATTGTATGGCTAACCAAGCACTAATAATACCCAGAAAACCGCAAGCAAAATGAACGATGGCGTGTTCGGAAGCGATCAGATAAATTAATAGTCCGAAACTGCTGATCGTATAAAATAGGGATTCCAGAAATGCCACCGATGATTGGGAGATTTTAATAGTTCTAATTGCCAGGGGGCAACGCCAGAAATTCTGTAAGCTAGTAACATAATTGCCACTATCAAAGCGAAAAGAAAAGCTAAAACCAGTCGCAGAGTAATAGTTACCGGCAGCATTAAGACCATCAGAGCGACAATTATTTGACAGAGCCAGCGAATTTGAGTATAGCTGGGTTTTCTAGCGGTTTTTTTGACCATAGATCAAAGCAGAATTATCCCTAACTATTCTCTCATAAAAATCTGCGGGGTAAATTAGGCGATCGCTGCTTGTAATTCCGGGCAACTGTACCAACTCCAAGGCCCGTCTAAAACTGGTTTGATATTCAGTTCTTCACGCCATTGATCTAAGGGTTTTTCTAATCCTTCTTCCCACTTGATCGGGAATAGGGGTTGGGCCTGGCGACCGATGGTAATTCCCCGAGAAATTAACTCGAATTTGTAACCGAGAGTTTTATTTAAATCGGCATCACTTTCCACCTCACTTAACAGAGTATCACTGGTAAAAAAAGTCATCAGTAAAGAGAGGAGATCGATGAGGAGAAAAGTAGGATAACGAGTTTGAGCGACCGTGACAGAAATTACTCCCAATTCTCCAAGAGTATCTAAACTAAACCCGGTGAGAATGTGATGGATATCGTGGGTTTTATCAATGCGAAAACCAATATAGTCGGCATCGGAATCAAATTGCTCGCGTTGGGGATAAAATTGCGGATCATAGCCCAAAGTGTGCATAATTGTGCCGTAAGTCCAACCGAGAGAACCTTTCGGCATTTTTAACATTGCTTCGAGATCGTAGGGTTTGCCGATGTATCTTTCTTGTACTAATTGCGCGGAGGCTGGTTCTTGCAGAACTGCTTTTACACATAACTCCATCGGGCGACTATTGACCAATCGGCGCTCGATTTCCCAGACATTAGCCGTTTCTTGGCCAGCGCCGGCCGCTAGATCGACAAATTCCAGAAATCGATGCAAATTTTCGGGTGTGGCTAATTGATTGATGTATCTGTAACTCATGGAATTATCCTCATCGGTAGATAAATTTACAGGCGGACTCGAACAATTGTATTAATAGCGCAGGGGGCCACCGTAACCACCGTATAAACCGACCCCGCGGGTACCGGCCCCCACCCCGTAAAAGCCGGGACCGACACCACCACCAACACCAATCCAATCGATAAATAGGGAAGTTGCCCCGCCGGCCTTGGGTAGAGTCCCTTCGATGAGCTTGTAGCTATAAATCAAGTCCTTGCCATCGATGACGGGATTGCTAATCTCGACGACAATTATGGTATTGTCTTGACGGCCAGGTTCATAGACCGAGAGGGTAGCATTGGGGGGATCGTTGGCAAAATTATCTTTTCCCGCCCTAGCTGTCCACTCATCCATGTAGGCGGCCATGGTCAGATTACCAGCAATCCGGTTCGGGCGATCGGAAAAGTATAATGTCTGTTTGTTGACGTTCACCAGGCGAATTGTTTTTGCGACGGGATCTACCTTAAGATCTTCCGCCGTTTGCACGAACATTAACTGCACTTTTTCTTGAGCAGGAGTAGTCTGGGCTACAGAAATATTGGGCATCCCCCAGCTAGTGATTGCCATGGCCGCTACTCCCAGAAAAAGTGTATAACGAAAACGCTTCAGGGATTTGGTCAATTGCTCAGAATTTCTCATGATTGCTCTCCTTAATACCCAGTTTAAATATACAACAGCTTATTTGATATTTCCAGTAATTTTCTTAGCTAACTATTTAGACTAATTAGCAATTGGCTATGATGGTAGTTTCGGAACGATCTGATCGACAAAAATATTAATCAAACCTGTCACCATAAATTGTACTCCGATCGCCGCTACAAATAGGCCCATAACTCGCTGAGTAATACTCAAGCCAATATCTCCTAAAAGTCTTTGTAACCATTTGCCAGCAGCGAGGATGAGAAAGAATAAAAAACTGACTAAAATTGTCATCAAAATCAGTTCAATGCTCGTACCAATACCTAGCTTTGATTCGGCTTCACTGGCATAAAGGATAACGTTAGCAATCACCCCAGTCCCCACTAATAAAGGCATAGCCATAGGAATAACAATCTGCCGATAAACTGACTTAGCTTCCCTGAGATAATCCCCTCCTTGCTCATTAATTAAAAGCTCTTTTGTCCCTGCCCCAGAACCGTTAACAATGTTGATACCGATAATCAACAAAAGCACGCCACCAGCTAGGCGAAAAGAGTCTAAGGTCACACCAAAGAATTTTAGCATTGCCGTTCCGATAAACATAAAAATCAACAACAAACACAAGACAGTTAACGAGACAAATAGAGCCACGAGTCGTTGTACTTCTTTACGTTCGCGAGCGGTGTAACTAATAAAAATCGGCAGCATTCCCAGAGGATTTAAGAGGGCGAATAAAGTGATGGCAAAGTTTCTCAAAAAAGACCATTCCATAGGACAAAGTTGCTAATTTAAGCTCAATTTTTTTGCTTTTAACCGAGGGATAGTCTAGATAAAGCTACCAGTATCGCAAGTCCCCTTTTCTACTGCCTGGCCATGATAATTTTCAGACGTTCCTCCGGGTCGATCAGGTGGTCATGATCGTCCGTACCCAGATCCAATTGAACCCAACCGATCTTGCCGGTGAAACGACTGGTTTTCGAGGTATATTCCGCCGCCACGGGGGTACCAGATTCGTAGCCGATATCCGTGGTTTCGTCGGCGGAGAAAATAAAAGCCTGAGTTCGTTCTACCCGACCCGTACCCACTGGTTGACCGTCGTAGTAGAGGGTGACATTTCCCCCCCGTCCTAAACCACCACCATCGTAGGCAAACTCCATCCGTACCTGATGCTTGCCGGCCGGGATCGTCTGCGTCGCCTCGGTGACAAAACTTTCAATCCCCAGCACGTTATAGACGAACTTGGCTTTTCCCTCGTGGCTATAGACACTCCAACCACCGAAGCGGCCGCCTTGGGCGATAATCACCCCGTCTGCGCCTTCCGGGGGAATTTCCAGTTCCGCCGTCACCGAGAAGGATTTATTTTTGATGTTGATGACGCTATTTTCAGACAAACGCCCCATCCCGGCAAAGAATAATTGCGAGTTTCCCCGCACGAGGGTAGGCCGGCCAGCGGTGGCGGGATCGACCCGTTCCACTTGGCGATCGTCTAGGGGCAGTACATTATATTTAACCGCCTCGATCAGAAATTGTCGCTGTAGTTCGTGCAGTTTCTCTGGCATTTCCTGGCAGAGATCCCGAGCTTGCGTCCAATCCGTACTGCCGTCGTATAGTTCCCAGATATCATCGTCGAAAGGAACCATCGTCTGTCCAGTCATCACCCACGGGGTGCGGTGCTTGGTAATCGCGCTCCAACCCTTGTAATAGATGCCCCGATTGCCAAACATCTCGAAATACTGCACATCATGACGTTCGGGGGCGGCTGCGTCGTTAAAGGTATAAACCATACTCGTACCCTCGTAGGGACTTTGTAGGACACCGTTAACCATCGTCGGTTCGGGAATGCCTACCACTTCCAACACCGTCGGGGCCACATCGATCAGATGACAGAACTGATGGCGAATCCCACCTTTTTCCCTGATGATTTTGGGATAACGAACAATCGTACCGTTGCGGGTGCCGCCCCAGTGGGAAGCGACCTGTTTCGTCCACTTATAGGGGCTACTCATCGCCCAGGCCCAACCGACCGCGTAGTGATTATAGGAATCGGGCGCACCGAAGTCATCTAGTTTCGAGAGGAGAAATTCCGGGGTTTCTAGACTCGCTAACCCGTTAAAGTTGGCCATCTCGTTAAACGCGCCCTGAAGCGTTCCCTCGGCGGAGGCACCGTTATCACCGACGATGACGTAAATTAGCGTATCGTCGAGGATTTCTAGCTTTTCTAAGGCTTGAATCACTCGTCCCACCTGATCATCGGTATGTTCCAGAAAGGCGGCGTACACCTCCATCTGGCGCTCTAATACCGGCTTCAGGCGCTCGTCCATGTCATCCCATGGGGGAATTTCGGCGTGACGGGGGGTGAGTTCGGCGTTTTGGGGAATTACGCCCAGTTCTTTCTGTCGGGCAAAGGTGATCTCACGCTGGCGATCCCAACCGTGAGCGAATTGGCCTCGATACTTGTCGATCCACTCCTTCGGGACGTGGTGGGGGGCGTGGGTTGCGCCGGGGGCGAAGTAGGCAAAGAAAGGCTTATTGGGGGCGAGGGCTTTTTGTTGACTAATCCAAGCGATCGCTCGATCGGCCAGATCCTCGGTCAGGTGATAGCCTTCCTCCGGAGTTTTCGGCGGTTCGATCGGGGTCGTTCCCTCGTACAGTGCCGGGTCCCACTGGTTATTTTCGCCACCGATAAAGCCGTAGAAATACTCGAATCCACCCCCGCCGGAGGGCCAAGCGTCAAAGGGACCGATCGGGCTGGTTTGCCAAACCGGTACTTCGTGGCACTTACCGAACTGCGCCGTGGAATAGCCGTTCAGCTTCAGGGTCAAGGCGAGGGGGGCTTTGGTGTTGGGGCGGACGGAACTCTGTCCGGGGGCGGAGGTGGCGGTTTCGGTGATGTTGCCCATGCCGACCGAGTGATGATTCCTTCCGGAGAGCAAAGCCGCACGACTGGGAGAACAGAGGGCAGTGGTATGAAAACGGGTGTATTTTAACCCAGCCGCCGCTAATCGCTCGAAAGTGGGCGTATTGCAGGGACCACCGAAGGCACTGGCGGCTCCAAAACCCACGTCATCGAGCAGCACGATCAGCACGTTGGGTGCACCGGCCGGCGGTCGGATATCTCGAATCGGGGGATAGTGGGTATCGGGATTCTTGGCGTCGTAGGTGGTTAGACCGAAGGGGGTCAAGTCGGGAATCGGTAGAATTTGGCGTTGGATCGGTTTGTCTTGGGTCATCTTGAGGGCTCCTTTTAAATTGTGCGATCGAGAGTCTAAAATATGATTCTTGCCAAACTAAAAAGTCCAATAGCGGTTCTCCTGAAGGGTTTTGACGACGCTGGCTTTATCCTTGGTCATGATGCTGTCATAAATTGAGTGATTACCACCTTCTCTCAAAAGATAGAAACTGTTTTCTTCAAGGTAGCGAACTAAATCACGCCGTTTGACCGACATAATTAACCTCAACGGGGATTTGTTCGATCAGGCTGTTGCCTAGCGGAATCTCTTTATTCTGCTGTTGATAGGCTAAAACCATTTCCTGGGTAGCATCTCGCAACATCTGTCTGCATTCCTCCAGATATTTACCTTCGGTCACAACTTCTGTCCACTCAACGAGTTGCCCCATATAACCTGTATCAATTTTAGTGTATTTAGCCGTATAGCTCTGTATCATTTACTTGTCACCTTGAAAGCTTGAGACCTATTCATTATTTATTGCCGCAGGCACTGCGTTCTCGAAGAGGGGCGAAGCCTAGCAGACTGCACTATGATGACAGTAATACAATACCGCATTTTTAAAGTTTAATCAACAAGAGGACGGCGTTGCCGAAGGCACCGCGTTCTCGAAGAGGGGCGAAGCCTAGCAGACCGCACTACAAGATCGGTGTTTGTATTGATATACGGCGAAACTCATTTAATTCTTGTTGAGATAAGGGGAGACAGTCCGAATCTGCTTCAGCGGCTTTGTCAATTTCCTCCTCAGTCATTGCTTCGACTTTTTCCCAATCTGTCTTGCCATGACTAGCCTTTTGGGGATCAAGTTTAACTCTGGTAATATTGTCGTCGTTCATTTTTATTGGCTCTCCTTGCTGAAATAATACGATATCTGCCGTTTCTTTTGGTATAGACAACAAATAAAACTACTTGATTAACTATACCAATTACTTGAATTCTGGTTTCATCATAATCACGTTTATCTTCTCTTTCCAAACGGTTGGGATCTAGAAAAATATTTTTTGCATCCTCAAAATCAATCTTGTGCTTGATCAAGTTGGAAGCGGCTTTATTATTGTCCCATTCTATCTCCATTTTATCGAGATGTTATATCTAGTTAATAACATCTGGGGTTACACATGATAGGGTTATATTTAGATTTGTTAGGTTTCGTCACCTCAACCTACAGATCGGCGTACTGCTACGCAGTGCCTTCGGCATCGCACTACAATTTTCCTGTACGCATTGTACAACAAATCTCGAACAAATAAGGTACGTTACATTTCATTAACGCACCCTACCAGATCGGCGATCGGACTAAAAAATATCAAGCAAGGATTAATATTGAGTCAGAATTATTGGAAAAAACCTCAATCTGCTCTTTATATCTTGTGATTAATTGCAAGAGAATGTCACGACTACAATTCCCAATCCGAAGCCAAATTAATTTGGGTGGATGACCGTAAAGTAATGCCCGTTGATAAAAATCCGAATCTTTAGAAATCACAGTGAAATTATTATTTTTGGCATATTCCCAAATTATTTCATCAGCAAATCCTTTCATCCCAATATCCCTAACGTGAAGACTATTCGGAAATTCAGTAGCTAGTAAACGTGGCAATTTGGGTGATAAATTTTCATCAAACAGTAATTTCATTGGGAATAATCATCAGATGGCGATCGCGGTCAGCGGCAAAAGCGAAACAGGCTTGTATATCTTCTAAGGTTAGATCGGGAAAATCGTCTAAAACTTCCTCAATGGTCATCCCTCCACCTAAATAGTCTAAAACATCATTAACGGTGATCCGAGTATTAATAATACAGGGCTTTCCGCTACGAATGGAGGGGTTAATTGTAATCCGTTGACGATAATTCATCGTTTTTTCCTCAATAAATTAACAGAAGAAACTCATTGGCGATCGCCTCTTGATTCAAAAAGCGATCGCACTTTTAAAAGCCAAAATGATCGATGATCGCCGTTTTAAAGTTTAATCAACAATGTGACAGCGTTGCCGAAGGCACTACGGAGCAGACCGCATTAATAAACATCCCAAAAATTAGATAATTACGGTGAATAACAATCAATTAGGTGTGTTAATGAAATGTAACGCACCCTACAAGATCTAAAATTTTTCATCAATAAGTTCAGACAAAGTAAATTTTTGGACGTTTTTGGCTGCAACAGTAGGATTAAAAGCTGTTTCCTTCAAGTTTTTACGATAAATCCCTGTCCAAGACCAAACTCCATCTTGGATAAATACTTCACTTTCAAAAGTACGCCATAGCTGGGGAACAAACACAAATTGAGTATTATCTAACTCAAGCTGCTTTTGTCTTCCATCAGCCTTAATTCTGTCATTAATAACCTTATTGATCACTTGAAAAACCTTCTCAGTTTCTTCGGGTGAATCATAATATGGATCACTACGAATATATTTCAAATTTTGATTTTTGAGTTCTTTTTGAAGTGGACTATCAGGATGTTGTGCTTCTTTGTAACCCGTGAAAAACACATCATGGGTGATCGCTTCTAATAAAAGTTGTCTCTGTATAGCTGATTTATTCTGATGATTCGCAGAATGCAACAACTTAGCCATAGCAATTGTTTGACCAAAAGAATTACCAAAAGTCCCCCAACTTCCAAACGCTAGAAACTTATCTGAAGGGGGAATAGATAAAGTATCCCAGGCTCCATTAGGCAGTCTGGCGTCAATAATGACAGTTTTTTTCTGCTGATCCACAGATAATTTTTTAATTTGCTCTATCATTGGTTTATCCCATTTTTCCTGTTGTTGTCTTTGTTTTAGTATTTCTTCCAGCGAGTATTCTTTACCAAAGTCATAAATAGAATCAGGGTTCCATGTAAAAATAAAGACTTGGATATCAAAATCATTACCTTTGACTTCCTTAAGCCCTAGTTTTTTGATGTTATTGTTTTTAATTGTTTGTGCAGTTTCTTTGAAATCATAATACTGTTGAGCTTCTGGATTCGATATGTTAATCTTTACCTTGATTTCTGGACGCTGACGAGCAAATGCTTGAAGCATCGTTTCATCGGCTCCCCAAGCAATAATTTCATCATCTTTCGAGCCAAAGGAAAACTGTTCAAGTCTTTTTTTCCTAAGAATTTCATTGAATTTATTTTGGATGTCTTTGCGGATCGTTGAAGCATAACCGCCCCATGAATCTCCTATCGCATAAACAATATCAACGATTTCTTTTTTAAGACTTCGGACTAAATCAATAGAGTATTCTAATTGTAATATAGCGTTTCTGATTCACAAGAGGTACATTCCCGATCCTGAACAGCTTAATCAGCAAAGGTTTAAGTGTGCCGCACAGATGCGAGAACCGCTATAATTGCAGTGCATGAAGCTCACCCATCCAACCTTTTTCGTTGTATTGATCGTAATTTGCTACATCCTCAATGCCTTGAAAGCTGCCAATTAAAACAACTTTCTTTTTCTTTTCAATATAGGGAAGATAAGCTTTAGGATCAGGATATTGAATTAACCTATCTGCTACAACAAAAGCCGTATCTCGTCGTATCTCTTTAGGTAACAAAAAGTAGGCTTGTCTAACCATTGAGTCAGTTTGTCTGCGAGGAGCCATCACAAAGGGAAGATAAGGTAATTCAGAGCGATCATCTTTCGTGGTACACTCTAATCTGGGTTTAGCATTAAGACCACATCCCCAGACATTGTAGTCATCTCCATAGCAAGGCAAAATTCCCTTTCCTTCTCGATCTTGGTCATTAGGACGATGATAAATTCTTCCAAGATTTTTAGGAAAACAAATTTCTTTAATTTTCTTAATAACTTCATCCGTTGTAAGCAGTTCTTCTGCCATTACAGCTTTTGTGAGTAAACTGTTAATGGGTAGTGTTGTTGATATTATTTCTGGCAAGATGCTGGCAAAACATCCTATCCCCATCCAATTCAAAAATTTACGTCGTTCCATTGTGAAATGCTAATCTCCTTGTGAGTTACTGTGTGCCTATTCACGTGATATCGCAGATTTTCATAGGTACATGATAACTGTGTTTTTGGCAGAAGTGTTGAATCCTATAATAAAACTTCATACAACCAGTGTTTTACCGTGCTAATTTGGAGCGATCGCCTGTTAACCAAGGGGGTCAGAATCCAGAGTTGGCAAAGGTTTTCCCACAGTCCCGTAAGATATCGTTATCCCGAACTCAGGTTAAGTAGCCCTTTTGGGTATCATCAGAGCGAATACATAACTTGGTCATGATCGGTAAAATCTTAACATTCAACACTTCTGTGTTTTTGGCTAATTGTCGAGTGACTACGATCGCTTTCTCTGGTGAGGTACGGTCTGCTCCGCAGTGCCTTCGGCAACGCCGATTTTATTAGAGAGGAAATAAGGTAATGTTGGGTTTTGTTACCTCAATCCAATCTACAAGATCGGCTATATCGAAGAAATTCAACTGGCCGAGGCGGGTTTCTATCTTGGTGGGTGAGACGATTCCAGGGGGTAGAGAATTTGAACCGAGGAGCGGCGGGGGAACCGGTCAGGGATTGTCCGATACTCGGATAGGCGGCGATGACGGTCACGAGGACGAGAACGACCGCGACTAAGGGCGAGCGTTTTGTCAGGTGGAAAAAGTGAGCGAGTAGAGTTGGCAGTTTTCTCGACATGGTTAACCGGTTACGTCAAAAATCGCTTAGATTTCGGGACAGAAATAACGGGGAAAGAAAGGGGATTTCCAGAGATTTCCGCTTCTGCGATCGCCGAAAATCACTGGACGCTGTAACCCCGTCCCTCCATACAGGCTGTCCAGGCTCGATAGTAGGTTTGTAATCGCTGGTTTTCCTCTTGGGTCGCTTCGACTTGCGCTTGCTCGGCCTGCTGTTGTTCTTCTCGTTCTCGGAACAGTCCCGCCAAAGCCCCGACTCCCGCCCCGATCGCTGCACCTTCCCCGGTATTCCCAGCGATCGCTCCTCCGACCGTTCCTAATAAAGCGCCGGTGGCACTTGTGCGAAGCAATTGTCCCTGTTGCGAGGATTGGGCGGCAGTGGCGGGGGATATCTGATCCGGCTGACTCGGATCGACTCCGGTTTGCTGTTTTGCCCAAGAATAACAAGCGTAATGGTCTTGCTGTTGTTGTTCTTGGCTTTGTCCTTGACTGGGATAGGCGAAGGGTTCGGCCACTTGAGCCAAACTGACATCGGTATGGAAAAGAATACTTCCTAATACGATCACGCTCAGGGTTTCGATCGATCTTTTCATGAGATACTCCGATCAACTGAATCGATAATTAATTGTTAAAAACGAGAGAAAAACTCGATAAATTTAGACAGATTACCGAGAGGATTAAATCGTTCCCGAAAAGTCAAGTGATCAACTGTCCCGGGCCCGCTACCAGCAAGACAATTAACTGTTCTCCCAACCTCAACACTACTCGTTCACCTCGGAAGCGGGAACCTGTACGGAGAAGTCGCCGCACTGGAGGGTCAGTTTTCCGGGGTTGTTAAACTGATTGCCGCGCACCAATTGCGGATCCGCCGGACGCGTCTGACCGGGATTGGTATTCTGACAGATAATCGTCGTGATTTTCGGGTCTTGGTTAGGAGTGATAAAAGCCGCACCCACATAAGCTTTTAGCTGATTGCTGACGGTTGAGCGAGCGGGGATAACATAGCTATAGGCGGCCTCGGAAGTGGTGCGAATGGCATAATCAAAGGTTTTCGGCAAAGTAACCCCGAAATCTTCTTGAACATTGTCAACTTGCGCTCGAAAATTCCCGTTATTCTGATAATAGGTGCGCTGTCCCTCGGTCATCTTGGCGACGGCTTGCAAAGCGGCGTTCTGATCTTGAGCGATCGAATTACCTGTTTGACTTAGAGTCAGATTCCCTGTAGCGAGGAGAGCGAGAGAACTAAAAAGGAAAGCGAGGGAAAAATGTCGGTTAGGTTTTCTCATGGGATATTCAAGGCTAATAAATCTTTAAAAAGGTGCGGTCACGACCCGATAGTAAACCCCGTTAGCACCGTAGGCGGGACTTAACCAAGCCGTACCGCAGCGGTAATAAGTGCTTGTACCAACTGGGTTATAAACGCATCCCCCTGGGAGGTTAGTATAGATCGCTCCGAGGGCGTAGGCACTGCCCGCCGCAAATCCTGCATTGTAGGATTCCGCTTGATTGGCAGTGGCAGCCGTTGCGCCGAGGGCGACTCCCGTGGTGGCCGCCGCTCCGGCCGCGGCCCAACCACCGCAGTTATAACAGCCCGCACCGTAGTAACTATTGACAACGGTGGGCGGATGATAGGTGGCGTAGGTGCCGCCGTAGTAGGTGCCGTGATAGCCATAAACTGAGGTTCCGTAGGGGGTAGTACCGCTCCAAGAACCGTCCCCACCGGAGGCCGAGCCACCCCGATAGCCGTTGACACCCCAAGAACCATCGTCCCCGGAGGCAGTGGTGCCACGGAATCCCGTCCCACTCCAAGAACCGTCACCACCGGAGGCCGAGCCACCCCGATAGCCGGAGGCACTCCAAGAACCATCACCCCCGGAGGCGGTACCGCGAAAACCGGAGGCACTCCAAGAACCTCCCCCGGCATGGAACCAAGCGGCGGCCGGTGAGGAAGCAAGCAGTATAGTGGTTAGAAAACCCATGACACCAAAAACGAGATTTTTCATCAGCGAAATCCTCCAGATATTTAAGGTTGGGGAGAGGGAGCTAAAGCCGGGGGTTCGGGACGAGCGAAAGGAATCGGTTTAGCTTGATTGCTATTAGTAAAGGTAAAGGTGTTCGGAGCGATCGGAATATCGAGTTGCCAGTTATCAAAGGCTACCTGATGACGAAGACGAGCGGGATCGTCGCGATAGACGGCGCGGATCATGCGCGGCAGTTTATCTTCGACCCCGATCCACAATTGGGCAAAAATTTTGTTATTAGCGATCGCTATCATCTTGGTGGTGGTTCCTCCCACCACTTGCGATTGTCCGATCAAGAAGGCATAGGTCAAACCGGGGGCGATATCTTGGTAGGGATCGGCAACGATGATATCGGTAAAGGGGAAATAGATGGCGGCGGCATCGTAAGCCAATTTTAAAGCGGCATCGAGATTGTTAGGAGCTTTGGTGACAGCCACCAGATTTTCCGTTGGCAAATAGGCGGTAATAGTTTTGCCATCGTAGTAGAATTGGTTAGCCTGACCGTCTCCCGGACTAATCACCCTGAGCTTATTGGGCCGTTCCAGGGTGACATCGGCGATCGTTGTGTACACCAGAGGTGGGCCGATACGACTGGGACTCTCGTAGGTGATAGTGGCGGTAAAGGCCAGGGAACGAGCGGCACTTAAGCGATCGCTCATTTGCTTGAGAATTGCTAGGGCCTTGGGTTCAATTTTTGCGGGAGTTTCTGCTGAGACCGGGGAAACGATTCCCAGCCCAGAGGAGCTAATTAGACCCAGTAAAAGGATTTTTGGCAGAAAATTCATGGCAGCTCTGAAAATCTAGTTTTTGTTAATGTGCTTAGACTGCTCGCAAAAATAACCGAGGAATTATTAATTAGGGCTTGCTGAATAATGATAAAAACCTTGTTCGGTAAGACTTTTAGACTTTTTGTCAATCAAAAAGTACCAGGCATGGGAGTGATGAGGGGGAAAATTGAGGCACTTTTTCCCTGAAAATTAGGTAATTGGCCACCTCAAAACCGGTAAAACCCCACACCCCACACCCCACACCCCACACCCCACACCCTGTCCCCACGAAAAACTTTTTCAGCAGACCCTATTTAAACTGGTGACTTGTTTTTTGATTGATTGATGGCTTTTACCGCTTCTGTTGCTGGAGAACCTCCATTTTATTTCTCAATTCTAAGATTTGGTTGTTTTCATCAGCAAAAGTTTATAAATTTTATCTGGGGGAAGTCAGGGCATTGTTCTGTCGAGAGGCACAATTATTTGTAGGATGGGTTAGCGGTAGCGTAACCCATGCGGGCGTTGGGTTTCATGCTTCAACCCAACCTACGTTCATCTTATATTTAATTCCACCCACCCACTTAGATGGTAGTTTTCACAATTTCGACATTCAAGATTGTAGCGTGTCATCAAAATTTTTCTTGCCATCTCACGCCAAAATCGCGATAATCTTCACAGTTTCCTTTCGCCGACTTGTTCTCTAATGAGATGAAATATATCCCCCTGCTTCGGGTTAATACTTTGTTACCCTTTGTTACGTTTCTTCATCGCATCGGTTCCCCCACGGAAAAATTATTAGAGGAAGTAAAATTACCCTTATTTGCGCTCGATCATCCCGAATCTTTAATCCCACGTCATCAGGCCTTCTCGTTGATCGAGAAAGCGGCGCACAGAGAAGGTATAGACAACTTAGGATTATTAGTAGGGAAGGCAACTTCGATCGCTGATTTAGGGACTTTCGGGCGAATTATTTGTCAGTCTTTGACTGTCTATGATGCTTTTAATACGGTAAAAAACATGATCAATGCTAACAATTCAGGGGAAATATTCTGGATTAAAGAACAGGAAAAAACCGCTTATTTTTGTCAGCGTTATCTCCACAATCAGGAGGTTAATTGTCATTATGCTGCCCAATTTGCTTCAAGACTGATGATCGAATTAGTTAGTATTGCCCTAGGAAAATTATGGCAGCCACCGACAATTTATCTTCAGGGTGAGCGGGGCTGCGACTTAAAAGATGAATCTTTAAGCAGAACTAAAATTCTTGCGGGAATGGGATTTACTGCTATTGTTTTTCCTCGTTCTTTTCTGAGTTTACCTCTTAAATTTCCCGTAGCTTTAGATAATAAACCGAGTCAAAAAGACAGGGAAAATCTCTATTCTTCCTCCCCTATACAGAATATAAGTGGCTCTTTAAAACAGGTGATTACTCCTCTTTTACCCAACGGTTATCCCGATATTAACTTAGCCAAAGAAATCACCGGCATGAGTGTCCGTACCTTACAAAGAAGGTTAGGAGAAGAAGGTTTAACCTATACTCAGGTAGTGGAAAAAATTCGTTTTGAGCAAGCAGTTTTGTGGCTGCAGGAACCCCAGATAAAATTAATTGATATTGCCATGGAATTAGGTTACAGTGATCCCGCCCATTTTACTCGCGCTTTTAAGCGTTGGACAGGATTATCACCGCGGGATTTTCGTTGTCAAAAATTGGCTAATTATCAATAGACCTCTAGAGGAGGAGTAAGGGGCCAGTGTTCTCGGAGTCTGGACAAGAAAACACCAAGAGATTGAACAAAATTAATTACACCTATGGAAGGGACTATTGCAAGAGTGCCTATCCTAACCCAAAAATTAAGGCTCTCTTGGTTTAGCCTAGTTAAATGTGGCCTAGCATACAGTTTTTCTCAGGTGATCCCAGAATGATTAAGGATAAACCACAGAGGCACAAAGAACACCGAGAGGAAGACAGATTCGAGCGGTAAAACTTATCACTTACATTCCAGCAGAGGATGTCAGCTTGTCCCAAATTCAGGCGTTGAGAAGTTTATGCCACTTTTCTGATCAACCCCTGGCAAAAGTCAAAAAGTAATCAATAATGATATGCAAGGGTTAATTATCGCCCCCATGGCAAGAGTTCTTCTTGCCTGACTTGCACCAGAAGTCTGTTTTTAGCTTCGGGAATTGTCAAAACCGAGATGTAGTTACTCATTGAACGCCACAAAGGCCAAAATATGGAGTATTATTTATGAGCCATTTATCCCTATCCGAACAGATTACCGAGGAACTTCTGGCAATCCTGATCGAAGAAGAAGACACCTATGCCTGGGATGTAACCGCTGTTGAGAATCATGATCCCTTAGACGTGACAGAAACGCCTTTTTCTCTGTGTGCAGGACTAGAAGCGACGGCGCTCGAGGCACAAGCTCATAGATTCTTTAGCAGTTTACACCAAAAATTCCCGACAGTTTCCGTTTCACCCCAGTCTAATATCTTTGATCAATTTGCCTCTTTACTGCCGGCCGAACATTTAAATCGTCTAGTAGAAAGTGCTGAAAATCTAGTTAATAGTCAATTAGACAACCTCGATCGCCTTGTTGTTTGTCTTAGCGAGCTTTTTCCCCAATGGTCTCCAGAAGATTTACAGGTTTTTGCTCGTCCCTACGCCTATACTATGCGTAATGGCCAGAGCGAAACCAATATAGAAACCGAAAATTGGCAAAATCTTTCCGAAATTGAACAAATTCGCCGCAGTGCAGCCATCGCCAGCCAGATTTTCCGCGATTTGTCTTCTCCTCAATAGTCATCTCATTTTATTTTGCACGACTACATTGGGTTACACTTCATCTTTATGAGAAACGCTATATCTCTTGATTTGATTTTTTGCTTTTTGTTTCCACCCGTCAGAAAGATTCTATAATTTGTGATTAACTTTGAAAGCACTTTTCAGGTTTGGATGCGTCTGATGACGCATCCTATCTTTTCAAAGTTTCTTACATTTTGCTGAGAATACGCTGGACTATATCCATTCCTGTGAAGGCTTGCCAGCCAAAAAGACCTAAAATGACGGCATTAAGGGTAATATGGGTGATTCTCGCCAATTCATTGCCCTTTTGCATTAAAGGTACTAAAGCGGCACTGATCGAGATTAAACCCACCATTCCTAAACCGGCCAGCAGATGGGGACCGACAAATAATTTACCGTTATTAATATAAGTTACCGCCATACCCCCGATCGTCCCCAACACCATTAAAGCGAGGATGAGGGAGCCAATTTGATAGTGTTTAGTGCGAAAATTTTTGGGCAATAATTCTTTTTTTAGGTCTTTATCTGCTGTCCGCGTCCGTCGCCATTGTAGCCCCGAATAGAGCGCATAGATAGTTAATCCTAATAAAACCCACATGAGAATGGGATGGCCAAATTGTGACCAAGTTTTTACGGCACTGGGAATCTCGAGGTTCATAGTTGTCTGTTCTCATCAAAGATCGCTTCTTAATAAAAATTAACATGAATCGCTCGCGCTTCCTTGTTTTCTGGGTCATCGAAAATTTTGGGTCTGAAACCCCGTCGTTCTACGACGGCTTTACTGTTAAATATTAGCATCGTTTACGAAATATATGCTAAAATGTGAGGTATGGAAAAAGCCTATTCGTTTCGATTTTACCCCACACCAGAACAAGAGTCGCTATTGCGGCGCACTTTGGGCTGTGTAAGATTAGTTGACAATAAAGCTCTCCATGTCAGAACACAAGCATGGTACGAAAGACAAGAAAGAGTAGGCTACGCT